>Ga0070698_100002871_pt1 | contig 18973 bp, 17 predicted proteins | sample KBSK1502metaG_FD_65477 | JGI IMG/M metagenome (GOLD analysis project Ga0070698, IMG submission 65477) | Corn, switchgrass and miscanthus rhizosphere microbial communities from Kellogg Biological Station, Michigan, USA - KBS K1-50-2 metaG | ecosystem: Host-associated > Plants > Roots >...
CAGTCGTCAACGACCCGGCGTACGTCGGTGCCTCGACGCCGTCCGGTGAGGGCGAGTTCACGGTCTACACGACCTGGATCGAGACCGACTTCGACAACCAGATCGCCCCCTATGAATACGCCGCAGGTGGTGCAGATAGCGACGCCGTGGTTACTCAGCGCCACAAGGTCACCGTCGAGGTCGGCGGCAAGCGCCTCGAGGTCGTCCTGCCCGCAGGCCTGGGCGGGCTTGCCTCGGCCGGCGCCGGCGCGGCGAAGAAGCCCAAGCGCGCGGCCGGCAAGAAGGCCGGGGCCGCCGCCTCCGGCGACGCCGTCACCTCTCCCATGCAGGGCACCATCGTCAAGGTCGCCGTCGAGGACGGCCAGACCGTCGCCGAGGGTGACGTCATCGTCGTACTCGAGGCCATGAAGATGGAGCAGCCGCTCAAGGCCCACAAGGCCGGCACCGTCACCGGCCTCGACGCCGAGGTCGGCGTCACGGTCACCAACGGCGCGGTCATCTGCGAGATCAAGGACTGACCCTTCCCCCTCGGCTAGTTTTGCGGCGTGTCGATGCTGCGCGAACCTGCCGAGCGGGTCAGCCCGCGCGCCCGCTGGATGTGGACGCTGGGGGCGGTCATCCGGTCACTTGTGCTCGGCGGGCTGGTCGGGGCCTGGGTGGTCGCCGGGGACGGCCCCGTTGCCGTCCTGATCGTCGTACTCGTGGTGCTCGTCGGCTACGTCATCGTCATGCCGCAGTGGCGCTTCCGGGTGCACCGGTGGGAGGCGACCCAGACCGCGGTCTACACCCAGACCGGCTGGTGGGCCCGTGAGCAGCGGATCGCCCCGATGAGCCGGATCCAGACCGTCGACTACGTCGAGGGCCCGGTGGCGCGACTGTTCGGGCTCGCGTCGGTGACGGTGACGACCGCGAGTGCGGCCGGCGCGCTGGCGATCGAGGGCCTCGACAAGGATCGGGCCCGCGTGCTGACCGACGAGCTCACCACCCGCGCCGACTCGGTGGCCGGCGATGCCACATGACCGACGTACTCCCGACGGGTCAGGAGGACTGGCAGCGCCTCGACCGCCGGATGCTGCTGGTGCACCCGATCAAGGAGGTCGGTCGCTTCTTCCCGGCCCTGATCGGCGTCTTCATCGCGGGCTCGCAGACCGGCGGGGACGGGCCGTGGTTCGAGATCGTGGGCGTCGCCCTGCCGATCGCGTACGGCGTACTCCGCTTCTACACGACCCGCTACCGGATCGCCGACGGCCGGATCGAGCTGCGCCGCGGCCTGCTCACCAAGCACGTGCTCTCCACCCAGCTCGACCGGGTCCGCACCGTCGACCTCACCTCGTCACCGATCCACCGGATCCTCGGCCTGACCACGGTCCGCATCGGCACCGGCACCGCATCGACGAAGGGTGAGGACCAGCTCGACCTCGACAGCCTCCCGACGGCCGGGGCACAGCAGCTTCGCTACCAGCTGCTGCATGCAGCCGGCACGTCCGGCGAGCGGGCCGACGCGAGCGCGCCGCTCGTCGCGCGGACTGTCGTGCGCTTCGACCCGTCGTGGTTGCGGTTCGCGCCGCTGACCAGCGCGGGCCTGGTGTCGTTCGCGGCGATCGCGGGTGTCACCAGCCAGATCCTCAACGGGGTCGGCTTCTTCGACCAGGGCCATGACATCCCCGGACTCAAGGCCGCCCTCTGGCTGACCGTCACAGTCGGCATCGTGCTGGGCCTGGCGTCGGTGTCGGCGCTGGCGATCGTCGGCTACCTGCTCACCAACTGGGACTTCTCCCTGACGCACACGTCGACCGACGGCTCCTGGCATCTGCGCCGGGGCCTGCTGACCACGCGCGAGACCAGCATGGACGACGGCCGGGTGCGCGGGGTCGCGGTCGGCGAGCCTCTCGGGCTGCGGCTCGGCCGCGGTGCCCGCCTGTCCGCGATCGTGACCGGGCTCGACAAGAAGCAACAGGGCACCACGCTCTTGGTCCCACCCGCGCCGCGGCAGGTCGTCGACCGGGTGGCCGCCGAGGTGATCGGTACGACGACACCGCTCGAGGCCGTGCTGACCAGCCACGGACCCGCTGCGATCCGGCGCCGCTGGATTCGGGCTCTCGCCTTGCCGCTGTTGCTGCTCGTCGGCATCGGCGCCCTGATCGTGTTCGACGACGCGTCGGCCTGGTGGCTGCTGCTGCCGCTGCTCGGCGTCGCCGTCGGCGCCGGTCTCGCAGTCGACCGGGCCCGCTCGCTGGGCCACGCCCTCGTCGACGGCTGGCTCGTGGTGCGCTCGGGCAGCCTGGTCCGGCGGCGCGAGCTGCTCCAGACCGACGGAGTCATCGGCTGGAACCTGCGCTCGACCTACTTCCAGCGACGGGTCGGCCTGACCACACTGGTCGCGACCACCGCCGGCGGCAGCCAGTCCTATGCCGCCCTCGACGTGCCAGAGGCCCGCGCGATCGAGGTCGCGCGGCTGGCGCAGCCCCAGCTCATCGAGCAGTTCCTGGGCTGAGTCCTCGCGACGACTCGTCCCGAAATGGTCCAAGGTGCCGACAGCGAGTGGACGCCGGCCCTAACGTCGCCAGTGGCGCCTTTCCTGCGCGCTCTCGTCACCTGGAGGGAACCATGCCCATGCTCTCGCGCTCGGACATCAAGCTGGTCGTCGTCGCCGCAGTCTGCCTCGGTGCCGGGGTCGCCACCCCCGCGATCGGCGCCGCCATCGTCGCCAACGCCGACAAGGTCGACGGCTTCCACGCCGTCGGATTCGGTTCGACGGTGACCGCCCGCAAGGGCAAGCTCGTGGCCACCAGTTCCACGACCGGGCTGTTGCCCAACAACATCATCAAGAAGGCCCCGGACGCCGACAAGCTCGATGGGGTCAACAGCACGGCGTTCGCCCGCAGGCAGTCACCGGTCCCCTACGCCTTCGCCTCCCAGGGCGGAATCCAGTCCGTCGTGCACCTCACGTCGGCCGTGACGCTCACTTCCGCAGCCATCCCGGCCTTCGACCCCTGCGGCGGAGGGCAGACCGTCCAGCACTTCGCCGTGGTCGCCAACGCCGTGGTCACCGAGAGCACCGCCGCCGACGCCGCCACCGCCGAGACTGCTCGTTTGGCCGTTACGACCGGCACTTCGATCAGCCCCGGTGGCTCCGATGTCCTCCAGAAGACGAATGGCACCACAACCACCCGGGAGACCGTCGGGACCAACGGCGTACTGGATGTCCCGGCCACTGGCGGCACGATCAGCTTCCTGGCCGACATCCTCGCAAGCGACGACCCGGTGGGCGCGCAGTACACCGTCACCCGCGGCTACCTGACCGTCACCGGCCTCGGCTGGAGCTGCTGACCGTGGCTGGGGCGGGCGGCTGAGGCCGCCCGCCCATCCGGCGTACGTGCAGGTAACAAGGCGGCGCCGCCGACCTCGCTAACCTCACGGCATGTTCTCCAAGGTATTGGTGGCCAACCGGGGCGAGATCGCGATCCGAGCGTTCCGGGCTGCCTACGAAGTCGGCGCGCGAACCGTTGCCGTGTTCCCCCACGAAGACCGCTGGTCCGAGCACCGGCTCAAGGCCGACGAGGCCTACGAGATCGGCGAGCGCGGGCACCCGGTGCGGGCCTATCTGGACCCCGATGCCATCGTCGAGGTGGCGAGGCGCTGCGGTGCGGATGCGGTCTATCCCGGGTACGGCTTCCTGTCGGAGAACCCGGCGCTGGCCGAGGCCTGTGCTCGTGCGGGCATCGCGTTCGTGGGACCCAGTGCCGACGTGCTCACGCTCACGGGCAACAAGGCGCGGGCCATCGCGGCGGCCAAGGCCGCCGGCGTGCCGACGCTGCAGAGCGTCGAGCCGGGCACCGACGTCGACGCGCTGATGGCAGCGGCCGAGGCGATCCCGACCCCTTTGTTCGTCAAGGCGGTGTCCGGTGGTGGCGGTCGCGGCATGCGGATGGTCGCGGACCGGGCCGACCTGCGCGAGGCGATCGAGACCTGCATGCGCGAGGGCGAGGGTGCCTTCGGCGACCCGACGGTCTTCATCGAGCAGGCGGTCGTGGAGCCGCGGCACATCGAGGTCCAGATCCTCGCCGACGGCCAGGGCAACGTGATCCACCTCTTCGAGCGCGACTGCTCTGTGCAGCGTCGCCACCAGAAGGTGGTCGAGATCGCTCCGGCGCCCAACCTCGACCCGGCCATCCGCGACCGGATGTGTGCCGACGCGGTGCGCTTCGCGACCGAGATCGGCTACCGCAACGCCGGGACCGTGGAGTTCCTGCTCGACCCGGCCGGCAACTACGTCTTCATCGAGATGAACCCCCGCATCCAGGTCGAGCACACGGTCACCGAGGAGGTCACCGACGTCGACCTGGTCCAGTCCCAGCTGCGGATCGCCGCAGGTGAGTCGCTGGCCGACCTGGGGCTCTCCCAGGACACCGTGCGGCTGCGCGGAGCAGCCCTTCAGTGCCGGATCACCACCGAGGATCCGGCCAACGGCTTCCGCCCCGACACCGGCAAGATCACGACGTACCGCAGCCCCGGCGGAGCCGGCGTCCGCCTCGACGGAGGTACGACGTACACCGGCGCCGAGGTCTCGGCCCACTTCGACTCGATGCTGGCCAAGCTGACCTGCCGCGGGCTCACCTTCGACAAGGCGGTCGAGAAGGCCCGGCGCGCGGTCGCGGAGTTCAAGATCAGCGGGGTCTCCACCAACATCCCCTTCCTGCAGGCCGTTCTCGACGACCCCGACTTCGCCGCCGGCCGGGTGACCACCTCGTTCATCGAGACCCACCCGTGGCTGCTCACCGCTCGCGCGGCAGGTGACCGGGGCAGCAAGCTGCTCGGCTACCTCGCCGACGTCACGGTCAACCAGCCGCACGGCCCGGCCCCGGTGAGCCTGGACCCGGTCCTCAAGCTGCCGCCGGTCGACCTGACGGCCCCGGCTCCCGACGGCACCCGCCAGCAGCTCCTCGCGATCGGTCCGGACGCGTTCGCGGCCGACCTGCGCGCCCGCACCGGCGTCGCCGTCACCGACACGACTTTCCGCGACGCGCACCAGTCGCTGCTGGCCACCCGGGTGCGCACCATCGACCTGCTCAACGTCGGCGGGCACGTGGCCCGGCTGACCCCCGAGCTCTGGTCGCTCGAGGCCTGGGGCGGTGCGACGTACGACGTGGCACTGCGCTTCCTCGCCGAGGACCCGTGGGAGCGGCTCGCCGCCCTGCGCGAGACCGTGCCCAACATCTGTCTCCAGATGCTGCTCCGCGGCCGCAACACGGTCGGCTACACGCCGTACCCCACCGCGGTGACCACCGCCTTCGTCCAGGAGGCAGCGCGCACCGGCATCGACGTGTTCCGGATCTTCGACGCGCTCAACGACGTCGAGCAGATGCGCCCGGCGATCGACGCCGTCCGCGCCACCGGCACGACCGTGGCCGAGGTCGCGCTCTGCTACACCGGAGACCTCTCCTCCCCCGCGGAGAAGCTCTACACGCTCGACTACTACCTCAAGCTCGCCGAGCGCATCGTCGAGGCCGGCGCACACGTGCTGGCGATCAAGGACATGGCCGGGCTGCTCCGGGCCCCGGCGGCGCGCACGCTGGTCAGCGCCCTTCGGCGTGAGTTCGAGCTGCCGGTGCACCTGCACACCCACGACACCCCGGGTGGCCAGCTGGCCACGCTGCTGGCCGCCATCGACGCCGGGGTCGACGCGGTCGACGCGGCCTGCGCCGCCATGTCCGGTACGACGTCGCAGCCGGCACTGTCCGCCCTGGTCGCGACCACCGACCACTCCGAGCGCGAGACCGGGCTGTCGCTGGAGAACGTCTGCGCCCTCGAGCCCTACTGGGAGGCGACCCGCCGGGTCTATGCGCCCTTCGAGTCGGGGCTGCCGGCGCCGACCGGCCGGGTCTACACCCATGAGATCCCGGGCGGCCAGCTCTCCAACCTCCGGCAGCAGGCGATCGCGCTCGGCCTCGGCGAGAAGTTCGAGGCCATCGAGGACATGTACGCCGCGGCCAACCGGATCCTCGGCAACGTCGTGAAGGTGACGCCGTCGTCCAAGGTCGTCGGCGACCTCGCCCTGCACCTGGTGGCCGTCGGGGCCACCCCCGAGGCGTTCGAGGAGGACCCGGGCAAGTTCGACATCCCCGACTCGGTGATCGGCTTCCTCAACGGCGAGCTCGGCGACCCGCCCGGAGGCTGGCCCGAGCCGTTCCGGACCAAGGCCCTGGCCGGACGCACCTGGAAGGAGCCGTCGGCCGAGCTCACCTTCGAGCAGCAGGACGCCCTGGCGACGATGCCCCGGCGCACCCTGAACCAGCTGCTCTTCCCCGCCCCGACCCGCGAGTTCGACGAGGCGCGCCAGCGGTACGGCGACACCTCGGTGCTGTCGACCGTCGACTACCTCTACGGCATGAACCAGGGCGAGGAACACGAGGTGACCCTGTCCGAGGGGGTCAAGCTGCTGCTCGGTGTCCAGGCCGTCAGCGACCCCGACGAGCGCGGCTACCGCACCGTGATGTGCACGATCAACGGCCAGATGCGGCCGGTCAGCGTGCGTGACCGCAGCGTCGCCTCGGCTGTCGCCACCGCCGAGAAGGCGGATCCCGGCCAACCCGGACAGGTGGCCGCACCGTTCCAGGGGGCCGTGACGATCACGGTGTCCCAGGGCGACCGGATCGAGGCGGGCGACACCATCGCGACCATCGAGGCCATGAAGATGGAGGCCTCGATCACCGCTCCGGTGGGCGGCGTCGTGCAGCGACTCGCCTTCACCGGCACCCAGCCGGTCGACGGTGGCGACCTGGTGCTGGTGCTGGGCTGACGGCTACTTCGCGGCGGCGGTGAGCGCGAACCAGGTCGACTTCAGGCCGAGCACGGACCTGAAGGTGTCACCGCTGACGGTCACGTCGGCGTTGCTGCCGGCGAGCACGACCTGACCGGCGCGGCCACCCTCGTCGTACGTCGCGTCCCGGGAGATCGTGATCGCCGTGAGGTTGCCCAGCCGCGGGAAGCGCCGCTCGACCACGGAGGCGTCGATGACGATCGACCAGTCGTGGTTGGGGTTGCCGGCCCAGCCGTCGTAGGGGTCCTGCTCGGCCGTCAGGTAGGGCGCGCTGCCGGCCGCCGACCAGCCACCGTTGCTGGAGGAGAACTGCGTGAACGCCGGCTCTCCGTCGTAGGTCAGGATCTGGCCCGCGGTCGCCACCACGGCGGCGTTGGCGCGGGAGTCCTCGGCCGAGTAGCCGCCGTACACCTGGCACGAGGTGGTGTCGCAGATCTGGTAGCCCGCCGAGAGCGGGTGCTTCATCTCGTACGCCGCATAGGTGCGCGCCGCGATGGCCTGGGCCTGGACCGCTGACGGCGACCACGATGCCGGCATCTCCCGCGGGATCACGCCGCGGACGTAGTTGTCGATGCGCAGGACGTTGACGGTGCTGCGGGCGGTCGACGTCGTCGAGGGACGCACCGAACGGAGTGCACCGCGATAGGCGGTCGAGCCACCGGGCGTCACCAGGGTGATCGGCTGACCCCACGCCGTGAACTCACCGTCGCCGGTCAGGGCCACGAAACGGTGCCAGCTGTCGGTCTTGTAGGCCACGATCGACGCCCCGCCGGGGCTGACGGAGAGCCGCCACTGGGTGGCGCCGTTGTCGGGCAGCGCCCACTTCTGCTTGGTCGCGAGGTCGCGCACGTTGAGCCCCGAACGCGCGAGCACCACTGTGTCGTTGTCGTTGTCCGCGGTGAGCCAGACCTTCACGTAGCCCTTCAGCTCGCCCAGCGTGGTGCCCGGGTAGTAGAAGGACACGATCTCGTCAGCGGTCTTGCCGGCGCGGGCCGCGCCCTCCGCGCCGTACTGCGACATCCCGTGGCCGTGGCCCCAGCCGTGCCCGGTGATCGTGATCTTCGCCTGGTCGGGCACCTGCACGGCAGGGTCCGCGGCGGCGAACGCCGCGCTCGCGCCCGACGCGATCAGCGCGAGGGCGGCAACTGGTATCAGCAGGCGGCGCATGGCGGAGATATCCCCCGGAAATATGGCTGGCGAATGTGGCTGGCGAATGTGGCTGGCGAGACGGATGTGACTATTGATGGAATCATGAAAATACGTCGTCCACAAAAGCCGGTGGGGCATTCCCGCGAATTACACAGATGTAATTCAAAGGCGAATATTCAACGTGCAGAATTCACAGGTGGTGCAGCCGGCGAGCGGCCTCGGCGATGGAGCCGCTCATCGACGGGTAGACCGTGAACGTCTGCGCCAGCTGGTCGGCAGTCAGCGACTCCGAGAGCGCGAGGGTGATCGGGTGGATCAGCTCCGAGGCGCGGGGGCCGACCACGACGCCACCCACGATGGTGCCGGTCCCCGGTCGGCAGAAGAGCTTCACGAACCCGTCGTGCACGCCCTGCATCTTGGCGCGCGCGTTGCCGGCCAGCGGCAGCATCACGGTCTCGGCAAGCACCGAGCCGTCGTCGATCTGCGTCTGGGACCAGCCGACGGTGGCGATCTCGGGGGCGGTGAACACGTTGGACGACACCTTGGCCAGGTCGAGCGGGGCGACCGCGTCGCCGAGGAAGTGCCACATGGCGATCCGCCCCTGCATGGCGGCGACGCTCGCGAGCATGAAGACGCCGGTGCAGTCGCCGGCCGCGTAGACCCCGCGGGCCGACGTTCGCGAGACCCGGTCGACCTGGACGAAGCCGCCGTCGTCGAGCGTCACGCCGGCTTCCTCGAGGCCCAGGCCCGCGGTGTTGGGGATCGAGCCCAACGCAAGGATCACGTGGGAGCCGCTGACCGACCGGCCGTCGGTGAGGCTCACCGTCACGACGTCACCGTCGCGGGTGACCGACTGCATGCGGGACTGGCTCATGACGTGCATGCCGCGCCGGGTGAGCACGTCCTCGAGTACGGCGGACGCGTCGGCATCCTCCCCCGGCAGCACCCGGTCGCGGGAGGACACCAGGGTGACCTCGATGCCCAGCGAGAGATAGGCGCTCGCGAACTCGGCACCCGTCACGCCAGAGCCGACGACGATCACGTGCTCGGGGGTCTCGGTGAGGGCGTAGACCTGCTCCCAGGTCAGGATCCGCTCGCCATCGGGCTGGGCCGTCGGCAGCGTGCGCGGGGCAGCCCCGGTGGCGATCAGGATCGCGTCGGCCTCGATCGTCTCGTCTCCGACCGCGACGCGGGACGGGCCCTCGAGCCGGCCGATGCCGCGAACGATCCGGACCCCCTCCTTGACCAGTCGCTCCTCGATGTCCTCCGACTGCGCCTGGGCCAGCGCGAGGACCCGCTGGTTGACCCGGGCCAGGTCGACGGCCACGCCGCCCTCGCCGCCGGTCCCACCGATCGTGACTCCGAGCTCGCCGGCGCCGCTGACCTCGGTCATCAGCTCCGCGGTGGCGATCAGCGTCTTGCTGGGCACGCAGTCGGTGAGCACGGCGGAGCCGCCGAGCCCGTCGCGGTCGACGACCACGACGTCGGCCCCGAGCTGGGCCGCCACCAGCGCCGACTCATAACCACCAGGACCGCCACCGATGATCACCACGCGCGTCATGGCCGTCATTCTTGCAGGGCTGCAGGTTGCTCGGCGGTGTGCTGGTTCGGGTGCTTCGGGGCGGGCGGTTGCCACCAGCGCCAGCTGGCACCCGGCCCGGTGGGAAACCGGTGGCCCTCGATGCCTGCAAACCAGCTCCCCGGGTCGGCGAGCGTGAAGGTGCAGGTGCGGCCGGGTTGGCGACCGATGGTTGCCACCAGCGGCACGAAGCCCTGGCGTTCCTGGGTGATGGAGATCCGCGCACGCAACCAGGGCGAGATCCGCCAGGGTCCGCGGGCCGCTTGCGCGACGCCCCCGAGGTCACCGCTGAGTCTGGCCACGAACACGCCACCGCGAACGGCGTCGTCGAGCTGGCTCGGCTCGACCAGCGGCCACGCCCTCAGCGCGGCCACAAGCTCGTGCTCGTAGAGCAGCGACGCCCTGGTCGCCTGACCGGGGCCCGCGAGCCCCGAGGCGAGGATCCGTCGGGTCGATTCGCGGCCGACGCAGAGCGGCGCCAGGAGCTCGGCGGCCTCACGCGCACTGATCAGCATGGGCAGGAGGGTAGGTGCTGCGGCACTCTGCCAACCGGCCGTCTGGCCCCGTCTGTGGACAACGGAAGGTTCTCCACAGACGGGGCCACGTGGCCGTTTGGCAGAGCGTGCGGAGACCTGCGGCCGCAGCATGCGGGGACGGCCCTCATCGGGCGAGGGCGAGCCTGCGGCGCTCCGGTTCGATCCCCTCCCGGAAGACGAGTCCTGATCCGATCAGCCGGAGCGTGGCCGCAGCAGAGAGCGCCTGGGCTGCGAGAAGTCCGATCAGCACGAGCAGCTGCGCGGCGCCGGCCTCGACCGCCGTACCTCCCCCGAGAAGCACCCCGATGAAGGCACCAGGCAGCGTGACCAGGCCGACGGTCCGGGTTTGGTCGAGAGTCGGGAGCAGGGCCTCCCGAGCCGTGGGTTGGACGACCAGCCGGACCGCCTCCGGCTCCTGCAGGCCGAGCGCGAGTGCCGCTTCGTACTGCCCACGTTGCGCCTTGAGCTCGTCGAACGCCCGACGCCCCGAGGCGGCGACGGCGGTCATCGCGTTGCCGATCACGATGCCCGCGATCGGGATCACGCCCGCGCCGTTCAGCGGGATCACGCCCGAGCCGAGGCACAGCCCGACCACCGGCCCCGCGCCGCACGCGATCGCCAGTCCGACCCACGCCATCTGTTGGCGGACGGGCACCAGCAGCCGGCGCGACGCCGAGAAGCTCGCGATCAGGAACATGAACGCGACGAACCCGAACGACAACCCGAGCGAGCCGAGGACGGCCGCGATCACCGTCGAGACCACGGCCAGTTGCACCACGGCGCGGATCGCCGCAACGACCTGTTCGCGCGCCACCCCGAGCCCGGCCACCAGCGAGACGCCAACAGCTACGGCCACGAAAATGAACAGCACCCCGGCGAGCCGCCAATCGGCTGCCGGAGTGCTGGCGAGGAGCGTCACCTCAGAAGTTGATCATGTGCCCCGCGATGCCGTGCACGGCTTCCTTGACCGCCTCTGAGAGCGTCGGGTGGGCGAACACGTTGCGGGCCACCTCGTCGGCGGTCAGGTCCCACTGCTGGGCCAGGGTCAGCACCGGCAGCATCTCGGTCACGTCCGGGCCGATCAGGTGGGCACCGAGGATCTCGTTGTGCTCGGCGTCGGCGACGATCTTGACGAAGCCGACGGCGTCACCCAGTCCCTGGGCCTTGCCGTTGGCCGAGAACGGGAACGACGCGGTCTTCACGTCGTACCCCTTGTCCTTGGCCTGCTGCTCGGAGTAGCCGAAGGAGCCGATCTGGGGCTGGCAGTACGTCGCCCGCGGGATCATGTCGAAGTTGATCTCCATGGTCTCCGCGCCGGCGATCGTCTCGGCGGCCACGATGCCCATCGCCTCGGCGGCGTGGGCGAGCATCATCTTGCCGGTGCAGTCACCGATCGCGTAGATGCCCGGGACGTTGGTGCGGCCGCGGCCGTCGACGGCGACCGCGCCGCGGTCGGTGATGGCCACGCCCACGTCCTCGAGGCCGTAGCCCCTCACGCGGGGCGCGAAGCCGAAGGCGGCCAGGAACTTGCCGGCCTCGAGCACGGCGGGCTCACCGCCACCAGCCGGAGCCACCGTCACGCGGACTCCGCTGCCGGTGTCCTCGACGGACTGGACCGCCGTGGAGAGCAGCACGTTGATGCCCAGCTTCTTGTAGTGCTTGAGCAGCTCCTTGGACACATCGGCGTCCTCGGTCGGCACCATCCGGTCGAGGAACTCCACGATCGTCACGTCGACGCCGAAGTTCTTCATGACGTAGGCGAACTCGACGCCGATGGCGCCTGATCCGCCGATGATGATCGAGCTCGGGAGCTGGTCGGTGAGGATCTGCTCCTCGTAGGTCACGACGTTCTCGCTCAGCGAGACACCGGGCACCAGCCGGACGGTGGCGCCGGCGGCGACGATGAGGTTGTCGAAGGTGTGCGACGAGACCGTGCCGTCGTGTCCCTTCACGTCCACCGAGGTCGCGCTGGTGATCGTGCCCCAGCCGTCGATCTCGGTGATCTTGTTCTTCTTCATCAGGAAGTGCACGCCCTTGACGATGTTGGCGCTGACCGTGCGCGAGCGCGCATGAGTCGGGCCGTAGGACATCGTGGCGTCGCCCTCGATGCCGAACTTCGCCTTCTCGTGCTGCAGCACGTGGGCGAGCTCGGCGTTCTTCAAGAGGGCCTTGGACGGAATGCAGCCGACGTTGAGGCAGACACCACCCCAGTACTTGTCCTCGATGACGGCCACGGAGAGCCCGAGCTGTGCGGCGCGGATGCCCGCGACATATCCACCAGGTCCGGCACCAAGAACGACGACGTTGAAGTGAGTCACGCGCAGAGCCTACTAAGGTGCTGACCGTGACGTTGTACGCCGCCTACGGGACGAACCTGGACCCGGCGCGCATGTCCGAGCGTTGCCCCCACTCCCCCCTGCAGACCACCGGCTGGCTGGTCGGCTGGCGGCTCACCTTCGGCGGCGAGGAGCACGGCTGGGACGGCGCGCTGGCCACCATCGTCCAGGACCCGTTCGAGCAGGTCTTCGTCGCCGTGTACGACGTGACCGACGAGGATGTCCGCGGCCTCGACAAGTGGGACCAGGCCGACACCGGCCTCTACCGCAAGACCAAGGTGCGGGTCTCGACCCTGACCGGCGACGTGGTGGTGTGGGCCTATGTCCTCGACGCCTTCGAGGGCGGCCTGCCCAGTGCGTCGTACCTCGGAGTGCTGGCGGATGCGGCCGAGGCGGCCGATGCCCCGGCCGACTACGTGGCGGCGCTGCGCAACCGGCCCTGCCGCTCCGTCGGCCTCTGACCCACCCCACGCACCGTAACCTGACACCTGTTCACGTCGTTGGACACCACATGCGCCGTGCCTCCCTCGCTGCCGCGACCCTTGCCCTGATCGCCATGGCGTTCGCCGTCCCGGACGCCCAGCGACCGGCGCAGGCCTCGACCGGCCTGCGCGACGTGATGTTCGTCGGCAACAACTGGGCGGGCACGGCCTCGATCGTGGACGCGCACACGCTGAAGGTGCTCAAGCGTGGCGTGAACCTGATCCCGGACAAGGCCCAGGAGATCGCCGACATCCAGAGCGACCCGGTCGACCTGGCGTTCTACCTGTTCATCCAGCAGGGCCCGGGCGAGGGCCACGACCAGTACGTCGACGACATGTTCACCACCAAGGACGGTCGCTACCTGGCCGTGAGCCGGCCGAGCTTCGCCGACGTGGTCTGGATCGACATCGCGAAGGCGGTGGCCGGCCGGCCCGACTCGATCGTGCGTGAGCAGCAGATGGACGGCCAGCGGACCGACCACATGGGGCTGTCCCCCAACGGCAACCGGCTCCTGGTCTCGGACTCCACCTCGCGGCAGGTGATCGAGTACTCCATGGTCGACCAGACCCTGCCCAGCGGCCGCGTGATCACGATGGGCGACCGGCTGCGCACCTTCGAGTCCGGCGAGACCCCGCACGAGAACAACTACTCCGCCGACGGCACCCGGATCTTCCACGCCTCCATCGGCAAGGTCTACACACCCGGCGACGAGACCGGGCTGGGGCCGGTCAAGATCGGCCCGCTGCACGACGCCCTCAAGGGCGACCGCTGGTTCGAGATCGTCCGCAACTCGGACTTCAAGGTCGCGCGCCGATGGGACATGGGCAAGGAGCTGGCCGAGGCCGGCTACCCGGGCATGAGCTCGGCGGTGCGGCCGATGGCGATCGCTCCCGGTGAGCGCTTCATTTACTTCCAGGTGTCCTACTTCCACGGCATCGTCGAGTTCGACACCGCCGCGGCCGACCTCGACGGCACCGTCGACTACGCCACGGGCACCCGGCCCGAGCCGCGCACGGGCGCAGTGCGCCGGGTGATCCCGCTGCCCAACCGGGTGCCGAACATGCCGCTCGAGGAGTACGTCAACGACTCGGCCCACCACGGACTGTCGATCGACGAGTCCGGCCACACCCTGTGCGCCGCGGGCACGATGGACGACTACGTCGCACTGGTCGACCGCGCGACGACCAAGCGCACGATCTTCGACACGGCCTCGACCGGGCACGCCTACCTCAAGCCGTACTGGACCACCGAGGGCCTCGACAACACCTGCTGGATCTCCCTCAGCGGCAGCGACGCGGTGGCGGTGATCGACTTCGCCACGAAGAAGGAGCTCGCCTTCCTCGCCGTCGGCGACCACCCGCAGCGGGTCCGGCACGGCGTCGTCCCCAACGCCGTCATCGCGACCTGGTGATCTCGACCCTCGCTGGTTGAGGAGCGAGCGCAGCGAGCGTCTCGAAACCAGCCGTGGTTTCGAGACGGCCTCGTCCCTCGGCCTCCTCAACCAACGGGATGGGTGTGACTACGCTGCTCGGGTGACAGATCCCTACGCCCTCGCCGGTGACGCCGCCCTGAAGCTCGCGGAGCTCACCGGCGTCGAGAAGCACGACATCGCCCTGGTCCTCGGCTCCGGCTGGCTGCCCGCCGTGGACGCCCTCGGCGAGGCCACCGTCGAGATCGACACCACCGACCTGCCGGGCTTCTCGGCGGCTGCGGTGGCCGGGCACAGCGGCAAGATCCGGAGCATCCGCAGCGCCGATCCCGTCAGTGGACAGAGCCGCAACCTGCTGGTGTTCCTGAGCCGCACCCACTACTACGAGGGCAAGGGCGTCGCCTCGGTCGTGCACCCGATCCGGACGGCGGCCCGTGCCGGCTGCCACGCCATCGTGCTCACCAACGGCTGCGGCGGGCTCAGGGAGACCTGGACGCCGGGCACCCCGGTGCTGATCTCCGACCACATCAACCTGACCGCGACGAGCCCCATCGTCGGAGCCCGCTTCGTCGACCTCACCGATCTCTACAGCGCCCGGCTCCGCGCCCTGTGCAAGGAGATCGAGCCGAGTCTCGACGAGGGCGTCTACGTGCAGTTCCCCGGTCCCCACTACGAGACCCCTGCCGAGATCCGGATGGTCCGGGCCATCGGCGGCGACCTGGCCGGAATGAGCACCACCCTCGAGGCGATCGCGGCGCGCGAGGCCGGCATGGAGATCCTGGGCATCAGCCTGGTCACCAACCTGGCCGCGGGCATGTCCGGCGAGGCACTGAACCACGACGAGGTGCTCGAGGCCGGCAGGGCCGCCGCATCGCGGATGGGTGGCCTGCTCAGCAACATCGTCCCGAGGATCTGACGTGCGCGTGCTGGTGACCGGCGCAGCCGGCAGCATCGGGCAGGTGCTCACTGTCGGGCTCACGGACCGCGGCCACCAGGTCATCGGCGTCGACCGGCTGCCGGAGCCCGACGGGTACGACGGCCCGTGGCACGTCATCGACGTGGCCGACCCCGACGCGGTCGCGGACGTCTTCGCGCAGAGCAGCCCGGAGGCCGTCGTACACCTGGCCGGGCACCCGGGCGAGGCCAGCCTGCCCGACTCACTGACCAGCCACGTCGTCACGACCGCAGCCCTGCTCGACTCGTGCGTCGCGCACGGCGTCCGACGGTTCGTGTACGCCGGGTCCAACCACGCGGTCGGCCGCACTCCGCGCTCCGACCTGCTGACCGAGGACGTGCGGCCACGACCGGACACCTTCTATGGCGTCGGCAAGGTCGCCGCCGAGGCGCTGCTCAGCCTGTACGCCGACCGCTACGGCCTGGACGCGATCTCCTGCCGGATCGGGAGCTTCCTGCCCGAGCCCACCACCGTCCGCAACCTGTCCACCTGGCTCAGCCACGACGACGCCGTACGCATGGTGGAGGCGGCGCTGACCGCGCCGGCGCCGGGCTATGCCGTCCTCTACGGCATCTCCGCGAACACGCGCGCCTGGTGGGACCTCGAGCCCGGTCGCGCGCTCGGCTATGAGCCGCAGGACGACGCCGAGGCCTTCGCCGACCGGATCGCCGCCCGCCCCGAGGACGCCGCCGAGGCGGCCCATGTCGGCGGGCCGTTCGCCGGCGAGGAGTTCTACCGTCCCGCGCTGTGACTCTCGCTGATCGAGCCAGTCGAGATCTTGACCTCGAGTGCACTCCAAGGACGACACTGTCGAGATGACCTCGAACGCGGGCCTCACCATTGCCGAGGCCGCCGACCAGACCGGGCTGACCACCCACACCCTGCGCTACTACGAGCGCGACGGCTTGCTCCTCGATCGCGTCGACCGGAGCTCGAGCGGACATCGGCGCTACACCGAGCGTGACCTCACCTGGATCACGCTGATCAGCCGGCTTCGCTCGACAGGCATGCCGATCCGCGATGTCAAGCGGTACGCCGACCTGGTCCGGGCAGGGGCCGGCAACGAGCAGGAGCGGCTCGATCTGCTCCGCCACCATCGTGAGCAGGTCGAGCGCCAGCTGGCCGAAGTGACCGGGCACCTGCGGGCGATCGACTACAAGATCGCGCTCTACGAAGGCACGGTCGAACAGGCGTCTTGACTTCGAGCGCACTCCAAGGCGTTGACTCGTGGCCATGACGATCACCCAGCGCACTCTCGGACAAGCCTCGCCCCTCACCGTCTCCGCCCTCGGCCTCGGCTGCATGGGCATGTCGGAGTTCTACGGAACCGCCGACGAGGCCAGCGGCATCGCCACCATCCACCGCGCCCTCGACCTCGGCGTCACCTTCCTCGACACCGCAGACATGTATGGCCCGTTCATCAACGAGCAGCTGGTCGGCAAGGCGATCCAGGGCCGTCGCGACGAGGTCCAGCTGGCCACGAAGTTCGGCAACGTCCGCGGCCCCAACGGGGAGCGGCTCGGCATCAGCGGCCGACCGGAGTACGTCCACACGGCCGTGGACGCAAGCCTGCAGCGACTCGGCGTCGACCACATCGACCTCTACTACCAGCACCGCGTCGACAAGACGGTCCCGATCGAGGAGACCGTGGGCGCCATGGCCGAGCTGGTCGCGGCCGGCAAGGTGCGCCATCTGGGTCTCTCGGAGGCCAGCGCGAAGAACATCCGCAAAGCGCACCAGGTGCACCCGATCACCGCGCTGCAGACGGAGTACTCCCTCTTCACCCGCGACCTCGAGGACGAGATCCTGCCGACCGTCCGCGAGCTCGGCATCGGGCTGGTGCCGTACTCACCGCTCGGTCGCGGCCTGCTCACCGGCACGATCAGCCGCGACGCGGGAGCCGACGGGGACAAGGACTTCCGACGGTCGTCGTACTTCCCGCGATTCCAGGGCGAGGCCCTTGACCACAACCTCATGCTCGTCGACCGGATCACCGAGATCGCCGAGGCCAAGGGCTGCACGCCCGGCCAGCTGGCGCTGGCCTGGGTGCTCGCGCAGGGTGACGACGTCGCACCGATCCCCGGCACCAAGCGGGTGTCCTACCTCGAGGAGAATGTCGGCGCCGCCGGCGTCGAGCTGACTGCCGGCGATCTCGCCGCCCTGGAGGCGGTCGTGCCCAAGGGGTCGGTGGCGGGCGACCGTTACGGCGACATGTCCCACATCGACGCCTGACCCTCGCCGGCCGGCGCCGTCGTCACCCGGGTCAGCCCGTCGATGCACGACGCCATCATCCGGTCGTGGTTCCACACGAGCAGAGGCCGGCCGATCAACACCGCAAGGCGCAGCGCGGCGCCGGCCACCGAGACCTGCTCGGTGAACTCCAGCCGCGTGCCCTCCGGGTCGTCGAACAGCTCGAAGCGGGCGAAGCCGACCAGGTCGCCGTCGATCGCGACCTCGAGACGCTCGGGCTCGCGGTGTACGGCGGTGAGGTGCAGCTCGAGCTCGTAGGGCAACGCCGATCGACACACGACGAGAGCGTCGTCGTCGGACAACTTGGCGACGGCGACGATCTCGGGCCACCACGAGGAGTACCACTCGAGGTCGACCAGCACGGCCTGCACCCGGTCCACGGGAGCGGCGATGACGAAGGTGCGCACGAACGTGAACGGCCTCACATGTCCATCATGGCTGGCAGCACCTACCCTTGGCACCATGAGCGACCTTGTCAATTTCACTGTCAACGACGGCATCGCGCACGTGAAGCTGAACCGCCCCGAGAAGCTGAACGCGTTGACCATCGAGACCCTCGACCAGCTGATCGCCACGGCCGGCGAGCTCCGCAAGGACCGCACCCTGCGCGCGGTCATCATCAGCGGCGAGGGCGACAGCTTCTGTGCCGGGCTCGACTTCGCCACGGTCACCAAGAAGCCGCTGGCCATCCCGCTATCGCTCATCCCGCTCCCGTGGCGCGGCACCAACAAGTTCCAGGAGGCCTGCTGGGCCTGGCGTCGGCTGCCCGTCCCGGTCATCGCCGCCATCCACGGCCACTGCTTCGGCGGCGGCATCCAGCTCGCCCTGGCCGCCGACTTCCGGATGGCCACCCCCGACGCCGAGCTCTCGGTGCTCGAGGGCCGCTGGGGCCTGATCCCCGACATGAGCGGCGTGCAGGCACTCTCCGAGCTGGTCGGGATCGACACCGCCAAGCGCCTCACCATGACCGCCGCCAGGATCACCGGCAAGGAGGCCCATGACCTGGGCCTGGTCACTGAGCTGGCCGCCGACCCGGTCGCCGCCGCCGAGGTCTTCGCCCGCGAGCTCGCCACCAAGTCGCCCGACGCCCTGGCCGCGGCCAAGCGCCTGTTCAACTCCACGTGGAACTCCAGCCCCCGCGCCACCTTCGCCCGCGAGCGCATCGAGCAGGTCCTGCTGCTCGCCGGCGCCAACGCCAAGGTCGCCCGCGCCGCCGCGTTCAAGAAGGTCGAGCCGGCGTACAAGCCCCGCGCCCGCAGGTAGCAAGGCGGGACGTCATCCGGAGGGGGTCATCTATCGCTCCATCCGTATGACGTCCGCCCATCCCGCGCTAGCGTGCGGGACATGACCGACCTGATCGAGCGGGCCCGGGCCTGGGCCGCCGAAGACCCCGACGCCGAGACCCGTGCCGAGCTCGAGCGGCTGATCGTCGCGGC
>Ga0070698_100002872_pt1 | contig 18972 bp, 24 predicted proteins | sample KBSK1502metaG_FD_65477 | JGI IMG/M metagenome (GOLD analysis project Ga0070698, IMG submission 65477) | Corn, switchgrass and miscanthus rhizosphere microbial communities from Kellogg Biological Station, Michigan, USA - KBS K1-50-2 metaG | ecosystem: Host-associated > Plants > Roots >...
GTCTACGAGCGAGACTTCGCGGCGGAGGATGGTGATTGCGAGGTGCCGGCCGACAGGGGAGCGCACCAGCGCGGAGGCGCCTCACACAACCGCGCGTAGTCAGTGCGTCAGTAGCCCGGAGGGGTCACTATTCAAACCGCCGACGGGTTAGTAAGCCCAGAGAATCAGACCTGATGCAACGACTGCTCGAGAGCTACGAGGAGCTTGCCACCGCGATTCGGCTGCTACGCAGCGACGATCCGAGTGAAGCTCCCTGATCGCACGACTTCATTGATGATCCATTTCGTCTTGGCAGTCAACAAGCAAGCGGCACCGTGAGCCTTCCCGCAGGGACCACATGGTCAAGCGCGCTCATGGACTGGCGATCCTTCGGGGACTTCGAGCGACGCGGAAGCAGCTGTGCTCGCGGGCACTCTAGGGCCACTGAGGAGGCGAATGGCCTTCTCTCGAAAGTCGCGAATCGAAAGCGACACATCACCTTCCTTCCACATGGCCGCGATGGCCTCCTGATCCCGGAACGAATGCTTCGTCCCTGGTCCCTGCTGAGGTGTGCGCGAGTTGCTACCAGCGCGAATTGAGGGCCAGGTCTCCGCGAACAAGGTGGCGCAGTCGGCGATAAGTTGATCAAACGATAGTTGGAAACTTGTCGACTGGTCCGGTCGCGAGAACTGTCTTTGGGCAATGATGTCCCCCGTATCGATGCCGCGGTCGATGTAGTGAATCGTTGCTCCACGCGGCGACCCATTGATGACTGACCAGAGGTGCGGGTTCGGGCCTCGATCGAGCGGCAAGAGGCTCGGATGAACGTTGATAATCGGCACCAGTTCGATCAAGGCTGACGACAAGATGCGCCCATACCCGAAGCAGACGACAACATCGACCTCGTTGTCGCGAATAAAACGAGATGTTGGGGTGGGATCGTTATCGCCGAGGAAGATCAGCTTGTCGCCGAATCGAGACAGTGGGTCGACTAATTGCTTCTTGTGCCCGCTCAGTACGAGGATGGTCAATTGCTTTGCGAACGCTAGGGATGGTCGAGGCCTGGCCGCTTTTGATTGGCGCGGTGCCTTTTCGACAAAGCTAACGAAGTCCTTGTTGAACAAGTATTTCGATTCGATCCAGATCGCACGAGGAAGTGGGAGGGCTAGAACCTCATCGACATCCTGCTTGAGCTGCTCGATTCGGACAATGTCACTGACCTTTGAGAACTCGAACGCCGTCGTGGTGTGCAGAAGCAGCAAGTTGACAAAGCGACGTTCCGCGTAAGTGATAGGCGCGGTCGCCAGATCGGGATTGACTTGGAGGATGCGCTTGTAGGTCTCAGGGTCGTCAAGGGTTAGCTTCCACAGGTCACGGTGCGACTTGGTTAGCTCAAGATAGTTCAGGATTCTCCGCGAGGACACCGTCCGAAGCGTGGCGTAGGCGTTGAAGAAAAGACCGGCCGCCGCCACGAAGAGGCCGGCGGCCAGAACGGCCAGTCTTATCGCGTCTGCCAATTCCGGGGTTATCTGCACGGTGTAGCTTCCGACCAGCCAGCTATCTTGGTCGGCCGAGGAACTCCGAGTACGGAACGCACAGGCCTTCGAGCTCCTCAAACATCTCTATCAACGCGGCTATGTCGTCCTTGTTCGTTACCATCCAGCCTCCCCGGATCTCCCCCGTGGAGTCGTAATCATGGATGAAGGCAACATTCTGATCGAAGACCATGAAGTCGTGATGAATGCGATCGCGAAGCAGCGGCGCCGCCAGGGCAAGTGGCGCAAAGAGAATCTCCTCTCCGTGTGCGGCGTTGAAGTCGTAACACGCTATTTCCCAGCGTAGGTAGAGCGATATCGGGTCACCAACTGGTCGGCAACGCACGAAATGGACACCTCGCTGCCGGAGCGATTCGTAGAGCGGGACGTCAGCAGCACGAGCATCTGGAACGGTTCGTACCGCATCGTCGAAGTCGCCGGCCGCTAATCGCTCCCAGCTTGGGTTCCCAGGCTCTCGATAGTCTTGGCGCGTCTCAACTTTTCGGACTATTTCGGATGCCTTCTTCCACGCCTCCGCGAAGCACCCGAAGAACGCATCCGGGCTAGACAAGCGTCGAGTCGCAGTTGCGGCTACGTCCGTTGTGCTCGTGCTCATCTGACCGTCCGGGAGACTACGCCCCGTGAACGACTCAACAAAGAATGGTCGCGCCGCAAGTCACAACGGCGGCTGCGTGCGGCCGCGCTAGCTCTTGGGGATGAACTTCCGCACGTGCGTCAGGAGGGCCCGTGGGACCACCACGATGCTTTCGTCGGGACCACAGTTCGCGCTCGGCGGCAGGTGCGCGCGAAGCGCTGACGTCCGCTCCGCCCCGATGATCGCGAAGGTACCGTCGGTTAGCTCCCAGACATCGGGACAGCCGCTTGAACCTGACGTCGAAGTGCCGCCTCGGTGAGGATCGAGCCCAATGCGTCGCTTGAACACCGCACCATCTCCCTGTCGATTTGACCTATCCATCAGGAGAAGCACTGAGCACTCCTGCGGAACCTTCGGTCTATCACGTCGGTCAATCCTCCAGCGCCGACGCTGAACTCTGCCCGGACAGGCTTCGTTTGCTGAGGTCGTCGGCGTTTGCGCTTCGATTCACGCCGTCAACAGGCAAGCGACGGTCCACTCTCGTCGAATCCGATACCAAAACTGGTAACATAAGATCAAAGTGGTCACGAAACAACAAATCATCGACGTACTGAAGACGCGGTTCGAGAACGACCCGCTCGTCTTCGCGTTTTGGCTAGAAGGTTCGGACGCGGTCGGCGGCGGTGATGAACTCTCGTATCTCGACCTAGTGATGGATGTCCAGGACTCACATGAGGAGGCGGTTCTTGCCGCCGTTGGCAACGAGTTGGCGACGTTAGGCGAGCTGGATCTGGTTTCGCCGATCGAACGTCCGAACGCCTTCATTTGGTACCAGGTGTTTCACATTCGCGATAGCTCAGAGTTTCTCTTGATCGATGCCAGCATGCAGCGGCATAGTCGCGACTTTGTCTTCACTGAGGGTGATCCCGACGAGACGCCCAAAGTCATCTTCGACAAGGCCAACGCCGTGCGCATCGAGCCGATGGATCCTGACAAACGCCAAGCCGAACTGGCGGAGCGACTGCGCCACGCACGTGCCCGTTTCGCTCGACGCATTGGGGTCAGGAAGTACATCAAACGCGGCAACTTCCTCGAAACCTGGGCGTACTACGACAAGTTCGTCCTCAAGCCGCTCGTCGAGGTGCTCCGCATCCGGTATCGCCCAGGCTCGGTTGACTACGGGCTTGTACACGCCTCGCGCCACTTCCCAGCCCCGGTTGTTCGAGAGCTCGAAGCTCTCTATCAAGTGAACTCTCTCGACCAATTTCCTGAGAGGCTGCAGCGCGCGGACAAACTATTTCGGGTAACCCTGGCCGAGGTTGAAGGTAAGTGACAACCGCCCCTGATCGCTGCTGGCTTGATCCACGGGTTGCGGCGCGGCCATCCGAGATCGAAGGTCTGGGCCTCTTCGCAACCTCTCCGATAGCGAAGGGCGAAGCCGTTGGCGTGTTGGGCGGACGTGTCATTGACGATGTTGAGCTTCGCGAGATCGCACGGGTCCGATCGAAGTACAACAGCCTGGCAATCGACGACGGAGTCAATCTCCTTCTCGAGGACGATGAGGTCATCGCCCGCGGCAACCACTCCTGCGACTCAAATCTGTGGATGCGCGACGCCTTCACGCTGGAAGCACGCCGCGACATTGCGGCGAACGAGGAACTCACGGTCGACTACGCGCTGCAAACTGCAGTCGATTGGGAGATGGCCTGCACCTACGGTTCGCCTCTGTGCCGGCAGGTGGTTCGTGGGAGCGACTGGACGCGGCCGGAGCTACAGGAACGTTACCGCGAGCACTTCTCGCCCTTCCTGAACACGCGCATTGCGGCCAGCAGCAAATAGCCGTCGCTTCCAAGAGAAGCCCGGGTCTCGCTACGCGAGTGCTCCCGGGCTGCTGATGACCATTCCGTTTCGGTTGTAGATGCGACCACAGTTCGTGCACTTGACGTTGCCATGCCAACCGGCGGTTGGTTCCCTCTCATGTCCTCTCTCGTCGGTCGTCTCCCAACTCCCACCCCTGGAGTCGGTGTGACCGCAGACACAGAGCCACGAGTCACACTTGCTGAGATCGTCGCCGTGGCTGTCGTGCCAGGTCGCCGTGTCCCGTGACTCGCGCCTGGCTTGAGCCGTGTCTGGGTGTTCGCTAAGCCAACCGCAAGCGGCGCGTTCGATCATTCCGACTCCTTCCCCTTTCCATTAGTGATCCACCGCATTGACATCGTCAACAGTCAAGCAGCGCAACCTAGGCGTAGCCCTTTCCCTCTTGCGCTTTGTAATCGCACTCAGCGTGAATGAGACGGGTGTTGGTGAGCGTGTAGCCCTTCATGGCGTTCAGCCGATCAAGAACGGCCCGCAGCCGGGCCAATGACTCTCCGCACGCCGCACACCGACCATCCTGTTGCTTTAGCTTCTTGTCTTTCAGCTGAGCCCGCGCGGCAGTGTTTCCGCGCTCGTCGTAGTTCAGGCGCAAGTACACGAATCGGTTGTACGCGAAGCGTAAGTCGGCGTCCGAGCCGCCAAGGGCGTCCAGTCGTTTCCGGATTTCGCCCAGGAGCTGATGCGCCTCGACGCGCTGCTCGGGCGTCAGCTGTCTGTTCTTCGACGCTCCCATCAGTGCGGCTCGCGTTGGTGGACCTGTTCATGACAGGCGCGGTGAAGCAGTACGACATTTCCCGCGACATAACCCTGGTGCTTCGCGAACATTCGCAGTCGCTTATGAACATCTTGACTCTTCGGAACCTCTAGCGGCTGACCACACTCAGGACAGATGCCCTTCTGCTCGTCGAAGAGCTGCCGCCTGACTTTGGTCTGATCGACGAGATTGCGCCCAATCGCGGCAAGTTCCAATCGCCACGAGAGATACCAATAGGTCTCGTCATCGCTACCAGACCACTCCCGAAGCAGCTCTTCGACTGCCGCTAGGAACGGCTTCTCGAGATCTCGAAGATACGGCGAGACATCGACCTTCTGCCATGTTTCAGGCATGACGGAGCTCCATGTAATCCGAAGGATCGCGCTCAAATCGCCACTCAGTCTTTAGGTGCGCCAGCGGGTAGAGCTCTTGGCCAAGGCGGCGAGACACCGCATACGCAAGCACTGCGTCCTGCACTGAGAAAAGGTGCGTCCCCAGTGCGTGGTCGAACTGGTGCTTCGCGGCGTTGTAGATGCCGCGATACCGCCACAGCTGGCTCCAGGTCACTGGATCGACCTTCTGCTTCACGATCGCCTGCCTCAGTAGATTCCCGAACGAGAGGAAGCCCAAGGGACCGACCCTCTTGACGAGTTGTTCAAGATGCGCACTACTCATCTCGACGACTCTCCGAGCTTCCCACTCGAGATCCTTGTCCGGATCCGTCAGGGAAACGGAGCAGTAGTGAAGGGGTTTGAACACGGCTCGGTCTTCAACTTCGCAACGGGTGATGCCGTGGCCAGGTATCCCGAGAGTCCCGGGTGCGTTCGGTCGGTTGTTGGCGATCCGACTCAGGCTCGGCCCCCAAAGAGCGTCATCGAACTCAACGAGTGCGCGCCGGTCGAGCGGACGTGTCGTGACGATTCCGAAGAGCTTGCTCCACTTCTCCGCTGGAAACAGTTCTCTTCCGATCTGAATCAACACCTCGGCGTGGTTGCTTGTGGTGGGAACATGGGTGCTCATTTGGAACCGCGACGAGTCTCTAGAGCCTTGTCCAGCCTCGTCTGGACCCCGCCCCAAGTCCAGGGAATGACGTCGTCCGTACCAAAGCAGCGCGGTCGCTTGTGAGGGCCATCCTTGCTGATCCACACACCGAAAGTAGAGACGTTCTCTTGCCGCGCGCACTCAACTTCCCAAATGGCACCCTCGGCGCGATGGGTGTTCTCGCCGATGAGTTGGATGACGACATCGCACCGGTTGATCCGTTCCCGCGCCTGCGTCTTCCACTTCTCGGAGAAGGGTTCATGAAGAGAGGCATCCTCGAAATTCCACGGAACCTTCTTGTGCCTTGCCTGGCCGACAAAGAGGTCTCGAATCCGAGCATCTTCGACAGCGAAACTGATGAACGCTCGAGGCGGCTTCTCACGGGTCAGCCACCCGACCACCGCAACAATTCCCCCGATACTTAGTACAACGAGATACGGATTCACTTGGTGGCTCGATGCCGACTCGCAACCGCTCGAATCGCCGTGACGAACGGATCATCCTCCGCTCGGATAATTCGAGGGAGCTCTCCGAACGGGACCATTGATTCGTGCGTTTCCTTTCGCATTTCCATCCAGGCCACCCAGGCGTTGTGAACATCCTCCGCTGTCACGGAGTCGCCTTTGACCAGCGCGAGCAACGCGTAGACGAGAAAGAGGTCCTCCGAGTCGGCTGGAACTGCCTTGCGAGGGAGCTGTGCCCGTATCTCATCCGCCACCCTCCGCAGGTAGCTCATCGCGTCGCCAGGTGAACGGCCAGAGCTAGATAGAGGACGACGAACGCGATTGGAACTGCCTGCTCGATGAACCCCAGTTCTGTGTAGCGATCGCGCCACCGCCTCTTGACCGGGTCCTGCGCCTTCAGGAGCTGCCATTCTTGTGAGAAGGGTTTGACCTTGAAGTAGCTGTCTTCGATCTTGCCGATGACCTCGAACTTGGCCCTATTCAGCTTCCGATAGCTCCGAAGCAGGAGGAACCAAGCCGTAGCCAGGATGATGCCGGCAACGACTGCCAGTACGAGCACAAATCGATCCGGTTCGGGCTGAGTCTGGCGCGCGTCAGGGCGCACCGCGAACGCGCCGAGCGCGGCCGCCAAGGCCGTCTGTAGCGCAAGAAAGAAGCTGTTCGCGCCGGCGCGCCGCGCCGAGACCCGATCCGCCATCTCTACGGCGAGCGAGTAGATCCTGAGAGCCGTCTCCGGCGTCTCCCGTTCTCCGGGGTCCTCTGTCACGTCAGCGAGCGCCACCAATCAGCTTCTTGAGGTTGTCCCAGGTCCACTTGTACATCTTGTCGTCGGCTTTGGCGGAAGTTGGCTTCTTGCACGTCTTGTCGCTGCGGCCCTCGAGAAGGAAGTACGAGATCTTCTCCTCCTGCGCGATCTTCACCTCGACGCCGACACCCGTGGCCGTGTCGGTGTGCTCACCACAGATCACTACGACCTGCTCTACGGCACGAATTCGTTTCCGGGCATTCTCCGTCCAGTTCGTCGTCTCCTCCTTGATTGACCAGTCGGAAACGGAGAACGGCGAGTCGTCGTTGCGAGCCTGTCCAACGAGAAGATTCTTGAGGTCGTTGTCGTGGTCGTAGTCGAAGCTCACGTAAACGCGAGTCGCTGCCATGCCATTACTCCCTCAGCTTGAAATCGTTTTTGTCGTCGCGAGCCTTAACCGGATAAGAGAGGATCGCCGTGGCCCTGCTCCGCGCAGGCCGGACAAAGGGTGCGCCGACTCGGTAGTTCATACCTCGTAACTTCACCACGCTTTCCGTCGTAGGCCCACCACGCCGCGCCGCGGCTCCCCCCTGCATATCCGGTCAGGTAGTCGAGGGCGCCGTTGCAGGCCTCCGATGCCAGCACGCCATTCATGGAGACGACTTGCGGATCCCCGAGAGCGTACGGGTTCAGGTCGTATCCAGGCGGCCGCTCCTTCCGCTCACGCTCCAGAACAGCATCCGAAAGGAGTGACGTGCAGCGCAGACACGAGGAGTCGGGCAACACCACGACCGTTTGCCCCTCGGCACGCTCAAGCTTCTCGCCAGCAGTCCTGATGTTCATACCAACGTCGATGAGCGGGAGGTGATGACGACGACAGAACGCGTTGATCTGTTCGCGAACGAGAAAGGAGTCGACACAGGCGACAACTAGGTCGACCGTCTTCACTGCCGCTAGCGCCTTCTCCTCCGGGAACCGACCGCGAATCTCATCTACGTGAGTATCGGGATCGATGGCGTTGATCAGCCGACGCATCACTGCAGTCTTGGGCGTTCGATCAACATCGGTCGGGGTCGCGCCAATCATCCGTCCGAGATTTACCTCTTCGACGAGCTCATCGTCGATCGGGACGATCCGACCGACTCCTTGATGGGCTAGTTGCTGGCAAACATGAGAGCCGCCGCCACACACCCCGATAACGGCGACGCTCGCGGTTGCAAGCTGCGCATCGGCGAGAGGACCGATAGCTCGGTTCTGTCGGTCAAGGCGTCGGCGCGCGCGCCTGGGCTTCGCCACAGCGGTCGGATACCAGAACACAAGCGGCGCATCGACGACGCGGATGAATGAGAGTTCTCCAGCTGGCTGTCCATGACGATAGAAGACGCCAGCAGCGGCACCGTTTCCGAGCACCACGGATCCGCAAGGTCGCCCGAGAAGGCGACTGAATCCGCTGAGTATTCGTTCGGCCGTATCGCGATCATCGCCAGACAGGCCAGGGGCCGAGCTCTTGCCGTGCGAGTGAATGAGAACGACACCGGCATGCAATGCATCCGCACGCGCGAGTACCAGAGCGCTGAATGCTGGTGTCCACTCCAGGCCATAGCGACCACGGCGCACCTTCTGATGCTCCGGGACCGGCATCCATTCGCGCGCGAGCAGGACGTCGCGATCCTCCACGAGCGCATATCCACACAGAAGGAAGCCCGCTTCTTCACCATTGCGGAAGTTCTCTACGTGACTGCGCACGCCGGCGAAGGCAGCCCCGCCGATGCGGACCTCGACGCCGTCGAGCCGCGGGCGAGCCTCAGCGGCATGTGCTCTACGGCGAAGGTTGATGATCGCCCGAAGCCGTGGAATCAAGTGGCCTCCCGAAAACGGGTTAGCCACTTAAGGACGGCGTGTTTTGGTGTGAGTGGGTCGATTGGCCACGAGAAGTTGAAGCTGAATTGCCGCCAAGTTTCGCCAAGAACAAGTTGCGCATTGTTGCTGCGCGGGGCCTGGCCCTCGCGATTCACCACAGCCATGTCGATCCAAAACAACGGCCGCTGGTCTGGCCAACCCTCGAACTTCGCGAGTCCTCTTGCCAGACTTGGTTTCCAGGGCGACGGAATCCCGAGTGTGGGCAGCAGCACGTGCAGCGGCTGCCCATCCTCTGGAGTCACGTCCTTAGCCTCGCCGAACGCGTCGGCGAGCTCTGCGACGATCTGCTTGCGGGTCTCGGCGTCCACTTACTTCTAGCTGACGCCGCCGCCCTCGACGGCTTCGAAGTGCATGCCGTTCTCGACATCGACGGTCTCGTCGTCGCCGAGGACGCGCTTGTCGTTGCCGTGGCGGAGGTAGAGCACGCTCGCGTCGCCGACCCCCAGCTCGTTCTTAAGCGTCAGTACGGGTGTCGGTCCTGCTGGGATGGTCTTTTCGACGGTGTCCTTGCCCTTGCCGAGGGTGACGTGCGCAGTGCCGGTTGCTGTCTTGCTTTCCATGTAGGCCTTTCCGGGCGGTCGGAATCGCCCTGTTCGCTATGTAAGCCGACTAGCGAACAGTATGCGCCGGAGGCCCCGGCGAGGTCAAGTAGGGTTGGCCCTTTCGGCCTATTCGAGGGGCAGTGCCACGGCGCCAGCTTGAGGTATGAGTTCAAGAGTCTCTAGGCGGATGCCAGCAGCTTGCTGGGAAACACCGCAGCGTGGCGCAATCCTCCGCAGCGCTACACGGATGTTCTCCGCGTCATCCTCGAGATCCGAGCTCTCAAAGCCGAGCGCTTTCAACTCCTCACGGGCGATCTCACGGAAAAGAGCCCGGGGCATCAGCAGAGCGGCCATTCCTCGGTTCGCCTGGACTTCCCGCCAGTCACCACCACCGCGACCGACAATGTTTCGATGCAGGCAGCGCATCAGTCGCGAACCCGCAGATGACTTCGAGGGCACGTCAAAAAGGAGCGCTTGATCGGGATTCAGTTCAAAGAGGACCCGGTGCAAGAGGATGTGGCAGCCCTCGTGTGCCATCGTTGCTCGCCAACGTCCGAACGCGCCGGCGCGAGGCTCGTCGACGGCGGAGGTCGTCAGGTCTCGGTTGATTAGAACCCGCGGCGGCTCGTCTGGTTCGAACTCGGTCGAGCCTAGAACGTCGGCAGGCAGCAGGCCGTACTGATCGAGTTTGGCGTGGAGATGGGATTCGATGAACTTCTCGAGATCAACGATGGGAGCTTCCAGCGTCGGGAACAGCTCCGCACGTCGAAGCTCGTCGGCTGCTATGTCTTCGATCTCGTCTTGCTCATACCAGATCCGCTGCTCGCCGTCGGCCGACTTGTACCACTTCATCGCCTAGCCCGCTGACTTCTTGGCCATTTGATCGGTCTTATCCAGCAGGACCTTGAGGTCAGCCTGGCCCAGCTTGTTCTTGGATATCCGCCTGAAGAGAACGGCCGCTTGCGGCTGCTTCTTCAGATAGCGCTCAGTTTGTTCATCGAGGCGCCCACCGAGAGCCATGAGTTCATCGAATGGCAATTCGAGTTCTCTGGCGATGGTCTTTAAAACCTCTTCGGCTGGAACCCTTCGGTCATTTTCGATGTCGCTGAGATAGGAGGGTGTGATCTCCATGGAACGAGCCAGTTCGCGCAGACCAAGCACCTTCTCGACTCGCCGGTCGCGGATCCTTTGTCCCAGGCTCGGGGTGGTGCGTGAGGGGCTCACGGTGTTGGCCGGATGGCTGGCGTGCGGGTGCAGCTCACTGGTCTAACTCCCTTCGCTGATTTGGTTCCGGGTTTCGACAAGGACAGCGAGGTGGGCGTGCTGTCCGAGAAATGACTTGATCAAGCTCTGAAAGAGTCGGCCATGATTCCGGACTTTGAGGTGGATGAGCTCATGGACGATGACCGCCTCGCCGAAAGCGCGGTCCTGGGTCAATAGATCGCAGCTAAAGCTCAACACACCGGTTGACGAACAAGACGCCCACTTCCGACGCATCTCCTGTATCCGGACGCGAGTAGGCGTGACTCGAATACGTGTCGCCCAATCCCGGACACCTTGGCGGAACTCGTCACGATCGCGCCAGGTCTCGAATTGGCTTCTGCGGTCGGCGCTCATTTACGTCTCATCCTCAAGAGTTCGTCGGCTAAGGCAGCGCGACGAGTCTTGGAGACATGCGGCAGGAGAATCTTGTACAGCTCGGCCGTGAGATCCCTGCGCTCCTCAGTGTTGTCACGGTAGTTGGGGTATTGCGCAAACAGCTGGTCGATCTCGGGAGCCGCTCTCTCTGCCTCGGTGAAGTCGGCGCGGTGCAGAATCCAGTACACCGAGAAGGTGTTCATGTTGAACCCGCGCTCCTTGACCTCCAGCTGCGCGGCGTTGAATTCGGCCAGCGCCTTCTCGAGTTCCTTCAGGGCGTCAACGGTTCCGAGTTGGCGGTCCTCGAACAGGTGCAAGATCTCCTCGGCCCGGTCACCGATCGGAATCAAGTGCGGCTGGTCGTCCTCGATGTTCTTGACCGTTGTGGCCAAGCTGCGGGCTAGGTTGACGATCTTGGCTGAGTCCGATCCGCCGTCTTTCTTGAGAGCTTGGAGCGTGTCCTCATCGATCTTGTAGAGAGGCAGGATCTGGCTCAGTCCTTCCGCCGTGACATTCCGGCGAACCAGTTCCTCGGTTTTGTTCATGAGATCTCTTATCGGCAGTCCCTTGACGTTGAACGCGGCGCCGACAATGGCGTAAAGCATGGCTAGCTGCTGGTAGCGCTCGATGTAGTCGCGCAGGAAGGGGTCAGGCGAGAGAATCTCGTAAAGGGTCTCGACCTCGCGGAACAGCTTGACGAACTTCTCTCGCTCGTCCTTGTCGGTGAAGCGGTCAATCACAGCCTCAACGCTCTTGTCATCGAGCGGCGGCCGCGCCAATTTGAGGTACGGCGGTACGTCGTGCTCCATCAGCTTCTGGAAGCGTTCCTTGAGAACGTCGATGTTTTCGATCACGCCGGCAACGATGTCCGAGTCGAAGGCCAAGGCCTTCTCGAGCTTGTCGAAGATGCCGACGAAATCCAGCACGAATCCGGCTGGCTTTCTTATTTCTCCTTCAACCTCGTAGGGCCGGTTCACCCGGGCGATGGCCTGAAGAAGCGTGTGGTCGCGCATCGGCTTGTCCAGGTACATCGAATACAGGATCGGCGCGTCGAAGCCCGTCAAAAGCTTCTCGGTCACGATCAGAATCTTTGGCACTGCGCCAGGCTTGAGGAATGCTTTGCGGAGCTTTTTCTCGTCCTCTTCGCTTATGTAGTGCTTCTTCAGCTCGGGCTCGTCGTTGTGGGCCTCTGTGTAGACGGGCGCGGAGTAATCGGGGAGGTATTTGTCGAGCGCCTCCTTGTAGAGGGCGCATGCCTGACGGTCGACCGCAACTAGGAACGCCTTGTATCCCAGCGGCTCGACGTTGGCGCGGTAGTGATCGGCCACAAACTTGGCGACTTTGTCGATCCGGTCCGGCGACTTGAGGAACGACTTGAGCGTGACCGCCTTGTCGAGGATTCGGTTGAGGTCTTCGATGTCGCTAACGCCCTCGGCCTCAACGAGATCCAGGAACTCTTTCTCCAACTGTTCCCTCGGTACTCGCATCTCATTTGGAGCCAGCGAGTAGTGCAGAGGCAATGTCGTTCCGTCCTCGATGGATTCAGCGATCGAGTACTTGTCGAGGTATCCAGATGCGTCGTCGGCGCCAAAAACCTTGAACGTCCCTTTGCCATAGGCAGTCTTATCGATTGGCGTTCCGGTCAGCCCGATGTATGTCGCGTTTGGGACAGCCCCCATCAGATAGTTACCGAGATCCCCTCCTGTGGTGCGATGGGCTTCATCGACTAGGACGATGATCTCGTTGCTGGTGTTGAGGTCTTTGTCGATCTTGTCGAACTTGTGGATCATCGAGACGATGAGCCCGCGGTAGCCCGTCTTGAGGAGCTGCTGTAGATGCTTCTTGCTCGCTGCGACCTGGACGTCCGTGATGCCGTAAGCGTTCAGATTGCCGAAGAGCTGACTCTCCAACTCGTTTCGGTCGACAAGCATGAGGACTGTGGGCTTCCCGAATTCGGAACGGGTGAGGAGCTGGTGGGCAATCGTAATCATGGTGAGCGTCTTTCCTGATCCCTGGGTATGCCAAATCAGCCCGCGTCTCTTCCCGGGATCGGCAACACGTTCGACCACCTTCTCGACGGCACGGACCTGGTGCTGCCGGAGGATGATCTTCGTCAGGCTGTCATCCTTACGAATGAACGCGATGTAATCGCGCAGTACGGTCAGGAACCGCCGTCTATCGAAGAAGCGCTTCACCTTGTTCTCGAAACTTCCCGACTCCTCGTCCTTCCAGTTGAAGAGATTGCGTCGGTCGAGGTTCCAGGTCGCCCCATAGAAGAAGTGGATGAGGTGGGTAACGTCGAAGACTTGAGACGTCGTCATCAGCTCGGGCGTCTCGGCGTGATAGCGGCGGATCTGCTTTACGCCTTCGTCGATGCCGTTTGGCATGTGGGCAGCTTTCGTCTCGACGATCGCGACGGGGATCCCGTTGATTAGGAACACAACATCGGCGCGATTGGTGTATTTGCCGTTTGTGTATTCCCATTCATCCGTCACCTGAAACAGGTTGTTGTCAGGGTTCTCGAAATCGATCAGCCTGACATTGACTTCACGCTTCTCGGACTCGACATAGACAGATCGCTGACCCCGCAACCACAGAAGGATCTCCTCGTTGCCTTCGATCGAGTGGCGAGCATTCTCGATTCTCGAGATCACCTCGACTGCCCTCGCCGCCGTCAAGACATTCGGATTCAGCTCTAGTAGCCGATCTGCGAGAACCTGGCGGAATAGCAGCCCCGCTTCCCCGCCCCGGAGCGCGAGCGCTTCGTCGGCCGATACTGCGGCCCAGCCAACCGCAGCCGCGTATCGCGCAAGCGGGTCCTGAACTGTCGCTCGCTCCGTAAACCTCGTGCTCATAGAGCGAGCTCCTCGACGTCAGCAGAACGCATGACTTCGAACAGCACCCGATCGATTAGGCGCTCTAGAGCCTGCTTCCGCGCATTCTCAGCGTCAATCTTCTCCTCGACCGCCTCAAGGATGGCGACGATCTGCGCCTGCTCGTCGGCCGGGGGGAGTGGAATCGCTAGCTCCTTGACGTAACCAAGGTTCAGATGCGATATGTGGCCCTGTACGCCTGCGGCACGGAGCTCGCCGTACCGGCTGAGGAGATAGAACCAGAGGAACTTAGGACTCAGTCCGGGATTGGCGGCAATCGCAGCCGTGTTCTGTGAGGTCGCTGCGGGAATCGCCAGAAAGCCGACCTGGCCGCGCGTCTTCCCTTGTCCGTACATCGCCAGAAAGACGGTGCCTGGCGCGTGCACCTTCAAGTGAGTCTCTTTGATAGCCAGATCGCTGACGTGAAAACGAGCAGACGTGATCAAGTTGTTGGCGATTTCGGCCGTCTTCACGAAGGGGATGAGACCATCCCAGTAGGCAGCAACCTCAGTCGACGGCGTCGTGCCGGTCGAGACCTTCGCAAAGTCGCCCAGCTTCACGACGCGCCAATGGCTTGGGATCGTCCCTAGCACCGTTTGCTTGACACGCGTTCGACTGCTTTCCGACGGGCGTGCCAGACCGTACGAGAGTAATTGCTGCAACGAGGCGCCTCGGACGGCTTGCATCGCCGCCAGCACCTGGTCTATCGAAGTACTCAGTTCGTTGGACGCCTCAAAAAGCGACGCGATCTGCGCCTGGCGACTTTTCGCGGGAAGAGTGAGACATTCGTTTTCCAGGAAGTCACTGAGCTTGAAGTTTCGTATTCCGGTGGTTCTCTTCTCGAATGGACGGGTCCGCCCAGTGGTGTAGAGGTGCCGCCAGGCCAACGCGAAGAACTGCGGGGAAATTCGCTTCTCGTCAACGCGAATCCGCTTGACGAAATTACTGAAGATCACTGCGGTGTCATCCGGAAGCGGGCGCTGCATGAGAAAGGCGCGACCCGTTGGCTGATCATCGCTTCCTCCCGAGATTTCAACCAACACGTCGCCTGGACTCAAACGCCGTTTCTCGATGGTGCTCCGTTTGACGTACCGCAATGGCACGTCGTCCCAGGACCCCAATGCCGCGCGGCTGAAATCGGTTCCCCGTATTACACGCGCGGCGACCAAGTGATCAGCGGGAGCATCCGATCCCCAGTCTCCGGACGTGATCTCCTCGACGACGTCGCCGACCTTCACAGTGAGCGGAATATCGGATCTCAAACTCGCTTCGATCGGGATGTCAACCATGCGACTGCTCACCAAAGCCGAGTTCTTTCATCGCCTGCGCAAAACCGTCATCCGCAGCACGGCGCCTGTCCTCAGCGATTCCGAGGGCGCGCAGGGCATCAGCGATCGAAACCCCGGCGTCCTTCACGAATGTCTCGACGTATCGGCCCGGCGATAGGTTGTAATCGTTGCCTGCGATCTGCTCGTTGGACACTGTTTTCGCGAATAGCTCAACATCGTGGCCGCTCTGGAATTGCTCGACTATCCGCCGAATGCCACCCTCTGTAAGTTGATTCTTGGGGCGGCCCTTCACGAACTCGCCAACAGCATTTATTAGAAGAACGCTGCCTTTGCGCTTCGCCGCCTTGTTCTTGTTCAGGCAAAGCAGCACACCAGGTGCATTCGTGTTGTAGAAGAGATTCTCGGGCAGAAGAATGACGGCGTCGACCAAGTCGGCATCCACAAATCGCTTGCGGATCTCCTTCTCGCGATTAGCGCCTGCACCTCCGCTCCCGCGGGACATCGCGCCGGTATCAAGCACAACAACGGCCCGACCGGTCGGCTTTAGTGAGGAGACCATGTGCTGCACCCAGCCCCAGTCGGCAGTGGATGCGATCGGATAGCCGAACTCGAATCGACCATAGCCGTCGGCGTCGTAGAAAGCCTCGTCATAGCCGTCCTGATTCCACATCGGATTCGCCGCGACCAGATCGAACGTATGCAAGCGTGAGCCTGTAAGAAACTTTGGATTGCGGAGGGTATCGCCAATTGCGACCTCTCCCTCCATGTCGTGAATGATCATGTTCATCTTGGCGATGGCGTAGGTCACGTGGTTCAACTCTTGCCCGTAGAGACGCATAGGACGCTTGAGCTGCGGGGTTGTCTCCTTGACGACCAGTTCGGCTTTAACGAGAAGGCCCCCCGAACCACAAGCCGGGTCGTAAATCGTCATGCCTTCTCCTGGTTGGAGTAGGCGCGCAATCAGCCAACCGACCTCCTGCGGAGTAAAGAACTCGCCGGCACTCGAACCCTGACCTTCGGCAAACTTGCGAAGCAGGTACTCATACGCCCGGCCGAGGATGTCCGGCTCAACGTCCTCGAGGCCAAGCGGATGGCGACTGAGGATCTCGATCAGAGTCGAAAGGCGCCCGTCCTCAATGATCCGTTGACCGCTAACCGTCGCGTTGAAATCGACAATGTCGATGACTCCTTGCAGCGACGGATTAGCTTTGGTAATTGCTCGGATAGTTTCGGTCAGGCGCTGCCCGATCTTCGTTGTTAGCTTTCGGACCACGGACCACGACGCTTCTGGCGGGATGTAGAAGCGGACCAATGAATGATCGTCAGCGGCCAGCTCGAGGGCTGTCTCGCGATCACCGAACTTCTTGGAGAGCCGATCAATCTCGTCGTCAAAAACGTCAGAGAGCCGCTTCACAAAGATGAGGGGCAGGATGTAGTCCTTGAATTTGGGCGCGTCGACAGCTCCGCGGATCGAACAAGCGGCGTCCCAAAGCCAGCCTTCGAGTCCGTTAATCGTGAGCTCAGCGTTCACAGGTTGGCTGCCGCCGTTGTTGGAGACCTTCTTAGTGGTTTTCATTGTTAGTTTTGTCGAGCAGCCTCGTTCATTCTAGTCCAAACAGAGTGTCCTTCACAAGACAAGTGTTCGCAGTCTAGCGAACAGACTCGCGCACTGCGCGGGCCAGCTGAAGTTGCCCTCTCGGAGTCGGCGCGCACGGAGGACTCGACGACAGCGCCAACCTTGGTGCCAGCGCGACCGCGAAGTCCTACTGGTCGTAGGGAGCCGGCGGATTCCAAACGACGACATTAGGGGTGGCGTAGTCACGAACGTATTGAGTCTTGCCACCCATCATGTCTGTGCGGTCCTGACAGTTGAGCTTCAAGACCGCCTTGCCGGCGAGCATGTCGTCACCGACCACGGACGGGATTTCAAAGACTAGCGTCGTCGTGAAATGGACTGGTCCACGCATGATCAGCTGGTCTGCGATGTAAGTGGTCCCGAGTACCTGGTTGATGAGCTGATAGAAACCTGTGTCCTGCTGGGTCGGCCCGAATGACCGCAGCAACTGGTCGTCAAGAGAACAGACGTCTCGGTAGAAGTTGAACAACGAGTCAGATTCGTCGACCGTGATCGCGATCGCCGCATAACGGCCTTGCGTACCGGGAGTGCGAGCCGCGAACCTTTTGAACACGACCAGTGGCGAATGTGCCGTCAGGACCCAATTGATCCCTGCCGTGCTGACTTTCATCTGCGGTCCGCTCTCTGATCGCCAGCCCGCGATGCCGCGCGGATCGGCCGGAATTCCAGCGAATGCTTGGCGAGCTTGCTGAGAGGGCGGTCTCGGTCGTTGTCGTCCACAAGCTTGACCGATTCGCGCGCAACGTGGGCGATCACATCGCGGTCCGGGCTCGGCTCAACACCTTGAACGTTCAGCTGCGTTCTGTCACCGAATCGATTGATGATTCAGCGAGTGGCAAGTTCATGGAAAACGTCATCGCCTCGATGGCCGAGTTGTACTCAGCGAACCTCGGACAAGAGACCCGTAAGGGCATGTTGCAAAAGGCGCGCAGTGGCTTGTGGCCATCGGTCGCACCTATTGGCTATCGCAACGTGCGGGCGGACACCTCGCGCAAGGCGGAATCGTTACTACACGTCGATCCAGAGACCGCACCGTTTGTAAGTCAGACCTTCGAGTTGTATGCGACTGGCAAGTGGTCGCTGACCGCGTTGAGCAACGAGATGGCGCGACGCGGCCTGAGGACTCGCCGCGGTGAACCACTCTCCCGATCGAAGTTCGCCACGATGCTCAAGAATCCCATCTACGTCGGCGTTGTCCGGTGGGCTGACGTCGAGATTCCTGGCAAGCACGAGCCTCTTGTGAGCCAGGCCGTGTTCGACGAGGTACAGCGTGCGATGGCTGGCCACGACAAAGCCGCACCCCGGCTGCGCAAGCATCACCACTACCTCAAGGGAACGCTGCGCTGCGCGACTTGCGAGTCACACATGGGAACGATGGTCGCGAAGGGCCACGAATATTTCTTCTGTCTCGGCCGTCACCGCAAGAGGACGACCTGCAGCGAGCCGTATGTGCCGACGACGAAGTTGGAGAAGGAGGTGGAGCGGATCTACAAGGCCACGCACTTCTCAGCGGCCGGAAGGCGCGAGGCGGAACAATACGTAGGCGAGCAAAACGAGCGGTACTTGAAACAGACCAGTCAGGCGGCGAACCGCTACAAGAAGCAACTCACCGCGCTGACTACGCAGCGCAAGAAGTTGATGAGCGCGTATTACCAAGACGCATTGCCGCTCGACCTGTTCAAGACCGAGCAAGCTCGGATCGCGAACGAACTGGTCGCAATCGAGAGCAGCGTCGCGTTGGACCGTGGAGCGGTCGAGAAGACGAAAGAGTCAGTTGGCTGGGCGTGCGATCTACTCGAGTCCTGCGGCAAGGCTTATGTCCGAGCGGACGAGGCTGTCCGGGCGAAATGGAACGCCGTCCTGTTCGATCGTATCGACGTCAGTGCAGGCCGCGTACGAGCTCATTACTTCGCCGAGCCCTTCCGCAGCCTGATCGGTTTGAATAGTGACCTTCTGGTAGCCCGGATGGTGTGCGAGTTCACCTCATAGTGGACAGATGTCTCGGGACATAGTGGACACCTTTGCGAGAGAGGTGCTGCTGTGCTGGGACGGTACGTCGTGGAGGCGGTCGTGCTGGAGGGGCGCA
>Ga0070698_100002873_pt1 | contig 18968 bp, 15 predicted proteins | sample KBSK1502metaG_FD_65477 | JGI IMG/M metagenome (GOLD analysis project Ga0070698, IMG submission 65477) | Corn, switchgrass and miscanthus rhizosphere microbial communities from Kellogg Biological Station, Michigan, USA - KBS K1-50-2 metaG | ecosystem: Host-associated > Plants > Roots >...
GGCCACGCAGGTGAAGCTCCTGCGCGTGCTGCAGCATCGCGAAGTCATTCCAGTTGGCGCGACGGAATCGCAGCCGATCGACACGCGGCTCATTGCGGCGACGAATCGCGACCTCGAGGAGGCGATGCGCCGCGCGACATTCCGTCAGGACCTGTATTACCGGCTCAACGTGATCGCGCTCTACCTGCCTCCCCTGCGGGAACGCCAGGACGACATCCCGCTGCTGGTCGAGGCGTTCCTGCAGCGCCTGTCGACCACGCGCGGGGGTGGTGAAAAGGCCCTGTCGGACGCAGCGGCAGCGGCGATTGCGGCTTACCAGTGGCCCGGCAACGTCCGAGAGCTCGAAAACGCACTGGAGCGGGCCTGGATCCTCACGCCTGGCGATACGATCGAGCCATCGGTGTTGCCGGAGCGGGTCACGTCACCGACACCGTCGCGGCTCCTCGACGAACGGGCAGCGCCAAACCCCACGCTCGAATCGATCGAGCGCGCCTATATCCTCTGGGTGCTCAACGCCGAGGGTGGCAATAAAACGAGGGCCGCCGAGTCGTTAGGCATAGATCCCTCGACGCTGCACCGGAAGTTGTCGCGGTTCGGGTCGGATGGTTGATGCCGTGAGGCGATGGCGATAAAATTGCATCCGTGCCATTGAACGACTCCTCCGAACGCATCGCTCCATGAGCGCTCCTCCCCGAACCCAGCGTCCCCTGACGCCGCTGTCCACGGAGGCCGTTGAGGCGCTGGTGCCGAGGCTGCGCGGGCGCACGCCGATCGCGCGCGAGGAGGTTCATCTCTCTGTGCTGGTTCCGGTCTACAACGAGGCGGCGACGGTCCGGGCGATTGTCGAGCAGGTGCGCTCCGTACCGATTCGCACGGAGATCATCTGCGTGAACGACTGCTCCACCGATGGCACGCGGGAGATCCTCGACCGGCTTCGTGACGTGGGGTTGATCGACGTGCTGGTGCACAAGGAGCAGAACGAGGGGAAGGGAGCGGCCATTCGTACGGCGCTGGCCCGAAGCACCGGCAACATCGTCATCGTCCAGGACGCGGACCTGGAGTACGATCCCGCGGACTGGCCCCACATGCTCGACCCGATCATCGAAGGCAAGGCCGACGCCGTCTTCGGTTCGCGCTTCCTGGGGGGGTCGCATCGCGTGCTCTACTTCTGGCACAGCGTCGGCAACTCCCTGCTCACGATGATGAGCAACATGTGCACGAACCTGAACCTGACCGACATGGAGACGTGCTACAAGGCGATTCGCGGCGACCTGGCGCGCTCGCTGGTGCTCACCTCCGACCGGTTCGGCTTCGAGCCGGAGGTGACGGCGCGCCTGGCGCAGGTGGATGCGCGCATCTGGGAAGTGCCGATCAGCTACTCGGGTCGGACGTACGCCGACGGGAAGAAAATCGGGTGGCGTGACGGAGTGGCCGCTTTTTATCACATTTTGCGCTTCAACCTCGTGCGCCGTGTGACCCAGAACACACCGCGCGCATAACGCGATTTCCGGCTGTTACCCGTTAGGCCCCCTCTCCGTCTAGCCACTGTTCCCGGGTCGTTGCGCTCAGAAATGGGGCGAAGCGGCACAGGACAGAGAGGGGATCGGGCGCCCGAAGTTCGGGCCTCGCAGACTGCAAGACGGGACGCAATTCACGGGTTGGTGGGGCGGTCTGCCGGAAGTCGTTCGATCCAGCCAAAGCGTTGCAATGCAGCCGCTTGTGAAAAGGCATCCTCGTCTGGTCCGCGTGTTGCCTTTCCTCGCTTCGGCGGCGTCAGCCTCTTCGGGCGACTTCCACCTCACCATGGGACCTACGGAGACCACACGCATGAGCAACAAGATTCGCAAGGGCTTCACCCTCATCGAGCTCCTGATCGTCGTCGTGATCATCGGTATCTTGGCGGCTATCGCCATTCCGAAGTTCGCGAACACGAAGGAGAAGGCGTACCTGGCCTCGATGAAGTCCGACCTTCGCAACATGGCGACGGTTCAGGAAGCGTACTTCTCGGACTTCCAGGTTTATCAGTCAGGTACCGCGTCGAACCTGGCCGGTGTCGCGACTCCTCTGGGCGGTGCGGGCGGTTTCGTCCCATCGGCTGGTGTGACGGTCACGACGGCTGCGACGGGCGGCACGGGCTGGAATGCGTCGACGACGCACTCGGCCACGACCCGCACGTGCGCGATCTTCATCGGTGTCGCTCCTCTGGCACCGGCAGTGGTTGAAGGCGAACCGAAGTGCAACTAACCTCGTAGCGACTCCCACAGCTACAGAGGTGGAACGGGCGGCGACCGAAAGGTCGTCGCCCTTCCTCTTTTCTGATAACTCCAGATTTGGTACTGAGATTTTCGCGGTGACGGCGGAACGCGGATCACGCTGAAGTTTCGGATAACAACGGGTACGGCGTTGGCGAAGGCCCCGGACACTCTGAGCGATGCGCGAATACAATCGCGGCCGCGTGAGTGTCCGGGGCCTTCGCCAATACGTTTCTGCCGTTATCCGTAGCTTCGGCGTAGTCCGTGTTTAGCCCTGCCGCGACAATCGCAGTAACTACACCTGCGCTGATCGATTTTTCTCGGGATCGGTTTTTACCGGGCGCGACGACACGACACGCACGGGCTCGCACGAACTGCGACGGGGATCATCGGTACAACACGGAACGCCGGGTCACCCGGTGACTTCGCTGGGCTCGCTGAGCCTGGTGGCGCCGAGTGTCCCGCTTGAAAAGAATCCAGGAGGAGATCATGCGCGTTCCGCTGATTCTCGCGACGGCCGTGCTGCTCACGGCGGGTGCCGGGGCCGCGTCTGCCGCGCCGACGATCGATCTGCCGTTTCTGATGACTGTGAGCACCGTACAGGATCCTCCGCAGACGCCGCCGGCTCAGCCGAAGGGTGGCGATGTGAAGGTGGACATCAGTCTCGATGACGGCAGGACCGTGTGGTATACCGATCCGTTGTGGATCGTCCTCGGCGCTGCGGCCGTAATCGTGGTCGTCGCGCTCGTGGCCGCAGCCGCCCGTGGTGGCGGTGGAACCACGATCGTCCAGTAAGCAGTCACGAAGTTCGAGCGCAAAGCGCCGGCGCAACGGTGAGCGCGGAAGCCCCGCGACTTGCCTTGCGTCAGGCGCTTTGCGTTCGAATGACACTACTCGCATTGTCAGGGTGATGGTTGGCAAACGGGGCGCCCCTACGTTGGGCGTCCATGAGATCCGCTTTCACTCTTCCTGAAGTTCTCGTCGCGATCCTGGTGCTTTCCATCGGGATCCTTGGCCTCGCCTCGACGGGAACGTTCATCGCCATCCAGGCTGGTGAGGCGCGCGCCATCACCGAAGGCGCCGTGCTGGCCGGCCGAGCGCTGGATTCGTTGCGCGCGATGCCCTGCGCGTCGATCACGGCCGGCCAGTTGACGCAGGGACCGGCCACGGTCCGCTGGACCGCGGTGCCGGGACCCCGATCGCTCACAATCGACGCCACACTCGAGCTGACTCACCGGCGTGGCAACCGGCGGTGGCCCATCAGCGGGCTGGTGCCATGTTGACGTTAGGCAAAACAACAACGCGAGAGGCGCGGGGGCCAAAGGCGCGGGTGCCAAGGAGCGCGAGTGCCAACGAGCGCGCGTGCCAAAGATCGCAGGTGCCGAAGAGCGCAGGGGCGCGGGACCGGAGCGGAGCAGGACCCGAGAGGCGGCTTCCGTCGCGACGAGGGAAGGGGCCGGTCGGAACTTCCTTGATCGAGCTGCTGGTTGCCCTCGCGCTCTTCGGCGTGGTCGGGACCGCAACGCTTCGCGCGCTCGACCGCCAGGCCCGCTTTCACAGCGGCATCCTCGCCATCCTCGAGTCGCGGTCACAACATGCCGCGGCCCACGAAGCCGTTGCGGTCGAACTCCGCGGTGCATCCTCCAGCTCCGCCGATATCGCGGCGCTGTCCGATTCGTCGATTGTTTTTCGCCTTCCCGTCGGCACCGGCGTCGCCTGCGGCATCGCGCCGACGACGATAGACCTCGCACCTGATTCTATCGCCTCCGGACAATCTCTCGCTCGTTTCCGCACGACACCGCAGCCGGGTGACACGGCCTGGCTCTTCGACGAGGGCTCGAAAGATGTCTCGTCGGACGACACGTGGGTTGGCGTGCCCGTCACCCTCGCCACACGCACGACGGGATCCTGTCCCACCAGTCCGTTGCTCGATCCGGTCCGCGACGCCGGTTTCCCGGCCTGGCGCCTGAGCTATGGTGGCGTTGTGCCGGCCACTATCGTGGCCGGCGCGCCCGTCCGCCTGACGAGAATGGCGCGCTTTGCGCTCTATCGGGGCGGCACCGGCGAACACTGGCTCGGCTTCACCGAGTGGCAGCCGGTGACGAGAACCTGGATCACCATCCAGCCCGTGAGCGGACCATACCTGCCGTACAACGCCGCCTCGCCACCGGCGAGCGGGATCGCGCTCCAGGCGCGAGACTCGTCAGGCACTCCGCTGCCGTTTGTGGCCACGCCCGCGCCGGCGGCGATTGCTTTGGCCACGCGCACACTTACCACCCGTGTCGTGCGCATGGACGGTCTGGCCCGCGGCCGCCACGCCGACTCACTCCACTCGCTCATTTTCGCGAGGAACAGCCGATGAAGCATTCCAACGAAACACCGCCCACATCAGCCAGTATCCCGTTTCGTTCCAGATCCGTCTGTATCCCGTTTCGTTCCAACGAAACGCCGCCAAGATCCGTCAGTATCCCGCTTCGTTGTCGCTCCGGGCTGGCGCTGCCGGCGGCCCTGTTCACGCTGGTCATCATCCTTCTGTTCATCGGTGGCAGCGCGTTCGCCACGTCGCAGGAAGCGCGCGCTTCCACCGGCGCGCTTGCTGAACGACTTGCGCTCGAGGCGGCGGAATATGGCGCTGTCGCCGTGTTGCGCGACTGGGATCCCGCCTGGAACATCGCCACGCCGGTCGGGCACACGCTCGGCCCCTTCACGCACGTACTGGCCGGCGGGGCGTCGGCCGCCGTTCGCGTCACCAGGACCACACTGACCACGTGGTGGGCCGTGAGTGAGGGCAACGCTGGCGGCGCCGACTATCGTCGCATCGCGCGCCGCACGGTCAACGCCGCCTTCCGACTCGACTTGCCGCCTGACGCCGCTGATGCGGCGCTTGCCGTCGTGGATAGCGCACACGTCACGGGATCGGGCGCGGTGGTCGGTACCGACAGCGTCGAGTCGATCGCGATCTGTAGCGCGATACCCGCGGTCGGCGCGGGCGCCGCGGCTCCGGACACCACGCGCATCTGCGATGGGTCGTGCGGCGCGTCGGGCACCCGCATAACGGGCGCGCCACGGCTGCTCGATGACAGCAGCGTCGCGGCGAACATCGCGGCGCTTGCCGCAACACTGGTGGCAGACATCGTTGTCCCCGCCGGCGCCGTGGTCACTCCGGCGCCCATCATCACCGCCGGCATCTGCGACACGGCGGCCGCGAACAACTGGGGCGATCCAGTCGGCGGCGCGTGCGCGAGTCACTGGCCCGTGATCAGGGCGCTCGGAGACCTCACGATTCGCGGTGGTTCGGGGCAGGGCATCGTCCTGGCGAATGGCGACCTGCGCTTCGAAAACGGCGCCCTCTTCGCGGGACTCGTCATCGCACAGGACGACATCGTCACGGGCGCAGGCGGGGGAACGATCCTCGGTGTGGCGATGGCCGGAGATATTCGTCAGGCGCCGGCAGATCATACGGTGATCGGTGATGGGGGCGTGATCCGGCGATCGACGTGTCGGATTCGTCAAGCACGACTGGCGGCTGCGTCGCCGATCCGGCTCAAAAACCGGTGGTGGGCGGAGTTTGAGTGAGGTACCGCACGATCGCGTGAAATGCCGTTGCGGTCTGCATTTCCCTCCGCCCTGATCACGTGCATAACGTGACCGCGCTCACGTCTGCGGGAAAGCGCAAGACGCGATGCAATCTGCTGTTACTCGCCCTCCCGGGCGGTCGTGTAATGGGCAGCAACGACCAGATGACGCTGCTTCAAGCTCTTGGCTCGCCGGATCGTGCGGCGACGTGGGAGCGCGAGGGCAGTGTCGAAAGGCCTCGCTGATCTACCGCGCCGGGCGGAGCGGTTCACAGCCGCGATGCACCGCGCGACACAACCAGTGTTCACACCGGGTCACCGCTTCAGGGGGCCCTGGTTACCGCGGACCCCTCGCACCCGACCAACTCGTTATGGCGCTCTTCGGTCGCAAGAAGTCGACGATCGGACTCGACGTCGGCTCAGGACTCATCAAGGTCGCGGTGATCGACCACAGTCGCGGCGAGCCAGAGCTCGTCCGCGTCGTCATCACGCCACTCCTCGCCGATGCGATCGTCGAGGGCGAGATCATGGACCCCGGCATCGTGACGGACGCGATTCGCATGGCGCTCGAGCAATCGGGCCTCAAGAGTCGCGACGTCGTGACCGCCGTGGGGGGTCGCGACGTGATCATCAAGAAAATCCAGATCGAGCGCGTCAAGGAACAACAGGCGCGCGAGCTGATGCGATGGGAAGCCGAGCAGCATGTGCCGTTCGACATGGAGTCGGTCGAGCTGGACTTCCAGATCCTCGACCCGGACGGCAGCGGCGTGGACATGAGCGTCCTCCTCGTCGCCGCCAAGCGCGAGCTGATCGAGTCGAAGATGCAGCTCCTGTCCGATGCCGGCGCCAACACCACCGTCGTCGATGTCGACGCGTTCGCGCTGCATAACGCCTTCGAGGTGAACCACCCGGATGCGATGCGGGGCGTGGTCGGCCTGGTCAACATCGGTCATGAGGTCACCAACATCAACATCCTCGACGATGGCGTACCGATCCTGACTCGCGACATCACGGTCGGGACGCGGCGCTTCCGCGAGGACCTGCAGCGGGAACGCGGCCTGGGTGCCAACGAGGCCGAGAAACTGCTCCAGGGATATGATCGTTCGCCGCACCTCGATGCGGTGATCGAGGGTCGTGGTGAGGAGATCGCGGTCGGCGTGGAGCGCGCGGCCGCCTTCCTGGCGTCGTCGTCGCGTTCAGCGGCGCAGCTGCGGTCGGTATTCCTCAGTGGCGGCGGGTCCCGCGTGCCGGGGCTGGCCGAAGCACTTGGCCGCCGGTTGAAGCTGGCGGTCGAGCTGGCGAACCCGCTTCGCAACATCCGCGTCCGTGAAGGTGCACTCGACGGTCTGGTGACCGACGAAATCGCACCGCTCCTCATGCTCCCCATCGGCCTTGCGCTTCGCAAGGCTGCCTGAGTTCCGGGCCCTGGCCTCTCTCGCTGACCCTAACGATGATTGAAATCAACTTGTCACCGGGCGCGTCCCGGAAGTCCAAGGGACGTGGCGCCCGCTTCTCGCTGGGTGGGTTGGTCGGCGACAGCAAGTCGTCGATCAAGGACCCGTTCCTCATCGCGGCGATCCTGAGCCTGGTGGTGGCCGCCGGCACCGTCGGCACGCTGCACATGGCGCAGACGGCAGAAGCGGCAGAACTCGCGGCGCGCGAGGAGCAGGCGGTTGCCGACTCCGCGCGCTTCGCCGCCGTCCTGCGCGAGCGCATTGCGGCCGAGGCCAAGCGTGACTCCGTGCTGAGACAGCTCGAAGTCATCCGCGCCATCGACGCCGACCGGTTCATCTGGCCGCACCTGATGGACGAAGTCAGCCGCGCGATGCCGCCGTACACGTGGCTCAAGACGCTGGCCGTGAACGCGCCGCAGCTGGCGCCGAGCGGCGTGGGCCCGGCAGCGGCGCCCAGTGATTCCGTCAAGCCCGCTGATCCGGTTCGCCCGGACCTGGCGCGCTTCCGGATGATCGGCAACACCGTCGACATCCAGGCGCTGACGCGATTCATGAAACTCCTCGAGGCCTCGCCGTTCATCCAGAACGTGACGCTGGCCCGCTCGGAAATGGCAATGCTCGACGGCAAGGAAGTCACGGAGTTCATCCTCGACGCACAGTACGAGCGTCCCGACAGCTCCATGATCACGACGGTTCCCGTTTCGCTCTCGGTGAGGCAATAGCGATGGCCCTCCTGCCCAAGAATCCGCGCGACCAGAAGATGGTCGCTGCCGCCGTGGTGGCTTTCGCGTTGGCTGCCCTGTACTGGAACTTCGTCTGGACGCCGAAGCACACCCAGCTCGTCGAACTTTCGGTGCGACTGGATACGCTCGACGCCCGGAACGCGGCGGCCCGCGCGCGTATCGCGCAGGGCACCGTCGCCGATCTCGTGGCCGAAGCGGCGCGCCTCAGCAAGGACCTCGAAGTCATGCGTCTCCTCGTGCCGACTGGCAACGAGCTCCCGTCGCTGATCGAGCAGGTCTCAACGGCCGCGCGCCGTGAAGGCCTCGACATCGCCAGCCTCGAGCCGCAGCCAGTCATCAACGGCGAGACGTTCGACACCTACAAGTACAAGATCACGGTGACCGGCGGGTACCACGCGCTCGGTGAGTTCCTGACCAACGTCGGGTCGCTCCAGCGCATCGTGGCGCCGATCAACGTGTCGCTGGCACTGTCCACGAAGAAGGAGTCGAACGCGTTTAAGCTGGCGCCGGAAGGCACGGCCGCCGTCGAGTCGAAGTTCGAGATCCAGACCTACGTCATCCGGACCGCGCCGGTGGCGCCAGGAGGCCAGTAATGAGAATCGCGTTGTTGGTAGTGGCGCTGTCGATTGCCGGCACGAACATCGTGGCCGCGCAGTCGCTGCCCCCGATTACGAAATCCAAGGCCGCGGCCCAGAAAGCAGTGTCCGCGACCAATGACCATACGCGCCGCATGACGGCGTCGCAGGACTCGTCCGCCGATTCAACGGGGCGGAGTGCTGCCCGGGCCACGCAGGCGTCAGCGGGTTCCACGGAAGTCAAGTCCGGAATGGCGACCTTCAGTCGCGAGTCGTTCCGCTACGAACGCAGTGGCCGTCGCGACCCGTTCGTGTCGCTCATGGCCTACGGCGAATTACGCCCCCTGATCACCGAGCTCCGCGTCACGTCCATCGCGTACGACCCGAATGGTGGGTCGGTGGCCGTGCTGCGTGACCTCGGGACCAAGGAGCAGTACCGCGTCCGCGTCGGCGAGTCGTTAGGCCGCATGCGCGTCGCTCGCATTGCCAAGAAGGAAATCACGTTCACCATCGAAGAGTTCGGCTACAGCCGCCAGGAAACGCTGGCGCTTACCGATCCCAAAAAGGAGAGCTCGCAATGAGGCGAATTCGTACGCTGGCTGCAGTGGCGGCCGCCGCGCTGAGCGTTGGCGCCGGCCCCGCGGACGCCGCGCACCTCGACGGGCGGACCTCGCGCGCCGCGCTGGTTCAGGCGCCTGGGGCCGTGACGGCGCTCAGCGTCGTGCCGGGCGACGGGCGGGCCGACGTCGTGATCGCCCTCACCGGGCCGGTCAAGGTCGCCGACTTCATGATACAGGGTCCCGACCGTATCGTCGTGGACCTCACGGGTGCTCGCTTGAACCCGTTAGGCCGTGCCTACGACGGCCGGATGCGCGGATCCATCCGCACCATCCGTGTCGCGCAGAACAGCCCCGGTGTTGTGCGCGTGGTGCTCGAACTCGATGCGAAGCGGGAGTATTCCGTGACGCAGTCGAATACCGAGATCCGCGTGTCCGTCGTGGGCGGCGAGCGTTTTGTCGCCTGGTCGTCGAGAGGTGAGCAGGCCGTCGTGAGCCAGGCAGCGCCGCCAGCGGCGAGGCCCGAGCCCCCGGCGAATGTCGCCACCGGTTCAGTGACACCGGCGCCGACCACGGCGCCTGTCACGGCTCCGCCGGTCACCACTCGGCCAGCCGCCACGCCGCCGGTTACCACGCCGCCGGTTACCACGCCGCCGGTCACCAACCAGCCGGTCCGGCCGCCGCAGCCTGAGGTTGTACCGCAGCCCGCGGTCGAGGCGCCGATCCGCATGGTGCCGATGAACAACATCTCCCAGGGGTCGCAACAGCGCCGCATAACGATTACGTGGGAAGACGCCAACATCGCCGATGTGCTGGCCACGTTCGCCGAAATCGGCGGCCGCACGATCGTGCGCGGGAAGGAAGTGCAGGGCACCGTGTCGGCCGAGATCAAGGACCAGCCGTGGGACGTCGCCATGAAGGCGATTCTCGACGCGCATGGACTGGCCGCCACCGAGGAGAACTCGGGCATCATCGTGGTCGACAGCTATGAGAACATCCTGGCGCGTCAGGCCAGCGAGCCACTGAAAATCGAGATGGTGACCATCAACTACGCCTCGGCCGGTTCACTGGTCGAGACGGTGCGCGGCCTGCTGTCGAAGGATTGCGCGGCGGCCGGCGCGGCCAGCTCCCAGGCACAGGGCCAGGGTGGCGGGTCGGGTGCGGGTCAGCCGTACTGCATCCGGCGCGGCGATGTCGCCGCCGACAGCGGCACCAACTCGCTGATCATCACCGAAGTCACGTCCCGTATCTCGGGGCTGTTGTCCTACATTCGCCAGCTCGACGTGCGCACGCCGCAGGTCGCGCTGAAAGCCAAGATCATCTCGGTCAGCCGCACGTCCATCGAGCAGCTGGGCATGAGCTACGACCTCGGCAGCAACGCGGCGTACTTCAACAACCTGATCCCGCGCAACCGGCCCGGCAGTGAAACGACCGCCGACGATCGCGAAGGTCGCGTCACGTTAGGCGGCGAAGTGCTCGCCGGCCTGGGCAACGCCAACCGCAAGTACAAGCAGAACTCGGCGCTGAACCTGTTGTTCTCGACGGCGCTTGGCAAATACAGCCTGACCGCGTTCCTCGACGCGCTCCGCGAACAGCAGTTGTCGGATATCCAGGCCGAACCCAGCATCGTCACCCTCGACAATCGTGAGGCGAAGATGCTGGTCGGTGAAGAAACGCCGGTCCGCGTCATCGACGCCGGCTCGGCGGGACAGATTGGCGTCCCCACCCGTGCCAACGTGCAGTTCAAGGAGACGGGCATCATCCTCAAGGTGACGCCGCACATCACGAGCAACCGCCAGATCAAGATGCAGATCGAGGCCGAGCAATCGGAACTCCGCATCATCGGCGGCGACCTTGGCTTCACGATTCCCAAGCGCAATGCGACCACGCAGCTCCTCGTCAATGACGGCGAGACCGCGGTGATCGGCGGCCTGACGCAGACCCAGGTGGTCAAGAACAAGTCGGGCATCCCACTGCTGTCGGACCTGCCACTGATTGGCCGCCTGTTCTCGCAGATCGACACACGTGAGGAGAAGCGCGACCTGCTGATCCTCATTACGCCGCACATCATCGACGAAGGCGAAGCGATTCGCCCGCCGAACTACGACCAGAATTAACCCCTACGGAGTCCACACGATGAGGCACATCATGCATCGCGCGGCCTCTGTGGCCATCGGCGCGCTCGCCACCTTCGGGTTGGCAGCGTGCGGGGCGACGGAAATCGCGTCGAGTGGTGATGACCGCGTCATACCAGCGGTCACGATCAGTCTCGGGAACGCGTTCGGAACACCTGGACATGACACCGTCTCGGTGCGCCTACCGCTTCAGGTTCATATCGAGGCAACCGACAACGCAGCGCTCCTCTATGCAGTCACCAGGATCTACGGCGATTCAGTGCTGATCGGCATCGACAGCGCGTCGCTCGGCGGTCTGCCGGAAGTCGACAAGGTGCTCGAGATCTCGCTGGCCGGCGTCTTCTCCGGACAGCAGGTGACGGTGGAGACGACCGTTTCAGACGGCGCCGGAAACGAGTCCGTCGCGTCAGTGACCGCCACGGCATTCGATCCGAACGTCCCGCGCGTCCTCCTCCTCAACCCGGCGACGACGGTGTTTGCGGGCGGCACGTACTCGTTCAGTATGTCCGTGTCCGACAGCAGCGGCGTTTCCAAGGTCGGATTCAAGTCCGCGGGCGCTGGCATCAATCGCGCCGACAGCACGGTGTTCAATGAGCCGCTGCCGGTGTCCGATACAGTCAGCTTCCAGATCGCCGTTGCCCCAGGTGCACCGCTCGGCCAGACGTTCACCGTCACGCCGTTCGCGGAAAACCGGGAAGGAAACCGGGCGTCGGGCCAGGGAGTCACGGTTCGCATCGTGGCTGCCGGCGTTGACGCACTCTCACCGATCGTATACCAGACCGTACCGCCACGACTCGAAACGCCGGATTCCATCGAGGTCTTCGGTCGCGACATCGACGGGCTGGTCCGCATTATTGGTTACCTCGTGAAGGACCAGTCGGGGCTCGTGGTGCACCGCGAGGCCGACACGCTGAGCGCACCAATTCAGCAGGTGTCTCGCAAGCTGCCGTTCAACGCGCCCACGTCCCTGCGCGGCAAGACCTTGTTCGTCATCGCGTACGCGACGGACGCCGCCGGCCACACCGGCTTCGCCGTCCCCACCGGTACCAACGTTCCGGTGAGCGCCGACAGTCTCGGCAAGCGTGACGCGATTGTGTACGCGTTCGGCTTGACCTACGCGCTGCCGCCTAACAGTCTCGGCGCCGACATCGCCGTCGACAGCGTGCGCAGGGTGGTCTACGTCTCGAACATCAACAAGAACCAGCTGCAAGCCTGGAACTACAGCACCACGTTGTCGCCGCTGCCGGCTGTTTCGGTGGGCGCCATGCCGTGGGGCATGACCATAGACAACTCCGGTTCGCTGCTGCTGGTGGCGAATTCGGGCGGTACGAACATCTCGAAGGTCAACCTCGTGCAGCGCCGTGAAGACGGCCGCGTGAAGACGAGCAACGAATACGTGTTCGACGTGAGCTACAGCAAGGACGAGACGTCGGGCGGATTCAAGTTCGACGTCCGCGCGATCATCGACTACTCTGACCGGCCGCAATACATCGCGCAGTCGGCCAGCGGCGCGCTCTATTACAGCACGCGCCCGACCAGCGCCGCCACCCCGGGGACGCTGCGTCGCATCGACAACTTCCTGGATGAACGCACCGAGCCGAAGCAGATCTGGCAATACGGCTCGTTCGCGAAGGGAAAATACGTCATCCTCAACGCCGACCACGTCGACGTGATCAAGGGTGGTAGCGGAACACCGGACGAGATCGTGATCTGCGAGCACACGCCTGGTGAAAACCCGTCCACGGCGATCTGCGTGCAGTCGTTCACGGTCGAGGGCGCAGTGGCGCAGTTGGCCTCAGCACCCACCAACGGCAACCTTGCCGGGATCAAGGATCTCGGCGTTGAGTCCCTGTCGCTGCCGGACACCAACTTCGTCGCGTCCGGTGGTGATCGCCGCCGCGTCGTGTTCGGTGAAGCGAATTCCGGCGGCAGGGCTGGTCGCGTGCTCGCACTCTATGATCCGAACGGAACCCCGGCAGGCTCGGAGCAGTACTCCGCGCCGATCGAGGTGACGGACTTGACGAGCAACGCTTCCGACCGGGTCTTTGGTATCGCCATCAATGGCAACAGCACGAACATCGGCGTGCACGGCATAGAGACCTTCTTTGCCGACTCGTCGCTGAGACTGCAGGGCAAGTTCGCGACCTTCAATAACGGCGCGGGCATCGCCTTCCATCCAAGAAACGTCGAGGAACTCACTCCTGACTCGCTGGCGCGCGTTGCCTTCGTGGCCTCGGGTGACTTCTCGATCCAGATCGTCGACAGCTATTCATACCGGCTTCGCGGCCGGATCCCGCTCCGCACAAACCTCTATGGCCCACTCCGCGCCGCGCTGCCAACGCCGGCGGAGCTGGCGTCCGATCCGACGCTGGCCGTCAAGCTCTTCGGCTTGACCCCGGAAGGAATCGTGGTCATAGATGTGCACCGGGTCGACATCGACAACGCGCGAACGCCGTAGGGCCAAGGCCCGAAGCGTCGCGCACGCACGATTAGGTTTCCGCGAGCCCGGCCTCCTGGTCGGGCTCGCGGTCATTTTGGGGGGATGATGCTTCGTTTCACGACGGCTGGTGAGTCACATGGTCCGGCCCTTGTCAGCGTGCTGGAAGGCATGGTGGCCGGGTTGCCACTGCTCGCCGACGACGTGAATCGCGAGCTGGCGCGCCGGCAGCAGGGGTACGGGCGTGGACGGCGCATGCAGATCGAGCAGGACGAAATCGAGTTCCTCTCCGGCGTCCGCGCCGGTCAAACGATGGGATCGCCGATCGCGATGCTCATCCGGAATCGCGACTGGGTGAAATGGCAGGACGTGATGGACCCGGCGCCGCGCGACGGTGACCCCGATCCGCGCCGCCGCGCCGTGACGAGAGTGAGGCCCGGTCACGCTGACCTGACGGGATTGCTCAAGTACGATCGCGACGACGCGCGCGATGTGCTCGAGCGCGCGTCGGCTCGGGAGACGACGGCACGCGTAGCGGCGGCTGCCGTTTGCCGCCGCTTTCTAACGGCCTTCGGCGTGCGCATCGGCAGTCACGTGGTGCACCTCGGTGGCGTCGACGCCAGGCGTCCGGACTCCATGCCGGAGGACATCAATGCCTCTGCCGATCAATCGCAGGTGCGGATGCTCGATCCGCAGGCCGAGGCGGCCGTGATCGCGCGCATCGACGAGGCCAAGGCCGCGGGCAACACGTTAGGCGGGATCTGTGAAGTCGTGGCCGATGGATTGCCGGCCGGCCTCGGCTCGCACGTGTCGTGGGACCGGAAGCTCGACGGCCGCCTGGCCGCCGCGATCATGTCCATCCCGGCGGTGAAAGGGGTGGAGATCGGGCTGGGCTTCGAGACGTCGCGCCGGATGGGATCCGACGTGCACGACGAGATCGTCCCAGCCCCGGGAAGCGCGCGCACCGGCAACGTGCGCCGGAAGACGAACCGGGCCGGCGGCACCGAGGGCGGCATGACGACCGGCGAGCCGCTGGTGGTTCGTGTGGCGATGAAGCCCATCAGCACGCTCATGCGCCCGTTAGGCACCGTCGACGTCGCCACCGGCGGGGAAGCGAAAGCCACGGCCGAGCGGAGCGACGTGACCGCCGTTCCGGCCATGGGGGTCATCGCCGAGGCGATGGTGGCGTTTGTGGTCGCGCAGGCCTGGCTGGAAAAGTTCGGCGGCGACTCGCTCGACGAGACCCGGCGCAACGTGGACGGCTACCTGGCGCGGATCGACCAGCGCATCGGCGGGTGACCACGGGCGGCGGGACCGTGGACGCCCCACCACATCTCGTCCTCGTCGGGCTTCCGGGTTCGGGGAAGAGCACGGTCGGCCCGCTGCTGGCCGAAGCGTTAGGCGCCGGCTTCATCGACCTGGATCAGGAGATTGAACGCCGCGAGCGCATGACGGTCGGCGAGATTTTCGCGTCGCGGGGCGAGGAGGCGTTTCGTGCCACGGAGCGCGCACTCACACGAGAGCTGGCGTCCCGGCCGCCAATGGTGATCTCACCCGGCGGAGGCTGGATGGCCGGCACGGGCAACGTCGCACTCCTCAGGCCGCCGGCGCGGATCATCCACCTCGTCGTGAGCGTACCAACCGCACTGGCGAGGCTCGGACCCGAAGTCGGCAGGCGCCCGCTCCTGGCCGGACCGGCAGCGGCCAGCCAATTGGAGGCTCTCGCCGCTGCCAGAATGCCACTCTATAGTAGTGCCGACGGGGCGATTGATACGGAAAGTCTTACGCCACAACAGGTTGCGAGTTTTGGCCTCCGGCTTGCTTTGGCGTGGGGATGGCCGATAGGTTAGCCCCCCACACCCTGACGAGCCGCTTTCTGACCGCCCCGGAGTCTCTCGGAAACCCGGAAGTTGTTGCCGAATAGCGGGTTGGGCTGTCGTCGAATTGCTAGCGGTAGCGTTCTCAGGATTGCGCTGCTCCAGCGGAGCGGCCGCATCTTGGCAGAGTCGGCCGCTGGAAGGAGGGGATGAGGGATGACGTTTCGCGTAATGGGGCCGCACGAGTGGGGGCGATTTGCTCCGGAAGCGTGGGGCCATCTGCTTCGGTTGTCAGATAGCGGGGCCTTGAACGGTCCCGAACTCGAGCAAGTGATCGAGCGGGCGCTGGCTCACTTCGACGGGCGTATCGCCCTCGAAGACCTGCGTTCCCTCATCGACAGCTCCGGCTTTGACGAGTCGGGGACGGGGTTGGACCAGGTGAACGTGCACTGAGGACAGACTCGAGACTTCAGACTCGAGACCTGAGGTTGAGGAAATCAAAGAGAGAAAATGGCTGCGAAAAAGAAGACCACGGACGACGCGACCAAGCCCACCGTTAGGCGTATAGCCGGACGGGGAGCTTCCGTGCGCGCGTCGTCTGCTGCAAAAAAGAAGAAGGTGTCGGCCTCCTCGCGGGCCAAGGCGGCCAAGGCCGTCCGGGAAGTCGAGACCAACGGCAACGGCGGCGGGGGAACGCTGGTCATTGTCGAGTCGCCTCGGAAAGCGAAAACCCTCGGCAAGTACCTGGGCCGCGGATATCGCGTAAAGGCCACCGTCGGACACGTCCGCGACCTCCCCGAAAAGAAACTCGGTATCGATGTCGACAACGGCTTCGAGCCCGAATACGTCACCATCGCCGGCAAGGAGAAGACCCTCGCCGAGATCAAGGAAGCGGCGCATAACGCGGACGCGATCTACATCGCGACCGACCCTGATCGCGAGGGTGAGGCGATCGGGTGGCATGTCGCCGAGCAGATCAAGCGGAAGTCAGGCCCCCGCGTGCGGCGCGTCCTGTTCCACGAATACACCAAGGACGCCGTGCGCGCCGCGATGGAGCATCCGCGCGATATCGATACCAGGCTCGTGGACGCGCAGCAGGCGCGGCGCGTGCTCGATCGACTCGTGGGATACAAGGCGAGCCCGATCCTCTGGAAGACGGTCAAGAAGGGTCTCTCCGCGGGACGCGTACAAACCGTGGCGCTTCGCCTCCTCGTGGAGCGTGAGCGCGACATTCGCGCGTTCAAGCCGCAGGAATACTGGAAGATCGCGGCGGCGATGGAGAAGGATGGCCAGCGCTTTACGGCGCGCCTGCACGCTGTGGACGATCGCAAGGTCGACATCCATGAAGGGGACCAGGCGCGTTCCATCGTGTCCGATGTGGAACGGCTGGCCGGCGCGACGGCGCGAGCCGCCGGGATGCGCGCGGACTTCGCGTTTCCACTCACTGAGGTCAAGCGGCGCGAGCGCCGGAAGAATCCCGCGGCGCCGTTCACCACCAGCACGCTCCAGCAGGAAGCCGCCAAGAAACTGGGTTACGGTTCCAAGCGGATCATGCGCATTGCCCAGTCGCTCTACGAAGGTGCGGACCTCGGCGACGAGGGCGCGACCGGACTCATCACGTACATGCGTACCGACAGCACCCGGGTGGCGGAAAGCGCGGCGCTGACGGCGCGCGAACTGGTCGAGCGCGACTATGGCGCCGAATACCTCGCCGCCGGGCCGCAGCTCTACCTGAGTACGAAGCAAGCGACGAACACGCAGGACGCACACGAGGCCATCCGCCCGTCCGATCCCGCGCGCAAGCCGGACGACGTCAAGCGCTACCTGAAGGACGAGCAGTTCAAGCTCTACCAGCTCATCTGGCAACGCTTCATGGCGTCGCAGATGGCGCCGGCGGTCTTCGACACCACCACGCTCGACTTCACGCTCGGTGGCGACACGGACGGCGCGACGTCCATCCATCGATACCTGTTTCGGGCCACGGGCAGCATCGTGAAATTCCCCGGCTTCCTCGCGCTCTATCGCGAGTCGCGCGAAGAAGGCGAAGGGAAGGCGCTCGAGGACGAGCAGGCGCTCCCCATCGCCGAAAAGGGCGAACACATCGCGATGCTGGAGCTCACGCCGTCGCAACACTTCACGGAACCGCCACCTCGGTTTTCCGAGGCGAGTCTCGTGAAGGAGCTGGAGAAGCTCGGCATCGGGCGTCCCTCCACGTACGCACAAATCATTTCTACTCTACAAGACAGGCACTACGTCAACCTCGAGCAGCGTCGCTTCTTCCCCACAGAACTCGGGGAGAGCGTCGAGCGCGTCATGGTCAAGCAATTCCCGGACGTGTTCAACGTCGGCTTCACTTCCGAAATGGAGGAGGAGCTCGATCGCGTCGAGGATGGTCGGCTCGGCTGGCAGAAAGTCTTGAAGGACTTCTGGAAGCCGTTCGAATTGTCGCTGAACGACGTGCAGGTCGAGTCGCTGATTGCCGAGGCGCATGACCTGTCGGCGCTGGAGACGCAGCGTTGTCCGAGCTGTGGCGGCAAGCTGGTGCCGAAGGGCGGGTTCTTCGGTCCGTTCGTCGCCTGCGAAAACCATCCGAAGAACTGCAAGTACACGCGGCCCATCAAGGGTGAACGCAAGCCGGCGGAGTTGACGGAGCACAAGTGCCATGAGTGCGGCGCACAAATGGTGATTCGCCACGGACGAGCCGGCGACTTCCTCGGCTGTTCGCGTTTTCCGAAGTGTCGCGGCACGCGTTCGATGCCGACGGGAGTCATGTGCCCCAAAGACGGTGGCGAAATCGCGCAGCGGCGTTCGAAGAAACGCGGCAAGGCATTCTACGGCTGCTCGAACTATCCGAACTGCGATTTCGTCTGCTGGGACAAGCCGGTGGCCGAGATCTGTCCGGAGTGTGGTTACCTCGGCGCTGAGATGAAGAAGAACAAGACACGCGGGGAGTACCGGCGTTGCCTGAAGTGCGGCAACGAGTGGGACATCGCCGCGCCGGAGGAAGTCGAAGCCCTGGCCGGATAGCTACTGATTGTGGAAGAGCCCCCGATCCGTTGGATCGGGGGCTTCTTATTGGTTGAGAACATTTTGAACGCGGAGAGCGCCGAGGATTCGCAGAGTTCGCCGAGGAATGACGTTGTTGTGACGGCGGGAAACAATACTGTGCCATGGTTCCGAATGAACTGACGCGTAAGATCATTGGCGCCGCGATGCAAGTCCATTCGGCTCTCGGTCCTGGACTGTTGGAAAGTGCCTATCGAGCATGCCTCCTGCCGCGAACTCGAACTAAGGGGTCTTACTTGACGTGACCCCCAATGCTGGTCCGAGCTTTATGTCAGTCCGATTGGGGTGAAGGGTGAAACTGCAGTTGAAGTGAGGTTCAACGCAAACTCCCTGGGGGTGCAATCCCGGAGTTTGCTG
>Ga0070698_100002875_pt1 | contig 18954 bp, 19 predicted proteins | sample KBSK1502metaG_FD_65477 | JGI IMG/M metagenome (GOLD analysis project Ga0070698, IMG submission 65477) | Corn, switchgrass and miscanthus rhizosphere microbial communities from Kellogg Biological Station, Michigan, USA - KBS K1-50-2 metaG | ecosystem: Host-associated > Plants > Roots >...
GAAGGGCGAGAAGTGCGTCACGAAGTGCACCTTCGAGAAGCGCAGCTCGCCGCCCGGCATGCACCAGCAGCGCCGGCGCAAGGTCTCCGACTTCGCGCTGCAGCTCCGTGAGAAGCAGAAAGCCCGCCGCATCTACGGCGTCCTCGAGAAGCAGATGAAGAACACCTTCGAGAAGGCGACCGAGAAGCGCGGCGCGACCGGTGAGGTCCTCCTCGAGCTCCTCGAGGCGCGGCTCGACAACGTCGTGTACCGCTCGGGTTTCGCGAAGTCTCGCTCGCAGGCTCGCCAGCTCGTGAGCCACGGGCACATCAGCGTGAACGGCAAGCGGACCTCGATCCCGAGCTACACGGTGAAGGCGAACGACGCGGTCGCCGTGGTCGAGTCGTCCCGCGAATCGCAGTACTTCAAGGACGTGCTCGCCTGGGCGAAGACCCAGACGCGCCCGGCCTGGCTCGAGGTCGACCCCGAGTCCTACACCGCGCGCATCGCATCCGATCCCAAGCGGGAGCAGATCGAGGCGCAGGTCGATACGCAGCTCATCGTCGAGCACTATTCGCGCTAGTCCCGCAGGAAGGAAACCGACCGAATGTCCATCGTTGAACTGGAATACCCGAAGATCGAGCGTCTCGAGGGGGACGACCGCCACGCGCGGTTCTCCTGTGAGCCGCTGCCCGCCGGCTACGGCACCACGCTCGGAAACTCGCTCCGCCGCGTGCTGCTCTCGTCGCTTCCCGGTGCCGCCATCACCGCCGCACGCATCCGCGGCGTCTCTCACGAGTTCTCCACGATCCCGGGCGTCAAAGAGGATGTCGTTGCGATCGTGCTGAATCTGAAGAATGTGCGCCTCCGCTCGTTCGCCAACGAGCCCGTCACCCTCACGCTGGAGAAGACCGGCCCCGGTGAGGTCACCGCCGCCGACATCCAGACGACAAGCGAGGTCGAGATCGTGAACCCCGAGGCGAAGATCGCGACGCTCGAGCCCGAGGCCTCCGTGTGGATGGAGCTCACGGTCGAGACCGGCCGCGGCTTCAGCTCCGGCGACAAGAAGGAGGGGCTCCCGATCGGCGTCATCCCGATCGACGCGCTCTTCTCTCCGGTCAAGCGTGTGAACTTCTCCGTCGAGAACACCCGCGTGGGTCAGGTCACCGACTACGACCGGCTCATCCTCGAGGTCTGGACGGACGGGACGACGCCGCCCGACGAAGCCGTCGCGCAGGGCTCGCAGATCCTCATCCAGCAGTTCTCGCTGTTCACCGGACTCACGCGGTCGCAGGCCGCGCTCGCGCCGGCGCCACGCACGAACGGCAGCTCGGTCCCGTCGGCGATCGCCGACATGCCGATCGAGGACCTCGATCTGCCGCAGCGCGCGTTCAACTCGTTGAAGCGCCACGGCATCACGAAGGTCGGGCAGCTCCTCCAGACACCCGACGAGGAGCTCCTCCGGATGCGTAACTTCGGCAAGAAGTCGCTCGACGAGATCAAGGAGCGGCTCGCCGCCCGCGGGCTCATCGAGGCCCCGGAGCCGAGCGCGCTGACCGAGACGTCGGAAGAGCAGCAGCCCGAGGACGTCGAGGACACGAACGTCGAGGAGACGAACGATGACGGCGAGTCGGTCGCCGGCGAAGAGCGCTAGCGGATGCCGCATCAGGTCCATCAGCGGAAGTTCGGCCGGCAGACCGGGCATCGCAAGTCGATGCTCCGGAACCTGACCCTTTCCGTCCTCCGCTACGAGTCCGTGAAGACCACCGAGGCGAAGGCCAAGGAGGTCCGGAAGTTCGTCGACGGGATGATCGTGCTCGGCAAGGACGGATCGCTCGTCGCTCGCCGCAAGGCGATCGGCTGGCTTCCGGAGCAGGAGATCGTCGAGAAGCTCTTCAGCGACCTCGCCGAGCGTTACGCGGACCGTCCGTCAGGGTTCACCCGCACGACGCGCCTGCCGCGCCGGGTGGGGGATAGCGCGTCGATGATGCTCATCGAGCTCATGCCGGGCGTCGAAGAGAAGGCCGAGCCAGAGGCCGACGCGAAGCCGCGCCGCCGTCTGGCGCTGCCGCGCCGCAAGACCACCGAGAAGGCCGAAGCCTCCGAGAAGCCGGCGGCGAAGAAGACGACCAAGAAGACGACCGCGGCCAAGAAGACGGTCAAAGCGAAGGCCTAACGAAGAACTACCGGGCGCGCGTCGCCTACGACGGGACCGCATTCGCGGGATTCCAGATCCAAGACGGCGCGCGGACGGTGCAGGGCGAGCTGGAACGGGCGCTCGCGCAGATCTGTGACGAGCCGGTGCGCATCGCGGGCGCGGGACGGACCGACGCAGGCGTCCACGCGATCGGGCAGGTCATGAGCTTCCGGACGGCGAGCGCGCTGGACGGAGCGAAGCTGGGACGGGGGGTCAACGCCCTCTTACCCTTGGACATCGCGGTCTCGGCGCTCGAGCCGTGCGGGGACGAGTTCCACGCCCGGCACTCGGCGACGGGACGCACATATGAATACCGGCTTCGGATCGGATCGGATCGCGATCCGCTGGAGCGCTGGGCGCATCACCATCCGGCCGCGCTGCGGCTCGATGCGATGCGCGACGCCAGCGCGGCGCTCGTCGGACGCGCCGACTACGCGGCCTTCGCCAGTGGCGAGGGTGGCGTGCGGACGGTGCGGCGAGCGGAGTGGAAGGCGGAGGGAGAGCTCCTCCGGTTCGAGATCGAGGCCGACGCGTTCCTCCGGGGCATGGTCCGTGCGATCGTGGGGACCCTGCTCTGGGTGGGCAGCGGCAAGATCGGGGTCGAGCGGTTCGGCGAAGTGGTGCGATCGAAGGATCGCGCGCTGGCCGGGCCGAGCGCGCCGGCGAGGGGCCTGTGTCTGACCCACGTGGAATACGGCGAGCGACGACGCGAACGCGACAAGAACGAGGGAAAATAGCGAGATGGCTGGGACAACGGCGAACACCAAGAGCGCCAAGGGCAGTGAGATCGAGCGGCACTGGCGCGTCATCGACGCCGACGGTGCCGTGCTCGGCCGTGTCGCGACGCAGGCCGCCCTGACGCTGCGCGGCAAGCACAAGCCGACGTTCACCCCGAACCTCGACACCGGCGACCCGGTCGTCATCGTCAACGCGGCCAAGGTCAAGGTCACCGGGAAGAAGCTCGCCGACAAGGAATACATCCGGCACTCGGGCTACCCGGGTGGCTTCAAGGCCGAGACTCTCGAGCGGCTCCTCGCGCGCCGTCCTGAAGAGGTCGTCCGCCGCGCGGTCCGGGGAATGCTCCCGCAGAATCGCCTGGGCGAGAAGATGTCGCGCAAGCTGTTCGTATACGCGGGGCCAGAGCACCCGCACCGGGCGCAGAAGCCCGAGAGCCTCGCGCTGGAGAAACGCTAGATGAAGACCATGCCGTACTTCCAGGGAACGGGCAGCCGCAAGACGAGCGTCGCCCGGGTCCGCCTCGTTCCGGGCGAGGGCACGATCGTCGTCAACGGCAAGCCGCTCGAGGAGTACTTCGGACGCGACGGCTACTCCGAGTCGGCGGTCCAGCCGTTCGTCGTCACGAACACCGCCCGCCGTTTCAACGCGATGGTGAAGGTGAACGGCGGCGGCGAGTCGGGTCAGCTCGGCGCGATCCGGCACGCCATCTCGCGGGCCCTCCTGCAGGTCGACGCCGAGCACCGCGCGGTCCTGCGCAAGGCAGGGCTGCTCACGCGCGATCCGCGCGCGAAGGAGCGGAAGAAGCCCGGTCTGAAGCGCGCGCGCAAGGCGCCGCAGTTCACGAAGCGCTAGCCCGGCGAGGCGCCGGGGGCGCACACTAGTCGCGGTGGCAGCGGTCCAGGACTTCAATTACAAGGTCGCGCTCGCATCCGGCCTGCGTGAATTGCAGGCCGGACGGCTGCGCCAGGCCGAGCAGCAGTTCGACTACCTCTGCGCGAAGTTCCCCGCCGCTCCGGGCGGGTACCGCGGCATCGCGAAGGTCCGGATGGAGCAGGCGGACCGGCCCGGCGCCCTCGCCGCGCTCCGCGACGGTGCGGCGAAGCTCGCGAAGGCCGGCGAGCACACCGGCGTCGTCGCGCTCCTGACGGAGGCGCTCCAGCTCGATCCGGTCGACCTCGGCGCGCATCGTCGCCTCGCGGCGGCGCATGCGCTCGCCGGCGAGCTCGACGCCGCGGCGAATGAGTACGCGCGCTTCGCGCGCGTGTTAGCGGGGACGGATCGCGCGGGCGCGCAACGCGACGTGCGGTACGGCCTCGACTCCCTCGGCCCGATCCCGGGCCTCGTCGTGCTCGCGGGAGAGGTCGGCCTCGACCCGAGCCTGATCCCCACGCCGATCGCGCCGCGAGTAGCGGCCCCCGAGGCCGAGCCGCTGCCCCCGGGCGCGATCCCCGGCATCCCGCGGCGCAGCCGCAAGGACAAGGACAAAGACAAGGAGACGGAGCCCGCGTTCGAGAGCGATCCGCGACTCGCGATGCTCGAGCCGGCCGCGCCTGTCGCGGAAGCCGCGCCTGCCGAACCGGAGGCGTGGGCCCCCCACGCGCCCGCTCCGCCGCGCGAGCGCGTGCCGGAGCCGGCGCTCGACGCGACCGCGGATCCGCTCGAGGCCGAGATGCAAGCGGCGGAGTACATCGCGAGGGGTGACCCACGCGCGGCGGAGGTGGCACTCGTCGCGGCTCGGCATTTCATCGCCGACGGACGCACGAACGCGGCGTCCGACCTCCTCTTGCAGCTCATCTCGTCGGGTCTCGCCGACCACCAGGCCCAGCGCCTGCTCGTCGATGTCGTGAGCACCATCGGCAAGCGCGACGTCGCGCGCGCGAAGATCGCGCTACTGGCCGAGGCCCTTCGGCTCGACGGCCAGCCCGAGCTGGCGGTGGAAGTCGAGCGGCTCGCGCAGGGGACCTGATGGACCAGCTCTTCGAAGCCATTCGCGGCCTGTTCAGCGGCCAGGCCTTCGGCTGGAACAACGTCCTCGACATCGCGATCGTGTTCGTCTTCGTCTACTACCTCCTCCGCCTGATCCGCGGGACACGCGCGGTCCAGCTCCTCCTCGGTGTTCTCGTGCTCGTCGTCATCTACGGACTCGCCGTGCTGTTCCAGCTGACGCTCACGAAGCTGCTGTTCCAGGCGTTCCTCGCGATCGCGGTGTTCGCGATCCTCATCGTGTTCCAGCCCGAGCTGCGGCGCGGGCTCGGCCAGCTCGGACAGCTCGGCCCGTTGAACCGACTCCTGACGCCGAGCGACGCCGAGGAGGTCGATCGGGTCGTCGACGAGCTCACCCGCGCCGCGCTCCTGATCAGCGGCGCGCGCAACGGGGCGCTCATCGTCGTCGAGCGGGGCACCGGGCTGCAGGACTACACGGAGACCGGTGTCCCGGTGAACGGCCGTCTCTCCGCTGAGCTCCTCGCCTCGATCTTCATGGTCCGCTCGCCGCTCCACGACGGTGCGGTCATCGTCCGCGGCCCGCAGATCCTCGCCGCGGCGTGCCTCCTGCCGCTCGAGGACACCCAGGATCGCGCGACCCATCGCTACGGGATGCGCCACCGCGCGGCCCTCTCGATCAGCTCGCAGACCGACGCGATCGTGATCGTCGTGTCGGAGGAGACGCAGGCGATCTCGATCGCGAGCAGCGGCCGGATCATCGGCGGCCTGGACGAGGAGCGGCTCCGTCGCGTGCTGAGCTCGCTCCTTCGGAGCCGCATCCAGCCGCTGTCCTTCCGCAGCAAGGCGTCCTAGCCGTGCGCGCGTCCGGCTACGCCGCGCGCCGAAGAGGCCTGCGACGGATCGATGTCCGCCGCGCGATCACGACGGACTTCCCGCTCAAGGCCGCCGCACTCGCGATCTCGATCCTCGCGTTCGTCGCGGTGGCCGAGAGCAACCAGGAGGCGCAGGCGACGTTCCGCGTCCCGGTCGAGCGACCCTCCGACGTTCCCGCGGGCTATGTCCTTCGCGGGACGCTCGGCGAGGTGACCGTGAAGCTCCGCGGACCGCAGACCGCGATCGCCAAGGTCGCGCAATCCGATCTCCATCCGGTGCCCGACCTCGCGCAAGCGGACCTCAGCCGCAATGACGTCCAGAACGTCGCGGTCCGGGTGCCCCTTTCGGACACCGCGATCGTCGCGCAGACCGATCCGCCCACGGTCGCGATGCGGATCGAGAAGCTCGTGTCGCGCTCGCTCGCGGTCCAGGTGCGGTTCGCGAACGACCCGCCGTCCGGTTTCCAGCCGGCGTCACCGACGTTCTCGACGACCGAGGTCCGGATCACCGGCGCGCAGAGCCTCGTCGCGACCGTGACCGGCGTCTTCGCGACGCTGCGCTTCGGGGATACCCCGATCGACATCTCGACGAGCGCCGACGCCGTCCCCGTGGACGCCGGCGGCAACGCGGTCGAGGGCGTGCAGGCGGATCCGCCGACGGTGCAGGTGAACGTGCCGGTGCTCTCGACGACGAGCACCCGGACGGTCCCCGTGCTCTGGTCGCTGAGGGGCGCCGTCGCGAACGGCTACTGGATCTCGCGCATCACGACGGACCCGGTCGCGGTGCAGGTCCAGGCGACGCCCGACAAGATCGCGGCGATCGATCGCGTCGACACGGCACTCGTCGACGTGAGCGGGCTCACCGCGAACGCCTCGTTCCGCGTGCCGCTCATCCTGCCGCCGGGGGTCACGCTGCTCCAGCCGACCGACGCGACCGTCGGCGTCACGGTGATCCAGCTGTCCGGGACCCGTCCGTTCCCGGTGGTCGCGGTGCAGGTGCAGGGCGTCGGCCCGGGCCTCGTCGCGGAGACCGATCCCGCGACGGTGAGCGTGCTCGTCTCCGGGCCGACCGCGACCCTGGCGACGCTCGGGTTGGATGCCGTCGTCGCGACGGTCGACGCGACCGGACGGGGCCCCGGGACCGGCCCGGCCGACGTCGTGCTAAAGGTGCCGCCGGGCGTCACCGCGATCTCGCTGCAACCGATCCGGGTGACCCTCACGATTAGGAGCAAATGACTCGTCTGTTTGGGACCGACGGCGTCCGCGGCGTCGCGAACCTCGACCTCACGCCGGAGCTCGCGCTCCGGCTGGGGCGCGCGGCGGGCCACATCTTGGGCGGGCCCGGGCACTCGGTGCTCATCGGACGTGACACGCGCCGATCGGGCCGCATGCTCGAGAGCGCGCTCGCGGCCGGGCTCTGCTCCGTCGGGATGGACGTCCGCCTGACAGGCCACATCCCGACACCCGGCCTCGCGTTCCTCGCGCGCACCGAGGACGTGGTGGCGGGTGCGGTCATCAGCGCGTCGCACAATCCGGCGCCCGACAACGGGATCAAGTTCTTCGACCACGCGGGCCTGAAGCTCCCGGACGCGACCGAGGACCGCATCGAGGAGGCGATGAAGGACGACGCGAAGCTCCCGCGGCCGACCGAAGGCGGGATCGGGCTCGTCGGCGACGTGCGCGGCCTCGTGAAACGCTACGAGGATCATCTCATCGGGCTTGCGCCGGATCTGCACGGGCTGAAGGTCGTGCTCGATTGCGCGAACGGCGCGACCTACCGCGTCGCGCCGTCGGTCTTCGCACGCGCCGGCGCGGACGTGCTCACGCTCTTCGACGCGCCGGATGGCGCGAACATCAACCTCGGCAGCGGCGCGACCGCGCCACAGGCGCTGCAGCGCGCGGTCGTCGAGCACGCGGCTGACGTCGGATTCGCGTTCGACGGTGATGGCGATCGCGTCATGACCGTCGACGCGACGGGCGCGGTCCTCGACGGGGACTTCGTGCTCGCCCTCGCCGCGCGGCACTTCGCGAAGCACGGGAAGCTCGACCCGAAGATCGTCGTGGGCACGGTGATGACGAACGGCGGGCTCGAGGCGACGCTGGCGCGCGATGGCATCGGACTCGTGCGCACGCAGGTCGGCGACCGCTACGTGTGGGACGAGCTCGACAAGCGGAAGGCACAGTTCGGCGGTGAGCCATCGGGCCACGTCATCTTCCGCGAGTACTCGACGACCGGGGATGGGATCCTTACCGGGCTCGAGGTCCTTTCGCTCATGCACGCCGAGGGAAAGATGCTCGCGGATCTCGCGCGCGAGGTCGAGCGCTGGCCGCAGGTGACGAAGAACGTGAAGGCACCTCGCCGTCGGGAATGGAAGGAAGTCCCGTCGTTCAGCTCCGCGGTCCGTGACGCCGAGACCGAGCTCGGCGCGGCCGGCCGCCTCGTCGTGCGGGCCTCCGGCACGGAGCCGGTGCTCCGGATCACCGTCGAGGCGCGCGACGACGCGACGGCCAGGCGGATCGTCGAGTCGCTCGCCGCCGAGGCGACGGAAGCGTTGGCCTAGCGATGACAGAACGAGCGAGGAGGGGCTTTGCCCCGACGAGCGAGATCATCCCGCCGGGGCGTGTCTCTGGGTGCGGGGGTGGGGGCCCCCGCGAGCGAAGCGAGGGAGATTAGGCAATGTGCGGGATCGTCGGGTACACCGGGCCTCGCGAGGCACTGCCGCTGCTCATGAGCGGCCTCCGCCGGCTCGAGTACCGCGGCTACGACTCCGCGGGCGTGGCGGTCACGCGTGACGGGACCCTGGAGATCCGGCGCGCCGAGGGCAAGCTCGAGAACCTCGCCGCGGTCGTCGCGGAGCGACCCGCCGCGGGAGACACCGGCATCGGTCACACCCGCTGGGCGACCCATGGCCGCCCGACGGAGCAGAACGCGCACCCGCACGTGGACTGCACCGGCGCCACGGCCGTGATCCACAACGGGATCATCGAGAACTTCCAGGAGCTGAAGGCGCCGCTCGTCGCGGCCGGACATCGCTTCACGTCGGAGACGGACACCGAGGTCGTCGTCCACCTCCTCGAGGACGAGCTGAAGCGCGGGAAGACCCTCGAGGACGCCGCGCTCGCGGTCCTGCCGCGCCTCGAGGGGGCGGCGGCGCTCGCGTTCATCTCGACGACGGATCCCGACACGATCGTCGCCGCTCGGATCAGTAATGCCGGCGGGGTCATCGTCGGCCACGGGAAGGGCGAGAACTTCGTCGCGTCGGACATGACCGCGCTCCTCGAGCACACGCGCGAGATGAGCTTCCTCGAGGCGGGGGATCTCGCGGTGGTCACGCGGAAGGCTGCGCGCTTCCGCCGGCTCTCCGATGGCGCGACGGTCGAGCGCCCGGCGAAGACCATCGATCTCGACCCGATCGGCGCGGCGAAGTCGGGATACAAGCACTTCATGGCGAAGGAGATCTTCGAGCAGCCGCGTGCGATATCCGACACCCTGCTCGGTCGCGTGGATCGCGCGAGCGGGCAGGTCATCTTCGACCAGGATCTCAAGATGGACGACGCGTACACGAAGGCGATCCCGCGGATCACGCTCCTCGGATGCGGCACCGCGGGTCACGCCGCTCTGATCGGCAAGTACCTCATCGAACGCCTCGCGAGGATCCCGTGCGACGTCGAGATCCCCTCGGAGTACCGGTACCGTCACCCCGTCGTTTCGAAGGGTCAGCTCGCCATCGCGATCACCCAATCCGGGGAGACGGCCGACACCCTCGGGGCGATCGAGGCAGCGAAGGCCGGTGGCGCGCGGATCCTCACGTTCGTGAACGTCATGGGGAGCGAAGCTACGCGGCAGTCTGACGACGTCATCTACCTGCACACCGGGCCGGAGATCAGCGTCGCGTCGACCAAGGCCTACACCGCGATGCTCGTGGACCTCTACCTCTTCGCGATCTACCTCGCCCAACGGCGGGGGACGATCGGGGCGGACGAAGCGGCGAAGCTCCTGGCGGAGGCGTTCCACCTGCCCACGCTGATCGACGCCGTGCTGCGCGAAGAGCCGAAGCTCAAGGCCCTCGCGTACCGCTATCACACCGCAGCGAACTTCCTGCACCTCGGGCGCGGCGTGAACTACCCGACGGCGCTCGAGGGCGCGCTGAAGCTGAAGGAGCTGAGCTACATCCACGCCGAAGGGACCGCCGCGGGCGAGATGAAACACGGCACGAATGCGCTCATAGACAAGGAGCTGCCGGTGGTGGCGATCGCCCTCAAGGACTCCGTGTACAAGAAGATGCTGTCGAACATCCAGGAGGTCCGCGCCCGGGCGGGCGTCGTGATCGCGCTTGCCACCGACGGCGACACCGAGATCGAGGAGCACGCCGACGAGATCATCCGGATCCCGGCGACGAACGAGCTCCTCTCGCCGGCCCTCGCGGTCGTGCCGCTGCAGCTCCTCGCCTATCACGTCGCCGACCGGCGGGGGAACGACGTCGACCAGCCGCGCAACCTCGCGAAGGCGGTGACCGTCGAGTGAGCCTCAGCAACGAGATCGGCATCGACATCATCGAGACCGTCCGCATCAAAGGAGTGCTCGACCGGCACGACCAGCGGTTCCTCGGGCGCGTCTACACGGAATGGGAGCGCGCGTACTGCCGGCGCAACGTCCTTCACCTCGCGGGACGGTGGGCCGCGAAGGAAGCGGTCTCGAAGGTGCTCGGCCTGGGCATCCGCGGCGTCGGCTGGCGGGAGATCGAGATCCGGCGCACGCCGCTCGGTCAGCCGATCGTCTCGCTCCACGGCCGGGCCGAGGAGCGGCGTCGTGCGCTCGGCCTCTCGTCGCCGCTGGCGGTGAGCATCTCGCACATCCGCGACCTCGCGGTCGCGGTCGCGGTCGGGACGCACGCGGGGCCGGCCTGAGCACGGCGAAGGACATCGCGGCGGCGCCGCTCAACGCGCGCGCCGTCCGCGCGGTGCTGAAGCCGCTGCCCTCCGACGCCGGCAAGGAGCGGCGCGGCCGGGTCCTCGTCGTCGGCGGCTCGATGCGCTATCCGGGTGCCATCGTGCTGGCGGCGCGTGCCGCCGCGCGCTGTGGCGCCGGCGTCGTCACCGTCGCAAGCGCGCGGTCGGTCGTCGACGCGATCGCGAGCCAGGACCCGAACCTCACGTTCTTCCCGCTCGCCGAGGCCCAACCAGGAGTGGTCGCGACGGCGTCCGCGGCCCAGCTCGTGGTCGTCCTGGGCGAGAAGGTGAAGGCCATGCTGCTCGGACCGGGCCTCTCCCACGCCACCGGCACGGACGAGTTCGTCGGGGCGATGCTCCGGAACGCCCGCGGCACACCGACCGTGGTCGACGCGGACGGCCTCAATGCGCTGGCGCGCACGGAGGACTGGACCAAGCTCGTGCCGCCGAAGTGCGTGCTCACGCCGCACGACGGTGAGGCCGCGCGGCTCGCCGGGCGGGTCGTCCCAGCGGGGAGCGGACGGATCGCGTTCGCCGAGCGCCACGCCCGCGAGTGGGGTGCCGTCGTCGCGCTGAAGGGCGCGGTCACGGTCATCACCGACGGGAAGAAAACGTTCGTGCACGATCTGCCGAACCCGACGCTCGGCGTCGGCGGATCGGGCGACGTGCTCGGTGGCGCGGTCGCGGCGTTCCTCGCGCGCGGTCTCGCCCCGCTCGCCGCGGCGTGCGCGGCGGTGTGGATCCACGGCCGCGCCGGCGCGCTCCTCGCGAGCGAGATCGGCGAGTCGGGCGCCCTGGCGTCGGACATCGTCGACGCGCTGCCGCGCGCGTTGCGCGAGATATTGAGGAGCCCGTGACGCCGGTCCTCCGCACGACCGTCGTGGACGTCGACCTCGATGCGATCGCCGCGAACACGCGCGCCGTTCGTGCGCGCGCCGGCGTGGATGTGATCGCGGTCGTGAAAGGCGACGGCTACGGGCACGGCGCCGAGGCGGTGGGGGAGGCGGCGATGGACGCGGGCGCCAGCGCGCTCGCGGTCGCGACCGTCGAGGAGGCGATCGTCCTCCGTCGTGCGCGGCCGCGTGACCCGCTCCTCGTGCTCCTCGGCGCGACCGATCAAATGGAACGCGACGCGGCGATCGCGCTCGACCTCGCGCTGACCGTCTGGGACGTCGAGCCTGCCCGGGCGCTGGCCGAGGCGGCGCGGGCCGCGGGCAAGACCGCGACGGTCCATTTCAAGGTCGACACCGGGCTCACGCGCCTCGGTGCGCCGCTCGCCGAAGCGCCCGACCGGTATCGAACGATCGCATCTCTGCCCGGCGTGAAGATCGACGGCGTGTTCACGCACCTCGCGAGCGCCGACGAGGAGGACCTCGCGACGACGGCGCAACAGCTCGACCGGTTCGACGCGTTCCTGGCGGCGATCGACCCGCCCCGCCTGGTGCACGCGAGCGCGAGCGCCGGGGTCGCCAGCCTGCCGACGCGGACGGGCATGACCGCGGTCCGGACGGGTGTCTCGATCTACGGGCTCCACACGGCGCCTCATCTAAGGGGGCGGCTCGCCTTGACCCCTGCGTTGAGCTGGCGGTCGCGCGTGCACCGGGTCGCCGACGTTCCGCGGGGCACCGGCGTCTCGTACGGCCACGAGTACCGCCTCCCGCGAGACGGCCGCATCGCGACCGTCCCGGTCGGCTACGGTGACGGCCTGGCACGCACGTCACACGGTGCGCGCCTGCTCGTACACGGGACGGCCGTGCCGATCGTCGGGCGCATCGCGATGGAGCACGTGATGCTCGACGTGACACAGATAAGGGACGTGAAGGTGGGTGACGAGGTCGTCGTGATCGGCACCCAGGACGGGGCGACGCTGACCGCGGACGATCTGGCGGTCGCGCGCGGGACCATCAACTACGAGGTCGTCACCGCGATCATGCCCCGGGTGCCGCGCCGCTACCTGCGGGGCGGCCGGCTCGTCGCGACGAAGACGCTCGCCGATGGCTACGCCCGGTGCTGAGACCGGCCAGCCTGGCCCTCGCGGCGCTCGTCGTCGCCCTGTCCTGCGTTGCCACACCGACCCCGACGCCCGACACGAGCGCGGCGGTCACCGACATGACCGACGCCCTGGCGAAGAATCCGATCCCGGTCGCCGACCTCTTCGACCTCACCCGCCGGCTCCGTGGCCGCGACGGCCAGCCGGCCGCCGCCTTCACGGCCGCGCGCCAGACGCCACCGGACGAGGCCGTCGGGGCCGAGACGTCGTTCTGGATCTACGACTTCGACGCCAAGAAGAACGTGAAGGTGACCGCGACCCTCCGCGTCCTCACCGAGCACTCCAAGTGGTGGGTCGAGTCGGGGGTGACGGTCGACGCGGCAGGGCTCCAGGCCACGGCCGCCACCTTCGAGACGAAGATCTACCCCGCCGACCGCGCGGCGTACGGCTCGGAGTGGTCGCCGGGCATCGACGCCGATCCCCGGATCGACGTCCTCGTCGCCCGGATCCCCGGCCGCGCGGCGGGCTACTTCTCCTCGGCGGACGAGCTGCCGGTCTGGATCAACGAGTTCTCGGCGCAGCGCGAGATGATCTACGTGAACTCGCTCTCGGCGCGCTTCGGGTCGGACAATTTCTACAGCGTCCTCGCCCACGAGTTCTGCCACATGATCCAGTTCAACGTCCGCAAGCGGTCGATCGTGTGGTTCAACGAGGGGCACGCCCAGCTGTGCGAGCGGTTCGTCAGCGTCGCGAACGGGTTCGATCAGCAGTTCCTCCGCCAGCCCGACACGCAGCTCAACGACTGGAGCGACCTCGACAAGGATGCGACCCTCCACTATGGTGCCGCGCTCCTATTCCTCGAATTCCTCCGCGAGCACGCGGGCGGGGACGATCTCATCAACGCGCTGCTCAAGCACGGTGTCGACACGCCCCTCGACATCGATACCGTGCTCAAGGCTCGCGGTCAGCCGGGGATGGATGACCAGTTCGCGGACTTCGTCGCGGCGAACGCCGTCATCGGCGCCGGCCCGGACCCGAAGCTCGCGTATGCGAACACCCGGTTGAGCGCGGCGGGGCCCACGGCCCAGGACCGCGTGACCCCGGGGAACGACCTGCGGACGACGGTGCACGAGTACGGCGCGCGGTACGTGAGCCTGCCGCAGACGCCGATCCACCTGAAATTCACCGGACCGACGACGCAGCGGATCATTCCGACCGACGCGCACTCGGGGCACTGGACGTGGTGGTCGGATCGCGAGGACTCGATGGACACGACGCTCACACGCACGATCGATCTCTCGAGCGCCACGAAGGCGACGCTGTCGTTCTGGAGCTGGTTCGACGTCGAGCAGGATTTCGACTACGTGTACGTCTCGGTCTCGGCGGACGGCCAGCGGTGGACGACCGTGAAGACCGAGGCGACCACGACGGATGACCCGAACGGCAACAACCTCGGGAATGGGATGACCGGCAAGTCCGGCGGTGGAACGAAGCCCGCGTGGGTGAAGCAGACCGCCGACCTCGGCGCCTACGCGGGCAAGAAGGTGCAGCTCCGGTTCGAGTACGTCACGGATGCGGCGCTGGACTTCGATGGCTTCGCTCTGGACGACATCTCGATCCCCGAGATCGGGTTCAGCGACGACGCCGAGAAGGCCGACAGTGGCTGGACCGCGAACGGGTTCATCCGGTCATCGAATGTGGTGGCGCAACGCTACGTCGTCCAGGTCATCCACTTCGGCGCGACGCCCAGCATCGAACGGCACTTCGTCGACGACGGGACCCTCGAGCTCGACGTCGACGGCTCAAAGGACCGCAAGGCGCCGATCCTCGCGGTGAGCGCGCTCGCGCCGCGCTCGACGCAGACGACGGGCTTCACCGTGTCGGTCACGTCAAAGTGAAGCCTGTCCGGACCGCGGTGATCCCGGCGGGCGGCCTGGGGACGCGATTCCTCCCGTTCAGCCGCAGCGTGCCGAAGGAGCTGCTGCCGCTCGTGGACACGCCGGTCCTCGATGCCGTCGTCAGCGAGTGCGCCGCGTCCGGGATCGAGCGCGTGGTCCTCGTGGTCGCTCCCGGGAAGGAGTCCCTCGCGTCGTACTTCCGACCGAGCCCACGTGTGGAGGCGCGCCTGCGCGACGAAGGTCGGACGTCCGAGCTCGAGGCGCTCAAGCGGCCGGAGCGCCTGGCGAAGATCGACGTCGTCGTGCAGGTGGAGCCGAAGGGGAACGGGCACGCCGTGCTGATGGCGCGCGAGGTCGTCGGCGACGAGCCGTTCGCGATGCTCTGGGGCGACGACATCGTCGTCGGCGAGCCGCCCGGGCTCCGGCAGCTGCTGGACCTGCGCGAGCGGCTCGGCGGGAGCACGGCCGGCGCGGCGCGGGTCGACCGGGGCCAGTCGGGCCGCTACGGCATGTTCGCCGGCCGGGCGGAGCGCGGGGCATTCCGGGTGACCGGGATGGTCGAGAAGCCGGCGCCGTCGGACGCACCCAGCGACCTCGCGGCCGTCCATGGCTACGTCCTCGAGCCGTCGATCTTCGGCGTCCTCGCGGCCCAGGCCCCCGGGCGGGCAGGCGAGATCTGGTTGGTGGATGCGGTCAACACGCTTGCCGGGCGCGAGCCCGTCTGGGCGCTCGAGCTCGCCGGCGAGCGGTACGACGCCGGCGATCGCGCCGGCTACGTCGCGGCCTTCGTGGACCACGCGCTCGCCCGGGCCGACCTTGGACCCGGACTCCGCGACCACCTTCGGGCGCGCGGGTGGCGGCCGCCGGCCTCCTAAGGCGGCTCCACGGGCGCGAAGCGCCCACTTTCGGCCTCTTCCGCCACCGCGAACGGTCGCAGTTGCCTTCCTGATACCATTTTGACGTCCCCCTTTCGTACACCCTGGCATCGCTAGGGTCGCGTGCGGCTGGGGTGGGAGGGAAACGAGATCCACCGCTACACCGTGCAGCGGGTCCTGCGGACCGCCTGCCTGTCCCTGACCGCGTTCGTGGTCATGGCAGGGACCTGGGCCGTCGCCGCTCCGGCCCGCCCGCCCCAGCCGCTCGCCGCCCTGCCCGGCGCCGAGCGCAGCGCCGTCCTCGCGCGCTTCCGGCCGCTCGCGGCGATCGACCAGCTGACCGCCGTCACCCTCGTGGTCGACGGGGTCGCCCTGGCCACCGACGCGGTCTCCGGGGAGACCGTCGGCGGGCTCCTTCGTTCGGCCGGGATCGACGTCAGCGCCGGCGACCGCCTGTCCGTGCCGCTGGACCGGACCCTCCTCCCGGGCCTCCGGATCGTGCTCGACCGGGGATTCCCGGTCACCGTCGTCGATGGCGGCACAGCCGTCGCGATGCGAGCCCAGCCCGGGACCGTCGCGGCGTTCCTCGACCGCGCCGGCATTGCCCTCGGCCCGAACGACCGGTTGGAGGTCGCGGCCGACGGCCCGATGGTTGCCGGCGCGGTCATCGGCATCGAGCGGGTAACGGAGTGGACCGTCGTCGAGACGATCCCCCTGGCCGCGCCGGTCGAGCGGATCGAGGAGCCGGACCAGTACGTCGGGTGGTCGTACGTGACCAACGCCGGCGCCGGTGGCGAGGCGCGGGTGACCTTCCTCGTCCGGAGCGTGAACGGCGCCGAGGCGGGCCGCACGATCGTCGCGAGCGATCAGCTCGTCGCCCCGGTCGCCCAGGTCGTGCACGTCGGCACGAAGTACAAGCCCGCGCCCCCGCCGCCGGACCAGATCGCGGCGATCATCAGCGCCGCGGCGGCGAAATACGGCGTCGATCCCGAGCAGCTCCTTCGCGTCGCGTACTGCGAGAGCCGCTACGACCCGCTCGCGTACAACTCCGTCCTCGGCGCCTCCGGTCTGTTCCAGATCATCCCCGGGACGTGGCGCGTGAACAGCGGCCCCGCCGGGTACGCCGGGGCGAGCGTCTGGGACCCGGTCGCGAATGCGAACGTCGCGGCCTGGATGTTCTCCACCAACAAATCCGGCCAATGGGCCTGTCACTGAGGCCGAGCCGCGCGTAACAGCAACTAGGCTCCGCGCGGTGCAGCCCGACCTCAGCGATCCGCAGGCCCTCCGCGCGGTCCTCGAGCGTCACGACATCCGCGCCGCGAAGGGCATCGGCCAGCACTTCCTCGTCGACCGCTCGGCGCTCGCGGCCATCGTCGACGCCGCCGAGCTCTCGGCCGACGACGACGTCCTCGAGATCGGCCCCGGACCGGGAGTGCTCACCGCCGCGCTCGCGGCGCGCGCTCGATCGGTGACCGCGGTCGAGGTGGACGAGCGCATGGTCGCCGTGCTGCGCGACACGGTCGGCGACCGCGACAACGTCCGCATCGTCCGTGCGGACGCGCTCGCGGTCGATCTCTTCGGGCTCGGGGAGCGGCCGCCGACCCGTATCGTCGCCAACCTCCCGTACCAGATCACGTCCCCGCTCCTGATGCGCTTCCTCGAGGACGCGCGGCGACCGCCGCGGATCGTCGTCCTCGTGCAGGAGGAGGTCGCGCGGCGGATCGTCGCGGGACCCGGTGACGCGAAGGAGCGCGGCTTCCTCTCGGTGTTCGTCCAGTCGTTCTCGACGCCGAACCTCGTGCGCCGCGTCCCGGCCCGCTCGTTCCGGCCGCCCCCGAAGGTCGATTCCGCGGTCGTCGCGCTTCGCACGCACGCGAGGCCGGCGTTCGCGCCGCTCGATCAGGACCGGTTCATCGCGCTCGTGAGCGACGCGTTCCGGCACCGCCGCAAGCAGCTGCGGAGTGCGCTCGGGTTCGAGGCGGGTGTCGACCGGGCGCGGGCCGACGCCGCGCTGCGCGCCGCGGGTGTCGATCCGATGCGCCGTCCCGAGGAGCTCTCCGTCGGCGAGTGGGTCGCGCTCGCGAAGGAGCTCGCGTGAGCCGCGCGGTCCGGCTGCTCGCGCCGGCGAAGGTGAACCTGACGCTCGAGGTCGTCGGGAAGCGGCCCGACGGGTACCACGAGCTGCGAAGCGTCTTCGCGCTCGTCGACCTCGCGGATCGGGTCCGCGTCGCGCGCGCGGACCGACTCGACATCGAGGTGCGCCCGGATCCCATGCGAGGCGGTGCGGAACCCGAGTCCGAGCTGAGCCGCCGCGCGGTCGTCGCCCTCGCGCGCGCGGCCGGCCGACCCGCCGCCGCGCACGTCCGCGTCGCGAAGCGGATCCCGGTAGCCGCGGGGCTCGGGGGCGGCTCGAGCGATGCCGGCGCGGTGCTGCGCGGGCTCGCGGAGGTCTGGCGGCACGACGCCGACCTCGTCGCCCTCGGCGCGACGGTCGGGTCGGACGTCCCGTTCTTCGCCTCGGGCGCTGCCTTCGCGCTGGTCGAGGGCCGTGGAGAGCAGGTCCGCCCGCTGCCGGAGCCTCGCGACCGCCTCTGGATCGTGCTCGTGCGCGTCGCCGCGCGCGTCGCGACGGCCGACGTCTTCGCCGCGCTGCGCAGCGATGAGTGGGGCGACGGCCGGTCCTCGGCCGCGCTCGCGGCCGCCTTCGCCGACGGGAGCGTGACGCCCGACACCGTTCGCATGCGATCGCGTAACGATCTGCTCGCCGCCGCGAGCCGGGTGTGCCGCGATATCGGCGAAGCTCGGCTGCTCGCGGGAGCGAAAGGGGTGACGCTCGCGCTCTCCGGGAGCGGTCCGTCGCTGTTCGCGGTCGCGGCGTCGCGCCAGGACGCGCTCCGAACGGCACGCGTGTTACGCGCGCAAGGCCTCGATGCCCGCGCGCGGGCCCTCGGCGCGCCCGGCGGTCGCGCCGTCCGAGCGAGCGCTGTCCTCTTACCCTTTGCAGGTGGATGAGCGGGGCGACATGAGCGTGCGCCAGGCCGGCAGAAAGGGCGGAAAGCACACCGCCACCAAGCACGGCCCGGAGTTCTATCGCGAGATCGGTCGCCGCGGTGGCCAGGCGCGGAAGAAGCAGCTCGGCGAGGGCGGCTACGCGGACCTCGGCCGCAAAGGTGGCGAGGCGCGCAAAGGGCAGCTCGGCAGCGAGGGCTACGCGCAGCTCGGCCGTCGGGGCGGAGAGGCGCGCAAGATCCAGCTCGGCAGCGAGGGCTACGCGCAGCTCGGCCGCAAGGGTGGCCGTCGGGTCGCGGAGCTCATCAAACGCGGTAGAAGGCCGCCCGGCTCGAACGGCCACTCCGCTCCCTAGTCCGCACCTAGACTTGCGCCATGTCCGGGTACCAAGCGTCCCCTCGATGGGGCGTGGCCAAGTGGTAAGGCAGAGGACTTTGGATCCTCGATCCCAGGTTCGAATCCTGGCGCCCCAGCCCGCCCGCTGATCCGACTGATCTGGGTC
>Ga0070698_100002876_pt1 | contig 18945 bp, 16 predicted proteins | sample KBSK1502metaG_FD_65477 | JGI IMG/M metagenome (GOLD analysis project Ga0070698, IMG submission 65477) | Corn, switchgrass and miscanthus rhizosphere microbial communities from Kellogg Biological Station, Michigan, USA - KBS K1-50-2 metaG | ecosystem: Host-associated > Plants > Roots >...
AGAGTATCTCCCAAAACCCAACGAAGCATGTGTAATAAATAAGCCCCTTTGTTATAAGTAAGTCTGCTGCTAAACACACGGCCAATATTCGTAGTGTCTTCAACAAATACTGATCCATCTGGTAAAACTGTTATTGAATTACTCAACCCTTTTATGCGATTTAAATGACCAGCTAGGTCGATTTTTTCAAAATAGAAATAAGAAAGATAGGTAGCAAACCCCTCATTAAGCCATATATGCTGCCAACTGCCACAAGTAACTTTATCACCAAACCATTGATGGGCTAATTCGTGTGCCATCAGGTTTTCATTTGCAGATGTTATGAAACTATTGGTCTGATGCTCCATGCCGCCACCCCAGCCAAACTGAGTATGACCATATTTTTCATTAATAAATGGATAAGCGCTGAAATATTGATGATAAATAGATAAAGACTGCAAAACTTTGGGTGTGTTCTGTTGAAATGCATTTTCATCTTCAGGATAACAATAAGTGATCATTGGAAGATTTACATTTCCTAATTGTACGCTTTGGTTTAAAACTTTAAAATTGGTAACGGCAAATGCTACAAGATAGGATGCGATCGGGTAACGATGTTTATAAAAAGCAGTTCTTGTAACTCCATTATCGGTTTCGTTTATCAACATGCCATTTGATGAAGCCCGGTATGCATTGGGACAGGAAATAACAAAATCAATTGAATCTGCTTTATCATCAACTCCATTGCGGCAGGGCCACCAATCTCTTGAACCATAAGGCTCGGATAAGGTCCAAATTACAGGAGTGCCGTTATGAAAGTCCTGAACGAAAGAACCAAAAGCTGTATTCGGTGGAATGCCTTTATAAAAAATAGTTACCGAGTCTTTTTGTGATGCTGGTATATTCCCCGGGAAGTTTATTTGTAAAAGATCTGTTGGTCTTGAAAAGGAAATTTTGCTGCCATGATAATAAACGCTATCCACAGTTAATTGTATGGCCAGGTCATAAGAAATAGAATTTGAAGAGCTGTTTGTTATGAAATGAGAAGTAACATTGCCTTTAATATACCGAACAGCGGGATCGATATCCCAAATGCAGCGATAATAAGTTACCTGGAAATTTGAAGAGGCTCGTGAACGATTGACCGAAAGACTTCTTTGAAATGAATTTCTTTCGCTTGCTGCAATTTCATCAACTGCTTTACATAAGTTTTCATTCTGCGCAAAGACTTTACCACCAAGTAAACTAAGGATAAGGAATACTTTTCTCATAAAATGGAAAGTTACAACAAACCCATTTTATCAGCAGCTATTAACTATTCCATAATTACCTTTTTCAAATAAAAAACCTTGGGGTCAATTATGATGGGCGATTTACTCGTAACAATTGTTCCTTTTTTATCCGTTGTTATTCGTTGAATGCCGGCATCTGTTTGAACATCTATCGGAATCGCCATATCTAAATTCAGCAATTTAACCTGGTATTCATTTTCTCTTGTGTTCTTCACATACACTTCTAATTTATCAGTGGTATAAAGGAATAGGTGAAAAAGCGGTTCAAGGCTTTTTCCGTATGCACTACTAAAAAGTTTTTCTACATCAGCAGTCACCACTGTATTATCATATGTATACTTTGGATCCGTTGCAAGTTTTTTTAACGTTGGAAAAAAATTATCATCGCCCATAACATAACGAAGAGTATGCATAAAGAACGCCCCTTTGCCATAAATGTCTCCATGATAGGCGCTATCTGAATCAACCTGATCTCCTCTAACAATTGGAAATCTATTCGAAGCGCTTCTTGCAGTTTGCTGCATTCTTTTCAAATAGGCTTCTTCTCCGGCCAACTCTCTCGTCGCCATTGCATCACCAAAAGTGCAGATACCTTCCTGTATCCACATATGTGCCCAGTCACGATTTGTTACTTTGTTTGCCCACCATTCATGACCGAATTCATGATGCAATAACCAATCAAAATCCTTATCACCTAATTTTTCATACCTGTATTTATTTCCATACGCAATGTTTGTTTGGTGCTCCATACCGAGATGTGGTGTTTCGGAAGTCCTGATCGCTTCCTTTGCCCATGGGTATTCTCCAAAATATTTTTCTTGTATACGACAAGATTGTTCAAAGAGATCAAGTAAATGTTCTGCTTTATCCAAATTTTCTTCGAGTACATAATATTCCATTGGTACTTTGTTACCATCAACTGTAGTGTATATCCGTTTTGCGACCTTGTAATTACCAGCATTGAAAAGAATACAATAATTACTGATCGTATAGTTTGTTTTCCAATGATAAGTTGATTTATTATTTTTTGTGGTTACTTTTTGGAGGAGTCCCGGTGCATTTACAACCAATCCTTTTGGAACGGTAATGATCATATCAGCACCTTCATTCGGTTCATCACTTGGATGGTCTTTACAAGGAAAATAAATCTTTGCTCCCTCGCCCTGGCAAGTGATAGATATCCATGGATTACCTTTTGCATCTTTTTCCCATTGAAAACCTCCTGTCCACGGTGGTCTTGTTGCTATAGCAGGTTTTCCTCCATACGCAACTTTCACTTTTATTTTTCCTGCCGGCAATTGCTGTGATAATGGAATTTTTATGTAATCATCATTTGTATGAGTATAAGTCTGAGTTTTTCCATTTACCCAAATTTGACTTATCGTAAGGCCATGCCAGAAATCAAACAATAAATTATTTGTTGGCTGTAAAAGATTCAGATCAATTTCAGTATATCCGTTTATTGATTTATCAGTTGGGTTTATATCCAATGCGACTGTATAATGGCGAATGTCCATAATGGCTTGTTCAGGTTTTAATACGCCCCCTGATTTCAGGTTTTGTGAATTTGCAGTACATGAAAAAAGAAAAATTAAAATTGAAAGATTACGCATAGCAAACGATTTCAGGAAAGTTACCTGATTATCCTGAAACCATTAAACTCTTCGGTACTGAGGTCTTCAACGATCACATCATCCACTCTTGCTTTTGGAGGACCTTGTTTGCACCAGTCAATATATTTTTGAAGTATCTCTTCGGATGCCGTAGCTCTTATTTCAACATTTCTGTCAGGAAGATTTCTTACCCATCCCTTAATGCCAAGCTCATCAGCAATATCTTTTGCTGTTGCCCTGAAAAAAACACCCTGTACATTTCCTTTGATGGTAAGCCGTATGGTTTTCATACAGCTAAAGTAAAAACTATTTTATCTTGTCCGTCGTTGTAGCCCGTTGGTAGTGTTAAGCTCTGACCTAACCTTTAATGCTTTCCTGTTTTTAAAAATCATCGATTCACGATGAGTAACAGAATTGTTAGGAATACCCATGATCAATCCACGACAATTTTTCGAGCCGCAATTGCAATGGAATGGTTCCATATTTTTATCAAGGAACTGTGCATAGTCAAGTGTAAGCTCTTCACCTTTTTTGATCTTACGAAGCGCCACCACATCCAATCCATCATAAGCACAGTTAGGGTCACAGCTATGATTTTGAGGGGCCCATTCGGTAGGGTCACTATCCCAGATTATAAAAACTTCCTTACTAATCGGATATGCATAGCGACGGAAATGTTCCTGGTCATTCTCATTCCAGTTCTCCATAGCATGACGACGGGTAACAAGTCGTTGCGCCATTTCTTCTCCGTTAAAAACTATATAACCTCTGGCCAATTCACGTTTGGCATAGATACCAAAGCCTGCGATAGAATTTCCTTTTACGTCATAGCATTTTTGTTTCCGCTCATGACGGTTCATTGCTTCTTCAATGATCAACTTTAAAAAGCCAGCCTGTCCAATACCATCATACTTTAAAATAAAATCAGCAGAGCCTTCATATCCATCTGTATAAAATACTGAGCAGGTAAAATTCACTTCAAGAAAGAAAACTTCTCCTTTATCATTTACCCTGAAATCCATTCTTCCATATCCTACTGCACCAAAGCCAAGAAAGATCTTCTTAGCCGCTGCACGAAGTTTTTTATCAAGCTCCGCATCTTCACAAGGGAAATTACAATCAGGATGAAGTTCTGAAGTTTTTAATGAATAAGTTTTAAATTCCTTTCCCTCTGGGAACCTGTATTCAACCGGCAGAAAAGCAATACATTCTTTTTCATTATCAGGATCAGCTGTTACAAGTACTGTATATTCACGACCGGCTATATACTCATCGATCATAAGTGGGCCATATTCATCGATGATCTCGGCGCATTTAGCTTTTAACTCTCCCTGGTTATGAACCAATGAGTGTTCATCAACGCCAAGACTATCGCCGGCATGTGCTGGTTTTACAAACAACGGATATTTTAAATGTTCAGTTGCTTTTTCAATTTCTTCTAATGTATCAATAATTGCATAAGCAGGGATTCTTACTCCTTCGCAGTAGGCTACATACTTCATCAACCTTTTAGGAACATCAAAAAGTTTTGTGCTGGGACCTGTAACGGGGATATTCAGCATATCTGCATTGAAGTAAATATCATAACCAGGAGTTTCCCAATCAGGATAACCTTCACATAGATTGACAAAGCAATCATAACCTTTTTTCTTTAGCTCTTTTAGCTGTTTATAGGTCGTTAATTTGCTTATCAGCACATGATCCATCTCTGCTTCAGGCATTAGAGATGAAAGGTTGCGAACGGGATCATAATACTGGTAATCTACTTTAGAATGTGAATAGTCAGGTTGGAGTACACAGATCTTCATACAAACGTTTTCGTTAATAAATAATATTGAAATGGCTTTTGCGCTGTTACTTATTGATAAGCTTAGCCGCTTTATTGTATTTAAGTTTGGTTTGAAGGGCATTTTCAATAATTGCCCTCAGCATGTCACTGAATTTCTCATTGCCCAGCCTTACCATAGCGCCTATCGAAGTGTAATTCTCATCTTCGCTTAATCCGCATTGCGCATTTACTTCCAGCACATACATTCTGCCTGTTGACTTATCCTGACGGATGTCAATTCTTCCATAACCTGTACCATTCACCGCACAATAAGCATCAATGCTCAGTTGCTTGATCGCATGTTCTAAAGATGCATCGGGTTTAAAATATTCCCAGAGGTTTTCATAGTCTTTCTCACCTACCGGTTTCTCGTTTTCATAAGTATCCCAAAGCCTGTCAAAAGAAAGAAATTTTTCATGATCGGGTAGTTTCTCATTAAAAACTCTTTCTACCGGTTGATAAACCTTGATATCATCCGGTTGATCATAAGAACCGGTAATAAATGTTGTGAATTCTGGGCCTGCTATGAACTTTTCAGCTACCAATCCACCAAAGGTGAAGTCCCAGCCATGATAGCCCTGGTATAATTCATCAATAACATTCCTTAATTCTTTATCGGTATTCACTACATTCTTTAACCCAAGACCCATGCTACCGCCCGAAACAGCCGGCTTAACTATAACCGGTGTCCCAATATAATCACAGATCCCTTGTAGGTCTTCTTCCGGATTGGTGATACCCTTCCATAGAGAGTTGGAAACACCGGCATCATCAAATGCCTGCTTCATAGTGATCTTGGAAGTTGTATTGTGATAATACTTTTCTCTTGAACCTGTATAGATAAGATTTTTCTGTTCAAGATACCGGATAACTGATAATCCCGGGGCGCCGTTCACCTCATCGCCATCACATAAGTTGAACACAAGAGGAATGTGTCCGTTTGCTGAATCTGCAATTTTATCAATGATAGTTTTATAATTGTTGATCGTTACATACTGCCATTTCCATGGAAGCCCTATTTCATCAAATGCTTTTGCAAATTCTTTTATGTTGGCATCAAAGTCGTAATAGTATTTCAGATTCGGATCATCCGTATCTAATTGCGGCGCCACTATCCAAACAAAATATGGTTCAGCCTTCAGGAGACTTGTATGCTTCGATCCATCAATCATGCAGAATTCAATGGAATTAGTTAATCTTTTATAGATTAAACACTGTAAACTTAATTATAAACTTAATATAATGTACAATACATACCTATTTATTTAAAAGAATATTGGTATAAATACCAGATTGTGGATAATATTTAACTTCAATCAAACGATTCAACATGTTCAACCGGGTTATCATACTTTGTTTATTGGCTATATCAACACATGCACAACAGCCCAATATCATTTATATCATGAGCGATGATCATGATGCAGATGCGATAAGTGCATATAATAAGAAGTTTATTTCTACTCCTAATATGGATAGAATAGCTAGAGAAGGCATGAGGTTTACCAATTGTTTTGTTGGTAATTCTATTTGCTCTCCAGTAAGAGCTACTGTTTTAACAGGCCAACATTCACATCTAAATGGAATAAAAGATAATCGTACCCCATTTGATGGCAGTAAGGTCACTTTGCCTAAGCTTTTAAAAGATGCCGGTTATCAAACGGTTCTTATTGGTAAATGGCATCTTCATTCCTTGCCAACAGGTTTTGATTACTGGAAGGTATTGCCAGGTCAAGGGGTCTATTATTCCACACGTCTGATAAATATGAATAATGATACAGTGAGATATAATGAATATGCTACTTCTCTTATTACCAATCAAACATTGACCTGGTTAAAAGAGAAAAGAGATCCTTCGAAACCTTTTTTTATAATGATGCATCATAAGGCGCCGCATAGAAACTGGGTGCCTGAATTAAAATGGCTGGAAGTATTCAATAAAAAGAAGTTTCCCGAACCGCCGACACTATATGCCGATACAGTTGGTAAAGGAGCCGCATTCAAACATCAGCGAATGAGTATTCTGAAGGATATGACGCTTTGTACTGATCTGAAGATAGACCCTCAATATATAATGGATATTCCTCATTTGAAGCCTGATTCCAATGAAATAAGAAGTTACCATGCTTTTATGAATAGTATTCCTGAGGATCAAAGAAAGAAAATGAAAGAAATATTCTCTGAAAGAGGTAAGCTGCTTCAACAATTGAAACCAACAGGTAAAGAGTTGTTGAAACTAAAATATCAATGGTATATGCGGGATTACCTTGCTTGTGTGGCATCCGTTGATGAAAGTGTAGGGCAAGTATTAAAATATCTTGATGAAACTGGTCTATCTGAAAACACGATGGTAATTTATACCAGCGACCAGGGATTTTATCTCGGAGAAAACGGTTGGTTTGATAAAAGATTTATGTATGATGTAAGTATGCAAACACCATTATTGGTAAAATGGAAAGGAAAAATAAAACCGGGATCAATCAATACCTCATTGGTTCAAAACATTGATTTCGCCCCGACAATGCTTGATATTGCAGGTGTAGACATTCCCGATTGGATGCAAGGATTAAGTTTAAAGCCAATTTTAACCGGCAAACAAAATGTCCCGATGGCTACCGGGATTCCAAGAAAAGAACTGTACTATCGATATTATGAATATCCGATCGATCATTATGTAATGCCACATCTTGGCATAAGGGAAAAACAATACAAGCTTATTTATTTTTTTACAGCAAACGAATGGGAGTTTTATGATCTGAATTCTGATCCGCAGGAGCAGAAGAATTTGATCAACATTCCAAAGTACCATACCGAAATAAATAGAATGAAGATGAAGCTGGTTGATATAAAAAAATATTATAAGGATTCAGAACCTGCCGGCGAGCTGAAATAATATTTAAACTACGATTGCCTTGCGATTTCTTTGGAAACTATATACAAAGCTTGAAGGCTGGAAAGCTATAAACGAATTTCCCAATTATTTAAAGAAGGGTGTTGTTATTGTTGCACCACATACTCATTGGAAAGATTTTACGATTGGCATTGCATTCCGCAGTGTTTTAAAAATAAAACATGCAAAATATCTTGGTAAGGCTGAACTATTCAACGGTCCATTTGGTTTTCTATTTCGTTGGTTGGGTGGTACAGGAGTAGATCGGTTTAGTAAACATGGTGTGGTTGAACAAGTGATAGATAAATTCAATAAAGCCGATAAATTATTCATTGCCTTATCTCCCGAGGGGACACGAAAGAAAGTTGATAAACTGCGGACAGGTTTTTATTATATCGCCAAAAAAGCTAATGTGCCAATTATAATGGTGGGTCTTGATTATTCAAAAAAGGAATTGAGTGTTTCCGAGCCTTTTTACACAACTGATGATGAACCTGCTGACTTCAGAAAGATCATTGAGTTTTTTGCTCCGTTAAAAGGTTATTATCCCGAACAAGGTTTTTCGCATTTATTGGAAGAATATAAGACCTGATCATTTAATTTCTTCAAACACTCCGGTCTCTTTATTCTTCCTCACATTATCCCAGTGAAAAAAGCGGCCATTCATGGCAACATAAACCCCATACGGCAAGCTTTGTGCAAAGGCCAATGCACTGCCAAGGTTAAAAAGTCCATCACTGCTTCCAAATTTTATCGGGATCATGGCACCCGTTAGCACTACCGTTTTATTTTTCACTTTTGCTGCAAGTAGTTGAGCAGTTTCTGCCATTGTATCTGTACCATGAGTGATAACGATCTTGTTTTCTTCGCAACTATTACATTGATGAGCTATTAGCTCCCTGTCATGATCGGTCATTTCAAGGCTGTCGATCATCATCAATGTTCTAATTTCTACAGCCACCTGGCTTCTGCCCAGGTTAAGCAGTTCCTGCAAATGAGTATCCTTAAAATAAAGTTGCCCGTTCAGTTCATTATATTCTTTATCAAACGTGCCACCGGTTATGAAAATGCGAATTGCCATCAATAGAATTTTACAAAGTGAAATTATGGAATCTTGCGGATGCTGGTAAATTCAATCTAATATTCAGAACTTAGCACCATGCAGCAAATAATGAACGGTATTGATGTTTTTTTATCAGATCCCAACCAGAATAAAAATTCACGGTTTGCGATAGTAACGAATAATGCTGCATTTACATCAGATAGAATTTTAAGCAGGCTGGCATTGGTTAAAAATGGATTTAATCTTGTCAAAATTTTTTCCCCCGAACATGGCATTTCTGTAAAGGGTGCAGATGGTGTTTACCAGGATCATTCACTCGATATAAAAACGAACCTGCCGATTGTAAGTTTATATGGAGATCGTGTAATGCCAACAGAAGAAGATCTGAATGATATTGATATTGTCTTGTTTGATATTCCAGATGTAGGTTGTCGCTTTTATACTTATCTCTGGACAATGACCTATATAATGGAAGCTTGTGCCATATATAATAAGCAATTGATCATCCTTGACAGGCCAAACCCGATCAGTGGCGATCCATATATGGCAGAAGGCCCGATGCTTGATGAAGTGAATTGTTCATCATTTATCGGCCGATGGTCAATCCCTATAAAACATAGTTGTACACTGGGTGAACTGGCTAATTATTTTTCACAGAAAAAAGTAAACGATCTTGATCTAAAGATCATTACTGTAAAGAATTGGAGCCCCAACCAAATTGCCGGAACTCCTGGCTTTGAATTTTATCCAACGTCACCGGCCATACAAAACATTTCAACTGCACTGGTTTATCCTGGCATCGGGCTATTGGAAGGCATTAATATAAATGAAGGAAGAGGTACAGATAGGCCATTTATGCAGTTTGGTGCTCCATGGATAAATGCCGATGAACTCCATGAACGGCTTTTTGATAAACTGATCTTTGGTATCAAGGCTAAATCTTGTTCTTATATACCGGCTGATAGTTTATATAAAGGAGAAGTATGCAATGGGCTTGAACTTATCATTACAGATGAAAAAACCCTTCAGCCCGTATCGATGGGTATTAAACTTATTTCTTTGCTTTTTAATTTATATCCAAATCTTATAACAGAAAGAGCCTATGTTACCAATGCAAACCCTACTGGCGGCAAACATTTAGATAAACTAGTGGGTATAAAAAATGCATTTGACCTGTTCAAATCAAATGCATCTATTGAAACTGATGTTTCCGGAATATGGCTTGCAGAAATAGCTTCTGCCCGCTTATATGAGTGAAGTGTTATTTAGTAACACATTTAACCAACCCGGTCATCTCCAAATGATACTTACAATGATAAGGATGTGGTCCTATTACGGTAAATGTCAAGCCAAATGAACCACCAGGTTGGATATCGCCGCTGTCAAAACTTCCATCGTCAGCTGTTACAGTATGAACTACCCCATCATTATTCACCCATAATATTGATCCCGTTTCCATTACCGTTACACTTGCAGGTGAAAACCCAGAGTTTTGAATTGAAACTCTTGTTGTATAGTTAGTTGTACTTCCTGTGTTATTTATACCCCCTGTAGCTTGTATTGAACCATTAACACTTTGAGCAAGATTTCCTTCATCTCTGCTGCAGCTCAAAAAAAGAATTGATCCTAGAAATAACATTGACCCAATTATAAGAATTTTTGCCTGTTTCATACGATTCGGTTTTGGGTTTATAAAGAATATTCCAAAGAGCCATATGCAACATCAAGGCCAAAAAGAAATGCCGGTTTGAAATTTTGTCTTAGTGTTTGTATCTCAGTAATTAAAAAAAATTAATGCTTAAACACACATCAATAAGAATGATATGTCATCATTGTTTGTAACTTTAAAACATGCCAACGCATACAATAAATACTTTTTATAACAATACACAAATGGAAGTTGATCGCTTGGGTCAACATGTGTTTCAACTTGAAAAAATTCGTTCGCAGGAAATAATTCTGCGCTATTTAAAACCATCGATGATCATTGCAGATATTGGTGGTGCAACAGGTGCTTATTCTTTTTGGTTGCATGATATGGGGCATAAAGTACATTTATTAGATGCAGCAGAATTTCATATTGAAACTGCAACAAAAATTTCTATAACCGATAACAAGCCGCTTGCTTCTATCTCATTGGGTGATGCAAGACAGCTTCCTTTTGATGATGAGCAGTTTGATATAGTGTTATTATTTGGACCACTTTATCATTTACAAGAAAAACATGATCGTATAAAAAGCCTGGCTGAAGCAAAAAGAGTTTTGAAAAAAGGTGGCGTATTGTTAGCTGCAACTATTTCCCGGCATGCATCACTTTTTGATGGATTCTGGCAAGGCTTTATAGATGATCCTGCCTTTGAAAATATTTTGCGGCAAGATCTTGAAGACGGCAATCACTTTAATCCTGTTAATAATCCCATGTATTTTACCGATGCTCATTTTCATACTCAAAAAGAAATAGAAGAAGAATTTATGAAAGCCGGCTTTTCCGATTTCAATAAAATAGCCATAGAAGGTTTCGGATGGCTTGTTCCTGATTTTATGAAAAGATGGAATGATGAAGACTCAAGAAATAAAATGCTTCAATACATAAAGCAAACCGAAAATGACCGGATAATGATCGGTATGAGTGCTCATGTGATGACAATTGGCACCAAATCAAGCTGATAAAAATTTTAGAATGCGGCGTTTCCAAATTAAATTTGCGGATACAAAAAAGGCCCTTCCGTAGAAACGGACTGACCTCTCACGATTGCTTGCCATATGAAAATCTGTAAAAAATTCTTTCAGGCCTCTCTGCTGCTTGCTTACTCTTCTAACGATTGCTTGCTTATGAAATAACAGAGACGCAGATCAAAAGTATGTCGCGGCTTTGTCTTACTGAAAATATCTTCCGTCTGGTTTTATCATTTCAAACGGGCGATAATTCAAGTAACTCATTGCTTGCGAAGTGGTTCTAAAAAAAATTATTATTATGTCCAACAGGTTTTCAGATATACTATTCCAATTAGTTCACTCGCTGGAAAAGTCGGAAAAACGGCATTTCAAGCTCTATATAAAACGTAGTTCAGCAAAACAGGACCTTAAGATCATCCAGCTTTTTGATGCCCTGGATAAGCTGGATGAATACGACGATAAGCTTTTGCTGAAAAAAATGCCTGGTATTTCCAAAACGCAATTAGCCAATTTAAAAAATCATCTGTACAAACAATTATTGGCAAGTCTTCGCTTATTGAAAACAACCGATAATATCGATCTTCAATTGAGTGAACATCTCGATAATGCCCGTATTTTATATAATAAGGGATTAAAGATTCATAGTCTTCGCATCCTCGAAAGAGCAAAAGAACTTGCAAGAGCAAATCAAAAGTTCAATACACTTGTACAGCTTCTTTCTCTTGAAAAGAAAATTGAAACATTACACATTACCCGCAGTACGACTGATAAAACAAAACAAATAACTGAAGAAGCTTTGGAGATAAGCAGGCATATTGATAGGGTAACAAGACTTTCTAATCTGGCTTTGCTTTTGTATCGGTGGTTTGTGATGTATGGTCATGCAAGAAATGAACAAGATGAAAAAGAATTGAAAACTTTTTTCAAAAACTATCTACCTGAAGATGTAGAGAAAGTAAATGGCTTTTACGAAAAACTCTATCTCTATCAAAGCTATTGCTGGTATGCTTTTATACGCCAGGATTTTTTAATGTATTATCGTTACAGTCAAAAATGGATCGATCTTTTTGATGAACAGCCGGTGATGAAAGAAGTGGAAACGGGTCATTACATAAAAGGCATGCATACATTATTAAATGCTTTTTTTGATCTGCGCTATTTTGAAAAATTCGAAACAGTTCTGAAGAAGTTCGAGCTATTTTCAAAAACAGATGTTGCAAGACGACACGATAATTTCCGGACACATACTTCAATTTACATCAACAGCGCCAAAATAAATCAGCACCTAATGAAAGGAAGTTTTGCGGACGGGTTAAAATTGGTTCCTTCCATTGAAAAAAATCTTGAGGAGTATGCTTTGTTTGTTGACAAGCATCGGATACTTGTGTTCAACTATAAAATCGCTACTCTTTTTTTTGGCGCAGGCAAATATGAAACTGCGATCGATTATCTGCAAAAGATCATCAATGGTCCTGTTGATCTTCGTATTGACTTGCAATGCTATGCACGACTTCTTCACTTGATGGCACATTATGAATTGGGTAATGACCAGATCATTGAATCACTGATAAAATCAGTTTACAGGTATATGGCGAAAATGAAAAATCTTACAGTTGTGGAGGAAGAGATGTTTCGTTTCCTTCGCCAATCGTTCGATGTTTCTCCAAAAAAGATAAAACCAGAGTTGGAAAAATTTCTGGATAAAATAAAACATCTTGAGAAGAACCGTTTTGAAACGAGATCATTTGCATACCTCGATGTTATATCATGGGTAGAAAGTAAGGTGTTCAACAAGACGATGAGTGATGTAATTTTTGAAAAATATCTCAACAGGAAAAAAAGAGCATTAGCAAAAGCAGCTTAAGGGTTTGTTTCTTTCTTTTTTTGCGGCTGTGCTTAACTTTACATAATGGCAAGAACCCTTTCAACAATGGTGGCATTGGGCACATCTGCTCCCGATTTTACTCTTTATGATGCCATATCAGGAAAAAACATTTCACTTGAAAATGTAAAAGGAGACGTGGCAACAGTAATTATGTTTATCTGTAATCACTGTCCATTTGTAAAACATGTAAATGCAGAATTGGTAAGACTTGCAAATGATTATAAAAATAAAGGAATTGGTTTTGTCGCCATCAGCTCAAATGATGTTGTAAATTATCCTGATGATTCCCCGGTATTAATGAAAGAAGTTGCAAAACAATTAAAATATCCCTTTTCTTATTTATATGATGAATCGCAATCGGTAGCAAAAGCCTATAATGCTGCCTGTACTCCTGATTTTTTTATATATGACAAGGATCTTAAGCTTGTATATCGTGGGCAATTAGATGATTCAAGACCAGGAAACGAAATACCCGTAACAGGAAAAGATATTCGTCATGCTTTGGATTGTTTGATCAAAGGTCAACTTGTTCCTGAATTTCAGAGACCAAGTATCGGATGTAATATTAAATGGAAATAGCATGAGAGAAATCATTTGGTATCGTATTTGAACAGTTTGTTTAAACTTTCTGTATGGAAAATAATATCAAATTAAATTTAGAAGCTCCCTGGGAAGAAGTGAGGGAGAGAATAAAAGAAAGAAATATTAATCTTACCGATTCGGATCTCGAATATGAACCTGGCAAAGAAGATGAGTTATTATCCAGATTGGAAAAGATCATGAATAAAGGCCGCCCTGAGGTCATTGCTTACATAGAAAGTATTTCTGCAAATACAGATATGGCGGGCTGAAATGCTGAATAGAATTGTTGAAGTAAAAGAGTGCGATCCTTCGAAAAGCTCAGGATAAACTGCGATGCAATTGCTCAATGTTGAATTGAACTTTGAATGGAGCGTCGCAACAGATGCTTAATAGTAGTATTAAAGTCATGTCCACAAAAAATTGTTCATCCCATTTTGCTTTTCTTCATCACATAGCTGCATTACCTTTCCTCTGTGCGGCATATAGAGTTTATTCATACCGATCATTTTGAAAATAATTATTACCGGCATCATGTGCAGGGTAAATTATCGTTGTTCATTGATTTTTTCTGGCAAACAAAATTTGAAAAGCTCTGGCGACAATATCCAAAAGGGTTTAGCGATGCATTATTCCCAAATCTTGGCTACACTTATCTAATTAATATGGGAACTCCATTTGTGATGCAGGTAGAGGATTCAAAATTTAATATGAAGACAGATGGTTTTCTTCCAAGACCTGGATATATTGAATGTTTTCATCAGCCGGGCAATGTTTTGTTTGGAATTAAATTCAAGGTAAGCCCTGTCATCTTTGAAAAGAAAATTGATTTTGCTGATTACAGTGGCGCAATATTTCCATTAAGCTATCTCGCCGACCCAGACTTGTTGAATAAAATAAAAAAAGCCGGATCATTTGAAAAAAGAGTGCAGCTTCTAACGGACCATTACCAACAGAAACTTAATAAATATGAAGGATCGCTACAGCCTGTAAACATTGTGACTTCTATTCTTGATATTGCGGTAAAGAAAAACAAATACAATACAGCAGTTGAAGAACTGGCAGAGAAATACAATGTATCAGCAAGAACATTGCAGCGATATTTCGGTGCATGCACAGGAGTAAACAGTAAAACGGCATTACAAATATTACGAATCAGAAAAGCAGTCAGCACTATTCTATCTGCTCCAAAAGGTTTTCATTACGGTGACTACGGTTATTATGATTTCAGTCATTTCTATAAACATCTGAAACAATTTTTTCATAATGATTCATTGAAACATATCAAACCTCATTTACAATTACTGCAATCAATCAGAAAAAATAAAGCCGGTAAGAATACCGGCTCGCCTACACATTAGAAAACGAAATAAGACTATACAGATTTTATTGTGCTCTTTGTCTTTCTTCTTCTGATCCTGTTGTTCTGCGGCGGGCCTGCAATACTTTATTGCTGCCGAAACGATAAGTGAAGGCCAGGTTTGCTACTCTTGATTCACGATAAGCTCGCCATATTTCAATGTAGTTATCATAAGTAATGGTGGCTCGTGGCAAATTGGTCCAGAAAATATCAGTTATATTAAACCGCAATTGTCCTTTGCCTTGCCAGAATGTTTTTTGTACACCGGTTCCTACACCCCATTGTGATCTTGCAACCATAAAACCATATTGACCGCCCGAGTTGTAATTAGCACTGAACTCTGCTGTCCATCCTTTTTTAAATGTAAATGTATTATTGGTACGGAGATCAGCAACTGCTTTTCCTTTATCAAGTGTGGTCCCTCCAAGTTTGCCATTGAAATGATTATAAAAAATATTTGCGTTGTTGATCATATTCCACCACTTGCTTATACGAATCGGTGCAGCAACTGTTAGACCAAAATAATCAGATGATGAAAGATTGACTGGTATCTGCACCGTTACATTATCATCAGCCGGTATATTGGGAAATACTTCTTTAAATCTTGCGATAACTATATTTTGATTTTTCTTAGTGTGGCTATAACCAAGAGTAAGGTTTATATTCCTGATCAAATAATTAAGTTCATAAGCCCATGTAAACTGCGGTAGCAATGAAGGATTACCTGTTGCATAAGTTGTTACATCAATAAGGAAAAGAAAAGGATTAAGCTGGGAATAATTGGGTCGATCGATCCTGCGGCTTACTGATACACCGATTCGCTGATCTTCTTTAATACTGTAATTAAAATAGGCACTTGGGAAAAGTTGGGTATATGAAGAATCCCAGCGAATATCACCTTTTACCTGTCTTGTTTCTACGTTGGTATTCTCTGCACGCAATCCAACCTGGTAGCTAAATTTTTTTAACTCTTTTTTGAAAATAAAATAAGCGGCGTTGATATTTTCATCATAATAAAAATGGTTGGTCTTATTCACATCATCAACCGGAGAACCACTGCTCATGTTAAAAAAATGGGCATCATTATCGGCGCTTACAAAACTTGTTTTAAATCCTGTTTCAATCCTTGCTTTCTTTTTCAAGGGGTTTACATAATCAGCTTTTGCTGTAGCAAGATTTAAATTCCCATCCTGCAAGCCATCGAGAATATAATCTGGTTGCATACTCGTACCATCGAGATTATGATACTGAGTAGATACCCGTGAAGAATTATCAGTATTGAAATATGCATAATCAACATCAGAAGTTAACTCCCGACCTGTTGTATCGAATGTATGTTTGATGTTGAAGTTGGCAGCAATGTTCTTATTCTGATTGTCATTTTTTGTTTGTGTATTAAAATTATAAAGTGGCAGCTTGTTACTTCCTATCACTACTGAACTATTATTATTATACGGCTTAAATGAATTCAAATTACTATTAACAACAAAGCCATAAACTGTTTTTTTGTTCGGATAAAAATCCGCACCTAAGCGAAGGGTATTCAAATACAAAGGGATCTTAGTATAGTTATCTTTCAGATCTTGTCCTGCAAATTGTCCATTGGTAAAAAAATTACGATCAAGAAGCAGGTGGTTCAAGTTCATCCGATAACTGTAATTATAACCGCCGAATAAGTTTATTTTTTTATTTCGATAATTAAAATTGATACCAGCATTTGCCTTTGGATAAATTCCCTGTCCATATCCTGCAGTGAAAGAACCATTGGTTCCAAAGCGCTGATCTTTTTTCATGCGGATATCAATAATGCCAGCATTTCCTGCAGCATCATATCTCGCAGATGGATTTGTGATAAGCTCGATCCTTTCAATTGCATTTGAGGGAAGACTGCGTAAATAATTTACAAGATCTGATCCGCTCATCGGGCTTGGCTTGCCATCGATCATAATGATAACGCCTGCTTTGCCACGCATACTAATATTGTCGTTCGCATCGATCAAAACACCAGGTGATCTTTCTAACACATCAAATGCTGAGCTTCCCGCATTGATCACACTATTTTCTACATTCACTACAATGCGATCGGTCATTTGCTGAATAAAAGGTTTGCGTCCGGTTACTTGTACTGTTTGTAATTCTTTTGCGGCAGGCTGAAGAGATACATCAGCTAATGTTATAGCATTATCATCTGCAGAGAGAGTAACGACTGATGAGAAAGTTCTTTCATGATTAACGTATGTTGTTCTTACAAAGTAAGAGCCAAAGCGAATGCTCTCAAACTCTATTACACCTGCTTTATTACTGATGGCAACTTTAACTAATGATGAGTCTTTGGCTCTTAATAATTCGGCCGTTGCCCCTTCAACAGGTTTTTGTTGTTCATCCGTTATTTTCCCTGTGATCTTACCCCGACCGGTTGTCTGCGCCGTGATACATGATGAAATGAAAAGTATGATAAGAGTTAGCGTAATTTTTTGCATAAAGAGGCTTTGCAGCAAAAATGGACATTAAACGAACTATTTCGTAGACATAAATGATAAGGAGTAAATATGAAACTATGAGTGGGGTTAATGAAAGTTAAGCCTGTCTGATTTTTACATAATTATCATTACACATTTGCCCGGTAAAGAATTGAAAGATGACACTTCGCCTCGTCAGTGCAGGTTGTTCATCGCAAGGGAAGATGATAGTAATTGTGCAGTCGATGAAATAAAAAAGACTTAAGGTTTGCTTACAATGCTATTATAAAAAGTTACTACCGCTTCAAAGTCTTTTTCGTTATCCCCCGATAATTTTTTGTCACTTATAAATTTTGTTATCTCATCTTTTTTATCGGAGAACACCGTCGGAAGATCTTTTAATTTATTTAGTTTGATCCATTTGCCATTTAATAAAACATAATAACGCAGATTTGTTTGAACCGTTTGCTCAACAGTTGCGGAGCCATAAGGTTTATTTTCCAATACTCTTTTTTTATACTGTTTATACAGTTCGGCTTTTCCGGTTTGTAATAGCTCATAAAAATCTTTCTCAGGTTTATCAGTTGTTTCAATATAATCTGAGAAAATAAAGCGATGATCATTGTTGAATATCGTATCCCATAATACCACTTCCCTGACCGGAGTAGAAGCAATCATTTCAACTTCTTTTTCACTGAGGTAATTTACCTGTGTTTCCAAAAGATTCAAACGCACCAATATGTTTTTGTACTCTTTTCCTTCGCTTAAAATGATGGAGCCACGCATCATCTGCTCATTAAAAAATGGGGAACCTTCTACCACCCTGGCAAATTTTGCGGTAACAAACGGGGTACCAGCCACCGTATATAGATAATTAATTGCCCCGCCAGTTCTGCCAGGCTCTTTATCTACATCAATAGTTTTTTGGGAAGCAGCATTAAAACAAAAAAGTGAAAGACAGCAGCAAGTAAGCAGGCGTTGCATATACATTAGTTTCAGTTAGTTCTAAGTTACCAATTTATTACTGAACTATTTTTTGAATAATATCAATGTTGGCACCGGGTTTGGTCAATATTCTTTGATGAAAATTTATTTTTTCAATTAAAACCAGGTTTATGAAGCTCAAATTAATTACCGCTTCCTTATTTATTACTGTTTTTCTTTTTTCATGTGTGAGCAGTAAAAAGTATAAACAATCACAAGCGGACTATGCGAGTTTGCAAGTTAAACATTCGCAACTTGAAGGAGACCTAAGTAATTGTAATAATGATAAAACAAAGTTGGCAAAAGACAAATCCGATCTGGAAGCTGAAAAAGCAAA
>Ga0070698_100002877_pt1 | contig 18944 bp, 23 predicted proteins | sample KBSK1502metaG_FD_65477 | JGI IMG/M metagenome (GOLD analysis project Ga0070698, IMG submission 65477) | Corn, switchgrass and miscanthus rhizosphere microbial communities from Kellogg Biological Station, Michigan, USA - KBS K1-50-2 metaG | ecosystem: Host-associated > Plants > Roots >...
TGTGCTCGTTTTCGTCGCCAAGTACGGGAACCACCACTTCCCCGTTTTTTTTTCAGGGTAGGCGGCCATCAGTCCGGCCGTGATGGCCTTCGTGGACTGGAGCCAGCCGACCTCCGTCAGGATTTCCCCTGCCCGCTCGATGGTGATTCCTGGCATGCCGCCGCCCTTGAGTGCCTCGTGGAAGATGACGCGCCGGCCCGCGAACCTTTCCGCGGCCTCGATCCACCGCAGGAGCGAGATCGAGATCGACGCATCGGCTATGCCCAACTCGTGAAGAGCGGAGAGGATTTCGTTCATGCGGAAGCGGAGGACGAACGTTTCGCCCCCCGCTTCCACGACGACATCGCCAGCGAGCCGGTTTGCCATCCGGCCCGAGGCTTACGTGGTCTCCCGATCCGAGACGACCGCGCCCGCGACCTGGATGGTCACGTCCGCCGTGATCGGTTCGCCGGCCCCGCCCATGACGCGACCGATGCCCTTGACGAAGCCGGGGAAGTCGATCGTCTCCATGCCCTCCGTCAGCACGAAGCGCATGTTCCGCTTCTGGCCGCTCTTCTTGAGCTGGACGATCCGGCGATGGTTGTCGTAGTTCTCCGGGTTCCAGTTGCAGCGAATCGTCGCTTCGCCCGCGTCGATCAGCGCGGCGATGAACTCCTTCGTCCGGTCCGGGCTCCCCCAATGCGTGACCTCGGCGGTCTCGCCCTGTTCGTTCGGAGGCGTCCCCTCGACGACCTCCGACACGTTGTCGAAGACGTCGATCGACGGATCCGCGAGCGGCTCGGAGGTGCTGGCTCCGACGGCGAAGTAGGAGCCCCAGACGACTTTTGCAACGCTTGCGTGTTCCTCGAAAGCCATTTGAATTGCTCCTAAAGGTTAGGAACTCGTTCCGACGAAGACGAGATCGACGAGCGCGGCGGCGCCCGATGCGTTTACGATCTTGATGATGTCGGCCGAGGTCGGAGTGACTGCGATGCCGGTCGACGATCGGTCCACCATCAGGAAGACCCCGCCGGGCCTTACTGTCGCAGTCGTGGCCGCGGTGTTCAGGACCGGCACCGACGCCGCGTCGCCGAAGAGGGTCAGGTTCGTCGTGTTCTGGCGCCGGGAGTAGATGTAGACGGCCCGGAGCTTCGCCGGCGTGAAGGCGGCCCCGAAGACGTCGACGAGCGAGCCCTTCAGGTCGAGCGAGAGCGTCCCGCCGGAGGCGATGGACTGGCCGAGCAGGGTATAGACGCTGTCCGCCTGATCCGCCCCGACTCCGTCCTCGAGGTCGGTCTTCCAGACCCGCCCAATGTCCGCGGTGACCGTCGCCATTCCGGACGTCCGCGTAAGGTGCGTCCCGGACATGTCGACCTTGATCGAAGTCGTGAGCCCAGCCGAGCGGACCACGGACAGCGAGAGCGCGACCACGAGGCCGAACGTGAGGGCGAGCCGAGAGGCGAGACGCCGCGTCATGCCGCCTCTTCCTTGCTCTTCGCGAACGCGATCTCGTGCTCGAGGTTCTTCTCGAACGACTGGGCCGAGACCGTGCCGAAGATGCCGAGGAACTTCTCGAAGACCTTGGGAATCGACGGCCCGAAGAGCTCGCGGATCGGAAGCCGCCCGGTCCCCCGCCGCTTGTAGACCCCGCGGTGCCCGCCAGGCATGGTCGCGATGAACGCATTCGCGATGCGCCCCCGGGCCCCGGGCAGCCGATAGGAGACGCCGCGTCCGCGGCCCTTCGACGGCTCCGGACCGCGCGCCTGGAAGGCGATGAGCGGGATCCGCCGTCCGAGGACCGTGATCGTGAGTTGCGGCGCGGTCGGGTTCGCCTTGTCGATCTTTAGGTCTCGCTCGACGTTCTTCTGTGGAAGCCCGGTATCGGCGGCAACCGCCTTGACCACAGCGGTCTTCCCTGAGATGCCCGCGCGGTTGATGGCTCGCGCCATGAGGGCCGGACCACGGCGGCCGAGCGCGTCGAGGTCTTCCGCGAAGCGCCGGACGTCAAGGGCCACGTTGAATCGGATCGCCATCAGTCAGGGTCTCCCCAAAGGCGTTCCATGTTCGCGACGTAGCTGACGAAGGCGCCGACGAACTCGGAGCCCGCCTGGCGCGTGAGCCAACCGGTTCCGGAGTAGACAAAGCCCTTGGCGCTCGTGCCGTCCAGCGCGTGCGAGAGGTTCGCCTTCGCCTCGCCCTTGTCGATCTCGAGGGCGACGACGATGTCCCGGATGATCGCCTCGGCCGCCAACATCGGCGATTCGTAGGCGGAGGCGAGGACGATCGCCTGGACCTGGATCGGGATAGCAGCGAGGATGCGCGGGCCGGACATGGTTCCTTGGTCCGGCGCGACCTCGACGACGATCGCCGCCGGGTCGTCCGGGCCGAGCTTGGGGTCCTCGCCCATGAGGACCGATTCCCCGAGGTCCGAACTGTAGCCGTTGGCTTCCGTGATGAACGCCAGCCTCCGCAGGACGTCCTCGAGGATTCGCTGACGCTTGCTCTTCGGGACCGCCATCAGGATTCCGTCGGGGCGGGCACGACCGCGACACGCCGGCTATCGACGTCGACGCCGACGGTAGAATCGACGACCCAGTCCAGGAGCTCGCCGCCGTCATACTCGGCGCACTGAATCTGCGTCTGCCGTGGGACTTCCGGCACGTCCTCCAAGGGAACGACGAGGACGCGTGCACGCTCGACGCGGGAAGAGAGCGCCCCGGCCGGAGCCTCCGAAGAAAGAGGCCCCAGCCAGAAGACCGTCGTTTCCACCGGAGCAGAGTCCGGCGGAGTGACGACCGCAGGGAGCCCGAAAGCTCCCTGCGCCGGGTCGAGTTGAGGACGCGCATCCGCCACCGAAACCGGCGATCAGCTCGCGATCGTGAGCTTGATGACGGCGCGCGGACGGACGCACAGCACGAGCGGGTTGCTCTGGGTGTGGATCTTGGCGAACCGATTCAGGTCTGGGTCGAACGAGGTCTTCGCGTAGAGCGGCAGCCCCATCGTGTTGACGGCCTCGATGAAGTCCGCCGGCGCGAAGTAGGTCTTGAAGATCGGCGGCCCGACCGGCACGAGGTACGCTTCCCCGTCCGCGAAGAAGGGCGTGTTCGTCCCGCCCTCGATGTCGAGCTCCTCGTCGGCGCCGTCGACGTCCACCGCGCCGACCCGGCCGCGGTAGTTTTCCCAGACCACGCCGGCGTAGTCGAAGCCAGCCCGGACGTCCGTCCGCAGGAGCGCCGACTCCTGGTACTTCAGGGACTCCTCGACGGCGTCGGAGCCGATGAAGGCGTCGAAGAAGTGGTCGCCGCAGAACGCGCGGAAGCCGGTGATGGGCCCGCCGCCGATCGCGCGCTCCGACAGGCGCATCGCCGCGACGATGTCGTTTCGCACGTCATCGCCCGCGACGTTGATGTCCGCCGTCTGTTGGGTGACGTCGAACTCGGTGAAGAGGTTCAGAAGCGTGGTGCCGTCCGCGTCCTTGATGAGCCCCTGGATCGCGCCCGCGCGCATGTGCTCGAGCGTGACCTCGTGCTCCTGGCGGAGATCGGCCAGGCGCTCGTCGACGATGGCCTGAACCGCCGAGGTCTGATCCTCGCTGCCGAACGCCCGGACGTCCTGGAGCTCGTCCGCGTAGATCGTCGAATCGCGCTCGAGGTGGGGCACGATGAACGACCGCGCCTTCCGCTTCTTCTCCCCGATGGAGGAAGCGGGGCCGCCGCGTGGGCTCGTTGGAATGAGCGAGAGACGGCCGTCCTTCTCTTCGATGACGGCCGTTTTGGTACGGATACCCTTCGACTGGAAGAGCCCCAGGGACCCGATACGTCCGGGCACGTACGGTGCCTTCAGGATTCCGTCGACCAGCGACGTGAGCTCGAAGGCGCTATTACGAAAGATGTCCAGCATCTTCAACTCCCTTGCCTCCTGCCTCACGGCGGGGGCGCTAACGACCCTCCTGCCTCACGGCGGGGGGTTCAAGTGTTGGCGCTACGAAACGACGGTCTCTCTCTTCTCCTAGTCGCGCGCGATGACGTGTTCGACGGCGAGGTCCACGTAGGCCGCGTCCTTGTCGGCGTCGACGAGGCCGTCCGCCCAGACGAGGCTGCCCTTCCGGATCTCGCAGTCGCGGACCAGGACGACCGCGTCGAAGTCGGCCGGCGCCAAGCCGGCCGAGTTGTCGACGTTGTCGTAGAGCACGCCCGCCGCGACGTCCGACCCGTCTCCGCCCGCGTTGTCGTACGGGACGTACTTCCCGGTCGCGGTCAGCTTGCCGAGGACGGTCCCGGCCTGCTGGATCGTGGCCGCCGCGACCGTGACCGTCACGGTCTCCCGGCTAAGCTTTCCCTCGGCTTCGGAGCGGATGAACTCTCCGCAATGCTGGCCTTCGGTCAAAGCGGTCATGTGCCTTTCTCCTTCAGTGCTTGGTCGCCGCGGGCGAGTTGAGGCGGCGATAGACCGCCACCGTGTCGATCACGGGTTTGCGGCTCGTCCCGTGGTCGGGGGTCAGGCCGGCGTCGATATCGGCCTTATCGAGCTTCGCGGTGATGATCGCGAGTTGATCGTTGACCTGCGCGACGGTCATTCCGCCGGCGACGTAGCCGGGCGCGAGGTCGTCCTGTTTCACCAGGGCGCATGCCGCGCGGATTTCGTTTTCCCGTGCGACCGCCGCCGCGCGCGCCGCCTTCTCGGCCGCGATCCGCTCGGGCACCGCGCCGGCGCTCAAGCGCTGGCCGATGAGACCGGAGGCGAAGGCGATGTCGAGTCCGGCGTGGGCGCAAGCGGCCACGACCGCCGCGGCGTCCATCGGCTCGGCCTTCGGCTCCGGAGCTGGCGCCGGTGGCACGGCATCCTCGACCGGCTGGGCCAGGAGTGCGGCCACGCGCGCCGCGAACTGCTCGGGGACCTTGAGCTTCGCCGCGGCCTTCGGGTCGATCGAGGCCGCCGCCTTCAGGCCCTCGACCTTCTCGTCCGCGAGCCCAGCATCGATCGCGCCGTCGGCGTCGAGCCACGTCCCCTGACCGTCCTCGCCGTCGATCAGCGCGAGGAGCTCCTCGTCGCTCATCTCCGAGTGCCACTGGTAGGTCTTGACCAGCGTGTCCCGGACCTGGTCCAGGATGTCGGCTGTGGCGCGGAGGTCCTTGGCGTTTCCGACGCCCACGGTCCAGGGCGAATGAACCATCATCATGGCGTTGTCGCCGATCCGGACCGGACTCCCGCCCATCGCGATGACGGAGGCCGCGCTCGCGGCCAGGCCCTCGACGATCGTCTCGACCTTGCGACCCTTCGCGCGTTCGGCGCGGAGCGTGTTCGCGATCGTGACCCCGCCGAAGACGTCGCCGCCGGGGGAGTTGATGCGGACCTTCAGCGTCTTGACCGACTCGGGAAGCGCCGCTAGCGCGTCGACGAAGCTCTTCGCCGTGGTGATCCCGTAGGCCGAGGGGTCGCCCCACATGTCGTCGATACAACCTCCGATGAAGCCATAGACGTAGATGTCGGCGGCGGATCCGTCTTCGGCGGCCTTCACTTCGAACCAGGGCTTCATGGCGGTTACTCCTCTTCGGGAGCCGGCGGATCGTCCGCGGCATTGCGAGTCGCGACGATTACCGGCTGCGCCGCGTCCTGGCGGCAGTCGGACTCATAGGTCAGGCCGAGCTCGTCGGCGCGTTCGTTGTCGGCCTGTTGCTCGGCGTCGATCACTTCGGAGTCCTCGCCCTGCTCGGAGACAGCGGCCGAGCGCGAGGTGAAGCCGGACCGGATCGCGGCCTTCGTGGCCTCGACGTCCTGGACCGGGTGAATGTAGGGCCAGCCCTGCGGCATCCACTTCACGGACGCCCACGGCGTCGGATTCTCCAGGTAGGCCGGCGGAATCGGGAGCGCGCCCGCGAGGAATGCCCGGTCGAACCACGCCTTCCACAACGGCCGGCAAAGCTGATAGGCGACGATGTGGTGCTGCCGCGCCTGGATCGCGCGGCGGAACTCGTGCAGCACGATCCGCATGGAGCGATCGCTCACGCCCGCCATATCCCCGGTCAGCACTTCATAGGGGACGCCGGTCGCCGCGGCCACGCCCATCAGTTGCTGTTTCATGTAGGCGGGATACGCCGACCCGGCGTCTGGCGGATCGGAGAAGTTGACCTCTTCCCCGGGCGCGAGCTCGTGGAACGTCCCCGCTTCCATCGAGACCACGTCGCGGCCGTCACGCGTCGCGTCGGCGGAGAGCCCGGTCAGCGCGTTGACGCTTGTGTCGCCAGGGTTCGCCCGCTTCAGGAAGCCTGCGAAAAGGTTCTGGATTTGCTGACGGAGAAGCGTCGCGTCGTCGAACTTGTCGAGCTCGTAGAGCTTGATGAGCGCCTGCGACAAGTGCGGCACGCCGCGGAGCTGGCCGGCGCGTAGCGGATCGAAGATGTGGAGCACGGATTCCGCTGGGACCCGGCGAAGGTCCCCGGCGTCCCAGTCGTTGAGGTCTCCGGGGCGCGAGCCGTAGAAGTGATATGCGACGCGTCGCCCGATGCGGTCGAACTCGATCCCGGCCCGGATCCGGTTCCCGTTGCGCGCCGTCGAGTTGTAGTCGTGCGGACACATCTCGGGCTCAAGGATCTGGGTCTGGATCGGGACCGTCAGGCCGTCGCTCGGAAGGCGCGGGCGGATCCGCGCGAAGACCTCGCCGGCCTCGAGCATGCAGCGCACGGCCTGGGCCTCCTGGCCGTACCAGTCGAGGAGCCCGTCGGCGTCGCTCTCGTCCGTCCAGCGAAGCCAGAGGGCTTGCGTGGCCTTCCGAAATTCCTTGTCCTGCGCGAGCGATAGCGGCTTGATTCCGGTGCCGACGATGTTCGTGACGAGCTTGTCGATCGTCCCCTTCGCATAGCCGTCGTTGCGCACCGCGGCCCGCGAACGATCGCGGAGCGTCCGCAGGTTCAGAAGGACCATGTTCGGGGACGTGGTCGGCGCGTGCCAGCCGAGCGTCCTTCGCGACATCGAGCCCGCTTCGTAGACCTGCGAGCGCATCTTCGGGACGCTCTTCGCCGGAGACGGAGCCGACCGCCAGAGATCGAGGGCGAGCTGTTCGGCGCCCGGTGAACGATGGGCCGCGCTCGCCATCAGGAGACGTTGCGACTCGGGCCGAAGCCCTTCATTCCGACCGCGAGGGTTTGCTTCGGACGCCCTAGTAACGCCTTCAGGAGCGAAGAGAAATAGTCGATCCGCTCCTTTATCTCCGCTGCATAGACGACGTTCCGGTCGCCGAAGCCCGTAGCGGAGACGCAAGCGGCATACTTTTCCTGAAGACCGGCGATGATCTCGCGAAGTCCAGCCTCTGTCGTGGGATCGAACGCCATTACGGCCTAGAGGATAGGGCCGCTATTCCGTCGGATTTGGTTCTAGTCTATCGTCAGCGGCTAGGGTCAGTGGCTATCCGGAAAGGCACTTGACAAGGTCTCGCCGAAAGTCCTCTTTCGGCCTCTATCTCCTGCACCACCGAAGCGGGAACCCAGAGAACGAGTCTGGGATGGCGCCCGCGCCTCGAGAGGTGGCAACGATCCCGGTATGGCCGAACCAGACGCCACGTCGTCATTCTCGCGAGGTGAAGACGAGCGGCCAGTTCCTCGATCGTGAACCAGACCTGGCCGGTCATCCCGCTTTGGCCTGGGCCTCGAGGGTGCGCCAGAACTCCGCCAGCTTTCGAAGGCCGGGCTCGGAGTAGACCTTCGAGATTACGGCCATTCGAAGGGCGCTCTTCACATGAAGAATCCGCGTCTCTGAGCTGAAGTCCTGCCAAGTGCTATCCTCGCAATTCCAAATCCGACACTCGAGGTCCATGACCCGAAGGCCCTCGGCGGCGCCGGTCTCGAGCAGCATCCCGAGCGCGGCCTGATTCAACCCTCCGTAACGCTTCTGCCACGTCGCATGGTAGGGACGGTCGACAAGCATCCGCCGATTCTCTTCCGTCCACTTCTCGAAGAAGGCACGGACGAGTTGAGACACGCGCACGAAGACGACGCCCGCGTTATAGGGATAGCCCCGCGGGCGCCGCGTGAAGGCGACGTCGAACTCTCGGAGCCACACGTCCTTGAGGTCACGGAGGATAACCGTGTCGGCGTCGACCAGGAGGAGGCGGTCACCGTCATGCGCTTCGCTCACTCGCCGCGCCCAGTGTTCGAGCTTCTGGGTGTTGTGGCCGTCCGCTGGAATGGCGCGGGAACTTTTGAAGGGCCACGGCTCGAGCTCCTCGATTTCCAGCCGCCATCCCGGGAGGTTCATCACGGCGCAGTGACGGAACACCCGCGAGAGCCGCGGCCAGATCGTCGGGTCACCGTTCGTATTCGTCCTGAAGTAGCAGGCTACGAGGCGCGGGGTCACGGCAGGCGCACCCTGACCATAGGCGCCTTCTCCGGCCCCCGACATGGGCAATTCTCAGCGCGCGGCGCATCGTCTGGCGGCCCGTCCCCGTTGGCGCGGCGCCAGTGGTAGACGTAGAGCCCCTCGATGACGTAGATCCGGCGCCCCGCGTCCCGCTGCGCGAAGTGCATGCGATGGTCGACGCACATCATCCCCGCGGCGAAGCCTCCGACTTCGGCCCAGGCGCGCCGCGAAATTACCATCACGACGCCGCCTATTCCCTTCGTGTCGGTCGCGTCGAGCATGGTTCGGACGCGCGTGCGGGCCTTGCCGAAGACCCGGTGCCGCGCGATGTCGTGGCAGTCCCTCTCCCCAGCCTGTTGCCACTTCGGGCCGATTCGATTCGCGACGGCCGTGAATAGGCCCGCGTCCGGCTTCGCCTGCACCGCCTCCTCGATCTGCCGATACCAGTCGCGCGTCGTCCAGCACGCGTCGTGATCCAGGAAGACGGCCCAGCCGTCCTCGGGGAGACGCTCCATCGCGTCGTTGTACGCTCGCCCGAGGTTCATCGTGGGCGAGAAGGGCGTCATGCAGAGAAGCACGCGGCCTCCGCCGGAAGATTCCCCCAGTGCTCCCGCATCCACGGATCCCGCCCGGCCTCGAGCTCGGCAAGGTCGGCACTCCCCATCACCACGACCCTGGCCCCGGCCGGTAGCGTCGTATGCCGCATCCCCAGTCCGAGGTGCTCCAGCCGCTCATAGCCGGCGCCGAAGTAGGTCACGAAACCGTCCGCCTCTGTCCAGTGCGGAACATCGTCCCCGCGAAGGTAGGCGTTCAGCATCGCCTGATCCGACGGGACGCGCTCGCGGGGACATACGCGGCGCGGGTAGCCCTCCGGATCGGACTCGAAGGCACGCCACAGCCCGTCGAGGTGTCCCGCGTCCATCAGGTGAAAGCTGCCCGAGAAGACCTGGGCATAGCCGACGCGCCAGCACACGATGGGCTCACGCCGGTCGACGATGGGCGTGATGTCACCGACGAGGACGACGTCGAGGTCAATCGAGAGGATTCGGTCCCCGAGCTGCCGCGCGAAGTCCTTCGAGAAGACCTGCATTCTGCGCCGGCACCGCGGCGTCTGCGAGAGCGTCGTCGGAAGGTCCACGAGTCGCACGCGCGCGTCGACCCCCGTGGGGTCGTCGGTGACACAGACGAGCTCGTGCGGAAGCGAGAGGTGTAGGTCGAGCGCCGCGCGCAGGCGGTTGACGTACTCGGGCCCGAAGAGGTCCGAGCCGTCGGCGCGCTTCCACTTCCAGCAACAGACGGTCAGCATTCAGGCAGCCGCAGGCCCGATGAGACCGAAGGCCCCCGATAGCGGGCCGGTCTCACGGAACTCGACCGGACGCCCCGCCTTGTCGGCGATCTCCTGAATCAGCGGGCGCATCCAAGCGCGGGTTTTGAACTCCTCCGTCGGAACGAGGACCCACGTCGAGCGCGCGAGCGCGTAGCGCACCACGTCCGGGCGGCGCTCCGTCCCGTGCGGGCCGTCGATCAGCGTCAGGTCGAACCGCTGTTTCTTGAGCGCTGGGATCGAAAGGCCCTTGCCCTCCGGCCACTCGTAGCGATGGAGCCGCACGACCTCGGGGAAGTGCTGGCCGATGCGGGCCTCGTAGACGCCGGCCCAATCCGGGTTGTCCTCGCAGGTATCGACGGACGTCGCGCCGCCTTCGATGAGGGCGAGGGTGCTCGACCCCGGCCCGAACTCAAGACACCGCTTCGCGCCGGTCTTCGCCATCGCGTCAAGGACCGCTTGGTAGTCGTTCGCGGACCACCAGCGGGTGGAGATGCCTAACTCCTCGGCTTTCTTGGGGTACAGCTTGAAAGTCATGCTCCCTCCGTTCCGAGATACTCGGCTAGGTCCCAATTGAAGAAGCCGTTCGCGCGCGGGTGCCGGATCTGGCTTTCGTAGCGCGACAGCGCGCGCAGCTTGGCGAGCGTCCATTCGGGCTCGAACTCGACAGGACGCCCGGCGCGCACCTTGCCCGCCTCGTCGTAGGTGTGGAAGGTCGTCACGCGAGAGCCGAAGACCTCGCCCGCGGCCTTCGCCACTGCGACATGGTCCGGGTGGGACGCGCGCGGGTCTGGCGCCCACACGCGCGCCGGGTGGATGTGGCTGTCGTAGGCTCGCATCGACTCGACGAGGTCGAAGTCCTGGTCGTTCCCGTGCCATTGCTGGAAGCCGGCAGCGCCGAGAATCTCGCAAGCGTCCCGGCTCTCCTGCTCCCGGGTCGCTGTGTCGCCGTAGTCCCCTGCGCTGTTGAAACAGACGACGACGTACGGCCGGTGGCGCAGGATCGTGAACGCCGCGAACAGCGCCTCGTCGTCGTTGTGCGGGGAGAAGAGGACCCCCTCGAGCTTCACGCCCTCAAGGAAGAAGACGTCCGGCGGCGCGCCGTGCTGCGCCTGGCGGAGCGAGCCGTCACGATAGCGCGAGTCCTTTTCGTCGACGACGTGCACCCGCAACCCAGCGGCCTCGAGGTGGTGGGCCACGACGACCGGGTCCGTGAGCGTGACCGCCGGCTCGGAGCCCTGCCAGCCATGCGGGAAGGTCCGGCTGACCGGGTTCCGGGCGTCGTCTTCGGTGACCCGGACCACGCCCCCGGGCGCGAGCACGCGGGCGAACTCGCCGAAGACGTAGGGCCACCGCTCGAGCGGGACGTACATGAGCGCGTGCGAGATCGTGATCCCCGCGACGGAGCGGTCGACGAACTGGCCGAGGCCGTCCTCGAAGCGCCAGCCCATGCTCTTGTCGAGGTTGACCATCCCCTGCATCGGATGCCAGGAGCGCGTGCCTTGCGTCCCGCATCCGAGGTTGAGGCGGAGCGGCTGAACGATGTTCGGCACCACGGCGCGCGCCGACTTAGGCAGGCGGTTCCGGCCGGTCTTCGACTTCCGATAGGTCGCGAGGACGTCGGGGATGTAGCGGCATCGGCCCACCTCGGCCACGCGTTGCCAGAAGCGCCAGTCCTCGGGCTCACCGTCGGCGGTCTCTGCGAAGCGGATCCCCTCGAGCGCGGATGCCCGCACGAGCGGGGAATGGATCGGGATGAAGTTTCCGGCCGCGAGAAGCGGGGCGATCCATCCGCCGAGTTGCTTCTCCGCGTAGCCGTACCGCTCCGAGGCGAGGACCGACTTCCGCGTCGCCGCGTCTTCGATCCTGACGTCGCAAAGGACCCAGTCCACCTCGGGCGTCATGGCCGCGAGCTGCCGCTCGACCTTGTCCGGGACGATGAGGTCGTCCGCGTCCAGGAACATTACGAACTCGCCGCGGGCTTCCGCGAGGCCCCGGTTTCGCGCCGCACTGGGTCCGGCGTGCTCCTGCTGGAAGTAGCGCAGCCAGTCGGCCGCGCCGCGGCCCACCTCGCGCGCCCATGCGATGCCGCGCACCATGAGGTCCGGCGTGTCGTCCGTCGACCCGTCATCGACGACGATCACCTCGACCCCCGCGCCTTGCTCCGCCGCGGAGGCGATGGCCTCGCGCAGCGTCTTCGCGTGGTTATAGGTCGGGATGATGATCGACGTGAGGCCGGGGGTCATTGCGGGCGCCTCCAGGACTGGACCCGCGGAGCCGGAGCCTGCGCGCGTGGCGGTGGGGCGGCGGGCGGAGCCTTCGGCGGCGAGTCGGGCTCGTGGTCGGGCGGCGGCGTGGCTTCGATCTCGGCCAGCATCCGCCGGATCTCCTCGTTTTCCTTGCCCTTCGTGATGATCCGGAAGGCCGCCAGGGCCAGGACCGCGGTATCTAGCGCTTCGTTCCTCGTCCGGTCCTGAATCCACACCTCTTCGACCGTGACGCCCGCCTTGTTCTTCCGTGTCTCCGGGTGCTCCGAGCAGAGCTGGGCGAAATACTCCTCGTCCACGCGCTCGGGAAAGTGCATGTAGCCCGGACCCGGCGCCGCGAGCTGTACCGCGGCCATGATGTCGGCCTTCGCCCCGTCCGCGTTGACCAGGATGGGCACCTTCGTCACGGCGTTGAGGATGATCGGCTCGCCACGCTTCCCGCCGACGCCCTTCGTCGCGTAGAAGTGCCGGACACGGTGCCGGGCGGTGAAGCCGTAGACGGGCTCCGGAGCCCATCCGGAGTCGACGCACGTCGCATGGATCGGGAGCCAATGGCCGGACGCGTGCCGGTAGCGCCGGCCGAGCGCCTCGAGGAGTGCGTCTTGCGCCTCCGGCGCCTTCGGGTTGCCGGGAATGACCGCGGTGTCCACGACCCAGCGCTCGCCGAAGAGGCCCCAGGCGACGACCTGGACCTCGAAGCGGTCGATCTGCAAGTCGACCCCGGCCGTCAGGCACGGCGCGGCCGCGGGCACCTCGACGCCCTCGGGCCCGTACCGCTCCCGCCGGCCCATCAGGGTGTGCGGCTCGAGCTTCGCACCGCGCTCCTCCCACGGCTCCCCGAGGTCCGTGTTCACGAAGACCCGGAGCGCCTCCTTCCCGCGGGCGCGGGCGGAGAGCCATTTCGCCACGAGCACGGACAGGCTCACGTCCCCGAGGGTCGAGACCATCGCCGGGAGGTGGAACCCCGCGAGCCCCGGCTCGTCCGCCTTCCGGGTCGGCCGCCACTCCCCGCCGGCGACCATGACCCGGCGGTCCGGTTCCGTCATGACCGCGCCGCAGGGCCCGCACTCGAGCCGGGCGCTCTCGGCGCTCTCCCCCTGGTAGGTGACCCGGAACCGCTTTGCGTCGTTCCACGTTACCCAGTCCTGCCGGCCGCATCCAGGGCACGAGAGGAAGTAGCGCCGCTGGTCGCTCCTCGAGAAGAGCGTGTCGATCCGGCCGCCCTTGAGGGTCGGCGTCGAGACGAAGATGCAGAGCGAGTCGTAGAAGCTCGTCGTCCGGTTGACGAGCAGGTCCACCGGGTCGCCCTCCTCCCCGATGACGGCGGGGAGCCGGTCCACCTCGTCCGCGATCGCCACGCGGGCCGCCGTCTGCGCGTAGGCGCTCGGACTGTTACCGCCGCCCAGGAGCACGAAGCCGCCCGGGAACACCTTGAGCGCGATCGTGCTGTCGGCCTGGTGGGCCATCGAGCGCGGTTGATGCCGGTCCCGGACCACGGCCGCCAGCGCCGGCGTCGAGCGGATCATGTCCGAGAGCGGGCCCTTCGAATGGTTCTCCGCCCCGTCGTGGGTCGGAAAAAGGAACCGAATCGGGCACGGGTCGTGGTGGATGTGGTAGCCGACGATGTTGTTCAGGCTCTCCGTCTTGCCGACCTGGTGGGCGGCCATCAGCGCGAGCTTCCGGACCCCGGGCTCCCTCGTCGCGTCCATGATCCCGCGCAGGTAGGGCGCCGTCGCGTTCGACCACCGGCCGCCCCGGGCCGCGCTGGCCTCGGGAAGCATCCGATGTTGCTCCGCCCACTCGCTGACGGACAGGTCCGGAGGTGGCTCGAGGACGGATACCCAGGCCGCGGTCAGGGTCGCCATCAGGACGCCCGCGACTCCCCGGGCTCCGCGTCCGCGACGCTCTTCCAGCCGGCCAGCTCCCGCAGAGCCTCGACCACAACGGCCCGCACGAGGGCCTCCTGCTCCCGGGGGAGCCCCCGGTTGACGCAAGTCGTAGGAACCTTCATCAGCCGGGCCCGGAGTGCCGCCAGGACCCTTTGCCCCTCGACGACCGCCTCGGCCTTGGCGATGAGCTCGCCTTCCCGGACCCGGTTCTCCCGCTCCGCCTTGTCCGCAAGGGCCGCCTGGAGCCGGGTCTTCTGGTCGCTGAGGCTCTGGACCCGGGCGTTCTGGTCGGCCCGGGAGTCCCGCCAGGCTCGCAGGTCCTCGAGCCGGTAGTAGGAGGACCGCCCACGGCTCCCGTGCACGGCCACGGGCGCCCCGTCGCTGGACCACTTGTTGATCCGCGCGGGCTCGACCCCGAGGGCCCGGGCCGCCTCCGCCCGCGTCACAAGCCCCTCGGGCGCCGGTCGCGCCGCCATCGGCGCGCGTTTCTCGGGCGGTTTCGGGCCTTTCTGGCCTGTCTTTTTCCTGGACGCTCGCAAGTGCTAGAACCTTAACCCCTTAGGAGGACCGTCAGACTCGGTTGTGCGGCGCGCCGTCCCGACCCGCTTTGGTTCCGGATTCTCCAGGGGCCCCCGGATGTCCCACGTGTCCAGGATTTGGACGCACGGAATGCGCGGCGGGCGGATGGCCGCGAGGTTGATGCTGGGCCGCCGCATCACGACCGGGTCGAGCGTCACTTGAACCAGACGTAGACGGTGGTCGTGTCCGAGCCCCCGCACTTGGTTGAGATGGAGCGATAGGTCCGAGCCTTCGTGGTCCCGACGAAGGTCTCGGTATCGTTCTCCTTCAGGGGATAGGTCAGCGTGCCGCCCGCGGGCAGGATGGAGCTCGGGGCCGCCGTCGTGGCGTCGCCCGTGGTGTCCGCGTCCGTGAAGAGCCGGAACCAGACGTCTTTCGAGCCCGCGTTGTAGAGGGTCACGCTCCGGATGGGCGTGCCCGCAAGCGTGGTGCTGGCGGCCGTGGACGTGGCCGAGATGGATGCGAAGCGCGGCTCCGCCGACACGGACAGGGCCAGGGCCAGAAGAGCGAACGCGAGGACGATCTTTCGAAGCATGGTCTCCTCCCTCAATGGGTTACGACGTAGCAGGCGCCGTCTCCGCCCTTGCCGCCTGCGCCTCCGACCGTGGTCCCTCCGCCTCCGCCGCCACCACCACCGCCAGGCGCGCCGCCCTGTCCCCCGGCTCCACCCGTGCCCGAGTCCTGGCCACCTCCTCCACCACCACCGGACCCGCCCCGGATGGCGTTGCCGGTTCCACCGTCCCCGCCAGGCGCACCGTTCGCCGCCCCGAGGGTGCCGCCCCCACCAGGAGGAGAGAAGCGTCCCGCGAGCCCGCCGGCGCACCCTGCGACCTCGCCATCGGCCCCGGTGACACCGCCACCGGAACCGCCCGCGCTGCCCCCGTAGATCGCCGAGCCGCCTTCGACGCACGCCGGGGTCGTGGTCGAGGCCCCGCCTCCCGCGCCGCCGAACTCCGAGCCGAAGCCCGTCGCCGTGCCGGCGGGCCCGCCGCTGCCGCCCACCACGTTCACCGTGGCCGAGCACGTCGCGCATGGGAAGCCCCCGAGGATCGAGGATGTGCTCGAGGCGTTTCCCGCGCTCGCCGTCCCGCCTCCCGATCCGCCAGTGCGGGTCGCCGCATGGTTGCCCCCGCCGCCTGCTCCGCCACCGTAGGCCACGAGGTAGGCGCCGAAGGACGAGTTTCCGCCAGCCGTGCCGTTCGAGCCTGTGGCCGCGCTCCCGCCGTTGCCACCGGACGCTCCCGTCCCTACGGTCACGCTGACCGTGTCCGTGACCTGAGAGGCGGGGAAGACGGCCGAGACGCGCGCGCCGCCGCCGCCCCCGGTTCCACCCTGGCGCGCCGTGCCCGCCGAGATGCCCTCGCCGCCGCCGCCCGATCCGCCGGCCCCGTAGCAGACGACGGAGACCCACTTCGCCCCGCTCGGCTTCGTCCAGTTGGTAGAGCCCGGCGTCGTATAGGTCTGGACGTCGACCGCGGAGCCGTCGCCCGGCGTGATGCTCGAGCCCGCCGCCGGCTTGAAGACGATGTCCTGAGCGAGCGCGGCCGGCGCCAGCAACATGAGTGCGAGAGCGAAGCGCTTCATCATTCCTCCCCGATTCCGGTGATGCGGAGCACGTCGATTTCGAAGATGCCCGAGTCGCCCTTGTCGGTGTCCCACTCGTATTGAACGAGCGCGACGTGGCGCTCTTTCGTCCCGGCCGCGCCCGCGGTCACGATCGGATTGTCGGGAGGTTTCAGGACGAGACTCAGCATCCCGTCCTCGCCGACCAAGGACTGAATGTCCGTGGCTTCGTGGGAGTTGATGACCTCGCCCGTGTCGACGTCGGTCAGGCGCAGCGTGCACGAGTCGAGGTCGGTCCCCGGAATCGGATCCCCTTCCTCGTCGAGCAGCGTCCCCCACAGCTTGAGCGTGCCGCCCTCGTGGACGTCCGCCGGGCGGTTGTCGACCTTCTGGATTCGTAGCGTCAAGCGGCCCTCCGCTCGATGATGGAAGAAGCCTGCGCGCGCATGTCCGCGATGCCCGCCCGGCGCGCCCTCATGCCAGCCATGCCGGCGGCCTGCGCGCGGAGCTCGACCAGGAGGACGTCATCGCCGTGCGTCCAGCCCACTTCGGCAGGAAGCGGGACCAGGTCGAAGAAGAGCAGCCGGTGATGGACGCGGATGGCCTCGGAGAGCATCAGCGGCACCCGACCCCGAGGAGGGCGATAGAGGACGTGCAGGACGGGGGAGCGGGAGCGGAGAGCCCGCCCAGGAAGTCACACCATGGATGATTGTCGGCCGTCTCGGCGTCGTCCCGGTCCTCGGCGGTCGCCGCGGTGTCGCCGAAGCGTTGCGTCCCCGTGCGCGCCGTGGTCGCCGTGTTGTTGCCTCGAATCCCGAACTCGAGGATCAAGTAGTCGTTGTCGGCCGAGGTCTGCGACGTCATCGTGTGCGCGTCGCCCTTGCGGGGGTAGTTGCGAGCGGCGGCCGTCGTCGGAAACTCGTCGGTCGTCCCGCTCTTGCCTGTGGAATCGAGGAGGACCTCGCTGGTGAGTGCGCCCGTGGAATCCGCGAGCTGGACGTAGAGGGCCGCGAGGTAGTCCGCGGCGCCATTGCTCTCTACGCTACGCACGGTGCATTTCAAGACGCCCGAGATGGTCTGAGCTCCGATCTGAATCGCGTATTGACGGTTCAGCCGATCCTCGGTGGCCGTGTCGTTGAGCGCCTCGTTCTCGGTCTTGTCCGTCATCGCCGTCGAGCCGCGTGTGAAGACGGCGGCGATGCGGTCGGCGTTGTCGCTCTCCTCCCACACGCTCCCGAAGGTCGGGGAGACTGCGGGCGCTCCGCTGCTGGGCAGGTAGATGCGCACGCCGGCCGTGTTGTATTTGAACGCCGCGTGGTAACACGCGTAGTCGCCGGACACGCTCGCGGTCACGCTCTTCGTCCCGGTGGAGCCGGCCGACGCCTGTAGGCTCCTGCCCTGGGTCGCACCGTTCGCCGGGTCCATTTCCTCCGTATAGCCGGCCGGAGGCGTGTATGTGGACGCCGCCCCGTTCGTTCCGCACACGTAATAGAGAAGCGCGTTATCCGCGGCTGTGGTGAGCGACGGCAAGGTGATAGCGGTCCCGTTCCCGGTGGTGGTGCCCGAAGTGTCGAGCGGGCTCGACTGGGCGATCGACGCGAACGCTGAAAGAAGACAGCCCGAAGCCGCGGCAGTGCCCCCGCCGGTCAGGGTGAGGGTATACGTCGTGCCCTCGCTGTCGCCCGCGATCTTGTAATAGAGCGCCGCCCGGAGCGTGTTGGAAACGATCTCGCTTACCTCGGTGAAGCTGCCCGAGAGCGAAAGGCCGGTCGCACCGTCCGCGTTGAAGCAATAGCCGACCAGGAGATCGCCGGCGACCAGGTGCGTCATGTTGGTGATCGTGACGGAGCCGGTCGTCACGGCGTCGCAGGTCGTATTGTCCACCGCGCCAGCGTTGCAGGCGAGCGTCGGAGTCGGCAGGCTCGCGCCCTCGACGGATGCGGCGAAGAGCAGCGCGACGAGCGCGAGTAGGCGGCGCATGGTTACTGCGGGACGCTCCCGCTCGGGCACTGGCCGAGCCATTGCGCGACCTCGGTCTGCCCCGCGACGCAATTCCCGTCCGGTGGAGGCGCGGAGTTGCCGTTCGCTCCTCCGCAACCGTTCGAACCCGTGTGGCAGAACGTGAAGAGGTGCCAGAGGAGCTCGTGCTTGATGATGTTCGCGTTCGCGGCACCCGGGCGACACACGATGTCGACGTGGTCGAGCTCGACCGGGTTGGATGGGTCGACGAAGAAGGGGTTATTCGCGCACCCGGCAATCTGGAATGGCTGCCCTGACTGCATGATCATGGTGGAGCCGGTACGGAAGGTATAGAAGGCGGTCGAGTCTCCGGCTGTCGTCGCCACGAGTTGAAGCGGGCTTCCGAATCCGCCGCTCGACTGCTGAGCGTTGAATGCCGCCGCCGCCGCGGGTGCGTGCGATGCGTACTGGCCTCCGCTACCACTGGCGATCCGGTACTTGAGCGTCTGCCCGAGCGATGCCTTCGGCCGGCGTGAGCCGAACTGAGCGAAATAGCCCGCCGGGATGCCGATCTGTTGCGCCTCTGGCGGCGTGCAGAGGTGCCACGTCTCGAACGCGCTCTTGCCCTGCGCGGAGAGCGGGACGAAGCACGTCGAGACGGATTGCGGCGTGGTTGGCACCGCCGGCTTTCGCACTGGCGCGCGCTCGACGGCTCCGGCGGATGCGGCCACGACGAACAGTAGAATTGCGATCTTCTTCATAGGTCTCCTCAATAGAGGGCGTAAGAGATGTTCCCGGACAATTGTGTAGACGCGCTCGTGACGATGCAGAGCGAATCCCCCGTAGCGCCGCCGGAGACCTTCGAGCTCATGATTTCGCCCAGGCCCGAGCCTTGCGTGAGGCCGCCGTTGGCCGCGAAATTCCAACCGCTCGCAGCGGTGGTGCCGCCGTTGACGCCCGCGGTCGAGGTCCCGCACGTTGCGCCCGTGCCCGTGATGAGCGCGACGTTGTTCGCCGCGGCGGTCACGAGGT
>Ga0070698_100002878_pt1 | contig 18943 bp, 11 predicted proteins | sample KBSK1502metaG_FD_65477 | JGI IMG/M metagenome (GOLD analysis project Ga0070698, IMG submission 65477) | Corn, switchgrass and miscanthus rhizosphere microbial communities from Kellogg Biological Station, Michigan, USA - KBS K1-50-2 metaG | ecosystem: Host-associated > Plants > Roots >...
CACGGTGAACGAAATTCGATCATTGCTTAACGGAAAGCGTCAACCCCTTTCGCAGCTGACCGCTGACAGAAGCGGTGTCACAGCTATCGAGTACGCGCTGATTGCTGCCTTGATCGCTGTCGCGGCGATCGCTGCTTTTACCCTCGTGGGTACTGACCTAAGCAACACCTTCAGCTACGTCGCCAGCCAATTGTAACGGCGGCTGAGCAAACCCCTCGGGGATTGCTGCTGATCGCGAAAGATTGCTTTTCTGCGCATCACGGCCGACTAGCAGCGGGGTCCAAGCCGGGCAAACCTGAACAGGTGAGCCCGGAGGTCCCTGGGGGTGACCACTCGTGTCACCGCGAAGCCGACAATCCCGCCGAAGCGATCCGCGGTCGCGCGGCCGAGCCGCCTCACAAAGGGCCAAATTGCGCGGTAGGATCGGAGCTATTGATTGGATCTATTTTGATCGAATTTGAAGGGGCGGAGAGGTGTGGATCTTTCTTACGCTTTTTAGATGCTCGGCCGATGCACAGATCCGAACATTCTTCCCGACAATTCCCGTTTCGGCGAATTTAATTCCCGATTGGGCCGGTATAAATTCCCGATTAGTGCTGCTATGGGAATTCTGTCATAAGGTGTTGATTTACATTGCGGTTGTGACGCCGAAACGGCAGCTGCAGCAAGGAAATCGACGAAATTCCCGGCTCGACGGGCAAAACCAGGGTTTCAGTCTCCACCGGCGGAGCAGGACTTCTCGATTACGAAAGATCGATTTTCGGCTCGTCGTCATCGACCAACAGCGGGACCCAGACCGGGGCGAACGCCGAGAGGCGAACCGGAGGACCGGTCTCCTCGTGCAATAACCGAGCCTCCGCCGCGGGGCCGCGGCGCATGCCAAGCGCCAGCACCCGGACCGTGCGGCGGAACGGCCCCTGCGGCACAGAGACGACATCTCCGATCCGAATGATATGGTTGGCCTTTCTGACGACGGCTCCGTTGACGTCGACCGCTCCAGCGGCGCAGAGGCGCGCGGCGAGCGAGCGGCTCTTGACGAAACGGGCAAACCACAGCCACTGATCGAGCCGTCGGCTCGTCGAGGCGCGCGGATTGCCGTCGCCTTTCAAGCGAGCTTAAGCTCCCGCAACCTGGCGAAGGGATGCCCCTCCCCGCCTCCAAGGGCCTGCCGGCGGCCGCTCTTGTCGGCCGAGCGCCGGCGCCGCGGCCGCGCGATAAAGGTTTCCTCGCCCCCGCTAATAACTGCCCGATAGCCGAGCGCCACGACCAGCCGGCGCAGCGCGGCGGGTTCGAGATCGGCGATTGCGGCACGTGCCGCCGCAGCCGTAAACGGGCCGTTGCGAGCAAGGCGCCGCGCCGCGGCGGCGAACCGCTCCAATCGATCCGGACGAAGGACAATCCCCTCGATCACCCGAAGGCCAATCGCGGCGTAATACGACAGCGGGAGCGTCGGATCGAGCTCTATCGGCTTGCCGAGACGACGGGCTGACGGCACCGGGAAAACCGATCGGCCGTGGCTTACCGCCCAAAGAAGCGCCCGAAAGCGCATCGACTCCGTTCGCAGTAGCGGCTCGAGATAGATGCTTTCTGTGCCGAACCGGAGGCCGAATCGGCTCAGCGCCTGCCGGTCCGGCGCTTCAAGGGCGGCAACTTGACGCCCGATCTCGACTGCGGGCAGGCATCCCAGCGCATCGACGAGCTGGAAAACAAGCCCCCGTCCCACACCCTCGAGCGGCAGGGCGCGTGCGGCGAATAGCTCCGGCAGCCGGCGTTCAACCTCGTTGCGCAGGAATTCCTGCAGGCGGCGGCGCACCTTCTCGCGCGCATCTCCCTCGATGAAGTCGCCGGCGAACGGCTTGGCCTTCGGCGTGAGCAACCCCTCACCGGCGGTCATCCGGCCGACTGGCGCGCCACGCCAGCGCAGCTCTCCACCGGCACCGATCCCGAACGCATCGTCGGCATCCGCGGAGAGAAGCCGCGCCCGGGCCGACACTTCGCCTCGCAGCACCCGGCTGGCAGCAGCGATCAGCATCTGCATGTCGACGCCGTCGACCGAATCAGGGACAAACCGCAACCCCTCGATGCGTCCGACACGGGTGCCCTCTACAAGAAGCTCGCCACCTTTCGAGACCGCCGCCATGAGTTCGCCCTCAGATGCCATTTGGCGGACGAGGAACGCCGATCGCCGGTCGACGAAACGCTGTGTGATGCTTTCGTGCAGAGCATCCGACAGCCGATCCTCGATGCCGTGGGCGCGCTCCTGCCACGCTGCCGCGTCCTCGACCCAATCCCCGCGATGGGTGATGTAGGTCCAGGTGCGGACGTGCGCGATACGCGCCATCAAGGTGTCGATGTCGCCATCGATGCGATCGAGATGGGCCATTTGCCCGGCGATCCATGCGATCGGCAGGCGCTCTGCGGGCCCGGCCAAGTGGAGGAAGCAATGGGCGAGGAGCCGGGTATGGCTCTCGGTCATGACCTTGCGAAAATCAGGGATCTGACACACTTCCCAGAGCAGCCGAACTTCGCCGCGATGGCGGGCGAGCGCGACGATCTGCTGGTTGCGGGACAGCGCCTGCAAGGCGCGGTGGTCGTCGGCCTCGCGCGCCTGAACGAGGCCGGGGACCGAGGGCCTCTCGTCAAGGCTTTTCAGCAGAGCGGAAATCGACTCGAAACGTAGTCTGTGGTTGCGCCAGTTCAGCCGCGTCAAGGGATCGAAATGATGGGTTTCGATCGCCTCGACAATCTCCGGCTCGAGCGGCCCCTGCTCGGCAGTGGCGCCAAAGGTGCCGTCGCTCATATGCCGCCCGGCTCGGCCGGCGATCTGGGCGATCTCGGCAGCGTTCAGCCGACGGGGGCCGCGTCCATCGAACTTCCCGGTGCGGGCGAAGGCGACATGGTCGAGATCCATGTTCAATCCCATCCCGATTGCATCGGTGGCGACGAGATAGTCGACCTCTCCGGCCTGGAACATGCCGACCTGAGCATTGCGCGCGCGCGGGCTCAGCGCCCCCATGACCACCGCTGTGCCGCCCCGCTGACGGCGGATGAGCTCGGCGAGAGAGAATACATCCGCGATAGCAAAGGCGACGACGGCGCTGCGCGGTGGCAGCCGCGTCACTTTCTTATACCCGGTATAGGACAGCGTCGAAAACCGCGGGCGGCTCACATACTCGGCCTCGGGCACCAGCCGTCGCATCAGCGGCTTGATCGTATCGGCGCCGAGCAGCATCGTTTCTTGCTGGCCGCGCGCGTGTAGGAGGCGGGTAGTGAAGACGTGGCCGCGCTCTGGATCCGCGCAGAGCTGTATTTCGTCGACCGCAAGGAAATCGACTTGGCGGTCGAGCGGCATCGATTCGACCGTGCAAACGAAATAGGATGGGTTCGGCGGCAAGATCTTCTCTTCGCCGGTGATCAGCGCAACGGAGCGTGCCCCCCTCAGCTTGACGATGCGGTCGTAATTTTCACGAGCGAGCAGCCGCAGCGGGAAGCCGATCATGCCGCTGCGATGGCCGAGCATGCGCTCGATGGCGAGATGGGTCTTACCCGTATTCGTCGGCCCAAGGACCGCGACCAGCCGCGGAGCGGGGCGGAACATAGCCATGCCCTCAAGGTATCGGGTGCAATCACGTCCGGGGCAAGAGCAAATCGACCGAAAGTTCGGTGCTGCGGTGCTGCGTCCACGGTTGGCCCATGCTTCCCGCTGCCTCACCTAGCTAGGGTAAGCTGCCGTTCCGCCAGTTGATGGTCTTGCGCAGGGCGGATTTTCGTCACATATGCTCGACGCGTCCCGCCAACACGCGACGGCAGCCATGACCCAGGAAACAAAAAGCTTTCAGGCGGAAGTCAGCCGCTTACTCGACATTGTCGCGCACTCGCTATACAGCCAAAAAGAGATCTTCCTGCGCGAGCTCATCTCGAACGCCTCTGATGCTTGCGACCGGCAGCGCTATGCCGTACTCACCGAGCCGGCACTCGCCGAAGGAAACACCGACTACCGGGTCATACTCACTCCCGACAAGCTCGCGCGGACCCTGACGATTGCGGACAATGGGATCGGCATGAACCGCGAGGACTTGATCGAGAACCTCGGCACGATTGCGCGATCCGGTACCGCCGCGTTCATGAACCAGCTCTCAGGCGACGCCCGTAAGGACATGAGCCTCATCGGACAATTCGGAGTTGGCTTCTACTCGGCCTTCATGGTCGCCGAAAAAGTCGAGGTCCTCAGCCGCAAAGCGAGAGAGAGCGACGGGTGGCGGTGGGTTTCCGACGGCAAGGGCGAGTTCACGATCGAGCCGCTCACCGATGTTGCGCGCGGGGCCAAGATCATCGTGCATTTTCGCGAGGGTGAGGACGAATACGTCGACCCGGTCAAGCTTCGCACCATCGTCAAAACGTATTCGGACCATATCGCCCTGCCAATCGTGCTGAACGCGGGGGGCAAGGAAGAAACCATCAACACCGCGTCGGCGTTATGGACGCGTCCGCGCTCGGAGATCACCTCGGAGCAGTATAAGGAATTTTACCATCACGTCGGCCACAGCTTCGATGACCCATGGCTGACCCTGCACAACAAGGCAGAAGGCGTCCTCGAATATACGAATCTTCTTTTTGTTCCATCGAACAAACCATTCGACTTGTTTGATCCGGAGCGAAAGAGCCGGGTCAAACTTTACGTCAGGCGGGTGTTCATCACCGATGAGGGGACTGATCTCTTACCGCCCTACCTGCGGTTCCTCCGCGGCGTCGTCGATAGCGAGGACCTGCCGCTCAACATTAGCCGCGAAATGCTCCAATCCAATCCGCTGGTCGCAAGAATGCGCCAGCAATTGACGCGGCGGGTGCTGAGCGAGCTCACGAAAAAGGCCGGCGAGGCAGCCGATGAATACGCAAAATTCTGGGACAATTTCGGCGCGGTGTTAAAGGAGGGGCTCTACGAAGATCGCGACCATCGCGACGAGGTGCTGGCCCTCGCGCGGTTTCGCTCGACCACCCGTGAAGGGTTCGTTTCACTCGAGGATTATATCGCGGCGATGCGGCCGGGGCAGGATGCGATCTACACGATCCACGGCGATAACCTCGACGTCATCAAAAAGAGCCCGCAGCTCGAGGGCTTTCGAGCGCGCGGGATTGAAGTGCTCCTGATGACCGATCCGATCGACGAGTTCTGGATCCCGGCGATCGGTACTTACAAAGAAAAGGCGTTCAAATCGGCGACCCGTGGCGGCATCGATCTTGAAAAGATAACGTTCCCCGAAGAGCGCCAGGAGGAACAGCCGGAGGCTCCGGCCAAGCTCGCCAGCCTGATTGCGATTTTCAAGCTGGCTCTCGGTGACACGGTCAAGGATGTGCGCAGTTCCGAGCGTCTGACGGACAGTGCTGTTTGCCTTGTCGCCGACGAAGGCGACATGGATATGCATCTCGAGCGGCTGTTAAAGCAGCACCGCCAACTCGACACGGCCTCCAAACGCATTTTGGAGCTCAACCCGCGGCACAAGCTAGTCGAGCGGCTCGCCGCGACAGTTGGCGAAGTTGGCGCCTCCGACCAGCTTTCCGAATTCGCGTGGCTGCTCTTGGATCAGGCGAGAATCGTCGAGGGCGAGCAGCTTCCCGATCCATCGGCCTTTGCCCGCCGCCTGGCAACCCTTCTCGAGCGCGGGCTGCCGCAGGCGGCGTAAACTATTCGGGAAACGGCGGGGTGGTGCCCTCCGGCACCTGAACCTGGAAGACGTTTAGCGTATTCCCGATCAAGGTATAATAGCCGATGATCGCGATGACCTCGATCAGGCCGGCTTCGCCCAGCGTTGCGAGCGCCGCCTTGAAACTCGCGTCGGATAGGCGTTGCGTTTTAAACAGCTCGGTGCAGATCCGATAGACAAGCGCCTCGTCCTCCTGATCGAAATTCGGCGTCTCGCCGTGGCGGATCGCCTCGACTGCTGCAGCAGGGACGCCTGCTTTCTCCGCCAACGGAGCGTGTGCGTACCATTCATACTGCGCGCGCCAGAACCTGGCAGTGGTAATGATCGCGAGCTCGGAAAGGCGGTCCGGCAGCGCGGTGCCCCAACGCAAATGCTCGCCGAGTATTGCGGCTTGCTCACAGATCTCGGGCGCGCGGATTAGGAGCTGAAATGGACCGCCGAACCGCCCACGTCGGCCGGCGACAATTAGATCATGGACGCGCCGCTGGGCAGGTGTCATCTCAGCAAGCGTAATCTCGCGATACCGGGCCATCTTCCCTCCTAGTTCAGACATACGCACGTCCGCAGCTTGTGCTCTCTCGCGGCAGGAAAACATAAACGCTCCAGATGCACTTTAGCGTTGGGGTAGACAGCGGAAAGCCGGTAAACAAGCAAGATCGAGGTTGATCACGTGACCAAGGCAAAGACGCGATGCCCGCTCGATCCGTTAGATGCCCGTTAATGCAAGCTTGCGCGGGGCTTATCCTCTTCATTCTCGGCGGTTGCGCGCAGCAACCACCGGTTGCGAGCGTCAGTCTGCCGCCGATCACGGCCGGAGCCGCCCGAATCTGGTTCTACCGGGTTTATGACCCAACCGAGTCGCTGGGGCGGTCCTATATCCGTATGAATGAGTCGATAATCGGGATATCGGATCAGGGCGGCGCGTTTTACCGCGACGTGCCTGCTGGATGGTATCACATCACGGTCGACAGTTACGGTCACGACTTGTACCAGTTTGCAGACGTCGCCCTCGCTTCCGGAAGACAAGAATATATCCAAGGTTTTATAATTACGGAGCTGGACGGAATGGCGCCCGGGAGTTGGGCGCGACACTTTTTATGTCGCCGTGATACCACCCGAACTGGCCCGAATGGAGATAGCCCAGTACGCCTTTCTCGGCGGCGGCTGACGGCCCGATATAAATCTTGCCCCGTCGGGCGAGGTCCACCCCAAATTACAGCGAATTAATGCGGGTGAAAGCCGCTTGTTACCTGGCCATCCCAACTTTCCAGTGACTCGCTCGCGCTCGGCGCGTCTTTGGCAGGGCCGCGGGCATTCCCGCTTGACAGGAGGACTAGTTGGCTGACGTGAACCATAACCTCACTCGCTATCCTAGGATCGGCAGGGGCCGCGCAGCAGCGCTCGGCTTTGGCCTCGGAACCTCGCTGGCGCTTTCCCCGATGGTCTGGGCCGAAAATCCGCCGACACTGAGCGACCCCTCTCAGACGACAAATGGGGCTCCAGAGACGATTACCTCGCCCACAGCCCTGATGCAGCATCAAAGCTTCGCACCACTGGTTAAGAATGTGTCGCCGGCCGTGGTGAACATCTCGGTCACGCAGACTGCCCCATCGGACGCTATGGCCGAGGAGCAAGAAGGGGCGCCGTCCCCGAGCTTTCCGAACTCACCGTTCGACGAGATGCTGCGCCGCTTCTTCGACCAGCAAAACCCGGACGGGCAGCGGCATGCCTTTCCGCAGATGCCGGAAGATCAATCCCGACGGATTGCGCTGGGTTCCGGGTTTATCGTCGACCCTTCGGGTTACGTTGTGACGAACAGTCACGTCATCGGCAACGCTCGCAAGGTCGAAGTCACCCTGCAAGACGACAGTAAATATGCCGCTAAGATCGTTGGCCGTGATCCTAAAACCGATCTTGCGGTGCTGAAGATCAATGCCGACAAACCGCTGCCTTACGTGACCTTCGGCGACAGCGCTGCGGCCCAGGTCGGTGACTGGGTCATGGCTGTTGGTAATCCCTTTGGGCTCGGCGGGACGGTAACCACTGGGATTATTTCGGCGCGCGGGCGCGACATCCATTCCGGCCCATTCGACGATTTTTTGCAGATTGACGCACCCATTAACCGCGGCAATTCGGGCGGTCCGACATTCAATCTGGACGGACAGGTGATCGGCGTCAACACGGCAATTTATTCTCCCAACGGCGGCAGCGTGGGGATCGGTTTTGCAGTACCGTCAAACGTGGCCAAGACGGTTGTGGCGCAACTCGAGCAACACGGAAAGGTCAGCCGCGGCTGGCTCGGCGTTCAGATTCAGGAAGTCACACCTGCGATCGCAGCAAGCCTCGGCTTGCAGGGGGAGCATGGCGCGATCGTTGCGGTTGTAAACCAGAATAACCCCGGTGCAAAGGCTGGTTTAAAGCAAGGCGACGTCATTTTGTCGTTCAACGGCAGCGAGGTCGGCCGGTTGCACGATTTACCGCGGCTAGTCGCTGAAGCTGCACCGAATAGCCATGCCAAAATGAAGGTTTGGCGAAATGGTCAGAACGTCGAATTGGAGGCCGCTGTCGGTGAGCTTTCCAACAGCGATCAGCTTGCCTCCGCCACTGGCGGGCAGGAAGAGGAGCAATTAGCTCGCGCCGACGCAATGGGAATGCATTTCGCCCCGTTGAACAATCAGCTTAGGCGAGAGTTCCATCTTGGAGCCGATGTGCAAGGTGTCGCGATCTCGCGCGTCGATCCCGGCAGCGCTGCCGATGACGTCGGCCTCAGCACAGGTGATGTCGTCGTCGCGATTGACCAGCAGTCGGTCAAAACTCCGCAGGAGGCGGCAGCAAAGCTGAAAGAGATTGCCGCCTCGCAAAAAAAGACCGCCCTGCTGCTCCTCAACCGTCGCGGCGTTACGCAATATGTCGGCGTAACCCTTGGCGCGCATCAGGGGTGATCTGAGATGAATGATGCCAGCCTGCGCCCTGGGGCTGGCATTACCATCGCCGGCCGTTTCTGCTGGATTAGCGAGCGCGCCATGTCGGAACTGCGTGCCCGTCCCGAAGCGGCAACGGAACACGTGCCTCGAGCCGTTCGAGTTGAATCCGTGTGCGCGCGCCAGCCCGGAGTAACCGATCCGTAGCGTCACGCAGCCCGGTGCGACTTTCGACCGTGTCCTGGGCAAGAGCGGCATCAAAGGCAGCGAGAAAAGCCGTGATATCGCCGTCCACTCGTTCCCGCAACGCCTGATCGATGAACGCATCGGCATCCTTTACCCTATGAGGTTCGGTCACCATGCGGATTGACCCGCCATTCGTGGGAGGTGTGTGATCTGCGACGCCCCCGCGGCCCGGCTGCAGAGATCCTTGCTCTTCATCTCCCGTCGACCTCATTGCCGGAGATTTGCCAGAATCGGGCGAGTTTGGGCCACTCGGCGAGTGTTGCTGCTGCAAGTCAGAACCGTGAGCATTCTCTTGGGAGAGCGAAAGGTGAAGCGTACGTCTCGGCCCGCCTCTATTGGATTGCGCGGGAGCGGCAATGTGCAGTGAGGTGCCGCCACTTGGGATATTCATGTCGTCGCTCTTGGTCACTCCGTTGGCTACGTCTCTCTGAGGACCGGTATCTTCCGCTAAGTCATCGGGAGCTTGCCTCAGCCCTGTCTCGTGCTGTTCGGTCGGCAATTCCACCGAGATTTTCACCTCCACATTGTTCGACCTCATTTCGCCAACCTCAGGCGCATCGCCCAACTCCTTGGGAATTGCCATCTCGTTCGTATGGCCCTTTACAAGTTGCGGTTCCGACGCAACAGCCACCACCGCCGGCACGCTCACGGAAATTGCTTCACGCGCTCGGCTTCGGCTTACGATATAACTGATCGCCGGTGGCGAGCAGTCATAAGTTCGAGCAATACTCGCTAGAGTTTCGCCAGCTTCATATCTTTTGATGATCGACGGCCAATCGTTCTGGGGTATTTTCCCTCTTTTACTTGATCTCTCCATCTTATGGACCTTCGGCTGCAAGTTCTTGTTTCTGTGTTCTGGGTCCGAACTCGCGAATCTTCGACGGCGACGCCAGAGCGGCGTCGCCGATCAACGCAAGTCGGAGAATCAACGGCTAGAGCGACGATCGCAGCCCGGCAGCTCGCCGAAGCCTAGCGGGAGCACCGCAACCCGAGCCCTGTTTGGATACTTCATAATACCGACGGCTCAGTCAACAGCAAATCGAGTTTTTAATCACCTCCGAGCGCCTTCAAAAGCTCGATCGACGCTTAGAGGGCGACTAGGTCAGACCCGAACAATTTTGCCAGGATTGAGAATACCATCTGGATCGAGCGCCTTCTTGATGGCGCGCATGACCTCAATCGCCTCGCCATGCTCGGCAATCAGAAAATCCATCTTGCCATACCCGACCCCGTGCTCGCCGGTGCTCGTCCCCTCCATGGCAAGCGCGCGCGCGACCATACGATCATTGAGACGGCAAGCCTCGGCGACCTCCGCAGGTCGATTCGGGTCGATCATAAAGACAAGATGAAAGTTTCCATCACCTACATGACCAACCAATGCATATGGTATCGGTGATCGCGAGAGATCCCGCTTAGTCTCGGAGATGCATTCGGCAAGCCGCGAAATCGGTACGCAGACATCGGTAGCAAAGCCCTTGGAACCGGGACGGAGCGCTAGCGCCGCGTAGTAGGCGTCGTGCCGCGCCTGCCAGAGTTTCGAGCGTTCCTCGGGTGTTGTTGCCCATCGGAAACCATCGCTGCCAAACTCACCGGCGATTGCCTTCACTGCTTCGGCCTGCTCGGCGACGCCAGTTGGCGTGCCGTGAAACTCAAAAAAAAGAGTTGGAGCTACTTTGTGGTCGAGCTTCGAATACTTGTTAATCGCGGCGATTTGAGATTCATCGAGTAACTCGATTCGCGCGACGGGTATGCCGCTTTGGATGGTCAAGATAACCGTATCGACCGCGCCTTCGATGGCAGGGAAAGCGCAAACCGCCGCAGACTCAGCTTCTGGAATACCATAAAGCCTGACCGTCAGCTCAGTGATGACACCGAGGGTGCCTTCCGATCCTACGAAAAGGCGAGTCAAGTCATATCCGGCCGCTGATTTGCGGGCGCGCCGTGCGGTTCGAATAACGCGGCCATCGGCGAGCACTACTGTCAGCGTCAATACGTTTTCGCGCATCGTCCCGTAGCGGACCGCATTGGTTCCCGAAGCACGCGTCGCAGCCATCCCGCCGAGCGAGGCGTCAGCGCCGGGATCGATCGGAAAAAACAGCCCGGTATCGCGCAGATGCTCGTTGAGCTGTTTGCGGGTGACACCCGCCTCGACGCTGACGTCCAGATCTTCAGCGTTGACTCGTATGATGCGGTTCATCTGGGACATGTCGATGCAGATCCCGCCCGCGAGCGCGGCGACGTGACCTTCGAGCGAAGTGCCTGCCCCGAATGCTATGACCGGCGTCTTATGATTGGCACACAGCTTTACGATTGACGCGACTTCTTCGGTGCTATGTGCGAACGCAACCGCGTCCGGAGCATGCGGCGCGTGATATGATTCATCTTTTCCATGATGGGCGCAGACGACCGCTGAAGTAGAAAGCCGGTCTCCGAGGAGCTGGCGTAACGCGGCAAGTAGCGATGCCTCGGGAGGGTCGCGACGAAGAGCGGATGCGGGCATGGCGGCAACCGAGAAAAATCGGGAGCGGGACTCTTGGGTCGAGAATTACTCCGCGACCGACAGCTCTGCAATGATATTCCCGAGAACCTTGAGCTTAGGCAGCGGTGGGTTTTGAATTAATCGTTTCGTCGGAACCCGTTGGGAGATCATTTCCTAAAACGTAACGAAGCCGGCAATTCGTTTCCTTTTCCGGAGCCGGCTGCGCCTGTCGTTGAGCAACTACCGAGGAAACACTACGTTCTGCAGTTGCGACGACGAAGTTTGGGAGGGCCGGGATGGCGCTGGCGGCGGTCACGCTCGATGACAAATACGCTCTCGACAGGGGTCAGGTTTACCTGACCGGGATCCACGCTCTGGCGCGCCTGCCGATGATGCAGCGGCAGCGCGACGTCGCCGCTGGACTTAACACCGCTTGTTTTATTTCGGGCTATCGCGGTTCGCCCTTAGGTGGACTTGATCAGAGTCTCTGGAGTGCCCGCCGCTTCCTCGATCGCAATGCTATCCACTTCCAACCGGCGATCAATGAGGAACTCGGTGCGACTGCGGTTTGGGGAAGTCAGCAGATTGGTCTGTTCCCCGGGGCCAAATATGACGGCGTTTTTGCCATGTGGTACGGCAAGGGGCCGGGGGTCGACCGCAGCGGGGATGTTTTAAAGCACGGCAACGCCGCCGGGTCGGCGGCCCATGGCGGGGTACTCCTCCTCGCCGGGGATGATCATACGTGCAAATCCTCGACTCTACCGCACCAATCCGAATACTCGTTTATGGATGCCTGTGTCCCGGTGATGAACCCGTCGGGGGTGCAGGAGATTCTCGACCTCGGCCTCTACGGCTGGGCGATGTCGCGATATTCTGGCTGTTGGGTTGCCTTCAAGACGATCGCCGAAACCGTCGACAGCTCCGCCTCGGTCGAAGTCGGCCCGGAGCGTATCAGCATCGCGCTCCCCGACGATTTCGAGATGCCGCCTGGCGGCCTCAATATTCGCTGGCCCGATCAACCGCTCGACCAGGAATACCGACTGCACAAATATAAGCTCTATGCGGCGCTCGCTTTCGCGCGGGCGAACCGCCTCGACCGAATTGTCATCGACAGCCCACGGCCGCGGTTCGGGATCGTCACCACTGGGAAATCCTATCTCGATGTGCGCCAGGCGCTCGACGACCTGGGAATAGACGAGGCGCATGCCGCGGAAATCGGCTTTCGCCTTTACAAAGTCGCGATGTCATGGCCTCTCGAACGCGAGGGCATCCGCCACTTTGCCGAAGGGCTCGACGAGATCCTGGTGGTCGAAGAAAAACGGGCCGTCATCGAGAACCAATTTAAGGAACAACTCTACAATTGGCGGGAAGACGTCCGACCGCGCGTCGTCGGCAAATTCGACGAGAACCGCAACTGGATACTGCCGTCGAATGGCGAGCTGACGCCCGCTCAGATCGCTCGGGTCATTGCGCAGCGGATTGGCCGGTTCCATACCTCGCCGCGCATCGCGGAGCGCATCGCCTTTCTGGAGGCAAAAGAGCGTCAGCTCGGCGGCGGCAACGTCGTGCCGTTCAGCCGCACACCCTATTTCTGCTCTGGCTGCCCGCACAATACCTCCACCAAAGTCCCGGAGGGCAGCCGGGCGCTCGCCGGCATTGGGTGCCATTACCTTTCGCAATTCATGGACCGCTCAACCGCGACCTTCACGCAGATGGGCGGCGAGGGGGCGCCATGGATCGGCCAGGCACCCTTCACCGAAACTCGGCATATTTTCGCCAATCTCGGCGATGGCACCTACACCCACTCGGGCGTGCTCGCGATCCGTGCGGCGGTCGCAGCCAAGGTCAATATCACCTACAAGTTGCTGTTCAATGATGCTGTGGCAATGACCGGCGGTCAGCCGATTGATGGCGGCCTGACCGTGCTGACGCTGACGCGCCAGCTTGCCGCCGAGGGAGTGCAGCCGATCGTCGTGGTGACGGACGAGCCTGAGAAATACCCGCCCGGCGTCGATTTCGCGCCGGGGGTAACAGTGCGTCATCGCGACGATCTCGATGCCGTTCAGCGCGAGCTGCGCGAGACTGCCGGGGTCACCGCTATCGTTTACGACCAGACCTGCGCCGCCGAGAAGCGCCGCCGGCGCAAGCGCGGTCGCCTTCCCGACCCGGCCAAGCGGGTCTTCATCAATGACCTCGTCTGCGAAGGTTGCGGGGACTGCTCGAAAACTTCGAACTGCGTTTCGGTGGTGTCGGTCGAGACCGAGTTTGGCCGCAAGCGTGCGATCGATCAGTCGAGCTGCAACAAAGATTATTCCTGCGTGGAGGGGTTCTGCCCGAGCTTTGTCACCGTGCACGACGGCACGCTCAGGCGGCGGAAAGGAGGGGATCTCGGCGAGGAGGAGCTACCGCCGCTACCCGCACCGGCTCAACCAGCTCTCGACGAACCTTACGGCATCCTCATCACGGGGGTCGGTGGAACTGGTGTCGTCACGATTGGAGCCCTACTCGGAATGGCGGCACATCTCGAGCAAAAGGGGTGCACTGTTCTCGATATGACTGGGCTCGCTCAGAAAGGCGGTGCCGTCTACAGCCACGTGCGGATCGCCCGGAGACCGGACGAGATCCATGCGGTCCGGATCGCCGCCGGCGGCGCTCGCCTGCTACTGGGTTGCGATCTCGTGGTCTCGGCAAGCGCCGACGCCCTCTCCAAGCTACAGCCCTGCCACAGTCGTGCCATCGTAAACAGCCACGAGATCATCACAGGCGATTTTACGCGTAATCCCGACCTGGTTTTTCCCAGCAGAGAATTGCAGCAAAGCATAACCGACGCGACTGGTGCGGAGAACGCCGAGTTTCTCGACGCCACTCGCGTCGCCACCGGTCTCTTTGGGGATTCGATCGCAAGCAACCTGTTTATGCTTGGCTATGCTTACCAACGTGGACTGGTGCCGCTTTCGGCCGAGGCGATCGAGCGGGCGATCGCGCTGAACGGAGTTGCCGTCGAATTCAACCAAAGTGCCTTCAGCTGGGGTCGCCGTACCGCGGTCGATTCTACGCTTGTGGAAGCCCGCGCAACCCCGCCTACCGCGATATCGGAGACACATCGCCTTTCCGAGACTCTCGATCAGGTGATTGATCGCCGCGTTGTCTTTCTAACCAAATACCAGAACAGCGCCTATGCTGCGCGCTACGCCACGATGGTCAGGCGCGTCCACGACGCGGAAGCAGCGTGTCTTCCCACCGAGACCCGACTGACCCGATCGGTTGCCCACGCGTTGTTCAAACTGATGGCTTACAAGGACGAATACGAAGTCGCCCGGCTTTTCACTGAAACCGATTTCTTAAGACGCGTGGCCGATCAGTTTGACGGGCCTTACGAGTTGAATTTTCATCTGGCGCCACCGATTCTCGGCGATCGCGATCTCCAGACTGGTCATTTGCGCAAGCGCCGTTTCGGTCCTTGGGTGCTACTCGCCTTCCGAGCCCTCGCGAAGCTTCGCAGGCTCCGCGGCACCCCATTTGACCTTTTGGGCCGCAGTGAAGAACGGCGTGTGGAGCGTGGACTGATCAGAGACTACGAAGCGATGATCGAGGACGTCCTCGCGCGTCTATCGCCCGCCAATCATGCAGTCGCAGTCGACCTTGCCGCGCTGCCGCTCGAAATCCGTGGCTTTGGTCATATCAAGAAAGCGGCCCTTGCTGGCGCAAAAGCGAAAGAAGGCGTTCTCCTCACCCGCTTCCGTTCACCGCCGGCTACCCAAGCGCTGGCCGCCGAATAACCATTCCCTTATCCCGTTTCGAGGGGCAGCGCGACGAAGCGAGTGTTGCCCTCGCGCTCGACCCGCACGAGGACATTTTTATGCCCATTCTTCTTGGCAGCAGCTATTTTCTGCTGCAGCTCATCGAGCCCAGCCACCAATTCGTGACCGAGAGCAACGACGAGGTCACCAGGGCGCAAGCCTTGCGCTGCGCCGGGGCTGTTTTGCGAGACCTCGGAGATCACGACCCCCTTCGCAACCTCGGGCAACGAGAATTGCTTACGTAGCTCAGGTGTCAGCTTGACGAGCTTCAGACCAAGCGCTTCGATGCTCGGCGGCGGTTTCGGTTTTTCTGGTTCGGACGAAGGCGCCGGCGGACGGTTCGGGTTCAACGCTGCGATCTTGAGCTCGACCTCATGCTCCTTGCTATCGCGCCACACCGTCAGCTTGACGGTCGTCTCGGGCGGCGTATCGGCAACCAGCCGAGGAAGCTGCCGGCTTCGATCGATCGGCTTTCCATCATAGGAAAGAATTACGTCTCCCGGCTGCAGCTTTGCCTGCGCCGCAGGGCTTGCCGGATCAATAACGGCGACCATTGCACCGCGGCCCTTGTCCAGCCCAATTGCCTCGGCGATTTCATCGGTGACGGGTTGGATGCGCGCGCCGATCCATCCGCGTTCAACCTTACCTGTCGCCCTCAACTGCTCGATGATCGGCCGAGCAAACGCCGAGGGGATCGCGAAGCCGATGCCGATCGACCCTCCTGAAGGCGAGAAAATCGCCGTATTTATACCGATTACATCCCCGCCAAGGTTGAACATCGGGCCGCCGGAGTTACCGCGATTGATTGACGCGTCAGTCTGCAAAAAGTCATCATAGGGGCCGGAATGGATGTCCCGCGCGGTCGCTGAAATAATGCCCGCGGTGACCGTGCCGCCGAGACCGAACGGATTACCGATTGCAAGCACCCAGTCTCCTACTTTCGACTTGGTGGAGTCGCCCCAATTGCTGGCGGGCAGGGGTGCTTTTGGCTCTACCTTGAGCAGTGCGAGATCGGTCACCGCGTCTCGTCCGATTACCTCAGCCTGCAATGTCGTGTCATCAGAGAGAGTAACCATTATTTGCTCGGCGTTGGCGATCACGTGGTTGTTGGTAACAATGATTCCCGCCGGATCGATGATGAACCCCGATCCGAGCGATGCGGCCCGCGGGGCCGATGAATTTGGTCCGCCCGGCGCCCCTCTTTCGCTGAAGAAGTCACGGAAAAACTCGTCGAGCGGGGATCCCGGGGCCAGTTGCGCTTCAGGTGAACCCTTGGACGCCGATGCTGCGGTAGCCTGGGTCGTTGAAATATTGACGACAACCCCACTCAGCCGCGCAGCCAGCTGTGCAAAAACCTCGGAAAAGGGGGCCTCCGGCGCCTCGGCCTGGCCCGGCATAGCCACACTCAACGACAGCGTCAGCAATACCGCGTGGATCGTAGTCCGAGGGCCGAAGAAGGCCACAATGTATCTCCTTTACGCCAGCCCTCGCCATCTGACCGCCGCAGGCGGGGCAGGAGCTTTAGAAATTGCGATTTGGTGGGGCTCGATAGGAAATGTCGGCACGCTTGGCAAGATTGAATAGCAGCTTGACCAAATCGCCCATCGCAACATCTTTGTGACATTGCCAACTGTCTGTCCTATAGCAAGCCGATCGCATATTGTTTCCGGCACGATAAGAGCCCGAACGGCGTTGATGACCGTGGCAAACGGGCTTCTTTGTCGCACTTAGCCTCACATCGGACCCAAGCGATTTTGATAAGGAATTTCAACTATGTGGCGCCGGCGTAGCGCAAAGATTGTCGCGACCCTCGGGCCGGCGAGCTCTACCCCAGAGAGGATCCGCGCGCTGTTCGAAGCTGGCGTTGATGTTTTCCGACTGAATTTCAGTCATGGTACGCATGAGGAACACCGAGGCCGCTTCGACACGATTCGAGCCATCGAGCGCGCAACCGGGCGACCGATCGGCATCCTCGCCGATCTGCAAGGGCCAAAACTTCGCCTTGGAACCTTCCGCAGAAGCCCGATCGAACTAGCTGCGGGCGCACGCTTTCGTGTCGACCTTGATCTCGAGCCCGGCAACGAAAACCGCGCGCCGCTGCCGCATCCCGAGATCTTCGAAGCCATACGCCCCGGCACCGAATTGCTTCTCGACGACGGCAAGGTGCGGCTCCAGGTCGAGGCGTGCGGCGCCGGCTTCGCCGACACGTCATGCATGGTCGGCGGCCAGCTATCCGACCGCAAGGGGGTCAATGTACCAAACGCTGTGCTGCCGCTATCCGCGGTTACGGAAAAGGATCGCGCCGACCTGGCCTTCGCTCTTGATCGAGGTGCAGATTGGGTCGCGTTCTCGTTCGTCCAGCGTGCCGACGATGTGGCCGAAGGACGTAAGTTGGTTGGCGGCCGTGCCGGCGTTATGGTCAAACTCGAAAAGCCGTCGGCGATCCAGAGGCTGTCCGAGATCATCGAGCTTGCCGACGGCCTGATGGTGGCGCGCGGCGACCTCGGTGTTGAAATGCCTCCGGAGGACGTACCGAGCGTTCAGAAACAAGTCATACATGCCTGCCGGCTTGCCGGAAAGCCGGTCGTCGTCGCCACACAAATGCTTGAGTCAATGATCGCGTCGCCAACGCCGACCCGCGCCGAAGCGTCGGACGTCGCGACTGCCGTATATGAGGGTTCCGATGCCGTGATGCTGTCCGCCGAAACAGCTGCCGGACATTATCCGGTCGAAGCGGTCGAGATCATGAACCGCATTGCCTGCCGGGTGCAGGAGGATCCGCTCTATTACTCGACATTGGAGGGCACCCGCATCGAGCACGAGCACACCGCTCCCGACGCAATCAGCGTCGCCGCTCGACAAGTCGCGAGCCTTGTCGGCGCAGCCGCGATCGTATCCTATACGACTTCGGGCGCGACGGCCTTGCGCGCTGCGCGGGAGCGGCCCGAGGCCCCCATCTTGGTACTCACTTCGAACCTCAGCACGGCACGGCGCTTGGCCGTTTTGTGGGGCGCGCATTGCGTGCATACAAGCGACGTCAATAGTTTTGGGGACATGGTGCAAAAGGCGGTGCGGATCGCCCACCGCGAAGGGATCGCACAACCCGGCCAACGGGTAGTCATCACTGCCGGCGTCCCGTTTGGCACTCCCGGCGCCACCAATGTTTTGAGAATTGCCTGGGTGGACCGCTGACAACACTGCCAATATTGGCAACCATGGCGGGATGGTCTCTGGCCTTTGTTTGTCTGCAACGCGCGAACGTGATACACTCGGATTGTATCGACCTCATGGATTTATCAGTTGTCATTCCAGTAAAGAACGAGGCGGAGAATGTCGCTCCGCTTTTCGAGGAAATCGGCACCGCGCTCGATGGCGTTATTGACTATGAAGTTCTGTTTATCGACGATGGCAGCAAAGATGGGACGGTGGCCGCGGTTTTGAGGCTTGCAGCCGACAGGCCGCGATTGCGATTGCTGCGTCACGCTAAGAGCTATGGACAAAGCGCTGCGATTCGCACCGGGGTCAGAGCGGCTGATGGCGTCTGGATTGCGACGCTCGATGGCGATGGCCAGAACGATCCCGCGGATATCCCGGAATTATTGCATCACGGTCGCACGAGCTCAGCAAGCGCGCCGGTTTTGGTCGCAGGATACCGCGAAAAGAGGCAGGATGGCTGGTCGAAGCGGTCCGCGTCGCGGATCGCCAATGCGATCCGCAGCCGGTTGCTCGGAGATGACACGCCGGATACCGGCTGCGGCTTGAAGCTGTTTCCGAGATCGCTGTTCCTAGAACTGC
>Ga0070698_100002880_pt1 | contig 18932 bp, 12 predicted proteins | sample KBSK1502metaG_FD_65477 | JGI IMG/M metagenome (GOLD analysis project Ga0070698, IMG submission 65477) | Corn, switchgrass and miscanthus rhizosphere microbial communities from Kellogg Biological Station, Michigan, USA - KBS K1-50-2 metaG | ecosystem: Host-associated > Plants > Roots >...
TCGCCCACGTGGCGGACGCGACCCTCGGCCAGCATCGAGTATCCCTGCTTGTTCATCGAGGCGAACATCTCGGGCGGGATCGGCGTGTGGATGACGCCCACCTCGGCATTGATGTCGGCGCCCGTCAGGACCGCGACCACTCCCGGGATCTTCCTCGCGGCGCTCGTATCGATGCGCTTGAGGATGGCGTGGGCGTGGGGACTCCTGACGAAAGCCAGCTGCAGCGCGCCTTCGAGGCGCACGTCGTTGACGTAGGGGTCACTGCCGGAGATGAGCTTGGGATCTTCGAGCCGCTTGACCCCGCGGCCCACGAGCTTGATCGACATGGCGTCAGTCTCCCTGATGGTTCCGATGGTGTGCGAGCAGGAGGCCATGGTACCACGCGGCGAGAATCCCCCGCATCCCGCTTCGGGTTGCGCTACGCTGGGCGAGCGCCCGGCTCCTGCCGGGCTGTTCTTCCACCGGGAGGCTCGTGATTCCGACGTCGGCCGGAGCGGCACGAGGCGGTCTCAAACGGGACGTACGCGTCATCGGCGTGGTGGGCGGGGCGCACTTCGTCAGCCACTTCTTTCAGCTGACGCTGCCGCCGCTCTTCCCGCTCCTGCGCGACGACTTCGGCGTCACCTACATCCAACTGGGGCTCGTGATGAGCCTCTTCTACGCCTCGTCCGGAATAGGTCAGACGGCCTCCGGATTTCTCGTGGATCATTTTGGCGCCCGCCGTGTGCTGCCCGCCGGCATGGCCCTCGTCGCGCTCGCGACGGCGCTGGCGGGGCTTGCGCCCTCCTACTGGGCGCTCGTGGCGGTGGCGCTCCTGGGCGGGCTCGGCAACAGCGTCTTCCATCCGGCGGACTATTCGATCTTCAACGCTTCGGTCTCGTCGTCGCGCCTCGGCCGGGCCTACGGCGCGCATTCGCTCTGCGGCAACCTCGGCTGGGTGGTGGCGCCGGTCGTCGTCGTGGCACTGTCCGCGGCCTTCGGCTGGCGCGCGGCGCTCCTCATCGTGGGAGGGCTCGGCGTCGCCGCGGCGCTCGCGCTCTCCACCCAGCGAGAAACGCTCGACGACCGGCGCGAGCTGGCCGGGCTTCGCAGCGTGCCGGTGGGTGGATGGTCCGCCAGCGTGAAGCTTCTCATGGCAAGGCCCATCCTGATCGCCTTCGCCTACTTCGCCCTGCTCGCGACGTCGCAGATCGGTATCCAGACGTTCTCCGTCTCGGCCATGGTCGCGATCTACGAGGCGCCCCTCGGTCTCGCCACGGGCGCGCTCACCGCCTTCTTCGTCGGCAGCGCGGCCGGCGTTCTTCTGGGAGCTTTTCTCGCCGACCGCACCAGCCGCCACGACCTGCTCGCGAGCGTGGGCATGTGCGTGGGCGCGCTCGCGAGCCTCGTCATGGCGAGCGCGGTTCCGCCGCTGGCGGTCCTCCCGGTGGTGATGGCGCTGGCGGGCTTCTGTCTCGGCGCGACCACGCCCTCGCGTGACATGCTCGTGCGCGCGGCCACGCCGCCGGGCGCTTCGGGCAAGGTCTACGGCTTCGTCTACTCCGGGCTCGACCTCGGCTCCTCGCTGACCCCGCTGCTCTTCGGCTGGCTGCTGGACAGAGGCGAGCCCCGGATGCTCTTCGTGGCCTCGGCGGCCTTCATGCTGCTGACCATCGCCACCGTCGTCCAGGTCCGGCGCCAGGCGGCGCCGACAAGGGTGCGGGTGCCCGCTCACCGGTGACGAGCGTGGCTTCGGATGGCCAGAGCGGCCCGGCCTTCCGGAGCGACCTGGCGCGGCGGCTGCTCGATCACCTCCGCGACACGCTTCGCCAGCCGGCCCTCGAGCTCGCCGAAGCGCCGGTGCCGATCAGCGGCGGCTACGACACGAAGATCTTCGCTTTTCGGCTGGCCGGCGCAACCGCGCCGTTCTCCGGGCCCCTGATCCTCCGGCTGCTCGGCCCGAAGCACGACCCCACACGGGCGCTTCGCGAGCGAGCCGTGCAGAACGCGGTCGCCGCGCTGGGCTATCCAGCCCCGCGCGTGCTGGCCGCCAGCGCCGACGTCGCCATCCTGGACGGCGCCTTCCTCGTCATGGAACGGGCGCCGGGCCGGCCGATGCTCGAGGTGAGGAAGCTTGGCATTGCCGGCGTACTCGCGCGGACGCAGCTCCGGCTCCACGATCTCGACGCGCTACCGCTGCTCAGCGCCGTGAGGCAGGAAGGCATCGGAGAGATGCCGAGTTTTGACAGCATGCTGGCCGACCTCGACCGACGAGTCACCCGCCGTCCCGTTGAGGGCCTCGTCCAATCGATGCGCTGGCTCCTGTCGCACGGCCCGCCCGAGCCGGACCGACGAGCCATCTGCCACGGCGACTTCCATCCCCAGAACGTCCTGATGTCAGGCCATGCCGTGACGGGTGTGCTCGACTGGCCGAATGCGGTGGTCGCAGATCCCGCCTATGACGTGGCGGCGACGCGCGTCATCCTCTCCTGCGTGCCCATCGAGATGGCTGCGGTGCCGGCGGTTGCGCGTGTGTTGGTCCGAATGATGCGGCCCGTCCTGCTCGCGCGTCACCTGGCTGGGTACCAGCGCCGCCGGAAGCTCGACCGGACGACGCTCGCGTACTACGAGGCGGCGAGCTGCATGCGAGGGCTGGTGAGGGTGGCCGAGGCCCGCCTCGGCTCGGCAGGAGGAGCCACCGCCTTGAATCCGCTCGACGCCTCATCGTTCGGCGAGAGGCTCGCGGTGCGCTTCGCCCGGATCACGGGCATCGGTCCCGCGCTGCCGCCAGTCCGATAAGGTGCGGTGATGTGAGCGCGAGAGCCCGCCGGAGGGCGACGGGGCCGCCGCTCTAGTGTCGCGGGCGCGTCCTGCATCACCAATCAGCTAACGCCGTCCCGGCCCACGCCGCTGATGCCTCCAGTGCCGAAAGTAGGGAAGCCCAAGACCCAAGGCCACCACGGCCAAGATCAGCACGAGTACGATTCCGACGGACAGGAGCGCACCCAATACATGAAGAGTCACTCCTGTCCGGCCCTTGTCCATCCCCCCGCGATGTAGTGGCCGACGCAGGCTTCCTTTTGCGACCACGGATTCAGGCCCCGGAGACTTTCCCTACAGATCGCCGTTTCGCCGGTGCGCGGGTTCACCATGACCACGTCTGCCGCGCAGCCGCTCAAGAAGCAGGCGGCCGCGATCAGGGCCGCGTATCGCCAGCGTGACGCTTTCATCGCTCGGCCGCTTCGCCGGTTGTGGGAGCCGCCGGCGGGCGGTTCCACCACCCGCCGCCGAGCGCCTGAAAGAGCGCCGCGGTGTCGGCCAACCGGCTCGCCTGCGCCTGCACATGAGCAATCAACGTCTGCTGATAGGCCTGCCGCGCACTCAGCAGAGCGAGGTAGTTGACACCTCCGAGCTCCTGCTGCTTGAGGGTGATATCGAGGGTCCTCCTGGCGGCCCGCTCCGCGCCCACCGCCGCGGTGAGGCTTGCCGCATCGGCCTGGAGCGCATACAGGGTGTCCGCGACGTTCTGGAAGCCCGTGATGACCGTGCTCCGGTATTGCGCCGCCGCCTGCTCGAAGGCCGCCTCGGCGGCGCGCCGCCGGTACAGCAGGGTTCCGCCGTCGAAGATCGATTGTGCGAGGTTGCCGGCAATGGTCCAGAACGGATTGCCGTTGGCAAACAGCTGGGTAAAGGCGGTGGACGTTCCGCCATACGCGCCGGTGATGGTGAACTGCGGCATCTGGTTCGCGACGGCGACGCCGATCTGAGCGCTGGCGGCGTGCAACTGCGCTTCCGCGGCGCGCACGTCCGGGCGCTGCTCGACGAGCCTGGACGGCACGCTCACCGGCAGATCCGTGGGCAGCCGGAATGACGCGAGCTCGAACGTCTCGTCGGGATCGTCACTCGGGAGCCGAGCCGCCAGGGCCGTCAGGAGGTTGCGGTTTTGCTCCAGCTGCTTCTGCAACGGCGGCAGCGTCTGCTCCACCTGCGCGAGGGCGGTTTCCTGCGCGGACACCTCGAGCCCGGATACGGCTCCCAACTGGAACTGGCGCCGCACCAGATCGAGCGACCTCGTGCTGATCGCGATGATCTCCCGGGTCGCGGCCAGCTGCGCCCGCAGCGAAGCCTCCTGCACGGCCGCGGCCACCACGTTCGAGGTCAGTGTCATGTATGCAGCCTCCAGCTGGAAGCGCTGAGCCTCGGCCTGTCCGAGCAGTGACTCGAGCTGCCGCCGGGTGCCTCCGAACACGTCCGGCATGAAGCCCACGCTTACCTGGGCGGTATAGAGCGTGTAGGTGAACTGATTCGGGTCGGTCAGCGGGTTCGAAAACGTGGCCGACGTCCGCTGGTAACTCGGTGCGAAGCTCCCCTGGAGGGTCGGAAAGAAGAGTCCCCGCTGCGCGGAGACGAGCGCCGTCGCCTGACGCAGGGACTGCTGCGCCGCGACGAGGGTGGGATTGGCCCGGACGGCCCGCTCGACGAGCGCGTTCAACCCGGGCGACTCGAACAGGGTCCACCAATCGTGCGGGATTTCCCCCCCGGGGAGGAGGCGCTGCGCGTCGCCGCCCGGGACGTCCACCGCCGCCGTCGTCGAGGAGAGGGAAGGTCGCGCATAGCTGTCGACCGGCGGGGCGGCGGGGCGTGTGAAGTTGGGGCCCACCGCGCAGCCGGTCAGCAGGGCGACGGCCATCAACGAAGCGACCGCCCTCGTCACCGCACCTGGCGGGACGGCGCGTCTATCCAGCGGTGTCATGATCCTTCGCCGTGGGGGATGCGGCGTACCGGGCGAAACGCCTCCGCCAGCCAATACACCGCCGGGAGCGCGAAGAGCGTGAGGAAGAGCGTGGAAGTCAGCCCTCCGATGACCACGGTCGCGAGCGGCCGCTGGATGTCGGACCCGATCCCGTGAGCGAGCGCGGCCGGGAGCATCCCGAGGCCCGCCACGACGATGAGGATCAAAAGCGGCCGGAACTGCACCCGTGCCCCCTGAACGACCGCATCGAGCAGCACCACGCCGGGGATTCGGCGTCGCGTGTTGATCTCCGAGACGTAGAGCAGCCCGCCCATGACGGCGACGCCGAACAGCGAGATGAAGCCCACCGCCGCCGAGACGCTCAGGTGGATGTCTCTGAGGTAGAGCAGGATCAGGCCTCCCGACAGGGAGAATGGCACGTTCAGGAGGACGAGCAGCGCATCGAGGCCCGAGCCGAACGTGATGAAAAGGAGAACGAAGATGATCGCGATCGTAACCGGGATGATGACCACGAGCCGCTGACGGGCGCGCCGAAAGTTCTCGAACTGCCCGCCCCATGTGACGCGGTATCCGGGAGGCAGCGGGACCTCTCTCGCGAGTCGCGCCTGGGCTTCGGCAACAAACCCGCCCTGATCGCGCCCATGGATGTTCGCCCGCACGGTGATCGCCCGCTTGTTTTCACGCCGCGCGACGATCGTCGCGCCGTCCTCCACCCGGATGTCCGCGAGCTGGGACAGCGGCACCCGGGCCCCGTCACGGACGGGGATCAGAAGATTCCCGATGCTCGCGGGATCGGCTCGCGCTTCCGGCACGAATCGCGCCACCACGTCGAAGTGGCGATCTCCCTCGAATACGCTGGTGATCGGACTGCCGCCGAGCGCCACGTCGATCACGTCCTGGACGTTGCCGACGTTGATGCCGTAGCGCGCTACCTGAGAGCGCTTGATGGAAATGTGCAGCTGCGCCTGGCCCCGCTCCTGCTCGATCGACGTGTCGACCGCCCCCCGCACGTCCCGCAGCAGCCGAAGCGTGCGCTCGGCAAGGGTGCGGAGCTCGTTGAGATCCGGTCCACTGATGATGACGGCCAAGTCCGCGGACGAGCCGGTGGCAATCTGCGTCGCGCTGTCGATGATCGGCTGGGTGAAGTTGAGGGTCGCGTCGGGGATCGTGTCCCGGAGATGCCGCCGCAGCTCGTCCACGAGCTGCCCCTTCGTCTTCCCGGACTTCCAGGTGTCATACGGATACAGGTTGAGCAGCATCTCGTTGCGATTTGGCCCGAAGGGATCTGTTCCCGAATCGTTGCGCCCGGTCTGCGACGTGACGAGACTGACCTCGGGTCTCTGGAGGATGGCCAGTCTGATGGCGCGGGCGACCTCGGCCGATTTCTCAAGGGATATCCCCGACGGCAGGTTGGCTGCGATCCAGATGACGCCCTCGTCGAGCGTTGGCAGGAACTCGGTCCCCAGACGCGTGCCGAGGTAGATGGCTCCGGACACGACGCAGGCCGCGACGAGGACGGTCAGCCATGCGTGGCGCACGCTGGCGCGGACGATCGCCTCATAGCGCCGGGTAATGACGTCGAGCAGCCGGTGCTCCTTGACTTGCGTCCCGCCACGGAAGACAAAGGTGGCCAGGACGGGGACGAGGGTGAGACAGAGCAGGAGCGAGCCGACCAGCGCGAAGACGACCGTCAGGGCCATCGGCGTGAAGAGACGACGCTCGACGCGCTCGAGGGTCAGAAGCGGGATATACGCCGCGATGATAATCATGAGAGAGAAGAGAATGGGGCGCTGGACCGCCAGCGCGGCCTCACGGACCCGCGCTGTCAGCTGCCCGCCGTCCAGTCGCGCGGTCTCGTGCTCCAGATTCCGGATGATCCGCTCCACCATGACCACCGTGGCGTCAACGAGGATGCCGAAGTCGAGCGCGCCGATGCTGAGCAGGCTCATGGGCACCCCCGACAGGTACATGCAGAGGGAGGCGAACAGCAGGGACAGCGGGATCGTGAGCGCCGTCAGGAGCGCGGCACGGAGGCTCACGAGGAAGACCAGCAGGACGGTCACGACGATGACGAAGCCTTCGATCAGTACGCGCGTGATGGTGCGCAGCGTGTGCTGCACGAGCTCCGTCTTGTCATGGATCGGCACGATTCGCACGCCGCGCGGCAGGCGCGTGGCATTGATCTCATCGACCACTTCGTGGAGGTCGCGAAGGACCGCGCTGGGATTCTCCCCGCGGCGCATGAGGACGATCGCCTCCACCCCGCCCGGGCCGAGCGCGTCGCGGTTCATGGCGAAGATCCCCGTCTGGGGCAGGCTGCCCACCGCGACCTTGCCGATGTCGCGCACGTAGACCGGCACATTCTTTGGCGAATCGAGGACGATGTTGCCGATGTCTTCACCGTCCTCGATGAGGGCGGATCCACGGACGGCGAGCGACTGCTGGCCCATCCGGAGGAGCGCGCCGCCCGCGTTGCGGTTGTTGTTCTTCACCGCGTCCGCGATCTGACGCACGCTGAAGTTGTGCTTGTCGAGCGCGCGGGGATCCACCTGGATCTCGTACTGGCGGGTGAGCCCGCCGAAGGGCGTCACGTCGGCCACACCCGGGATCTGGAGCAGCCGCGCCGCCACGACCCAGTCCTGCAGCTCGCGCAGCTGCATCGGGTCGTAGCCGGGGCCCTCGAGAACATAGCGATAGAACTCGCTGATCCCGCCGATCAGCGGGCCCAAGGTCGGCGTGACACCGCTTGGGAGATCAGCGTCGCGCAGCTTCTCGAGCACGACTCGTCGCGCGAAGTAGTCGTCGGTCGTGTCGGTGAACGTGAGCTCGACGACCGAGAGGCCGAAGATGGTCCGCGACCGCCGGTCGATGACGTTGGGGGTGTTGTTCAGCGCCCGCTCGATGGGCACCGTGACCTGTTTCTCGACCTCTTCGGCGGCGAACCCGGGGTAGAGCGTGATGACCACGACACCAGGATCCGAGAGGTCCGGATAGGCCTCGAGCTTGAGCTGGGTGAAGGACCAAGCCCCGGCAGTCGCCATCGCGAGGACGGCGAAGACGACGACGGCGCGATGCGCCAGCGCCAACTCGAGCATCCGAGCGAGCATGGGGGGTTACTGCCCGCGCAGCAGAATGGCGCCATCGACGATCACACGGCTGTTCGCCTCCAGCCCGCTCGTGATCGCGACGAGATCACCCGTTCGAATACCGGTCGTGACCACCCGGCGCTCGAACTGGCCGGGCGCGCGCTCCACGAAAACCTCCGAGCGCCCGTACTCCTGGACGATGGCAGCGGCCGGCACCACCGAGAGCAGCCGGGGTGTCCCGGCATGGCGCATCGTGCCGAACATCTCGGGGACGAAGCGTCGCGTCGGGTTGGGGAGATCCACGTAGACCTTGAGCGTGCGGGACTGGGGGTCAAGGGTGCTTCCAACGCGCGCGACGCGGCCGGTGAACTTCTCCCCCGGGTAGGCGACCAGGGCAATCTCGACGCTGTCTCCGATCCGAATATGCCGCATGAACGGCTCGGGCACGTCCGACGAGACCCACACCGTGCTCAAGTCGGCGATCGACATGAGCGGAGTGGTGACGTCGGCGGCGGACGAGACGGCGGCGCGGTAGTCACCTGGTACCACGCTGATGTCCGTCACGACGCCGACAATCGGCGCGCGGACGACGACCGCCTGCTGAAGATCCGAGGGGTTGAGGCCGAGCAATGCCAGCTTGCGCAGCGCCAGCGCGAGCGCCGCTTGGGCGCTTTCGAGGGCGGCTCGGGCGGTCGCGGCGTCGTTCTGCGCGGCGAGCAGGTCCTTTTCCGAGATCCCCTGAAACTCGAGGAGCTTGCGTGCCCGCTCGAGATCGGTGTCGGTCTTGGTGAGAGTCACCTTCGCCTGACGGAGCGCCGCATCGGCCTGAACGTAGGTGGAGATGGCAGCGTCGGCGTCAGGACTGTTCAGGGTGACGAGCGGCTGGCCCTCCGCAACCGCGTCCCCGAGCTTCACGGACACCGCCAGGACACGCCCCTGAACCGGCGGAAGCACGCGAGAGATTCGATTGGGGTTGATGACGACACGCGCAGGCGCGATGAGCTCGTCAATCGGAAGCGTCTGCTCGCGGACCGGTTCGATGCGAAGCTGCTTGAATCTCGGTGAATCGGGCGGCACGACGACCAGCTGCACATCCTGCGCTGCCGGCGAAGACGGGGCGGTCGAGGAGCGCTGCTGGTCCGCGCTCGATCGCTCGGCGCGGGACCGATCGCAACCGCTCAGGACGGCGAGCCCGCAGACCAAGACCATCACGATCGTCGAGACGTGAATGTCATCCCTCCCGGCAGCACGATGGATCATGGCCAACATGTACCAGAGGCAACCTGAAGAAATTCTGAAGACCGTCGAGGGCGCGGGAGTTGCCCATCCGCGCCACCGGGGGGTATCGTAGAGTCGTCATGCGCGTGCTGATCATCGAGGATGACCAGAAGGCCGCCCGCCTCTTGGCCAAGGGGCTCCGGGAGGAGCGCTTCGTGGTCGACCTTGCTCACTTGGGCAAGGTGGGCGACGAGATGGCGAGTGTCAATGCCTATGACGCGATTGTCCTCGACTGGCTCCTCCCGGACCGAGAGGGCATCGTCGTCTGCCGGGACCTTCGGGAGCGCGGCGTGGCGACTCCCATCCTGATGCTCACGGCGCGTGACTCATTGACGGACCGGGTCAAGGGGCTCAATACAGGTGCCGACGACTATCTCGTCAAGCCGTACGACTTCAGCGAGCTCTTGGCCCGACTCCACGCTCTCCTCCGACGCTCTGATCTGACGCGGGGGGTCGTGCTCTCAGTCGCCGATCTCACGCTGGATCCATTGAGCCACTGTGTCTCCCGGGCGGGCGTTGCGATCAGCTTGACCCCAAGGGAGTACGCGATCCTCGAAGTTCTCATGCGCCATCCGGGCGAGGTCGTCACGCGTACGCAGCTCGCCGAACGTGTGTGGGAAACGGAGCGCGATGAGTTCGGTAACCTCGTCGACGTCCATCTCAGTCACCTCCGCCGGAAGATCGATGGTCCCGGCGCCCCGCCGTTGATCCACACTGTCCGTGGACACGGCTATCTCCTGAGCACCGCCGGGCTATGATCCGCCTGACGCTCAAGAAGCGCGTGCTGCTCTGGCACCTGGCAGCGGTCGGCCTCATCCTCTCCCTGGCGGCGTTTGCCGCCGACTTGGTGTTCTCCCGCATGGTGCTGGGCCAGTTCGACCAGTCGCTCATAAGCCTGGCCCAGACCGAGGGCGCATTGGCGCTCGCCGATTCCAAGGAGCCGCCGCGCGTCCATGACGTGGCCCCCGGAACCTCGGCCTCGTTCCTACCGCGCCTGGACAAGTTCATCCAGATCGTAGATGCGAACGGCCACGTGGTGGCCCGGAGCGCGAACCTCGGAAACGCGCGGCTGCCGACGCCACCGGACCTCATGGACGAGCGGCACCGGGGGGACCAGGTCTTCGAAACCCTTGAGCACTTCACGGATGAGCCGGTACGCATGCTATCGGTGCCACTCGAGGTCGGCGCCGCACGGTATGCGATCCAGGTGGCTGGCTCGCTCGACGATGCCAATGCGGCACTCAGGACGGCTCGGTACCTGTTCCTCACGATGGCCGTCGCCATCCTGGGCGCCGTCGTCCTGACGGGCAGCATCCTGACCCGGGGCCTCTTGCGCCCGATCGATCGCATCGTGGTCCAGGCACGGGTCATCGAGGGATCGGCACTCGGCCAGCGCTTGCAGCACCCCGGAAGCCACGACGAGATCGCCAGGCTCGTCGAGACGCTGAACGAGATGCTCGACCGGATCGAGCAGGTCTTCGAGGCTCAGCGCCGCTTCACGGCGGACGCCTCACACGAGCTTCGCTCTCCCCTCTCGCGTCTTCGCGCAGAGCTCGAGGTGACCCTGAGACGCCCACGCGAGCGACTGGAATACGAGGAAGCGCTCCGGTCTTGCCTGGCCGAAGTCGAGCGGCTCTCGCGAATGGCCGAGGAGCTCCTCACGCTGGCGCGCCTCGAGGCCGGCGAGCCTCACGAGGCGCCGCTCGAGCCCGTTCGTCTCGCGCCGATTCTCGACGAGGCGGTGGCGCGGCTGGAGTCGGAGGCCCGCCGGCGTGACGTCAAGGTGCTGATGGATCCACCCGTCGACCTCTCCGTCAAGGTCGCCCCTGCCGCGGCCACACTGGTCGTGGCGAACGTTCTGGACAACGCCGTCAAGTTTTCGCCCCCGGGTGGCTGGGTTCGGATCCAGGTGACGTCCGAGGGACGCGCCGCGGTGGTCGCCGTGTCGGACTCGGGGCCTGGCGTCCCCGAAGAGGAGATGCCTCGCCTCTTCGAACGGTTCTACCGTGGCAGCGCCGCCCGCAGCACGGAGATGCCCGGGGCCGGCCTGGGGCTGGCCATCTGCCGGCTCGTCGTCGACGCTCAGGGCGGAGGGATCTCGGTGGCGAGCGCTCCGGGTGGCGGTGCTACCGTGCGCGTGCGCCTCCCCCTCGCGCCCTGACCACGAAGGCGATCACGTTTCGCTTCTATCAGCATTCGATCTTTCTTCAGCATTTCTTCAGGTTCGGCCTTGTAGTATGCCCGCGGCCAGGGGCAATCGAATGAGGTGTTTCATGCGATCGTGGATACTCGTGCTCGGGGGTGCCGTGCTCAGCGGAGTCCACGCGGGTGAGCGGGTGGTCGCGGGCGGCGCCATCCTGCTGAAGGGGCGGTAGAGCCCATGCTCGCCGGCCTGCTTGGGCTGGCTCTCAGGCATCGGGTGCCGGTGCTGGTGGCGGTGTTCGCCCTGGCCGGCGCCGGAATGTGGGCGTTCAAGCAACTGAAGCTGGAAGCCTACCCGGACATCTCGGACACGGGCGTTGTCGTGGTCACCCTGTTTTCCGGGTTCGCCGCCGAAGAAGTCGAGCAACAGGTGACGATCCCTATCGAGCGCGCTCTCAATAACACGCCCCGCCTGATCAGCCGCCGCTCCCGCACCATCTTCGGGCTCTCGATCGTCGAGCTCACATTTTCCGAGGGAACCGGCGACTACTTCGCTCGTCAACTGGTCCTCGATAAGCTGCGGGACGCCACCCTGCCCGATGGCGTCACGCCGACCTTGGCACCCCTGTCCACGGGCATCGGTGAGTTCTACCGCTACGTGCTGGTGGGCAAAGGATTCGACGCCATGCAACTGCGGGAGCTGCAGGACTGGGTCGTCACGCAGCGGCTGTTGCAGATTCCCGGCGTCGCCGACGTCACGATCTTCGGCGGTCTCGTCCGGCAGTACGAGATCCAGCTCGACCCTAAGGCGCTGAACAAGTACAAGTTCAGCGTCCGCCAGATCGCCGACGCGGTCAAGGGGAACAACCGCAATGCCGGGGGCGCACTCCTGACCATGGGTCAGCAATCGCTCGCCATCCGCGGCTCCGGTCTCATCCAGTCGGCCGACGACATCGGGGACATCGTCATCGATACGCAGAAAAATGTCCCCGTTTACGTCCGCGACGTGGGGCGGGTGGCGGTGGGGCATCTCCCGCAGACGGGCATCTTCGCAATGAACGACGATCCGACAGGGCCGGGCGGCGTCGAAGGCATCGTGCTCCTGCTGAGATGGGAAAACGCGAGCGAGGTGCTCGCCGGCATCCACGAGGCGGTCGACGAGCTGAACCGAACCGGTCTGCCCCAGGGCGTTCGTATCGTCCCCATCCACGACCGGACCGAATTGGTCGAGAGCACGTTGCACACGATCGCGCGGGTGCTCATCGAAGGGTTCATCGTTGTCGTGTCGGTGCTCCTGTTCTTCTTGCTCAGCCTGCGCGCGGCGTTGCTGACGGCAATCATCATCCCCTTGTCCCTGCTGTTCGCCTTCATCTGCATGTACCTGTCGGGAGTGACCCTCAGCCTGCTGAGCATAGGGGCTCTGGATTTTGGGATCCTGGTCGACGGCACGATCGTAATGGTGGAGCGGATCGTCCGGACGCTTGAAGAGCGGGGCGCGGCCGACTCGAATGAGGAGCTCGTCGATCGGGTTCGCAGCGCGGCCCTCGCGGTCCAGCGCCCCATCCTCTTCTCGTTGTCGATCATCATCGCCGCCTACATCCCGCTGCTGACCCTCGAGCGGGTTGAGCGCCGGCTCTTCACCCCCATGGCGCTGACGGTCTGCTATGCGCTGCTCGGGTCCCTCGTGCTCTGCCTGACCCTCGTGCCCGTGCTTGCAACCTTCATGTTCCGGGGTCGCAGCCAGGGGAGACGGCATCGGGTTCTCGATGGGATTACCGGGCTCTACGAGCGGATTGTCAGAGTGACGGTCCACCATGCCGGCCTGACGATGCTCGTTGCGTTTGCGGTCGTCGTCGGGTCTCTGTACTTGGGGACCCACCTGGGAACCGAGTTCATTCCGCCGCTCGACGAAGGCGAGATTTGGATTCGGGCGAACCTGCCCTCGGGCATCTCGCTCGAGGCGTCAGCCGAGGTCGCCGCTCGAATGCGCGCTCTGATCCGGCAATCGCCGGAGGTGAGGCTGGTCAGCTCTCAGACGGGGCGCAATGACTCGGGCACGGACCCGTTCGGTCCCAACCGCAACGAGATCCTCGTGACCTTGAAGCCGTACGACACATGGCCGCGCGGCAAGACGAAGGCGGATCTCGTGGTCGAGCTATCGCGACGGCTCGAGGCCAACATCCAAGGCGTGGCGCTGAACTTCACTCAGCCGATCATAGACATGTCGACCGAGGACGCTACCGGATCCTCGGCAGATCTCGCCGTAGTCCTGAGGGGCCCGGACCTCAAGACGCTCAGGCAGCTCGCCCTCCAAACGATTGAGGTGATCCGCGACGTGCCCGGGTCCGTCGACGCGTCGATCGAACAGGAAGCCGACCAGGCCCAGCTCCGCATCCGCATCGATCGGAGGCAGGTCGCTCGGTACGGTCTGAACGCGGGGGACGTTCAGGACGTGATCGACCTCGCCATCGGCGGGAGTCCGGTCACCGGAGTCTTCGAGGGAGACCGACGGTTCGACGTGGTAGCGCGATTCATCCCAGAGGCGCGGGCCGATCCGACCACCATCGGCGGCTTGTTGATTCCGACGCGCGACGGCAGCTCCGTGCCCCTGTCGCAGCTCGCCGATATCCGGGTGCGCGACGGTTCCACGATCATCGCCAGGAGGGAGAATCAGCGTCAGATCACCGTCCGGACCAATATTCGGGGCCGCGACCAGGGCGGATTCGTCGCGGACGCCCAGGCACGGATGGCACGGATGGTGCCGCTACCCCCCGGTTACCAGGTCATCTGGAGCGGCATGTTCGAGAACTTCGAACGAGCGGAACAGCGGCTAACGATCATCATCCCGGTCACGATCGGCATCATCTTCGCGCTGCTGTTCATCACGTTTGGCTCAGCTCTGGACGCGCTGCTGGTGTTGTTGAACGTACCGTTCTCACTGACGGGAGGGCTGATCCTCCTGTACCTGCGTGGGATACACCTGAGCGTGTCGGCGGCGGTCGGTTTCATCTCGCTCTTCGGTGTCGCCGTGATGAGCGGCCTCCTCTACATCTCGGAGATCAATGCGCGACGGAGCGTGCCCGACACGCCCCTCCTCGATGCGGTGATCCGCGGGGCGCGGGCCCAGTTCCGCCCGCGGTTGATCCTCATCGTCGTTGCCGGGCTCGGAATGCTTCCGGCCGCGCTCGCGCGAGGCATTGGGTCGGACATCCAACGCCCACTCGCCACGGTCGTCGTGGGCGGCTTGTGCATGCAACTCCTGTTGACGCTGTTCGCGCTGCCGGCAATCTACTGGCTGGCCGAACGGTGGCGAGGGAGGTGAAGCGCCATGATGGGCCGGGCGGCTGAACATCTGGATTGATCCCTCGTCAGAAGGAGCCCGCAGCGCCGGCCAGCGCACCGAAACCGAAAAGGAAGAAGAGGGAATCACCCTCCGTATGGCGGCTCCTATATCCAGGCACGTCGCACCAGCCACGTCTTCACGCCTTGCGTCAGCAGCATGTACGCCAGCAGTGTCAGCCCCAGGAGGAGCCAGTACAGCGGCGGGAGCGTTGTGAAGCCGAGATAGGGACCGATAGGCGTGAACGGAATGAGCACGCCAACCGACATGATGACCGCGGTCATGGCGATCAGCGGCCCGGAGGCGCGGGACTGGAGAAATGGCAGCTTGCGGGTGCGGATCACGTGGATGATCAAGGTTTGCGTGAGCAGGCTCTCCACGAACCAGCCGGTCTGGAACAGCGCGGCCTTGTCGACGGCCCAGGCGTTGAACACGTAGAGCATGATCAAGAAGGTCGTGTAGTCGAAGATCGATGAGCACGGCCCGATGAAAAGGATGAACCTCGCGATTGATCCCATGTCCCAGGGTCGCGGCTTGGCGATCTGTTCCGGGTCCACTTCATCGGTCGGAATGGCCGTCTGCGAGACGTCGTACAGGAGATTGTTGGTGAGAATCTGGATGGCAGTCATCGGCAGGTAGGGCACGAAGATACTCGCCCCGAGCACGCTGAACATGTTCCCGAAGCTGCTGCTCGCCCCCATGCCGATGTACTTGAGGATGTTGGCGAAGACCTTGCGGCCTTCCCGCACGCCCTCTTCGAGCACGAGCAGGCTCTTCTCGAGCAAGATCAGGTCCGCCGATTCTTTCGCGATGTCCACCGCCGTGTCCACGCTCACGCCCACGTCCGCCGCTCGCAGGGCCGGCGCGTCGTTGATCCCGTCCCCCATAAAACCGACCGTGTGCCGGCGCTTCTGAAGCGCGTGGATGATTCGCTGTTTGTGCGCGGGGGAGACACGGGCGAAGAGCGTCGTATGCTCGGCCGCATCGGCGAGTTGCTCGTCGGTCATCTCCTCGATCTGCGCACCCAGTAGCGTGTGTTCGGTGGGCAGCCCGACGTCGGCGCACACTTTCATGGCGACCAGGTCGTTGTCGCCGGTCACCACTTTCACGGACACGCCGTGCTGCTGGAGGGCTTGAATGGCCGCCGCCGCGGTGTCCTTCGGGGGGTCGAGGAAGGCGAGGTATCCGTTGAGGATCAGGTCCTTCTCATCATCGCGTCCGTAGGCCGCGTCCTTTGGGTCGACGTCCCTCGAGGCAATCGCCAGCACCCGGAAACCGTTCCGACCGAGCTGCTCGTACTCGTGGCGGAGCTCGTCGATGTGGACATGCTCCATCGGCGAGAGCTCGCCATCGAGCTCGAAGTGTGTGCAGCGTGGGAAGATCGCCTCTGGAGCGCCCTTGCTGATGATCCGGTCCTTTCCCTCGGGGGTGCGGACGACCACCGACATGATCCGCCGCTCGAAGTCGAATGGAATCTCATCCACCTTGGTGTAGTCGGGGATGTGCTGATGGTGGTGGCTTGCTTCCGAGTGGGCGAGGACGGCCCGGTCCATCACGTTCTTGAGGCCCGTCTGGAAGTGGCTGTTGAGGTACGCCAGCGCCAGCACGCCATTGTCCGGCTTCAGGATGACGTCGCAGTGCGAACTCAGGATCACGTGGTCTCTCGTCAGTGTGCCCGTCTTGTCCGTGCAGAGCACGTCCATGGCCCCGAGGTTCTGGATGGCGTTGAGCCTCTTGACGATGACCTTTTTGCGGGCCATTGCCATGGCCCCCTTGGACAGACAGACCGTCACGATCATCGGAAGCATTTCTGGCGTGAGCCCCACGGCGACGGCGAGCGCGAAGAAGAAAGCATCGTGCCAGCGGCCCTTGGTCAGACCGTTGATGACGAACACCAATGGCACCATGACCAAGATGAAGCGGACCATGAGCCAAGTGAAGCGCGCCACGCCTTTGTCGAACGCGGTCTCGGTCGGCTGCTCGGCGAGCGACTCGGCCATGCTGCCGAGGTACGTCTGTCGTCCGGTCGCCACGACGAGGGCCGTCGCGGCGCCGCTCTCGACGCTCGTGCCCAGGAACGCAAGGTTGGACAGCTCGATGGGCGACCTCTCCGACCGTCCCTGGTCTAGCTCGAACTTCTCGACGGGAAACGATTCGCCTGTGAGCGAGCCCTGGATGATGAAGAGATCCTTGGCGGCGACGATGCGGACGTCCGCCGGAATCATGTCTCCGGCCGCCAGCGTCACAACGTCGCCCGGCACGAGTTGCCCGATGGGCAGCTCCTGAGGCTGGCCATCACGCAGGGTGGTCGCAGTCACCGAGATCATCGCCTTCAGCTTCGCCGCGGTGGTATCGGCCCTTCTCTCCTGGATGAGCCGCAGGCCGACGCCCAGCGCGATCATCAGGGACATGACGATGCCTGCCCGTGAGTCACCCGTGGAGAAGGAGATGGTGGCCAGGACCGCCAGCAGCAGCACGAGCGGGTTGATGACGGCGTGCCAGACGAGCAGCCAGATGCTCTTGCGTCCATCGGCGGCGACTACGTTGGGGCCGTAGTCGCTGAGCCGCAGCTCGGCCTCGCTTGCGGTGAGACCCGTCACACGGCTCTCGAGCCTCTGAAACACGGCATCGGACGTCAGGGACGCCGACTCGAGAAGAATCGGGGCGACGCGAATGGGAGGCGGCTGCCGCCGGAGGGCGGCAAAGATGCCCTTTGGAAGTCCGACGGAGGCGCCCGGCCTCGGGGGGCGAACGCTGCGGTCTGATGCGCGAGTCATCCGATGCTTACCTCGGTGGCTGGTCCAGGCGCCTACTCTCCAGGATCGGCGTAGCTGCCCCGCCAGACAACGCTCCACCGCCTCTGTTCGTCGCAGGATCGGACTTGGTTGGTCACTCGAGCGCCGAGGGCCCGGTCGAGCAGAGACCTAGTGAACGTGATCGGCCGGTTCGACCATGCGGAACGGTGCAGTCTCTTCGCGGTCCCCAGCGCGAAGCCGGAAGCGAGCGGTGAACTCGTGTGGCTCGGCCGGTGCGATCGCGCTCATGAGAGGCGAGGACGCATCGGCGCCCGATCGCCGCAGCGGCAATGTCTCGATCTGGCCCCCGGGCCGGTCAATCAAGACCTCGACCTCGGCGCCGGCGACCAGGCGCGCCGCAGTGAATCGGAGACGCTCGCCCGTGGGGGTGTCGACGATCTCGAGCACGCCTTCGGCGAGCTCTCCCGTGATCGAGACCGGCTCTGGCGCGTGATGGTGGCCGTGCGCCGCGTCAGGATGATCCGTCGCGTGCTCGGGCCGGACCCGAACGTGCGCGATCGAGAGTGCCGGGACATGGCCGAGCAACTCTCGCTCGATCGCTGCCGACACCACCTCCGCCTCGTGCATGGTGGCGTTGCCGTCGATTGCCACGTCGAGCTCGGTCGTCAACCGGTGCCCCAACCAGCGAGCGCGAACAGTGAGGACTCGGGAGACGGCGGCAACGTGCTCGGCTGCGTGCCGAATGTCGTTGATTGCGTCAGGTTCTACCCCGTCGAGCAGCCGTGTGAACACGGCCTTCGCCGATTGCCAGACGATGGCAAAGATTGCAGCCGTGATGAGCAGGCCGACGATGGGGTCAGCGAGAGGAAAGCCGAGCCAGACCCCAGCCGCCCCGGCAACGACGGCAAGGCTAGTCAGGCCGTCGGCGCGCGCGTGGTACCCATCGGCGATGAGCGCGGCGCTGTCGATTTGACGGCCGATCCGAATGCGGAGCACGGCGACCACCTCGTTGCCGACGAAGCCGACCATTCCGCCGACGGCGACAGCCCAGAGTAGCGCGATGGGTTGCGGATGGATCAAGCGGCCAATCGCTTCCCAGCCGGCGACGATAGCGCTGAACAGGATAATGCCGACGATGAGGACGCCGGCGAGGTCCTCGACACGCCCGAGCCCGTACGTGAATCGGGCGCTGGGCTTACGCCGCACGAGGCGGAACGCCACCCAGAGCGGCACCGCCGTCGCAGCGTCCCCGACATTGTGGATGGCGTCGGCGAGCAGCGCCACGCTGCCCGAGGCGAAGACGACGGCGAGCTGTAGCGCGGCGGTGACTCCGAGGATGCCGAAGGACCACTTGATCGCCCAGATGCCTTGCGCGGTGGTCGCAATGGTCGGATCGACCACGCCGTGTGTGTGACCGTGCCCGCCACCATGCCCGCGGTTGTGGCCGTGGCCATGATCATGATCGTGGCGGGCGGAGACTCCATCGGGCTGTGCAAAGCCGAGCCAGATCAAGGCGGATCGAAGCATCCGGCTGCCTCCTCACAGGTACTTCGAGATCACCTTGAACTCATCGAGCGGACCGCGGTCCGCTCGCGGGA
>Ga0070698_100002881_pt1 | contig 18929 bp, 15 predicted proteins | sample KBSK1502metaG_FD_65477 | JGI IMG/M metagenome (GOLD analysis project Ga0070698, IMG submission 65477) | Corn, switchgrass and miscanthus rhizosphere microbial communities from Kellogg Biological Station, Michigan, USA - KBS K1-50-2 metaG | ecosystem: Host-associated > Plants > Roots >...
GAAGGGCGAGTGGACGCGCGCCAGCCAGACCACCAGCGCCTCCGGGAGGCCGAGCACGCCTCCGTGCAGGAGGTCGAGCAGGAGGGGATTGGCGAAGAAGACGGGGGCGGACATCAGCACGGCCAGCGAATAGAGCCGCGCGACCTTCTCCTGCGGGCGCAGCAGGCCGACGACGAGGCCGGTCGAGCAGAGGACCAGCGCCACCACCAGCCGCACCGCGGCGGTGGCGCGCCAGGAGGCGTCGCGCTCCCATCCGGCGGCCAGGGCCACGTCGTGCGGCCCGCCCGCGCGCAGGACGCGCAGGGTGTACGTCCCCCCGGGCCGGATCGGCTGCAGCAGCCAGTCGAGCGAGACGTCGTTGACGCGCGTGTCCCCGTTCACCGCGACGATGCGGTCGCCCGGCCGCAGGCGGCCCGCGGCCGGGCCCGACGGATCCACCGCGCGCACGATCACGTGATCCGAGCCCGGGACCACGCTCCAGCCCAGCCGGCCGCGCTGGCCCCCGTGGCGGACCAGCACCACCGTGCCGGCCGCGAACACGACGGCCAGGAGCAGCGCCAGCGCGACGAGCAGGGCGGCGAAGGCCGGCCGGCGGGCGCCAGACGTCGAGCCGGGGACGGTGTCGGGCGTGATCGGACTCATGGCCACCTGCGCGCGCCGGCCACATTGTAAGCACCTTGACTCGGCTGCTCACGCGGCGCTTGCCAGCGTGCCGCGTCTCGGCCGATGATCGCGCGCGATGCCCGAGCTGCCCGACCTCCTCTACATCCAGGCGCGCCTGAAGGAGACGCTGGTCGGGCGCCGCGTGGTGGGCGAGCGGCTGCGCGAGCCGGTGGTGATGCGGTTCGCCGTGCGCGGCAACCTCTCGCTGCTGCTGGGCCGCCGCCTCGACGACGTCATCCGGCACGCGCATTTCCTCGTCTTCCGGTTCGAGGACCTGGACCTGGCCGTGAACCCGATGCTGGCCGGCCGTTTCCGCCTGGCCCAGCCGGACGAGAAGGAAGAGCGCGACCTGGTGTTCCTGTTGGAGTTCGACTCGGGCGTCCAGCTCCGCTACCGCGACGAAAAGAACATGGGTAAGGCGTATCTACTGGCCAAGGGCGACTGGAAGGCGGCCGCGGGCATGCAGGCGGGCGGGATCGACGTGCTCTCTCCCGAGTTCACGCGCGAGCGCTTCGTGAGCCTGCTCAAGCGACGCCGCGACCAGGTGCGGCTGTTCCTGATGGACAAGCGCGCGCTGGACAGCATCGGCAACGCCTACGCGGACGAGATCCTGTTCGAGGCCGGCCTGCATCCCAAGACGTTCTGCCGCACGCTCTCGCACGACGACGCCGTGGCTCTGCACGACGCGATCGTGAAGGTCATGCGCGAGGCCGTGGACGAGGTCGCGCGGCGCGCGGAGCCGATCGACGTCAAGGTGCGCGACTTCCTGAAGGTCCGCCTGCGCGACGTGTGCCCCCGCTGCGGGTCGAAGGTCCGCAAGGCGGGCGTGCGCGGCATGGATGCCTACTTCTGCCCGCGCTGCCAGCCCGCCACCCGCTCCGGCCTCGTGGATTGGACCAAGACCGGCCGGTGATGGCGTCCCCGGCCCAGGAGCACCGCGGGCCGGGCCTGGGCGCGGCACTCCTGGCCACGCTGGCGGCGCGCGCGATCGTGGTCACGCTGGTCCTCACCGTCTTCTGGGACACGCCGATGGTGAGCCACCTCGTGCAGGACCTCCGCACCTGGCGCGAGTTCTTCCTGGCCACGCAGGCGGGCGCGATCCCGTACGTGCACCTCACCAAGGAGTACCCGGTCCTGGGCGGGATCCTGTACTGGCTGATGAGCCCGTTCGTCAACGCGGACGACCTGAAGCAGACCATCGTCGTGCACGCGGTCTTCATGACCGCGGCGGACCTCCTCAACGCCGCGATCTTCTTCCGCCTCGCGCGCGCGCTGGTGCCGCGCTGGGCCTTCGCCGCCACGCTCCTCCTGAACCTCAACCTCACCGCGCTGGTCACGGCGCCCTTCCGCTACGAGAGCTGGATCGTCACCTTCGTGCTGCTGGGCTACGCCGCCCATCGCCGCGGCCGCACCCTGTGGTCGACGGCGTGGTGGTCGGTGGGCAGCGGGCTCAAGTGGTACCCGGCGTTTTTCATCGCCGCGCAGGAATGGCGCCTGCTCGTGGTGGAGCGGCGGCGCCTGCACTGGCTGGCCGCGGGGGCGGTCTTCGCGGCGGTGACGGCGGCCATCAACGTGCCGTTCGCCTTGATGACGCTGCGCGAGAACGGCTCGCTCGGCAACTGGCTCGCGCCGTACCTCTTCCACATCCACCGCCCGCTCTACTGGGACACGCTGATCGGCGTGGGACAGATCTGGCTCGGCCCGCTGCCCTGGGAGCGCTTCGCGGGACTCTGGACGCTCGTGCTGATGATGGCCGCGATCGTTATCCGGCCGCGGATGGGCATCGAGTACAAGGGCGTGCTCGTCTGCCTGGCCGCCGTGTTCTTCAACCGCATCTACTCGACGCAGTTCAACCTCTGGTTCTACCCCTTCCTGATCCTGGGCGCCCTCAAGGACGACCCATCCCGGCAGCGCGGCGTGGCCCTGGTGGCCGCCATCCTCGACGTCCTCAACGTGATCGTGTACCCGCTGAGCTTCGCGGGCGCGGTGGCGGAGATGGGCGGGTTCTTCCCCTTCGCCGCCCGGCCGGAGGGCGGCCCCTGGACGGTGGTGTTCTCCGCCGCCATCGTGGCCCGGACGCTGGTGGTCGTGGCCCTGGCCGCGCTGCTCCTGCGCGCCCGCGACGAGGAGGAGGCCGTGGTGGACAGGGACCCGCCCCACAAACGAAAATAAGAAGTCCCACGGGCCAGGCTACGGCGTTGGAGCTGGCGAGCGAACCCGCGAGAGCTGTTCGCAGCTCAACGCCGGGCATCGTCGCTCGCGGCCCGCGTCGTGTCGCGGGGCCGGGAAATGGAGAGTGGATGAGCAAGGAAGACCTGATCGAGCTGCAGGGAGTCGTGACGGAGGTGCTGGCGGGCGGCAACTACAAGGTGAAGTGCGGCGAGAACCACGAGGTGCTCGCCCGCCTCAACGGCAAGATGCGCCAGTACCGGATCCGCGTGATCGCCGGCGATCGTGTCACCGTCGGCGTCTCCCCCTACGACCTCAAGCGCGGCCTCATCACCTACCGCGCCAAGTAGCGCCCACCCGCCGGGCCATATAATCCGGGCGCCGACCTTTCGATGGACGCGCTCCTCACCATCCCGCGCGAGGCCACTCCGGCAGTGGTGTTCCTGCGCAGCGAGATCCCGGCCGAGCATCCCTCCTCCGCGATCCTGGGACAGGAGCGCCTGGGGGCGGGCGTGGCCATCGCCCCCGACCGCATCCTGACCGCGCACTACCTCGTGATGGGCGCGCGGAAGCTGGAGGTCACCGGCTTCGACGGGCGCAGCCGCGAGGTCCGCCGCACCGCCATCGACCACACCACGGGCCTGGCCCTGGTGATGCTGGAGGGGCCCGCGCTGCGTCCCGCCCGCCTCAGCGAAGACGCGGAGCCGCGGCCCGGCATGCCCATCTTCATGCTGACCTGCACGCGCGACGGCGAGCGGAAGGCCACCACCGGCCACGTCTCCGCGGTGGGCCCCTTCGAGGCCTTCTGGGAGTACATGCTCGACCGCGCCATCATGACCACCGCCATCAACCCCGGGCTGGCCGGCGCGCCGCTGTTCGACCTCGACGCGCGGCTGCTGGGCCTGGTCTCGCTCGGCCTGGCCGCCGTCGGCCGGTACAGCCTCGCCATCCCCGTCGGCCTCTACCTCGAGCGCCAGGCGGAGATGGAGGCGGAGGGCGGGCCGCGCTCGGGACGCGCCTGGGTCGGCTTCTTCCCCCAGGCCTTCGACGGCGGCGTGGTGGTCACGGGCGTGGTGGACGGCGGCCCCGCGGACCGCGCGGGAGTGACGCGCGGCGACCTCGTGCTCTCGCTCGACGGCGCCCCGGTGTCGAGCCTGCGCGAGCTGTACACCGCGCTGTGGAAGAGGCCCCCGGGGGAAACGGTCGGCCTGCAGATCCTCCGCGACTCGGCCATCCGCGTCGTCGAGATCGCGGCCGGCGACCGCGACGAGTTCTACAGGTAGTGGCCATCCTCAAGGTCGCGCGCATCGGCCATCCCGTCGTGCGCGCGGCCGCGCGGCCGGTGGCGGCGGAGGCCGTGGCGTCGGCCGACTTCCAGCGCCTGATCGACGACATGGTCGAGACCATGCACGAGTACGACGGGGTGGGCCTGGCCGCACCGCAGGTGCACGTGGGGCTGCGGGTGGCCGTCATCGAAGTGCCCGCTTCCGACGAGCGCACCCGCGACGCGGTCCCCCTCACCGTGCTCGTCAATCCCGTGCTGACTCCGCTGGGCGAGGAGGCGGAGCAGGCGTGGGAAGGCTGCCTCTCCATCCCGGACCTGCGGGGCCTGGTCCCGCGCTGGCGGCGGCTGCGCCTCGACGCGCTCGACCGCCACGGGGCGGCCTACACCGCGGAGGCGGAGGGCTTCTTCGCGCGCGTGATCCAGCACGAGTGCGACCACCTCGACGGCCGCGTCTACCTCGACCGCATGGAAGGGATGCGCTCGCTGAGCTTCCTGCGCGAGTTCGAGCGCTTCACGGCCCCCGAGCGGGACGAGTAGCCTCCGCGCGGGCTCACACCCGCCGCGTCACTCTCCGCCGTGCGTCCCGGAGCGAGCGGCGGGCGTGACGGGCTGGGCCGCGGGACGGGGGAAGTCGGCGGCGGGGATGGGCAGGCGCACCACGAACTCCGTGCCCCCGCCCGGCCGGTTGCCGACGGCGAGGCTTCCCCCCTGCCGCTCGACGCTCTCCCGGACCAGGCTGCGCTGCAGGTCCGAATCGACGCGCGGCTCCGGCGAGTCCAGCAGCGCGTCCATGAGGCGCGCCAGCACCGCGCCGCCCGCGGCCGTGCCCGAGTCGCCGACGGTGATCACGACCGCGTCTCCGCGCACACCCGTGGCCACCTCGATGTGGCCCTCGGCGCCGCCGCCGCGAATGGCCACCGCGGCGCGGTCCAGCAGGGCGAGGATCACGTGGCGCAACGCCGGGGCGTCGAGCGGCATCTCGGGGAGGTCGCGGGCCAGCGCGGAGCCCACGACGATCCCGTCCGCGGCCAGCGCTTCGCGCCGCGTCTCCACCGCGTCCTCCACCACGCGGTTGGCGGAGATCCGCTCGCGGGTCCCGACCGACGACGGCAGCGCCGCCAGCAGGTTGCGCACCACGCGCGTAGCAGACTCCGCGCGGTCGTGCAGCCGCAGGGCGTCCGCGCGCAGCCGCGGGCTCGCCTCCGACTGCGACAGGAGCAGGCGCGCCAGCGCGATGATGCTCGACAGATGCGAGCCCAGCTCGTGCACGGCGGAGCTGACCAGGCGCGCCCAGCGCGACGGTCCGGCGTCGCGCGGGAAGCGTCCTTGCCACGCGCGCTGGCTCTCCCGCGCGGCCAGCACCTCGCGGCCGGCCAGTATGAGGGCCATCACGACCACCATGGCGCGGGTGAGGGTGGCGCGCGCGCTGTCGAGCGCGGGATAGCCGGAGGAGATACCGAACAGCGCGTCCGCGGCCACGATGGCGGCTACCGCCAACAGCCAACCCGCGCTGCCGCCGGGCCGCTGGCGCTCTCCGAGCGTCGGCGTCTCCTCCTCGCCATTCGCGCGGCCGGTCTCGTAGACGGCCAGGGCGGCCAGGCAGAAGAACGGGATGATCCATCCCAGGTCGCCGGCACCTCCGGCGGCGTATCCGGGCTGGCTCCGCTGGGCGAAGGCGAGGCTCTGCCCGATCGCCCACGCGGCGAGGCCGGTGGCGATGCGGAAGTAGAACCCACGCCAGTACGGCGTCAGCGCGCGCCAGGCCAGCACGCCCGCCCAGACCGGCAGCGCGATCTTCTGCAGCGCGCGCAGGAGGACGAGCTGGTGGCGCAGCCCGGCGTCCGAGATCGCGAACGGATCGGGGAGGACCACCAGGTGCGCATGGGCATACGCGAACAGGCATAGCGCCGCCCCCGCGCTGAAGCCCAGGCGCGAGGAGGGCCGCTCGTGGCGCTGGTCGGGCCGCAGCAGGAGAGCGGCCGCCCAGCTCAGGTCGGCGGCGGCGTAGGCGACCAGGGGCCAGATCCCCGCGCTGGGCCGGCCCGCCATCCCACCCTCGCTCACGCGCACCAGGCGCGTCACGGCCCAGATCGTGGGGCCGGCGGCCATCCAGGCCCAGAAGACGCGCCGCGAGCCCTGATGCTTGAAGGCCGCCCTGCCCATGGCCGCCGCGGCCGCCACCGCGGAGGCGATCTGGAAGACCACGCTGAAGGTCTCGCGCGCGGACGGCGTCGGCTCCACCGCCATCAGGATGGCGGCCGCGCCGCTGAGCCCAGCGGCCGCCACGAAGGGCCACGTGGTGCGCACGGCCGTCTCCGCGACCGCGGGCCGCGCGGGCAGCCGCAGCGCGAAGCAGGCGCCGGCCGACGATTCCTCCAGCACGATCGATCCACCGTGCCCGCGCGCGACGAAGTGCACGAGGGTGAGGCCCAGGCCCACCCCCTCGCCCACGCGGCGCGTGGTGAAGAAGGGATCGAAGATCTGGTCGCGCAGGGCGGGGGGGACGCCGGGACCGTCGTCCGCGAAGCGCAGCTCCACCTCTCCCTCGCGCAGGGCGCCGCGGATGCGCAGCACGCCCCCCGGGCTGGCCTGGGCAGCGTTGCGCAGCAGGTGCGAGATGGCGGCCGAGAGCGCGCGCGGATCGCCGTGCACCGGGGGCAGCCCTCCGAGCCCCTCCAGGCTCACGTGCAGGGGCAGCCCCTCGTCCAGCGCGCCCTCGACGACCTCTTCGAGCAGCGCCGCGACCTCGAGGTCGCGCCGCGGTCCCGGAGGCACCAGACGGAACGCGCTGCTCAGCTCGCGCACGATGTCCCGCGCGCGCCGCGCCTGCTGGAGCATCTGCTCGCCCTTCTCGGGCATCACGACCGATGCCGCCCGCGCGCGCCGGCAGACCTCCTCGAGCTGGTCCTCGAGGTCGCTGACGGAGGCCGCCACCAGCGAGGCCAGCGTGGTCAGCCGGCCCGCGCGCTGTGTCTCTTCGACATGCAGCCGCGCCTCGTGCCGGGCCCGGCGGTCCACCTCCACCTGCCAGCGCAGGCGCACGGCGCCCGCGATGGCCAGCAGCGCGGGGCAGGCCGCCGCCACCATGCCCGCGGCGGACACGGGTATGGGGACCGCATCCGTGAGGAGGAGGTCGAGCACCACCGGGCCGGCGCCCGCGGCCAGCAGCGCGGGGAACGCGTCGGTGCGCGTGGGCCGGCCTCCCCAGGCGGCGGAGATCAGGATGCCGAAGGGCAGGAACCACCCCACGTCCGCCCAGGAACCGGGCGGCAGCGGGTGGCCCCGGAGCCCGTTCGCCACCGCGCTGAGCGTGCCGTAGCCCAGGGCGAACAGCGCCAGCGCCCCGTACGCGCGTCGCCAGGAAGGATGGTCGACCGCGCGCCAGAGCACGGCGGACCAGACCGCGACCACCGCCCACAGCGCCCCCAGCAGGATCTTCTTCGTCGAGAGCGGCTCGTCGATGGTCAGCGCGGAGAGCACCACCAGGCGCACGAAGGCGTAGCCCGCGGCCACCACGATGAGGGCGGCGTCGGGAACGACCGCGGGATCCTTGCCCACGACGCGGGGATGGGCGCGCAGGCCGAGCGCGGCCACCATCGGCACCAGGAAACCCAGGAACAGCACGTCGAGAAGTCGTCCCGCGCCGAGCTTGGGGGGGACCCCGAGCAGCTCGAACGCCGTCCACACGCCCTCCGCGGTGGCCCACATCGCGGCCCCGGCGGCGAGCAGCCGCCAGAACGCCGCGCGGCGGCGCGACCGCGTCCCTTCTCCCCGCCGCCAGAGGATGACGGCCGCGGCCGCGGGGGGGAGCAGCAGGAGGGCATCGCCCATCCAGGGCGCGGGCTCGACGTGTCGCAGCGCGAAGTAGAGGACGGCGAAGGCCAGCCCGGCCAGGATCAGGCGGCGCGTCCGGCTGCTCGTGAGCGAGACGGGCGCGATGATCCCGCCGCTGTCGAGCCCGCCCGGCACGGGAGAGCCCGGCGGCGCGGGCTCGGCCGCGCGCCCGAGCTGCTGCAGGCGCTGGACGGCCTGGGTCGCGCGCCGCGTGGCGGCGAGGAGCGACTCGAGCGATTCGCGGGGCTGTGTCTTGCGCAGCGCCAGCTCCGCCCATCCGCCCACCGCCATGAGCGGGTTGTTCATCTCGTGGGCGACGCCGGTGGCGAAGTGGACGTAATGGGACGAGCCCTCCGCAGAGGGGGGCGCCGCCGCTTCCGCGGCCTCCGCCACCCCCGGCGGCGGTCGCCGCACGCGGAGCGCGGTGAGCACGAGGAGCACGCCCGTGGCCGCCAGCGCGACCAGCGTGCGCTGCGCCGCCAGCACGGGGTGCGCGCCGAGGAGCCGGGTCACGAAATCGACGGCCAGCGGCAGCACCACGGTCGCCGCCATCACCCAACCCCGCCGCAGCGTGGGCTCCGCGTCCTCGCGGCCGGGCACCCAGGCCGGTCCGCGGTCCACGCAGGCGGCGGCGGCGATCGCGACCAGCGTGAGGATCCAGTCGACGTGGGCCGGAGAATAGGAGTCGTACCCGCCCGCCGCGTCCCGCCAGTTCGGCAGCACGCCCGCGATAGCGGCCGCGCCCAGCCCCACGGCGAGGATCCGGTACACGGCGGAGAAGGGCGCGGCCTTGACCGCCACCGCCAGCGCCACGAAGCCCGCGGCGAGGACGACCTGCTGGAGCGTGAAGATCCAGAACCAGGGGTAGCTCGCCTCGCTCAGCGGCACGGCGACGAAGTAGAAGATCAGGAAGTACGCGGCCATGGCCGCCATCGCCCATTCGACGGTGGCCGCGCGCAGCCGGCCCGCGCTGAGCGGACGATGGGGCGAGACCAGGACGGAGAGGGCCACGAACACGGTGAACGTGTAATGGCCGGCGTGCCCCAGTCCCAGCAGCGACGCGCGCTGCGGGAAGGCCATCGCGTGCAGCAGGAACGCCGCCTCCGCGACCAGTTGCGCGGCCGCGGCCGCGGAGAGCAGGCTCCAGAACGCGCGCTCGGCGCCCAGCGACCGCCGCGCCGCCTGCGCGGTGGCGAAGATGGCCGCCAGCGTCGGCAGCAGCAGGTAGAGATGGCCCAGCAACATCCGCGCCTCGGATGAGGACGGCGCGGGCACCATGCCCGTCAGCGCGAGGTACAGCGCCACGTAGAGGCCTCCGGCGGCGAGCGCGCGACGGGTCCGCAGGGTCATGGGCACGCAAAATGTACCACCACCGCGCCTTGCCGGCGCGGGGACAGGTCGGCTAGTCTTGACGACCCGCCATGGACGAGCCGATCCGCACCGGGCCCCCGGTCGTCACCCTGCGCAACTCCTGGTCCCGGCCCTACGACGGAGCGATCGCGGCCGCGCGCACCTGCTACTCGCCGCGGGTGATCGGGCCCGACGAGATCACGGCCGGCCAGCGCGACTCCATCGGGCCCCTCACCTTCGAGGGCGGGCATCACACCGTCTACCAGCACGCCCACTTCGAGTTCGGGCTCGAGAACGTGAGCCGCCAGTTCGTCTGGACGTTCCTGCACGCGCATCCGTTCTACAACTCCGAGCAGTCTTCCCAGCGGTTCGTCCGCCTGGACGAGGTGGCCGCCTACGTGCCGGCCGACGTCGGCCCGGCCGCGCGCGCCGTCTACGAGGGCGCCCTGCGGTCGGCCTGGGAGTCGTATCGGGCGCTGTCCGCCATCCTCAAGGAAGACACCCACCGCATCCTGGCCGACATCCGGCACCTCACGCCCAACGCGGCCGAGAAGCGCCGAAAGAAGGTCGCGCGCGAGGCGGAGAAGAAGGCCATCGAGATCGCGCGCTACGTCATCCCGGTGGCGGCCTTCACGTCGATGGTGCACACGCTGTCCGGCATCGTGCTCCACCGCCTGCACCGGATGATGCGGACGGGCGATGCCCCCACGGAGGCCTCGGCGGTGGTGACGGCGATGGTGGACCACGTGCGCGCGCTCGACCCCGATTTCTTCGACAAGGTCGGCCAGGGCCCGCTCTCGGCGGCGGAGGTGGTCGAGACGCGCTGGCCCGAGGTGCGCGCCGACGGGGACGCGCAGGCCGCCCGCCTGGACGCCCAGCTCGGGGAACGCACGTCGCTGCTGGTGGACTACACCGCCCGGGGCCCGGAGACGACCGCGGAGGCGGTGCGCGCCGTGCTGGGCGCCTCGCCGGAGACGCTGCCGGACGCGGAGGCGCTCTCGCGCGTGCTCGATCCCTCCTACAACCGCTACCGCCTGGAGACGCTCAACCTGAGCGTGCACTCGCCGCTCGGCCGCGCGCTCCACCACGCCAGCTACACGTTCCTCAAGCGCCTCTCGCACACGGCGGATAGCCAGGACCAGCGGCACCGCATGGTGCCCGGATCGCGCCCGCTGATGAGCTTGACGGACACGCGCCGGCCGGACTTCGTCCTGCCCCCCCTGGTGGCGGCCAACCCGCGCGCGCGCGGGATCTACGAGGAGGCGATGGCGCGCGCCTGGCAGGCCAAGGAGCGCCTGCGGGAGATGGACGTCCCGCTGGAGTCCGCCCTCTACGTGTTGCCCAACGCGAAGGCCCTGCGCTTCCACGAGACGGGCAGCCTGCTCTACCTCGCGCACAAGTGGGTGATGCGGACCTGCTTCAACGCGCAGGAGGAGATCTACCGGGCCTCGATGGACGAGCTGGACCAGCTCCGCGCCGTGCACCCGGCGCTGGCGCGGCACATGGGGCCGCCCTGCGTGCTGCGGGCGGGGCGCATCACGCCGACCTGCACCGAGGGGGAGCACTTCTGCGGCGTGCCGGTCTGGCGGAACTTCCCGGCCGTCGAGCGCCGGATTTGAGGGCGCGGACGCCCATGCTGTCCGGTTGGGGTGGTATCGCGGTGCCAGGGCGCGAGATCCGCTCCGAGGACCTCGAGGCCATCACACGCGACGCGGTACTGTCTCGCGGCCTCGGACGGTCGTATGGAGACTCCTCGCTGCCGCCGCCGAGCCGCCGCGAGGTGGCGGGCACGGTGCTGGCCGACCGCATCCTGTCATTCGATCCCCCCACGGGCATGTTGCGAGCGGAAGCCGGCCTTTCGCTGCGCGAACTGAACCGGCTCTTCCTGCCCCGCGGGTTCTACGAGCCCGTCGCCCCCGGCACGCAGCTCATCACGCTGGGGGGAATGGTCGCGGCGGACGTGCACGGCAAGACGCACCACCGCAGCGGGTCATTCGGCGCACACGTGTCGAAGCTCAAGATACGGGTTGCGGACGGACGGGTGCTGGAGTGCTCGCGCGAGGTGGAGCCGGACCTGTTCCGGGCCACGCTGGGTGGCATGGGACTGACCGGACACGTGCTCGAGGTCGAGTTCCGGCTCATTCGCGTCCCGTCGCCGTGGGTGTGGGTGGAGAGCGAGCGCATTCACGACCTGGACCGCTTCATCGAGGCGCTCAAAGAGGCAGGGCCACGCTGGCCCTACACGGTGGGATGGATCGACTGCCTCTCCCGCGGACGCGGCATGGGGCGCGGGATCCTGTCCTGCGGCCGATGGGCGGAGCCGCACGAAGCACCGCCCGGTCCGCCCACGCCGCGCCGCCGACCTTCCGTTCCGTTCGTCCTGCCTGGCTGGGTGGTGAACCGTTGGAGCGTGCGTGTCTTCAATGCCGTGCTCTACCGCAGCCACTTCCTGCGCCGCCGACGTCGCGTCATGCACCCCGAGACGTTCTTCTACCCTCTGGACGCGATCGGGCATTGGAACCGGCTCTACGGTCGGCGCGGGTTCACGCAGTACCAATGCGTGCTGCCGGACGCGGCCGGGCACGGCGCGGCACGCCGTTTCCTGGAGCTGCTCACCCGCCGCGGTGGTGCCTCGATGCTGTGCGTCATCAAGGACTGCGGTGCCGAAGGGCCGGGTCTGCTCTCGTTTCCCCGGCCGGGGATCTCGATCGCGCTGGACGTCCCGATCCGCGACGAAACACAGTCTCTGGTGGACGCCCTCAACGAGCTGGTGATCGCGGAAGGCGGGCGGATCTACCTGGCCAAGGACGCCTTCACGCGTGCCGAGCACTTCCGCGCCATGGAGCCCCGGTTGCCGGAATGGACGCGCATCCGGCGGCGCTGGGACCCCCAGGGACGGCTGCGCAGCGCGCAATCGGTCCGCATCCTGGGGGACCAGCCGTGAAGGTCGCGCTGCTCGGCGCCACCAAGGGGATGGGCCGCGCCCTGGCGCGCCTCATGGCCGAGCGCGGCGATCGGCTTGCCCTGCTCGGCCGCGACCGCGTGGACATGGAGAAGAGCGCGCGCGACCTCGAAGTGCGAGGGCAGGCCCCGATCGCCGTCGCGGAGTGCGACCTCGAGCGTCCGGAGACGTTCGCGCCCGCGCTCGACGCGGCGGAAGCGGCGCTGGGCGGCCTCGACGCCGTGGTCGTGACCGCCGGGATGTTCGCCACGCAGGACCGGCTGGAGGCGGATCCCGAGCTGGCGCGCCGCCTGCTGCTCGTGGACTTCACCAACACCGTCTCCTTCTGCGAGGAGGCTCGGCGGCGGCTGCTGGCGAAGGGCGGCGGCACCCTCTGCGTGTTCAGCTCGGTGGCGGGCGACCGCGGTCGCAAGCCCGTGGTCCTCTACGGCGCGGCCAAGGCCGGTCTCACGCGCTACCTCGAAGGCCTCGACCATCGATTCCGCGGCGCCGGCCTTCGCACCGTGTGCGTGAAGCCCGGCTTCGTGCGCACCTCGATGACGGACGGCCTTCCCGCTCCGCCCTTCGCCGGCGAGCCCGACGCGGTCGCGCACCGGGTCCTGCGCGCCATCGACGCGGGCACTCCCGTCGTCTACGCCCCCGCGGCCTGGCGGTGGGTGATGGCGGTGATCCGCCTCCTGCCCCGAGCGGTCCTGCGCCGCGTCCAGTTCTGACCAGGCCACCGCCGTCACGCGCGCGGGGACGGCATCGCCCGCCGCAGCACCAGGTGCGTGGGCCCGTACACGAGCACGAACAGGCCGGCCACCGTGAGCAGGACGTGGACGGGAGCGGGTCCCCAGGAGCGGCCCACGAAGGGATCGCGGTGCGCGAAGTTGATGTTGGCCTCCGGCATCGCCACGCGCGAGAGGGCCAGCACGGCGGCGGCGAGCGCGGTCTGCGCCGCCAGCGCGCGGCGGTCGTAGCCGATCCCGCGCAGCGCCCACCAGACCAGCGGTGGCCAGGCCACGTGGAACAGCGAGAGCAGGCGCAGCCAGAGCGGGATCGTCGCGTCCCACATGTACTCCGTGCCGCCGAGGAGGTGGCGGCCGCTGGCCGCGCGCCAGAGGACGTCGACGTCCCAGGCCAGGTCGATCAGCAGCGAAGAGAGGGCCTGCATCGAGACGAGCAGGGGCGAGCCGAGCCAGAGGCCCACGCAGGTGACGATCACCGCGAGGTCGCAGAGCTGGAGGAAATTCGCGAGCGGGTATCCCCACGCGTAGGCGGCCGTCCACACGGCCAGCCAGAAAAGAGCGATCCAGCGCGCCGTGGGAAAGGCGCGCGGCCCCGGCGCGCGCGGAGCGATCCGCGCCCTCACCGCGCGTCCAGGAGCCGCGCCGCCGTGCGCCCGCTGCGCACCGCTCCTTCGATGGTCGCGGGCAGGCCCGTCGCCGTCCAGTCGCCCGCCAGCACCAGGCCCCGCACCGGCGTCCCGGGTCCGGGCCGCAGCGCTTCCGCCTCCGGATCGCACGAGAACGTCGCCTCCGGCTCGCGCAGCACCAGCGAGCGCACCACGCGCGCCTCCGCCATGGCCGGGAAGTAGCGGCGCAACGCGGCCTCCGCCGCCGCGGCGAGCTCGGCGTTCGGCCGCGGCACGGCGCGCTCGGCCGCGCTCACGATGAACGCGAGGTGCTGCGGCGCGCCCTCGCGGCCGTAGAGCCGGCCCTTGTCGAAGACCCACTCGACCTCGGTGTCGCGCAGGCCGGCCATGGGCCGATCCACCACCACGCGGTCCAGCCACAGCTCGATGGACACGATCGCCGACCCGCGCAGGTGCGCGGCGTCGGCGAACGGGCGCTCCGCGCGCAGGGGCTCCGGGACGAGCGACGGGAGCGCCGACCACGGCACGGCCGCCACCACCCCGTCGGCCTCCACGCGCTCGGGACGGTCGCTCGCGCCGCGCCTGATCTCGTTGCGGGTCTCGGCGCGCTGCGTGTAGTGCACGGCCTGCACGCGGCCGCCGTCGATCTCGATCGACTCCACCAGCGCGCGGCGGCGGAGGAGGCCTCCGCGTCCACGGAAGTACGCGGCCAGGCGCTCGTGCAGCCGGCCGTATCCGGCGCGGAGGAAGACCAGCCGCGCGGCGTCGCGGCGTCGCAGGAAGGCCTCGCGGAAGACCTCGCGGAAGAGCACGGCCGCCGCGCGCTCGGGCGTCTCGTTCAGGATCGCGGTGGCCAGCGGGTCCCAGAGCAGCCGCCGCGTGGTCGGGCTCTGGCGCGTGCGCCGGAACCACTCGGCGAGCGTGATGTCGCGGGGGACTCGTCCCACGCGCGCGCTCAGTCCCAGCCGCACCGCGTCCCACCGCGATCGCCACGGCAGACGCAGGGGGACGAGGCCCGCGAGCAGGTGCCAGGGCGCGGGCAGGGGTGGGCAGTCCAGCGAAGTCCAGCCGCGGTCGTCGCGGTAGTCGATGCGCAGGTGGTCCTGCACGAGCAGCAGGTCGCTCGCACCCGCGCGCCGCACGAGGTCGAGGGTCGCCTCGTAGCCGGCGATCATCAGGTGGGTGCCGTTGTCCACGTCCTCGCCGGTGGCGGCGTCCGGGAAGGACGTGGCGCGGCCGCCCAGCACGCCGCGGCGCTCGAGCAGCAGCACTTCGTGGCGGCGCTCCTGGAGCTCGATGGCGGCCGCCATGCCGGCGAAGCCCGCCCCCACGACCACGACCCTCATGCCGCCGTCACGCGCCGGCGTACACGCGCACGAGCGCGCGGGCCGCGATCCAGAGCTTGCGGGGCGTGGACAGGCGCAGGCGCGGCCCGAGCGGGAACTCTCGCCGCCGCAGCTCCTCGAGCAGGGCCCGGTAGACGGCCGCCATCAGCTCCGCGGAGGCCATGGCGCGGCGGTCCTCGCCCGGCAGCAGCGCGGCCGCGCGCGCGTAGTGGTCCCGCGCGCGCTCGGCCTGGAAGCCGAGCAGCGCCGTGACCTCCGGCCGCCGGGCCGCGCCCGCCCTGTCACGCAGCTCGTCCGGCGCGACGCCGAAACGCGCGAGGTCCTCGAGGGGGACGTAGAGCCGCCCGCGCGCGGCGTCGCCGGCCACGTCGCGCAGGATGTTGGTGAGCTGGAGAGCGACGCCCAGCTCGACGGCGTAGGCCCGCGTGGCGGGGTTCGTGTACTCGAAGATCTCGATGGCGGCCAGGCCCACCGCGGAGGCGACCTTCTCGCAGTACGCGCGCAGAAGGGCGAAGGTCTCGTAGCGGCACGTGGTCAGGTCCATGCGGCAGCCGTCCACGATCTGCTCGAAGCAGGCGCGCGGGATCGGGAACTGCATGAGCGCTGCCGCCAGCTCCTGGCCGAGCTCGGTCGTGGGCCGGCCCTCGTAGCAGCGATAGGCCTCCTCCAGCCAGCGCTTCAAGCCCGCCTCGCCTTCCCCGCCCGGCTCGTCCACGCAGTCGTCCACCACGCGGCAGTACGAGTAGAGCGCGTAGATGGCGCGGCGCTTGCGCGCGGGCAGGATGCGGAAGGCGTAGTAGAAGTTGGTGCCGCTCTGGCGCGTGATCCGCGCCGTAAGCGAGGGGGGCACGGCCTCAGGCCGCGCGGGCCGGCCAGCGCCAGGCCCGCCAGGCCAGGAGCGCCTTGTCCACGATGCCGTGATGGGGACGGCGACGGAAGACGTCGTGGCCGGCGCGCTCGATGGCGTCGAGGATGGACGAGCCGCCGAGCCAGGTCAGGCGGATCTCGAAGCGCAGGTCGCCGCCCAGCAGGTCGCACAGAGGCCGGCCGCGCGCGAAGAGCACACGCGTGCGCGCGGTCAGCTCGCCCATCAGCGCGTGGAACTCTGGCGTGACGCGCCCGGCGTTGAGGTCCCACTCCTTCACCCCGAAGCGGTCCATGAGCTCGCGCGGGGCGTAGATGCGACCCTTGCGGAGATCGACGGCGAGGTCCTGCCAGTGGTTGGCGAGCTGCAGCGCGGTGCAGATCGCGTCCGACAGCGGCGGCAGGGCGGGGTCCTCGTAACCGAAGATGATCAGCACCAGCCGGCCCACGGGATCGGCGGAGCGTCGGCAGTAGTCGAGCAGCTCGTCCCAGGTCTCGTAGCGCGTCTTGACGGTGTCCTGGCGGAAGGCGGAGAGCAGGTCGAGCAGCAGGGGCTTGGGGATGGGCAGGCGGCGGACCGTCTCCCCGAGGGCGACGAAGATCGGGTCCTCGGCCCGGCCCTCGTAGGCGGCGTGCAGGCGCGCCTCCCACTGGTCGAGCTTCTCCGCGCGCATGCCCTCGTACATGGGCTCGTCGGCGAAGTCGTCGGCGGCGCGCGCATACGCGTACAGCGCGTGCACGTAGCGGCGCTTGTCGCGAGGGACCCAGAGGCCCACCGGGAAGTTCTCGTAGTGCGCGCGCACCCGCGCCTCGCACACCGCGAAGGCCTCGTCGATGCTGAGCGCGGCCATGTCAGCGGCGGGAGGCGGCATTGTCGAAGGCCACGCGGTCCACGGGATCGAGCGGCACCTCGACCAGGCCGAGCACGCGGCCATGCCCGAGCCGCGCGGGCACGGCCAGGGCGCGCCCACGGTGGCCGTACTCGCCGGAGAGCACCACGAAGACGGGCAGCACGGCCGCATCGGCGGAGAAGAGCGCGCGCAGCACGCGCGCGGCCGCCGCCGCCAGCGCGACCGGCCCCGGCCAGCGCCCCTCGACGCGCGCGACCGCGGTGCGGGCGGCCGTGGGATGGAGGCGATCGAGCGGCAGGCCGCCCATGAGCGCGGTGCCCCGCGGGACGATCACTCGATCGGGCGGACGGCCGAGCACGGTGGCGGCCACGTCCGAGGCGCGGCCCTCGACGGCGGAGGCGATCTGGCGCCGCAGCGCGGCGGCGATGGCCACGGGCGCGCTGCCGACCACGCGGTCGCGCGGATGGCCCTTCTCGACCGCGATCTCGACGACACCCGGATGTCCACCCGCGACCACCAGCGGGCCTCGTCCGAGCGAAGCGCGCACGCGCCCGACGAGCGCCGCCGCCTCCGAAGGCAGCCGGCCCGCGTCCAGCGCCGGCGGGTCGGCCAGCACCGCCGCGTCCACCTCGCCCAGGGCGTCGATGGTCCCGCCCTCCACGCGCGTGTCGAACCCGTCGACGGGGCCCTCCTGCAGGATGTCCAGCGCCTTTCCCCTGGCCTTGCCTTCGTCGGGGTCGAGGAGGAGCACGCGGCGCGCGCTCTCCGCCGCGGCCAGGCGGCGAGCGAGCGTGGCGCCCAGCTCGCCCGCTCCGATCACGGCGATGGTGTGCGGCATGCGCGGAAGGCGGATTCTAGCACCGGCCTCGCGCGCGCCCCCGCCGCGCCGGTGGGCTCCGTCGCGTCAGCGTGGATCCGACGGGCCGCGGCCGGGACCGGGGGCGACTTCGCCCCCCGCCACGTCCGTGCGCACCGTGGTGACGGTGTATCCGCTGAGACGCCCGAACGGCTCGCTCACGAGCTGGACCCAGGTGCCGCCGCGGCGGGCGGTGAAGCCGGGCAGGTCGTTGTAGAACATGCTGCCCGCGTACACGAACGCGTACCCGGCGCGCCGGAGTGCCGTCTGCGCGTGGCGTGCGATCTCCTCCAGGCGCAGCGTGGCCGGGCAGACGTAGGTGACGACGGCGGTCTGGCCGTCCACGAACTCCCTGGGGTAGTCGCCGCTTCGGTCCACGGGGCCGGACTGCAGCTCCGCCTCGTCGTATTCGCGTGTGCGGCACTCGCGGATCGTGCACCCGGGCAGGCGCGGCAAGATGGGCAGGTCGCGGCATGCCTTCGCATCCGCGGCGGAGGCGGCTGCGGGGAACCCGCCCATCAGGGCCAGGCCGAGCAGGACTCTCGCGCACCTCATCGTCCCAGGATTACCACAGGCCGGCGCCGCCCGGGCGAGAGGTCAGCGCGCCACGACCATCATGGTCATGTCGTCGCGCGGGCGCGCGCTGCCGCAGAAGGCGAGGACGTCCTCGCGCACGCCCTCGATGAGCTGCGGGGGCGTCTGGCCGGCGTGGGCCGTGAGCCACGCGAGCAGCCTCTCCTCGCCGTACTCGCGCTCCTGCGGGTCGAAGGCCTCGGTGACGCCGTCCGTGAACAGGAAGAGACCCTCGCCGCGGCCGATCACGGCGGCGCGCGCCTCGAAGGCGGCGTCCGGGACGATGCCGAGCACCATCCCGGTCGCGGGCAGCCGCTCCGCCGTCGCCGCGCGCAGCACGAAGGGCGCGTTATGGCCGGCGTTGACGTAGGCCAGCTCTCCGGAGGCGGGGTCGTACTCGGCGTAGAAGAGCGTGATGAGCCGGTTGCTGGGAATGTTCGCGTACAGGTGCGCGTTGAGGGTCCTGATCAGGTCGGGCCCGCGCAGGCCTGCGCTGAGCAGAGTGCGCAGGCTGCTCTGCAGCAACGCCATGAGGAGCGCGGCCGGGATGCCCTTGCCCGCCACGTCCCCGATGGTGAACGCGATGCGCCCTTCGCCCAGCTCGATGATGTCGAAGTAGTCGCCGCCCACGGTGTTCGCGGGCCGCATGGCGGCGTAGATGGCGGTCCCATCCCGGGCGAAGGGCTCGAAGGGGAGCAGCCCGAACTGGATCTGGCGCGCGATCTCCAGGTCGCCCTTGAGGGCCAGCTTGTCCCTCAGCTCGATCATGAGGAGCGCGAACAAGAGGGTGGCCGCGACGAGCGCGGCGGTGAAGATGGT
>Ga0070698_100002882_pt1 | contig 18925 bp, 19 predicted proteins | sample KBSK1502metaG_FD_65477 | JGI IMG/M metagenome (GOLD analysis project Ga0070698, IMG submission 65477) | Corn, switchgrass and miscanthus rhizosphere microbial communities from Kellogg Biological Station, Michigan, USA - KBS K1-50-2 metaG | ecosystem: Host-associated > Plants > Roots >...
CGTTCGAGTCGTTCCGACGTTCCCCCGGTTCGAACGGAGAACGAGACGAGAACGAACCGAACCAGTAGAACGATCCGAACGACCGCGATGACCTGACGTTCATGAAGACTACGACGAGCCGAACACTTTTCGAGCGCGCCTCACGGGTCCTGCCGGGCGGCGTCGACAGTCCTGTTCGAGCGTTCAAGTCCGTGGGCGGTACGCCGCTCTTCGTCACACGCGGCTCGGGCGCGACGATCGAGGACGTCGACGGCAATCGCTTCATCGACTACGTGATGTCGTGGGGACCGCTGATCCACGGCCACGCGCCCCGCGGGCTCGTGAAAGCCATCGGCGTCGCCGCAAAGCGCGGCACCAGTTTCGGCGCGCCGAGCCCGCTCGAGCACCGGCTCGGCGAGCTGGTGCGAACGCTCATGCCGTCGATGGAGCGCGTGCGGTTCGTCAGCTCGGGAACCGAGGCCGCGATGAGCGCGGTGCGTGTCGCGCGCGCATTCACCGGGCGCGACCGGATCATCAAGTTCGAAGGGTGCTATCACGGGCACGCCGACGCGTTTCTCGTCAAAGCAGGATCCGGCGCCACGACCCTGGGCATTCCGACGAGCCCCGGTGTTCCCGCGGCAGTCACGAACGACACGCTGCTCGCGCGCTACAACGACCTCGCGTCCGTCGCGGCGCTCTGTCAGACGCAGGCTGGAAGGATCGCGGCCGTGATCGTCGAGCCGATCGCCGGCAACATGGGACTGGTGCCGCCCGCTGACGGGTTCCTGTCCGGGCTGCGCGATCTCTGCTCGCGCCACGGCATCCTGCTGATTTTCGACGAGGTGATTTCTGGATTCCGCGCCTCGGCGGGCGGCGCCCAGGCGATTTTCGGCATTCAGCCCGATCTCACGTGTCTCGGCAAAATCATCGGCGGCGGACTTCCCGTCGGCGCGTACGGCGGCCGGGCCGACATCATGGATCTGGTCGCCCCCGCGGGCGCTGTGTACCAGGCGGGAACGCTCTCCGGCAATCCGATCGCGATGACCGCCGGTATCTGGGCGCTCGAGCATCTGTCGCCGAAGCTGTACAAGGAGCTCGCGCGTCGTGGCTCGATCCTCGCCGCGGGACTCGCGGAGGCGGCGCGCGCCGCGAAGGTCCCGCTCCAGGTGAATGCCTTCGGCTCGCTCCTGACGCCGTTTTTCAGCGTCGCGCCGGTGCGCGACTACGCCTCCGCGCTCAACGCCAATACATCCGCCTACGCGACATTCTTCCGAGGCATGCTCACGCGCGGCGTCTACCCGCCCCCGTCGCAGTTCGAGGCATGGTTCCTCTCCGCGGCGCACAGCGATCGGGATGTAAAGAAGACGATCGCGGCTGCGAAGGGCGCGATGAAGGATGTCGCCCGTACGATCTGAGCCACGAAGAATATCTATTGTTCCGACCTTCGTGATCTTCGTGCCCTTCGTGGTTTAATTCGCCTTTGTGCCCTCGACAATCCTCTCTTCGATCACTGCAGAATTCCGCCGCTACAAGGCACTGGGCGACTCGGCCCTGGCCCAGCTCGACGATAGCGAGCTCGCAGTGCCCGGACCGAACGGCGGAAATTCAGCCGCGGTGCTCGTGTGGCACATAGGCGGAAATCTCGCTTCGCGCTTCACGGATTTCCTCACGAGCGACGGTGAGAAGCCCTGGCGGCAGCGCGACGAGGAGTTCGTGCAGCGTGCCGTGACGCGACACGAGGTGCTCGAGAAATGGAATACCGGCTGGAACGCGCTGTTTAACGCATTGGACGGGCTGACCGACGACCATCTCCGGAACACGGTCACGATCCGCGGACAGTCATTCGAAGTGCATAACGCCCTTCCCCGGGCGCTCGCACACGTGTCGTATCACGTTGGCCAGATCGTATACCTCGCCAAGTCGATCCGAGGCGAATCGTGGCAGTGCCTGAGCATCCCGATTGGCGCGTCAGAGGCGTACAACAAGAACCCGACACATCAGGATCCAGGCGCGCACTCCGCCGCCATACGAAACCGGACATGAACAGCGCCAGCGCAGTGCGGATCGCGCCAGCGAAAGAGAGCGACGTTCCGGTCATCCTGGAGCTGATCCGCTCACTGGCGGACTACGAACGGCTCGAGCACGACGTCGTCGCGACGCCGGAACGCCTGCGAGACTCGCTGTTCAGCGCGCACGCAGCGGCGGAAGTGGTCATCGCGTACCTCGATCAGGAGCCGGTTGGATTTGCGGTCTGGTTTCAGAACTACTCGACGTTTCTAGGCAGGGCCGGACTCTATCTCGAGGATCTCTTCGTCAAGCCGGAGCGGCGCGGTCAAGGCATCGGACGGACGCTCCTCGCCCATGTCGCCAGCGTCGCCGTCGCGAGAGGCGCCGGCCGGATGGAATGGTCTGTCTTGGATTGGAACGAGCCCGCGATCGGTTTCTACCGTGCGATCGGCGCGGTCCCGATGGACGCCTGGACCGTCTATCGACTCACTGGTGATGCGCTCGAGCAGCTCGCGGCCACGGGGGCCACTAAGACGAATTAGCCACAAAGAACACAAAGATTTTTCTTTGTGATTCTTTGTGACCAAAAAGATCTTTTGTGGCCAGCTACCGTCCCGCGGCGTTCGTCTGGATCTGGACCGGCGAATCGAGCCTGACGCGCAGCACGGATCCCTGCGGCAGTTCGACTTCCTTGCCTTCGGTCGCGGCAATCGTGCCGCCGCCGCCGATCAGAATTCCCGCGAGCGCGCCCTTGAAGCCGCCCAGGATGCCGCCGAGGATCGCGCCGACGCCGGCACCGGTCGCGATGCGTCCCGTCTCCCCTTTGATCCCTTCGCCTTCGATCGCCTGCGTCACCGTACCGCGGATGGGATACGCGCGGCCATTAGACGTCACCTGGTCGAAGCTGACGGTCATCTTCCCGGTGCGATTCGTGCGTGTCGCCGGCTCCACGGCCGTGACGACACCCCGCATCACCGATCCCGCCGGGATCACGGTCCGGCCCGCGATGTTGAGATCGACGAGCGTGGTACCCTCGAACCGGTCCTCGACCTGCGCGGTGCCCGAGTTCAACAAGTTCGTCAGCCGCACGTCGATCTCGGTCCCCACTGGAATTTCAACCTCGCCGGCGCGCGCGGCGGTCGTGTTCGCCGACGTCGTGGAGCGTGTGGTCGACGAGGACTGTGTGCTGGCAGTCGTCCCGGTACCGGTTGAGCGGCCGAGTGCGGTACCCGTTGACGTTGACGCGGTGTTGTTCGTCTCACCGTGCGCCTGCGACCGCACGTCTTCGATACGGTCGCGCACGGTCGAATATTCGCTCCGCCCCAGCGTCCCGTCCTTTCGGAGCTTCACCTTCAGGTAGATGACTTCCTCGCGCAGGTCGTCGAGCTGGGATTGCAGCTGGGTTGCGCGAGTGGCGTCGCGACCGCGAAGCTGCTGAATCTCCGTGGCGGCCTGGTAGACGTTGTCCTGGAGCCGCTGGATGTCAGCCTGGCTGACGGGCGAATAGTTCTGCTGCTGCGCAGCTGCCGGTGCCGCAAGGGCAGCCGTGAACAGCGTCGCAACCGCGACCAGTTGAATGCGATGCATCAAGTGTCTCCTCCTCAATTGCGCCACGGCATCAGGCGTTCTATCCAGCTGATGCGCGTGAGATCGTTATAGATGACCGTCACCATCAGGAGCAGGATGAGCACAAATCCGGCCAGCAGCATCTTCTCTTTTACCTGCGCGCTGAAGTCCCGGCGCGCAATGCCTTCGAGCGCCATGATCAGGATGTGACCTCCATCGAGGATGGGGATCGGCATCAGGTTCAAGAGACCCAGGTTGAGGCTGATCGACGCCATCAGGGTGAACAGCGCAATCCAACCGGCTTGCGCGGATTCGCCGGAGAGCTGTGCAATGGCGACCGGCCCCATCAGTTGACGTGGGGACGTTGTTCCGACGAACAGCCCGCCCAGCGTCTTGAAAATGAGCCCGCCGAATTCGATGTTGCGCTGAACACTGAGTTTCAATGCCTCCATAGGGCTCGGCTTGAAGGACTTGGTCGGCTCCGAGATCAGAATGCCAATCATCCCGCGATCGCCGCGCAGCTGCGGGGTGACCTCGATGTGTATCTCCTGGCCGTTGCGCCTGATGGTGAGATCGGTGGGCTTGTCGGCGTTGCGCGAAATCACGTCGGTGAGCTGCGACCGCTGAACCATCCGCTCGCCATTCACCGCGATGACGACGTCGCCGGCCTTCAGCCCGGCCTTCTCGGCGACATCTCCCTTGACGAGCGACGCGACGATGGGCGTCGCGTCCGGCATAACGCCGATTTCGCCAATTTCGTATTTGCCCAGCGCGTCGGGCCGAAGCGTGGCAGATTCAGTGCGTCCGTCGCGAAGAAACGTCAGGGACAGTTCGCGATTGGCGCGGGTCCCGATCTCCATGTCGAACCGATCCCAGGTGGGGACTTCGTTCCCAGCCACTGCCAGAACGCGATCGCCGCGCTGTAATCCGGCTTTTTCCGCCGGCGAACCGGGCTTCACGCCGCCGACGACGGGCGGCTGATCGTGATACGCAGGCACCTCGGCGCCCTGCGCGAGCACGATGGCCATCACGACGACCGCGAGCAGGATGTTCATCACGGGTCCCATGATGAGCACCTGAAAACGCTGCCACTTGGTTTTCGACAGGAACTCGTCCGGCGCTCCGCTGCGCGGGTCCTCGACGCTCTCGCCGGCCATCTTCACGTAGCCGCCGAGCGGGATCGCGCTGATCGCGTATTCAGTGTCGCCGCGTTTGGTCGACAACAACTTCGGTCCGAAGCCGAGCGAAAACGTCAGTACGCGAACGCCGATCCGGCGCGCCGCGAGGAAGTGACCGAGCTCGTGTACGAAAACGAGCACGCCGAGCACGAACAGAAACGCCAGGATTGTGGTCACACGTTCAATTCTAGCGCCTGGGCCGCATCCCGGGCGCAGTCACGTGCCCACGCATCGACCCGGCGCACCAGGTCGAGGGTTGTGACTCTTTCGACATCGTGCGCGTCCATCGCCTTTTGTATGACGCGCGGGATGGCCCTAAAGCCGAGCTTCCCCTGAAGAAAAGATTCGACGGCGATTTCATTAGCCGCATTCAACACGGCGGGAAGGGTCCCGCCGGTCCGAAGAGCGCGATACGCCAGGTCGAGGCACGGAAACCGGTCGCGTGCAGGAGCGTGAAATTCGAGCCTCCCCGCCCGCGTCAGATCGAGAGGGGGCAGGGCTGTCCCCCACCGTTCGGGATATGAACACGCATATTGAATGGGCAGGCGCATGTCGGTCACCCCGAGCTGTGCAATCACCGAACCGTCCGTCAATTCGACCATCGAGTGCACGATGGACTGCGGATGAATGACGACGTCGATCTGATCGGCGGACACGCCGAACAGCCAGTGCGCCTCGATCACCTCCAGCCCCTTGTTCATCAACGTGGCGGAGTCGATCGTGATTTTACGGCCCATCCTCCACGTCGGGTGCTGCAGGGCAGCGGCCGCATCGACCTTCTCGAGCGCGTCCGGCGTGAAATCGCGGAACGGGCCACCCGACGCCGTGAGAATCAGCCGCCGGATCTCCCGGCGATCGCGTCCGTGCAGGCACTGGTGGATGGCGTTGTGTTCGCTGTCGACGGGAAGGATCGGGACCCCTCGTCGGCGGGCGGCCTCGGTCACGAGCTCCCCCGCCATGACGAGGACTTCCTTATTGGCCAGGGCGACGGTCTTCCCTGCGTCAATCGCCGCGAGCACGGCCTCGAGGCCCGCTGTTCCCGAGGAGGCGCAAATGACGATATCGACCGGTGCATGCGTCGCCACCGCCACCAAACCGTCGGTGCCGCTGACGATCGTCACCGCGTGCTCGCCGCATGCACGCCGCAGGCGATCTGCACCGTCGACGGTGGCCATCGCGACGAGCGAAGGGTGGTACCGCGCCACCTGTTCGGCAAGCAGCCCGGCGTTGTCACCGGCCGCCAGAGCGGCCACGCGCAGACGATCGGGATGGGCGTCGACGACCGACAGCGCGCTCTGGCCTATGGAACCGGTGGATCCGAGAATCGCGATGTGTTTCACGCCACGCGGCCCTGGAGCACCATGAAGTAGAAGACTGGGACGGCGAACAGGAGCGCATCGATGCGATCCAGGACGCCACCGTGACCGGGAATCAGCGCGGAGCTGTCTTTTATGCCCGCGAGCCGCTTCAGGCGTGATTCGAACAGGTCGCCGATGATCCCGAGTAACACGATGATCGCGCCGAGAAGCACGCGGGTGACCATCGGGGTCGCCGGGAAGACGAAGCCGAGCGCGAGCACCATGAACAGCGTCCCGAACACGACCCCGCCGATCGCACCCTCCATGGTCTTCTTCGGACTGATGGCGGGCGCGAGTGGCCGCCGGCCGAATGCACGCCCGGTGTAGTACTGCGCGGAGTCGCTGACGACAATCGTCGCGATGAGCACGAACGTGCCCTTCCAGCCGGCGAGGGCGTGCAGCGCCACGAGCATCCCAAGCGGTGCGCCGATGTAGATCGGCGCAACCAGGTCGACCGCCGCCTCCTGGACGGTCCGCCCCTGTCGCAATACGGCGAACGCAAGCCAGGCGACGACGAGCATCGAGAGGAGCACGATGCTGAAAGGCGCAGGGACGGCAGCCCACCAGCACGTGTAGATCACCGCGGCAATCACGATCCAGCGTACGACGTCCCGCGGTCTGGCGGTGATCCGCAGGTACTCGTCGGCGGCCAGTCCGGCGATCGCGCACACAAGGACGCGAAGGGCGACGAACGGGAGGAACAGGATGGCCGCGAGCGCGGCCGCGGCGAGCGCAACGCCGCTGATGACGCGCGTCATTTATTTCGCGGTGGCGACCGCGGGCGACGGACTGATGCCGCCGTAGCGCCGCTCGCGCTTCTGGTACGCGAGGACCGCCTCGAGGAGGTGCCGGCGCCTGAAGTCGGGCCACAGCGTCTCCGTGACGTAAATCTCCGCGTACGCGATCTGCCAGAGCAAGTAGTTGCTGACCCGCATCTCACCGCTTGTTCGAATCAGCAAGTCCGGATCGGGCTGCCCCGCCGTGTACAGGAAACTCGCGAAGCGCTGTTCGTCCAAGTGCTCAGGGCGAATGCCGGATTCGATCGCGCGCCGCGCCGCATCGACGATCTCCGCGCGCCCCCCGTAGTTCAGCGCGATATTGAACAGCATGCCGTTGTCCTTGGCCGTGCGATCGATCGCGGCGCGCAATTCGTCCTGGATATCTTGGGACAGATCCTCCATCCGGCCGATCACGTTGAACCTGATGTCGTTGGTGAGGAGTGTCTTCAGCTCGGAGCGGAGGTACCGCTTCAACAGCATCATCAGCGTGCTGATTTCAGCCGCCGGCCGCTTCCAGTTCTCCATGGAGAACGCGTAGAGCGTGAGGACCCCGACGCCGAGACGGGCGGCGGTTTCAACCGTGTCGCGCACGGCGTCGATGCCGGCCCGGTGACCCTCGACGCGCGGCAAGTGGCGCTGTGCAGCCCACCGCCCGTTGCCATCCATGATGATGGCGACGTGCGTCGGCAGGCGATCGAAATCGATCTGGCCGACGAGCGTCTCGTCCGGATGGCCGGCCGGAATCCCCGCCAGGAGCTCCTCACGGGACATCTAGTGGCGTGTCTCTTTCAAATTACTACAGGGACGCTCCGTTGTCGCGGCCCGGTAATCGAGGTCGGAAGCGTGTTGTGAATATGAATCCTTCAGTTGAGACGGTCCACCGGTGGACCGAATGAACTGGTTGAGCGATAACCACAACGAGACGTACCACTACCTTCTCAATCATAGTCCACCCGGACCAGGAACAACCCGTGCGCGGGCGCCGTTGCGCCCGCGTCCGCGCGCGTTCCGCCCGCGACCAGATCGGTCATGGCCTGTGCCGGACGCCGACCTCGACCGATATCGACGAGTGTGCCGACGATCGCGCGCACCATGTGGCGAAGGAAGCCGTCGCCGGTGATTTCATATGTCAGCAGACCGGCAGGTGAGCCTGCGAAGGCTCGCCCTGCGCCGACGTGATCGTCGTCGACCAGTCCCGATCGATAAATGGTTCGGACGGTGCTGCTCGTCTCGGTCCCCGTGCTCTGAAACGCGGCGAAGTCGTGTGTCCCTGTGAGTACCGCGGCTGCCTGGCGCATGGCATCGACATCGAGCGGCTCCGGCAGGTGCCACACATACGCGCGATCGAAAGGATGTGAAACCGGCGTGGTGCGCATCTCGTATTGGTAGGTCTTGGAGCGCGCGCTGAAGCGCGCATGAAAATCAGCCGCGACCTCCGCGACGTCGATGACTCGAATGTCCTCGGGAAGCTGCGCGTTGAGCGCACGCGTGAGCGTCGTGGGGTCGTGGGTGAACGTGACACGGGCACTGGCGACCTGCCCGCGCGCATGCACGCCGGCGTCGGTGCGCCCGGCGCCGTGCACCGTGACGGGCGCCCCTTCAAACCGTGCAAGCGCATCCTCGAGGAGGCCCTGGATGGACTGGCCTGTTGCCTGGCGTTGCCAGCCGACGAACCGCGTGCCGTCGTACGCGAGTGTCAGCTTCAGTACTCTCATGACAATGCTGAATGGCGAATGGCGAGTGCTGAATTGAACGCGGCATTTGACATTCGTAATTCAGAATTACACAGATCGAGACCCCGGCTTGACGATGGGCTGGCCCGTGGCGCAGAGGGGGCAGGATTCCGGGGCGTGGGTCGGAAGCGACACCGTGGCGAGCGCATGAAACGGCACGTCGATCTGCTGCTGCCCGCCGCTGCGATCGATGATGGCGGCGGCCGCAACCACCTGCGCCCCGGCGGCGCGCGCGACCTCGATCGTCTCCCGGGTCGAGCCGCCCGTGGTCACCACATCTTCGACCACCAGGATCTTCTCTCCGGGCGACAGCGTGAAGCCGCGGCGCAGTGTCAGCGTGCCGTCCTGCCGTTCGGCAAAGATCGCGCGCACGCCCAGGGCGCGCGCGACCTCGTGGCCGATCACGATGCCGCCAAGCGCAGGCGACAGGACGGCCTGCACACCGAGCGAGCGGACGCGATCCGCGATTGCGGCGCCGCAGGCTTCCGCTTCGCGCGGATGCTGCAGGACGAGCGCGCTCTGCAGGTAGCCGGAACTGTGCAGCCCGGACGTGAGACGGAAGTGTCCTTCGAGCAGCGCACCGACTCGGCGAAATCGATCGAGGATGGCATCGGCAGTCACAAATGTCATCATACGTTCATCTATCTGCCACACGCGAAATGCGAATCTCGACCAACGAGGTCAGTGCGGAGTTGAAACACATGCGTATGACTACGATTCGAAGCGGCCTCTTGATTGTGATCCTTGCAAGCTGGAACACTCTGCCTGCTTCCGCGCAAATCGGTGTGCCCGTCGCGGCCGCGCCAGGCGAGCAGGTGCGCCGCCTGACCGTGGACGAAGCCGTGAGGCTCGCGGTGGAGAACAATCTCGGCATCCAGATCGCGAGAGTCAATCCTTTGATCCAGGATCTGGGGGTCGCAGTCGCGCGATCGGCGTGGGCACCGACGTTCAACACCACGATGCAGGGAGCGAGCACCGACACCCCCAACAACAGCTTCCTGTCCGGCAGCCTGAGCGACAAGACGACCAACGGCCGCGTGGCCAGCAACGTTGGCGTCACGCAGCAGACGAAGTGGGGTGGCAGTTACAGCGTCGGATGGGACAGCACGCGGAGCACGACCACGAACCTCTTCTCGAACTTCTCGCCGCAGCTCCAGTCGTCGCTCTCGATTGACATCACCCAGCCGCTGCTGCGCAACTTCTCCATCGACAACGTGCGGCAACAGGTGCGCCTGAGCGAGAAGAACCGGGAGATCGCGGACGTCGATGTGCGGCAAACACTGGCCACGACGTCCAGGTTGGTGCGCGAGGCGTACTGGGACCTGGCGTACGCAAACGCGGCGCTCGTCGTGTTCCAGCAGTCGCTCGACCTCGCCCGCGAGTCGCTGCGCGAAACGAATACGCGGATCCAGATCGGCACCACACCGCCGATCGATGCGGTCGAGGCAGAGGCCGAAGTGGCCCTGCGCGATGAAGCGGTGATCGTCGCGCAGGCGCAGATCGAAACCGCGCAGGATACGCTGCGCGCGCTCGTCTTCAACCCGTCGGCGCCCGATTTCTGGACGACGAGAATCGAGCCATCGGATCTGCCGGCGTTTGCGCCGGTGCCGGTCGACGTCGACGGAGTCGTGAGGAATGCGCTCCAGATGCGGTCCGACCTGGAGCAGGCGCGCAAGTCGATCGAAGCGAACGACATCACCATCGGTTACTTCCGCAACCAGTCGCTTCCCGATGTGACCGCGAGCTTCAATTACGGGCTGACCGGGCTCGGCGGGACGCACTTCCTGCGCGGCGACGGCTTCCCGGGACCCATCATCGGCCGGACGCAACGCAGTTTCGGGTCGGTACTCAGCGATCTGTTCGGAAACCAGTTCCCGAGCTGGACGGCCTCCCTCAACATCAGTTACCCCCTTGGGCGCAGTCAGCAGGAGGCCAGCCTCGCCCGCGCGCGGCTGCAGAGCAGCCAGGCTCAGACGCAGTTGAGGAACGCGGAACTGCAAGTCGTGACGCAGGTGCGGAACGTCGCGCGGCAGGTCCAGACGAACCAGAAGCGCGTCGAAAGCACGCGGGTGTCGCGCGGGCTCGCCGAGCAGCGCCTCGACGCCGAGCAGCGGAAGCTGGCGGCGGGCACGTCGACGAACTTCATCGTGTTCCAGACGCAGCGCGACCTTGCCCAGGCACGCAACAACGAGCTGAGTGCGATTCTGGATTACAACCGGTCGGTCGTGGACCTCGAGACGATTCAGCAGGCGCCGATCAGCGGCGGCGCAGGCACCGTGACGGCCGCCACGACTGGAACGACAACGACCACGACGGGGACGACAACGACCGCAACTGCAACGGGGGCGACCGCGACGGGGACCGCGTCTCGATAATTCATGAGCAATTCAAAATGCAAAATGCAAAGTGCAAACATCCCGCGGAGTCGGAGGCACGTGTAGTGTTTGCATTTTGCATTTTGCATTTTGCATTACCTAAGTAAGACTCCCCCCGTGCCGAAGCTCTCGGTTACGATCATCACGCTCAACGAAGCGGAGCACATCGCCCCCGCTATCGAGTCCGCGTCCTGGGCCGACGAGATCGTCGTCGTCGATTCAGGCAGTACCGACGGAACGGCGGATATCGCACGGACCGCAGGCGCCCGCGTGCTGACGCGTGAGTGGAGCGGCTACGTCGACCAGAAGAACTTCGCAGCGGAAGCCGCGTCCAACGACTGGATCTTCTCGCTCGATGCGGACGAGCGCATTCCGCCGGCGCTCGCGGAAGAAGTTCGAGGCCTCATCGCCAGCGACCCGCCGGTTCACGGCTATCGCGGGCCTCGCGTCACGTATCACCTCGGACGCTGGATTCGCACCACGGATTTCTATCCCGACTATCAGACGAGACTCTACGATCGGCGCTTTGCACGATGGCGAGGCCGCTACGTCCACGAGTCGGTTGCGGTCGATGGTCCGGCAGGGCGCCTGAACAATGACCTGGAGCACTACTCTTTCAGCGATCTGCGCGATCAGATCAAGCGGATCAATCAGTACTCGACGCTGTCGGCGTTGCAGATGTACGAGGCGGGGCGACGAACGGGGCCGGTGGAAATCCTCGTCCATCCACCTGCGGCTTTTCTGCGGAATTACGTGTTGCGGCGCGGGTTCCTCGACGGAACCGCGGGACTCACAATCTCATTGGTGAACGCTTGGGGAGTCGGGCTGAAGTTCATGAAGTTGTGGGAACTTCAACGAACGCCCAGGAATCAATTCCCAACGCCCAAGTCGGACGGGTGATTTTCGTCTTGGGAGTTGGAGGTGGGGAATTGGAAGTTGATGCGCCTATTGCGCTGGGCCGAAGTCTTTCGTCGGTATCCACGCGCCTCAACATGGATCCAAGGGCGCCATCGTGAGATGCATCGTTCCTCCACCTGGGTAGTTGCCACCCACGGCCGCAAACACGGCTCCGCCTCGAGCACACTCGAGCACAGCAAGCTGGGGTCAGCGCTTCTTGCGTCGGGGCCGATCCGCGGCCATCCCTCGCGGGAACGGAATGCGCTTCGACGCGTCGGCGTGTTCAGGTTTCTGGTTTTTTATGGGAAGGGCCGCGATCGGCTCGTGCTCCGGGACCGGCTCAGCCATTTGCTCGGACAACAGATAGCAAGCAAGGGACGTGTACACGTCGTAGACCTGCCCCTTCACGAGGCGCGAAAGGCGTATGCCGTCAATACTGCCGACTAATGTCTTTGTAATCCGTACACGCATGAGGGGAGCACGACCAATGAGCTCAGTAAGTTTATTCAAAACTTGGTCCATCCCTATTTACGGGCGGGCGCCTTGGGTCGGCAGACACCGCGTAGCGGACACTGTCGGCTGCCTTGGGCGCGCCCGAATCCACACGCGTTCATCATGCCGACGTGGCAGAGGGAAAAGTCATACCGGACGGGGTCGGTGAGGTCGAGTGCGCGAAGCGATGAGGTGATCTCGGCGGCCATCTTCCACCCTGGACTGACGTAGCGCGTAAGGCGCAGGCATCGCCCGAGGCGGATCACATGCGTGTCGAGCGGAATGATGAGCCTGGCAGCTGACACCGCCGTCCACACGCCGAGATCGATCGCGTCGCTGCGGACCATCCATCGAAGAAACAGGTTGAGCCGTTTGCATGCGCTCCCGGCGGACGGGCGCGGAAAGAAATAGCAGACGCCGGGTCGCTTCGGCATGCGCCCGTATGCCGCCCTGAGATCGGTCTGCAGGGCGCGCGTCGAAAACGCGTCGAGGGCTGGACCGACGTCCGGCGCGACCGGATCGTCGCCCGCCACGAAAAACCGTTCGATTGACCCCGATTCCCGCAGCATGCGTTGCAGGACAAGGAGCAGCGCCACGAGGTCGCGCCCGCGAATCCACCGATGCACGAGCGGATCGATGTCCGCACGGTGTCTGGCTGGCTCGAATGAGCGGACGAAGGCGGCGGGCCGTGGGCCCATGACCTCGAGCAGTGACTCGATCGACTGGAGCACACTCGCGACCCGCCCGAATGCGAGCGCCGCCGCGCAGAACCCCACCACCTCACGATCCTCCGGCGCCTCGTAGCGCCGGACGATCTGGATCGGGTCAGTGGCTGAGTTGACGTGGTCGAATGTCCGGTAGAGATCCTCTAGACGCGGGCCCAGAGGCAGATGCTCCGCGGTAACCTGGTGCTTCAAGTCAATCACCGGCTCACGAACGCACTTTCGTGTCTTCGTGGTCTATTTCGGGAACGCCGTCAGCGCGGGCACGTTGCCCGGCGGAAGCGGGAAGCGCGACACGTTCAGCACCATCGCAATGAACGAGTAGTACCCGTTCAAGCCGATCAGGTCCATCATCCCCTGCTCGCCAAACTTCTCCACCGTCCGCGCATAGGTGTGATCGGTCACGCTGTGAAACTCATTCAGCTCCGCGGAGAATGCGTAGGCGATCTCCTGACCATCGGTCATGTTGTCGGGGCGGCGTCCGTCTGCGATGGCCTGGATGGTCGCCTCGCTCAGTCCGGCCGTCCTGGCGTCGGCGACGTGCACGTACCATTCGTATTGCTGCGTCCAGCGGCGCGATTGCAGCAGAATGGCGAACTCACTGACATCGCGCGGCAGTGAATTGCCGAACCGAAGATGGTTTCCCAGCCGCGCCGCGGCCAGCATCAACCCGGGGCTGCGGCTGAGCGGGACAAACGGTCCGAAGACCGGCTGTTTCCGCTCGGCGAGAAACTCCGCCGCCGCTTTCGTCTGCGCCTCGGTCAGCTTCTCGGCCGGAATCGTCGGAAGCCGGTCCTGCGCGTCCATATCGACACCTTTCATTCGGATCATTTGGCAGACACGGAGGCAAAGCAACGCCAGCCGCACGCCGGCTGCGGACGACGACAACGACTACAGAGACCGCCGGGTCAGAAATTCCAGCCGGCCGCGGCGAATACCTGACGCGCGGCCGGGGCTGTGATCGACGCGATGAACGCACGCGCGGCGTCGGGCGCGCGGGTGGCGGACATGACGACGGCCTCGTACGCCGTATACGTCTGGACGGCAGCGGGCAGCGGCCCGACGAGCGAGCCCCCGTACGACTCCCCAAGTTTGATTTCGCTCACCATCGTGAAGCCGACCTGGTTACCGCCGCCTTTGCCGAGCCGCTGCATGACGTCGCCGCCGGTCGGCACCTGTACCGTCTTGTCTTTGATCTGATCGGCCACGCCGATCGTGCGCAGCATCTGTTCCACGAGCAGGCCGGAGGCGCCCTGGCTGTAGACCACCGCGTCTGCCTGCAGGAGCGACGCCTTCAGCGCATCGACAGTTGAAATATCCGGTCGACGTCCACCGCGGCTGGCGGCGACGCCAACACCTATCCTGCCGATCGTTTTTCGGGTCGCCGCAATCGCACGCCCGTCCTTGATCATCTGATCAACGGTCGACGACTGCGCGACCAGCACGTCGGGCGCCTCGCCCATGGCAAGCCGCTTCGTGATGTTCGGCGACGTGTCGAACTGAACTTTGACGGCCTGTCCGGGCTGCTGATAGGCCTTGTCCAGAGCCTGCAGGGGGCCCTGGGCAGCCAGCGTGGCCAGCGTCGAGAGATCGGCTGCCGCCAGCGGGACGCCAGCCAGGGCCACAACGAGCGCGCAAAGGGCCTTCTGCATGCCGCACACCATATCCGATCTCGATTTCGTAGACCAGCGAAGCTGTGAATGCATTTGCGCGGTTTGCGTTCACTCCTCGATCTTGCTAGCATTCGCCGCTCGTCCGTCTGACAGCACCGCTGTCCCCTTTCAAGCAGATGGCACTGCCAATGAGCGATACATCGGACGCTCGAAACCAGAACCCCTACCCGTACCGCTGGGTCATCCTTGCGGTCGGCATCCTCGCATACGGAACCAGCCAGTTCTCGCGACAGAACTACGCTGGGGTGCAGAAATTCATCGCCGGCGATCTGGGCCTCGATCGAGGCACGCTCGGTGTGATGGGCTCCGCGTTTTTCTACGCTTACGCGCTGGGCCAGATGCCATGGGGGATCGCGTCGGACCGATTAGGGAGTCGCGCAGTTATAGGAACGGGCATCTTCCTCACCGCCGCAACGATGTCCGGATTTGCGATGGGCCAATCGACTGGCTCGCTCATCTTCTGGCGCATTCTCAGCGGGATCGCGGCGGCGGCGGTGTACATGCCATTAACGGGTGGCATCGCGCGATGGTTTCCAGACAAGGAACGCGGCTTGAGCCAGGGAACGCTCGGCGGCGTCGGCGGCGCCCTAGGCGAAGGTGCCGCATACGCGCTGCTCCCGATCCTTTCGGTCTATTTCGCGTCCGGCTGGCGCCAGGGGATGCACATGCTTGCGGCGGCAATCGCCGTGCTGGGCGTGCTGGCGCTCGTGCTGTTCCGCTCCGCCCCGTCTGATCAAATAGCAACGACGCGAAAGCCGTTCGACTGGCGCCTGTTGCGCGACCTCGAAATATGGTGCTACGCGTTCCTCTGGTCAGGATTCGTGATCGGCATCCGCATCGCACAGATATGGATCGCGGTCTACGCCGCCGATCTGTACATCAGCAATCAGGGGCTCCCGCTCAACCAGGCCGTGGTTCGCGGCGGAGTGCTCACTCTGCTCGCGTTTTCGCTGGTGGGACGCGCAGCGGGCTGTCCATTTGCCGGAAAAATGTCGGATGTCCTCGCCCGGCGCGGTGTGTCACGCACAACGGTCATCATCGGATGGCTGGTGCTCGCGACTGTGTTGTTCCACGTGCTGTCATTGGGCGTCACGGCCATTGGGTCACTAGCCGTCATTGCCGTGCTGCTCGGAATGTCGGTCAACCTCTTCTCCCTCATCCCGGCCGCCATTTCCGATCGGTTCGGGTCGCAACGAACCGCCTCGGTGTCCTCGTTCGCCAACACCATTGCGCAGTTGTCCGGTGCAACGGCGTTGGCCGTGAGCGGCTATGTCGGCATTTCGTTGAACGCGCAACCTGGAAATGCGCTGACGGAGTATCGGGGCATCTGGCTGTCGGCCGAAGTGGGCATGGCGTTCATGACCATTCTGTCCATCGCCGCGTACGTTGCCCTGAGAAACGGGTGGATCCACGGGACCCTGCCGGTGACAGCGTCTTCGACGTCCGCTCCCCTCTGAACACGGGGCACAGAGACACAGAGTCACAGAGTCACAGAGAGTCCATTTTCGAAACTCTGTGTCTCTGTGTCTCTGTGTCTCTGTGGCTCGTCTCAGAGTCTTGAGGTTGGCTCGGTCGCCGGGGCGGCACGCCGGAGAAAATCGAAGTCGCATCCATGTTCGGCCCCCAGGACCGACTCGGCATACAGACGGGCATACCCGCGGGCCGGCACCGTCCGCGCCACTGCATCCGACCGCCGACCCTCCAGTTCACCCTCCGGGAGCAGCACGTCGAGGCGGCTCTCGTTGACGCTCACACGAATACGGTCACCAGACCGGACCAAACCAAGCGGACCGCCAACAGCGCATTCCGGAGAAGCATGGAGAATCACCGTGCCGAATGCCGTGCCGCTCATTCGCGCATCGGAGATCCGCACCATATCTTTCACCCCGGCGCGAGCGAGCTTCGCAGGAATCGGCAGGTATCCTGCCTCGGGCATTCCGGCGCCTATGGGACCGGCGTTCTGCAGGACGAGCACGTCCTCCGGCAGCACGTCGAGCGCGGGATCATCGATGCGCGCAGCAAGGTCTTCCAGGTCTTTGAAGACAACCGCGCGTCCGACGTGTTCGAACAGTCGCTCGTCCGCGGCGGCCCGCTTGAGGATCGCGCCGTTGGGCGCAATGTTGCCAAACAGGGCCAGCAAACCACCTGTGCGTTGGAACGGATCGTCGATCGAACGTATCACCGCACGATCGACAAAACCCGGACGGTCCCGCAATCGCTCGGCGAGCGTTTCACCGGTTACCGAACGACAGTCGAGATTCAGCTGCGGCTTCAACTCATGCAGCACAGCGCCGACGCCCCCGGCTGCGTGAAAATCTTCCATGTAGTGCTGCCCCGTCGGTTTCAGGTTGACCAACACCGGCGTCGACGCGCTGAGCGCATTCAGGTGGTGCAAGTCGATCGGCAGGCCGATACGGCCGGCGATGGCCGCCAGGTGGATGACGGCATTCGTCGACCCGCCGATCGCCAGCAGCACTGCCAGAGCGTTCTCGAGCGACTCGCGAGTGACGATGCGATCGGGTGTCAGCTCTGATGCCGCTAACCGCACGGCTTCGGCACCAGTTGCTTCCGCGATCCGCAGACGGTCCGCATGAACAGCGGGCACGGCAGCGCTGCCGGGTAAGCACATGCCGAGCGCCTCTGCCAGACACGCCATCGTGCTCGCGGTCCCCATCACCGCGCACGTACCCGCCGTCACGGCAAGGTTGTTCTCGACGTCCGTGATCTCCGCCTCGCTCACCTCACCTGCGCGGTAGCGGGCCCAGAAGCGGCGGCAATCAGTGCAGGCGCCGAGACGCTCTCCCCGGTATCGGCCGGTCATCATCGGCCCGACGACAAGCTGAATTGCAGGAACTCCGGCTGAAATCGCGCCCATCAACTGGGCCGGCACGGTCTTGTCGCAACCGCCCACCAGCACAACGGCGTTCATCGGTTGCGCGCGGATCATCTCCTCGACGTCCATTGCCATCAGATTCCGGAACATGAGGCTGGTCGGGTTGAGGAACACTTCGCCGAGCGAGATGGTGGGAAATTCCAGGGGCAGGCCGCCGGCGCCCAGCACGCCGCGCTTGACGGCGTCGACAAGCTCCGGCGTCAGACGGTGGCAATTGTTGAACCCGCTGGCTGAGGTGGCAATCCCGACAATCGGCCGCCGCAGCATCTCACTCGAGTAACCCATGGACCTGGCGAACGACCGTCTCAGGTACGCGGCAAAGTCCGGATCGCCGTAGTTCGTCAAACCCCGTTCGAGACCTTTTCTTCCGCTCATTCGTCGGCGTCCTTCTCCAGATACGCGAGCAAACGCTGCAGGCGCTCGCTCGCCCGCCGCTGTATCGCGGCCGTGTCGCGGCCGTGCCAGTCGTAGAACCCTCGACCACTGCGGACACCGACGTCGCCGCGAGCCACCATCCCTTGCAGCAGCGGATTCGGCACGCCCGTGTGGCTCAGCGTCGGGACGATGGATCGCTGCGCCTGCGCGTGCATTTCGAGACCCGCCAGATCCTTCTGCTCGATCAATCCCGTGATGCACATGCGCGGTCCCAGGAGGTGCTTGGCTACGCCGTCGATCATTTCTGCCGTCGCGATCCCCGACTCGAGCAGGTGATAGGCCTCGTGGAGGATTGAGTGCTGCAAGCGGTTGATCAGATATCCATTCACGGCCCGCTGGAGCACGATTGGCTCCCGCCGTGCCTGTTTGACCGCCGCGACGGCCAACGCGAGAGCCGCGTCTTCGGTATGTTCGCCGCGTACGACCTCAATCATCGGAAAAAGGTCCGCCGGCATGAAAAAGTGCATCGCCAGAAAGCGCTCTGGAAAACGCAACGGCGCCGCGAGTTCGTCCAGCGGTAGCCCCGATGTATTGGTTGCCAGGACCGACCGACCCTGGTAGAGGTCTTCGAGCTCGGCATAGACCGACTGCTTCACCTCGAAATCCTCGAACACCGCCTCGATGACCAGGTCCGGAATGACGTTCCGCGGCGCCTGTCTCGCCAACGTGACCGCCGGATGGGGAATGGCAACGTCCCGGGTGTCGACCAGGGTCACCTGCATCCCTGCATTCGCGAACAGCCGCGCGATGCCCTGGCCCATCACTCCAGCGCCCATGATGACAAGCGCCGCGCATTTCTCGGGTAACGACCGATCACTGGGCGTCATCTAAGTGAACC
>Ga0070698_100002884_pt1 | contig 18922 bp, 18 predicted proteins | sample KBSK1502metaG_FD_65477 | JGI IMG/M metagenome (GOLD analysis project Ga0070698, IMG submission 65477) | Corn, switchgrass and miscanthus rhizosphere microbial communities from Kellogg Biological Station, Michigan, USA - KBS K1-50-2 metaG | ecosystem: Host-associated > Plants > Roots >...
ACGCCATCAGTGACTGCCAGAAGAAGACGTCGCCGCGCACCAGGTTGGTTGGCACCCCCACGCTGATGGTCATGTGGTCGGAGCTGGCCACGAACGCCAGCGCGTAGATGAACTCGTGCATGGTCAGCGTGAAGGCGAACACCACCACCGTGAAGATCCCCGGCAGCGCCAGCGGCAGCACGGTGCGCACGAATGCCTGGAAGCGGCTGTAGCCGTCGACCTGGGCCTGCTCCTCGACGTCGCGCGGGATCGACTTGAAGAAGCCGTTCAGCAGCCAGGTCGACAGCGGGATCGTGAAGGTCGGGTAGACGATCACCAGCGCCCAGATGGTGTCCTGCAGGCGCATCGAGGCCACCATCCGCGACAGCGGGATGAACAGCAGCGTCGGCGGGACCAGATAGACCAGGAAGATCCCCACGCCCAGCCTCCCGCCCCAGCGCCCGGTCAGGCGCGCCAGCGCGTAGGCGGCCGGGATGCTGAGCGCCAGGGTGATCAGCACCACCAGGATCCCGATCACCACCGTGTTGCGCACGAAGGTGAGATAGGGCGTCTGCTGGAACAGCAGCTTGATGTGCGCGAGCGTGGGCGGTCTGTTGTAGAGGAACGGGTTGTTGTTGACGTTGTAGAGGTCGGGGTCGGTCTTGAACATGGTGACGACCGCCCACAGGAACGGGAACGACGCGACCAGCGCGAACAGTCCGACCACCGTGTAGATGCGGGCGGAGGTGCGGAGCCGGCGCCCCCCGCCGGGCCGGGTGGTTTGGCCGATCGCCGCCACGCCTAGCTCACCTCCGCTCGGGACACCATCCGAAGGATCAGCGCGGCGAGCCCGGCCAGCACCGGGAACATGAACACCGCGACGGCCGCGCCCTCGCCCAGGCTGCCGCCCTCGATCCCCCGGAAGAACGCCCAGCTCGCCAGCACCTGGGTGGCGTTCTGGGGGCCGCCGCGGGTGAGCACGAACACCACCGTCATGTCGGTGAAGCTGAAGACCAGGCCGAACAGCAGTGCCACCGCGCTGATCGGCAGCAGCAACGGGATGTCGATCCCGAACATGCGCCGCCAGAAGCCGGCGCCGTCGATCTCGGCGGCCTCGCGAACGTCCTGGGGGATCGAGGTCAGCCCCGCGAGCAGGATCACCGTGGCCAGCGGCAGCATCCGCCACGCCTGCACGGCGATCACCGAGCCCATGGCCAGGTGCGCTCGCCCCAGCCAGAACATGTGACTGCCGGGGCTGGTGATGCCGGTGTGCGACAGCACCCAGTCGATCGGGCTGAAGATCGAGTCGAGCATCCACAGCCAGGCGATGGTCCCCAGCGCGATCGGGGTGGTCCAGGGCAGCAGGATCAGGAAGCGCGCGATCCACTTGCCGCGGAAGTTGGCGCGCAGCGCGAACGCCAGCACCACCGAAAGCACCACCACCAGGACCTGGGAGATCACGGTGAACACCACGGTGTTGCGCAGCGAGGTCCTGGTCACCGGGTCCGCCAGCGCCGCCTTGAAGGTGTCGATCCCCACGAAGTGCAGCGCCGGGTTGCCGGTGGTGATGTCGGTGAAGGCGTACAGGATGGCCATCACCAGCGGGAAGCCGACCAGCGCGAGCAGGTAGGCCACCGAAGGCAGCAGCAGCAGCGGCCCGAGGACGCCCTCGCGCTCGAACAGGTAGCGGCGGTTGCGCTCGCGCGGGCGGGTCGCCGCCTCCGGCGCCGCCGTGGTCACGCGCTCACCCCCCGCAGCGGCTGCGGGGCGATGCGGTCGCCGCTGTCCTTGCCGAAGAAGCGCAGGCTCGACTCCGCCACGGCGAAGCGCGCCGGCGAGCCCTCGGCGACCGGGGTGGTCACCGTGAAGGGCAGCCTGGCGATCACCTTGACGCCCGCCGCGATCGCCGGGATGGTGCCGTACAGCATCCGGTCGGAGCCCAGGTACTCGACCCGGTCGACCTGGTACTCGAACGGCACCCTGCCCTCGCGCTCGCTGACCAGGCCCTCCGGCAGGAAGTGCTCAGGGCGGAAGCCGACCAGCGCGCCGTCGTGTTCCAGCAGGTTCATCGGCGGCGAGCCGAGGAAGGTCGCCACGAAGGTGTTGGCCGGCTCGTGGTAGATCTCGCGCGGGGTGCCGAGCTGCTGCAGCCGTCCCTTGTCCAGCACGGCGATGCGGTCGCCGAGGCCCATCGCCTCCACCTGGTCGTGGGTCACGTAGATGGTGGTGACTCCGACCCGGCGCTGGAACTCCTTCAGGTCCTCGCGGGCGGAGGTCCGCAGCTTGGCGTCCAGGTTGGACAGCGGCTCGTCCAGCAGGAACACCTGCGGATCGCGGACCAGCGCCCTGGCCAGGGCCACCCGCTGGCGCTCGCCGCCGGAGAGCTGGCGGGGCTTGCGTTCCAGCAGGTGGTCGATGCCGAGCAGGCTGGAGGCCCAGCGGATCCGCTCGGGCCGCCGCTCCTTGGGCATGCCGCCGGCGGCCAGCGGGAACGAGATGTTCTGCGCGACCGTCTTGTGCGGGTAGAGCGCGTAGCTCTGGAAGACCATCGCGATCCGGCGCGCCCTGGGGGGCAGGTCGTTGACGACCCGACCCCCGATGAGGACTTCGCCCTCGCTGGGCCGCTCGAGCCCGGCGATCATGCGCAGGAGCGTGGTCTTGCCCGATCCCGACGGGCCGAGCAGCACCAGGTACTCGCCCTCCTCGGTGGCGATATCGACGCCGTCGACCGCCGGGGTATCGCCGACGAAGACCTTGCGCACGCCTCTGGTCTCCACCACCGCCATGTGTGGATTCCTCCCGTCTTCTCAGGCGTTACCGCCGACCAGGCCCTGCTTGCGCCACTTCGCGAAGATCGTCTTGACCTGCGTCTCCGCACTGGCCACCGCCTGCTTGGGGGGCGTGCCCTTGGCGGCGGCGGCCATCATGTTCGGCAGGACGAAGGTGTTGAGGACCTCGCCCTCGGCGGCGTTGGACGGGCCCGGGTAGCCGATGTTGGTGCTCCACGACTCGGCGTCCTTGAGCAGCGACAGCTTGTTGGCAGGCTGCGACTTGAAGGGGTCGTTGTCGAGCCAGCCGGGAAGCTGCTGCCATGCGGCGGAGGTCTTGAAGGCGGGGAAGTCGTAGAGCTTGGAGTTGCTGGCGACGTCGCTGGAGTGGTCGGCCAGGAACAGCAGGAACTGCTTGGCCTGCTCGGCGTTCTTGGAGAACTTGGGGATCACGTAGCTGCGCACCACGTGCTCGCCCGCCAGCGCCTTGCCGTTCGGGCCCTTGAGCGCCGGCCGGAAGAAGATGTCGTTGGCGACGTCCGGGTTGGCGGTCTGCGCGCTGCGGTAGGCCGAGATCGAGTTGAGGATGTAGGACAGGCGTCCGGCGATCAGGCCCTGGTTGTTGGAGGCGGCCGTCCAGCTGAAGATCTCGTCGGTCATGGTCTGCTTGAACAGCTTGGCCATGTAGGCGACCGCGTCGATGACCTCGGGCGAGTTGATGACCACGTTCTGGTTGGCGTCCTGAATCGAGCCGCCGTAGGACCAGATCAGCGCCCGGGCGGCCATGTTGGAGTCGACCTCCTGGGACATGCCGATCCCGACGGGGATCTTGGAGCGCTGCTTGATCATGGTCCCGCCCTCGAGCAGCTCCTGCCAGGTGCTGGGGCCGTTGGGCAGCCCGACCGGCTCCCACAGGCTCTTGCGGTAGTCGCCCGGGTCGGGGGTCCAGGTGTGGCAGAACCCGTAGTAGCGGTTGGTGGTCGGGTTGAAGCTGGACGCCTTGCAGTAGCTGATCTGCTCGCCGTGCTTGCTGGTGGCCTCCTGGACGACGTCGCTGAGGTCCAGCACGCTCGGCTCCAGCGCCGACGGCGGGACGATCCACTCGATCATGTCGTGGCCCTGCCCGGCGTTGATCTCGGCGGCGCTGCGGGCGGGGAGGTCGGCGTTGTCGATGTGGTCGACCGTGACCGTCACGCCGTTGTCCTTGCCCCACTGCTTGGCGAAGCCGTCGAACCACTTGTCGTAGGCCGGGATGAAGTGGCTCCACTGCAGGATGTGGAGCTGCTTGCCGCCGCCGCTGCCGGGACCGGGGGAGCTGGACGGGCCGGTGCACGCCGCCACCAGCCCAGAGCCGAGCCCGGCGACCGTGAGCGTGCCGGTCGTCTTCAGGAAACCGCGCCTGGAGAGACCGGTCCCACCACCGCTGCCGGTCTCGCTCTTCCGGTCGTCCGCGTCCTTACGCATGGCCCACCTCCTGTTACTCGGCGTGACATCATGCAATGGAACGGACAAAGACTCCCACCTGCAATCGATTGCCGCAAGAGGCTTTGTCCGCTCCGCTACGGATCAACAAGGCAAGCACACGAAAGGCGGCACACCGTCGGGGGCTGCGCGGATCCGTCAGGGAGGCGGGGGCGCGCGCGGCTTCGCGGCGGGCCCGCGGGCACCGCCCCCGGGCGGGCGTGCTTGCCGGCGGGGGCGCGGCTTCGCGGCGGGCCACGGCTGGCCCGGGGCGGGCGTGCTTGCCGGCGGGGGGCGCGCTCACTACGATGCGTTGGACCGGCCGACCGGCGGCCGGCGGCGAGCCCGGCTCGCCGACGCCCTTTAATGACTGGTCCGGCGAGGCCAGGAAGGGAGCCAACCGGATGCATCGCACGCTGCCTCCATGCCCGACGGGCTGGAGGCTTTCTTGATGCCCGCCCCCGAGCGGGCGATGGTCATGGACCAGGCCGACGTCGGCCGCGCCCTGACCCGTATCGCTCACGAGGTCGTCGAGCGCAACAGGGGCACCCAGGGACTGGTCGTCGTGGGCATCCACACCCGCGGCGTGCCGCTGGCCCGGCGCCTGGCCGCCAAGCTCGGCGAGATCGAGGGCGCCCAGGTCCCCACCGGCGCCCTCGACGTGACCATGTACCGCGACGACATCGGCCTGCGCCCGCCCGGCGCGACCCGCGACACCGACCTGCCGTTCGACCTGGCCGGCACGGTGGTCGTGCTGGTGGACGACGTGCTCTACACGGGCCGCACCATCCGGGCGGCCCTGGACGCCCTGACCGACTTCGGCCGCCCTCGCGCCATCCAGCTCGCGGTGCTGGTCGACCGCGGCCACCGCGAGCTGCCGCTACGCGCCGACTACGTGGGCAAGAACCTGCCGACCGCGCCGGACGGCGTCGTCAAGGTGCTGCTGTCGGAGACCGACGGCCGCGACGGCGTGCTGGTGATGGAGGGCGAGGCATCCGCCGGAGACGGCCGGCGGGGCCGCACCGGAGAGGCGACGGAGGCGACGAGGCGATGAAGAAGCACCTGCTGTCGGCAGCCGACCTCGACTCCGGCGACATCACCCGGATCCTCGACACCGCGGCGCACCTGGCCAAGGTCACCGACCGGGCCATCAAGAAGGTGCCGACGCTGCGGGGCCGGACCGTCTGCAACCTGTTCTTCGAGGACTCGACCAGGACCAGGATCTCCTTCGAGCTGGCCGCAAAGCGCCTGTCGGCGGACGTGATCAACTTCACCGCCAAGGGGTCGAGCGTCTCCAAGGGCGAGAGCCTGAAGGACACCGCCATCACCCTGGAGGCGATGGGCGTGGACGCCATCGTCATCCGCCACGGCGCCTCGGGCGCGCCGTGGCGGCTGGCCGAGTGGGTCGACGCGGTGGTCATCAACGCCGGCGACGGCACCCATGAGCACCCCACCCAGGCGCTGCTGGACCTCTACACCATGCGCCAGCGATTCCCGACCCTCGCGGGGCTGCGGGTGGCGATCGTCGGCGACGTGCTGCACTCGCGCGTGGCCCGCTCCAACGTGCTGGCGCTTGGGACCATGGGCGCGGAGGTCACGCTGGTGGCCCCGCCGACGCTGCTGCCGGCCAGGGTCGAGACCTGGGGCGCGGGGATCTCCTACGACCTCGACGCCGTGCTGCCCAAGCAGGACGTGGTGATGCTGCTGCGGATGCAGCTCGAGCGCCAGCGCGCCGGGTTCTTCCCGTCGCTGCGCGAGTACGCGCGCCTGTACGGGCTGGACGCCCGCCGGCTGGAGGCCATGCCGGAGCACGCCATCGTCATGCACCCCGGCCCCATGAACCGCGGTGTGGAGATCGCCGCCGACGTGGCCGACTCGATCGAACGGTCGGTGATCGCCGACCAGGTCGCCAACGGCATCAGCGTGCGGATGGCCCTGCTGTACCTGCTGCTCGGCGGCCCAGCCGTGGGCGACCCGCCGGTGCCAGCGGTCGTCGAGGGAGCTGCGCTGTGAGCCCGCTCGGCCAGGGGAGCGGCCCCGGCCCCGCGGGCCCGTCGAGCCCTTCGAGCCGCTCGCACCGCCCCGCCGGCCCGTCGAGCCGCTCGGGCCCCGCCGGCCCGTCGAACAGCTCGGGCCCCGCCGCCGGCCCGGGCCCGGTGCTGCTGCGGGGCGGACGGCTGGTCGACCCGGCGGGCGGGCACGACGCCACCGCCGACGTGCTGGTCCGCGGCGGCGCGGTGGCCGCGGTCGGGACGGGCCTGGAGGCCGGCGACGCCGAGCTGGTGGACTGCGACGGCCTGGTGGTCAGCCCCGGCTTCGTCGACCTGCACGTGCACCTGCGCGAACCCGGCCGCGAGGACGCCGAGACGATCGAGACAGGCTCGCGCGCCGCCGCGCTCGGCGGCTACACGGCCGTCTGCCCGATGCCCAACACCGACCCGGTGGCCGACAACGCCGGCGTGGTCGAGATGGTCGCCGCCCGCGGCCGCGAGGTCGGCCTGGTCGATGTCTTCCCGGTTGGCGCGGTCACGCTCGGGCAGCGTGGCGGGGAGCTGGCCGAGCTCGGCACCATGGCGCACTCCGCCGCACGGGTCGACTGCTTCTCCGACGACGGCCGGCCCATCCGCGACGCGCGCCTGCTGCGGCTGGCGCTGGAGTACGCGCAGGCCTTCGACGCGGTCATCGCCGACCACGCCGAGGACCCTTCGCTCACCGACGGCGCCCAGATGCACGAGGGCGAGGTGTCGGCCATCCTCGGCCTGCAGGGCTGGCCGGCCGCGGCCGAGGAGATGGTGGTCGCCCGCGACCTGCTGCTGGCCGAGCTGACCGGCGGGCGGCTGCACCTGTGCCACCTCTCCACGGCCGGGTCGGTGGCGCTGGTGCGGGCGGCCAAGGCGCGCGGCGTGCTGGTCACCGCCGAGGCGGCGCCGCACCACTTCACCCTGACCGACGAGGCGGCCCGCTGCTTCGACCCGGTCTACAAGGTCAACCCGCCGCTGCGCTCCAAGGCCGACGTCGAGGCGATCCGCGACGGGCTCGCCGACGGCACCATCGACGCCATCGCCACCGACCACGCGCCGCACGCCCGCGAGGACAAGGAGGTCGAGTGGGCCACCGCGCCGCCGGGCATGCTGGGCCTGGAGACGGCGCTGGCGCTGACCATCACCGAGCTGGTCGAGCCCGGCTACCTGCGGCTCGGCCAGGCGGTCGAGCGCCTGACCGCCGGCCCGGCCCGCTGCCGGCGCCTGCCTGGCCATGGCGGGCCGGTGGTCCCCGGCTCGCCCGCCAACCTGACCGTGTTCGACCCGACCGCCGCCTGGACGGTGGCGGCGCCCGCGCTCGCCAGCCGCGCGAGGAACACCCCATACCATGGCCGTCAAGTCAGGGGTCGGGTGGTGCACACTCTCCTGCGAGGAACCTTCACGGTTCGCGGCGGGAAGGCGGGTTGGTGAGACGGAGGGGTTCGGGGAACCCCGAGGGGGTGCCCCGATGAACTGGCTCTCTGGGGTCCTGGTGGTGGCGGCCGTGGCCGCCGTGGCCGCCGGGCTGGTGCTCGGGGCCGTGCGGCGGACCGTGCGGCGCCAGCAGGCCGGGCTGCCCCCGCTGCCGCGCGGCGGCGCGCCGGTCCGCCCGCTGCTGGAGGCCGGCGGCGCCCGCTACCTGGGGACCACCTACGCGCCCTCGCCGGTGCGGCGCTTCTCCGGCCACGGGCTGCTCGGCCGCGACCTCGTCGACCTGGCCCTCGACGAGGGCGGCCTGCGGGTCGGCGGCGGCCGGCCGGGACCGTGGCTGGTCCCGGCGGCGGCCGTGCGCCGGGTCGAGGTGGCCACCAACCACGCCGGCAAGGTCGTCTACGCCCAGCGGGTGCTGGTGGTCGACTGGCAGCTGGGCGACACCGTGCTGCGGTCGGGGTTCGCGCTGGACGACGAGGCGGTGGCGCGAGCGTGGGCCGAGCGCGTGGCGGCGGTGGCCGCCGGCGGGGAGGTGCGGCGATGAAGCGGGTCCCGGCGCTGCTCACCCTGGAGGACGGCAGCGCCTTCGGTGGCGAGGCGTTCGCGTCGCAGCCCTTCACGGTCGCGGGCGAAGTGGTCTTCAACACCGCCATGAGCGGCTACCAGGAGGTCCTGACCGACCCGTCCTACCGCCGCCAGATCGTCTGCATGGCGGCTCCCGAGGTCGGCAACTACGGCACCAATCCCGACGACGCCGAGTCCGACCGCATCCAGGTGACCGCCTTCGTGGTGCGCCAGGCGGCGCGCCGGGCCTCCAACTGGCGGGCGCGGCGGACCCTGGCCGAGGAACTGGAGGCCGCCGGGGTGCCCGGGGTGGAGGGCATCGACACGCGCCGGCTGGTGCGTCACCTGCGCAGCGCCGGCGCCATGCGCGGCGCACTCTCCACCGAGGTGCTCGACGAAGCCGAGCTGCGCGGGCTCGCCCTGCGGGCGCCCGACCCCAACGGCCTGGCGCTGGTCGACGAGGTCACCCGGCAGGCGCCGCTGGAGCTGGAGCTGGAGGCCGAAGGCCCGGAGCGGTTCCGGGTGGTGCTCTACGACTTCGGCGCCAAGCACAACATCTCCAGGCGGCTGCGCCAGCTCGGCGCCAGGTTGCTGATCGTGCCGGCCGGCACCCCCGCCGAGCTGGCGCTGGACTGGCGCCCGGACGGCGTGATGCTCTCCAACGGCCCTGGCGACCCGGCGACCGTCGGCCACGGCGTGCGCGCCACCGCCGAGCTGCTCGGCAAGGTGCCGGTCTTCGGCATCTGCCTCGGCCACCAGCTCCTCGGCCAGGCGATCGGCGGCCGCACCCTGCGCCTGCCGTTCGGGCACCGGGGCGTGAACCAGCCGGTGGTCGAGGTCGACACCGGCAGGGTCTCGGTCACCAGTCACAACCACGGCTTCGCGGTCGACGCCTCCAGCCTGCCGCCGACCGCCAGGGTCACCCACCGCAACGCCAACGACGGCGTGGTCGAGGGGCTCGAATGCCTCGACGTGCCGGCCTTCTCCGTGCAGTACCACCCGGAGGCCGCGCCCGGCCCCCACGACGCCCACCCACTGTTCGAGCGCTTCGGCGCGCTGATGGAGTCGGTCCGCCCGTGACGGGCGGCGGGAAGGAGGACGGCATGTCACAGCAGCGGACCTTCCGCGCGCTCGGCGGGGTCGACCAGGGGGTCGAGGCGCCGGCGGGGGACGCGGCGGCCGACGCGCTCCGCCAGGAGTTCGAGCGCGTGCTGGCGCTCAAGGGGAGCCTGCGCGGCGAAGCCCAGGCGGCGGTGTCGCCCACCGGGCGGCGGACCACCGCCAGCGACGAGGCCAAGCTGCGCACGCTGGTGGCCAGCGTCGAGGGCGCCAGCCGCTTCGCGATCAGGCTGCGGCTGCTGAGCCCTGGCCAGGTGCGGGCCCTGTGGGCCGAGGCGATGGCCAAGGGCCTGTTCGACGGCTGGGACGCCGGCCAGTCCGCCTACAACCACGCCGAGGCCGCCGCGGGGGCCGAGGTCCAGGCCGCCGCCGGGGCGGGGGCCTCTGCCGGACCAGCCGCCGCCGAGGCGGTGGTCGAGGGGGACCGGTAGTGCCGCTGCGCGAGGACCTGCGCTCCGTCCTGGTGATCGGGTCGGGGCCGATCGTGATCGGCCAGGCGGCCGAGTTCGACTACTCCGGCACCCAGGCCTGCCGGGCGCTGCGCCGCCTCGGCCTGCGGGTGGTCCTGGTCAACTCCAACCCGGCCACGATCATGACCGACCCGGAGGTCGCCGACGCCACCTACCTGGAGCCCCTGACCCCCGACATGGTCGCCGCCGTGCTCGAGGCCGAGCGGCCCGACGCGGTGCTGCCCACCCTGGGCGGCCAGACCGCCCTGAACCTGGCGGTCGCCCTGGACGAGCGCGGCGATCTGGAGCGGCTCGGCGTCGAGCTGGTCGGCGCCACCGTCGAGGCCGTCCGCCGCGCCGAATCGCGGGTCGCCTTCAGCGAGGTCTGCGCGCGCGCCGGGCTCCGGACGCCGCGCAGCAGAGAGGTCGGCTCGGTCGGCGACGGCCTGGAGGCGATCGCCGAGCTGGGCCTGCCGCTGGTGCTGCGGCCCTCGTTCACGCTCGGCGGCTGGGGCGGCGGGGTCGCCCGCGGCGCCGGCGAGCTGGGCGAGCTGCTCGCCCAGGGCCTGGCCGCCAGCCCCGTGCACCGGGTGCTGGTGGAGGAGAGCGTGCTCGGCTGGAAAGAATTCGAGCTCGAGGTCATGCGCGACCGAGCCGACAACGCAGTGGTGGTCTGCTCGATCGAGAACCTGGACCCGATGGGGGTCCACACCGGCGACTCCATCACGGTGGCGCCGGCCATGACCCTGACCGACCGCGAGTACCAGGCGATGCGGGACGACTCGCTGGCGGTGCTGCGCGCGGTCGGGGTCGAGACCGGTGGCGCCAATGTGCAGTTCGCGGTCGACCCCGCCAGCGGCCGCCGGGTCGTGATCGAGATGAACCCGCGGGTCTCGCGCTCCTCCGCGCTGGCGTCCAAGGCCACCGGCTTCCCGATCGCCAAAGTCGCCGCCCAGCTCGCGGTGGGCTTCACCCTGGACGAGATCCGCAACGAGGTCACCGGCAAGACGGCCGCGGCGTTCGAGCCGACCCTCGACTACGTCGTGGTCAAAGTGCCCCGCTTCAACTTCGAGAAGTTCCCAGGGGCCGACCAGGTGCTGACCACGCGGATGAAGTCGGTCGGCGAGGTCATGGCCATCGGCCGGACCTTCCCCGAGGCGCTCCAGAAGGCCTACCGCTCCCTGGAGGCCGGCCGCGACGGCCTCGGCTCGGCCGGGACCGGTCCGGGCGGCCAGGCCCGGCCGGGACCGCTGTCGCCGGAGCGGCGCCGGGCGCTGCTGGAGGCCACCGCCATCCCGACCGACGCCCGTCTCGAGGAGGTCGAGCGGGCGCTGCGGCTCGGCTGCGGGGTCGACGAGATCTCCAGGGCCTCGGGCATCGACCCCTGGTTCGTCGACGGCGTTGCGCGCATCGTCGAGGTCCGCTCCGAGGTCGCGGCCGCCGCCGTGATCGACGCGCTCGACCGCGACCTGCTGTGGCGCGCCAAGCGGCTCGGCTTCTCCGACCGCCAGCTCGCCGGCATCGTCGGCGCCACCGAGGGCGAGGTCCGCACCCGGCGCCGCGCGCTGGGGGTCGAGCCCGTCTACCGCTCGGTCGACACCTGCGCCGGCGAGTTCGAGGCCTCCACGCCCTACCACTACTCGACCTACGAGGAGGAGACCGAGGTCCCGGTCACCGGCAGGCCGCGGGTGATCGTGCTCGGCTCGGGCCCCAACCGCATCGGCCAGGGCGTCGAGTTCGACACCGCCTGCGTGCACGCCGTCCAGGCATTGCGGGAGGCCGGCTACGAGACGGTCATGGTCAACTGCAACCCGGAGACCGTCTCCACCGACTACGACGTCGCCGACCGGCTCTACGTCGAGCCGCTGACCACCGAGGACGTGCTGGAGGTCTGCCGCGCCGAGGCCCGCGGGGGCCAGCTCGTCGGGGTGATCGTGACCATGGGCGGCCAGACGCCGCTGCAGCTGGCCCACGGGCTGGCGGCGGCCGGCGTGCCGCTGCTGGGCACCCCACCCGAGGCGATCGACTTGGCGGAGGACCGCGGCCGCTTCGGAGCCGTGCTGGACCGTTGCGGCCTGGACGCTCCGGCCTGGGGGCAGGCCAGCAGCCCGGAGGAGGCGCTGGCGGTGGCCGAGCGGATCGGCTACCCGGTGCTGGTGCGGCCCTCCTACGTGCTCGGCGGGCGCTCCATGGAGGTCTGCTACGACGCCGGCACGCTGGCGCGCTCCGGGGCGCTGGCCAGCATGAACCACGGCGACCGGCCGGTCCTGGTCGACCGGTTCCTGGAGGACGCCGTCGAGGTGGACGTCGACGCGCTCTGCGACACCGCCGGCGACGTGCTGGTGTGCGGGGTGATGGAGCACATCGAAGAGGCCGGGGTCCACTCCGGGGACTCCGCCTGCGCGCTGCCCCCGATCACACTCGGCCCCGACCAGCTCGACACCATCGGCGAGGCCACCCAGCGGCTGGCCAGAGCGCTCGGCGTGGTCGGCATCCTCAACGTCCAGTTCGCCTTCAAGGGCGACCGGCTGTACGTGCTGGAGGCCAACCCGCGTGCCAGCCGCTCGGTCCCATTCGTCGAGAAGGTCACCGGCCTGCCGGTCGCCAGGGCGGCCGCGCTGATCGCCACCGGCCGGAGCATCCAGGAGCTGCGCAAGGCCGGCATGCTGCCGTCCGGCGAATCCGTGCTGGCGCCGCTGCCCGACCACGTCGGCGTCAAGGAGGCCGTGCTGCCGTTCGCCCGCTTCCCCGGCGCGGACTCGCTGCTCGGGCCGGAGATGCGCTCGACCGGCGAGGTGCTGGGACTCGATCGCTCGTTCGGAGCCGCCTACGCCAAGAGCCAGGAGAGCGCCTACGGCGCCCTGCCCACCAAGGGGGTCGCGTTCCTGTCGGTCCGCAACGCCGACAAGCGCGCCATCGTCCTGCCGGCCAAGCGCCTCGCCGACCTCGGCTTCAAGCTGACCGCCAGCGTCGGGACCGCCAGCGTGCTGCGGCGCAACGGCGTGCCTGTCGAGGTCGTCCACAAGGTCCACGAGGGATCGCCCAACGTCGTCGACCTGATCCGCGGCGGCCAGATCGACGTGGTCGTCAACACCCCGCAAGGCTCCGGGCCGCGCAGCGACGGCTACGAGATCCGGACCGCCGCGGTGGCCTCCGACATCCCCTGCGTCACCACGCTGTCCGGCCTGGCCGCCATGGTCCAGGGGATCGAGGCCCGCCAGGCCGGCGAGCTCACCGTCCGCTCGTTGCAGGGCTACCACGGGGAGGCCGGATCACCATGACCCAAGCCGCACCCCGGCGCGAGTCGTCCGAGGTGCTGGTCCACCGCCGCACCGGCGCCTATCACGTGCTGAGCCTGGTCGCGCCCACGATCGCCAGCACCGCCAGGGCCGGCCAGTTCGTCGGGCTGCAGCCCGGCGTCGACCGTCCCTTCCTGCTGCGGCGGCCGTTCTCGATCCACCGCGTGGAGCGCCACGGCCCCGGCTTCGGCACGCTGGAGATCGTCTTCGACGTGGTCGGGCCGGGCACCGAGGTCCTCTCCGAGCTACGGCCCCACGACAGCGTGGACGTGCTCGGCCCGCTCGGCCGGCCCTTCGAGCTGCCGGACGAGCCCTGCTCGTGCCTGCTGGTCGGCGGGGGCTACGGGGTCGCCCCGCTGTTCTTCCTGGCTGAGGAACTGCGCGTGCGCGGCTGCCGCGTCGACTTCGTGGTCGGCGCCTCCACCGCCGACCGCCTCTTCAAGGCGATCGAGGCCAAGCGGCTGGGCCGCACCGCGGTGATCACCACCGACGACGGCTCGACCGGCCAGCGCGGCGTGGTCACCGACGCCATGCCAGCGCTGATGGCCCAGGCCCGCACCCGCATGGTCTACGCCTGCGGCCCGATGCCGATGCTGGCGGCGGTCAGCCGGATGGCGGCGGGCGCCGGCGTGGCCTGCCAGGTCTCGGTCGAGGAGCTGATGGCCTGCGGCACGGGGATCTGCTTCTCCTGCGTGATCCCGATGGTCGACGACGGCCGGCAGACGAGCACCCGCATGGTCCGGTCCTGCGTCGACGGCCCGGTGCTGGACGGCGCGGCCATCGCCTGGGAGGAGGTGGCGGTCTCGTGAACCCGGACCCCAGATCGAGCCCGGAGCTCGCCGGCGGCGCCGTGGGCCCGGACCCCGACGTTGAGAGTCAGGTGGAGCCCGAGCTGGCTGTGGACCTGTGCGGGGTGCCGCTGGCCACGCCGGTCATGGCCGCGTCCGGCTGCTTCGGGTTCGGCCGGGAGATGGCCGCCTTCCTGGACCTGGCCGCCATCGGCGGGGTGGTGACCAAGTCCGTCAGCATGGAGCCACGGCGTGGTCGTCCCACCCCGCGGATGGCCGAGACGCCCTCAGGGATGCTCAATGCCATCGGCCTGCAGAACCCGGGGGTCGAGGCCTTCTGCGGGACCGACCTGAAGTTCCTGCACGAGGCCGGCGCGCGCGTGGCCGTCAGCGTGGTCGGCCGCAGCGCTGAGGAATTCGCGCGCGTCGCCGAGCGGCTGGCCGCCGAGGACGCCGTCGACCTGCTCGAGCTGAACCTCTCCTGTCCCAACGTCGACACTCCCGGCGAGCTGTTCGCAGCCGACCCGGGCATGGCCGCGCTGGTGGTCAGGGCGGTCAAGTCGGTGGCGCGCCAGCCGGTGCTGGCCAAGCTGACCGCCGACGTGACCGACGTCGTGGCGGTCGCCCGAGCCTGCGTCGAGGCCGGTGCCGACGGGCTCACCCTGGTCAACACCCTGCTCGGCATGGCGGTCGACGTGCGCCGGCGCCGCCCCAAGCTGGCGGCTGTCACCGGCGGGCTGTCCGGCCCGGCCATCCGCCCCGTCGCGGTCCGCTGCGTCTGGCAGGTCGCCAGCGCCCTGCCCGAGGTCCCGATCGTCGGGCTCGGCGGCGTCATGACCGGCGAGGACGCCGCCGAGATGCTGCTGGTGGGCGCGACCGCTGTCCAGGTCGGCACCGCCAACTTCGTCAACCCGTTGGCCACCGCCGAGATCGCCGGCGGCCTGCGCGACTACCTCCGGTCCCAGCGCATCACCTCCGTCACCGAGCTCCCCACCCTCTTCAAGCCCGAACGCTGATCATCGTCGCGTCCTGCCTTCTAGGCGCGGGCGTCGATGACATCGAGTCCGCAACGCCGGCCCGCGTCGATGAGCGCGGCGTCCGCGGTGACGAGCACATCGGCCCCCGCGAACAATGAGCTGGCGAGGTGCACGGCATCATAGCCACGCAGTGCCTCCCGCTCGGCGAGGTCCTCCGCATGGGCGAGCACCGCACCGTCCACCTGCACCTCGTTGACGTCGCCGCGCAACGCACGCAAGGCCTCCTTGGCTCGAGCGAACTGGTCCGCGGTCATCCGCCTCCCACGACGAGCCGCCGCCAGGCTCGCCCGGGCCTCCACGAAGAGCAGGGGAGACGCTTGCATGTGAAATCCGCCGTGCCAGGCCTGGAGCGCGGTCGGCGAGCCGACCTCCGCGACGAGCAGCTTGACGAATGCTGAGGTCTCGAAATAGAGGGTGCTCACCGACGTTGCTCGATGACGATGTCGCTGAGCGGGCCCGCGTTCTCCAGCGGTTGGGGATCGTACCGAGGGCCAGGACGCGCGGGTCGAACCTTGCCTTGAGCGATGAGCTCGGCGAGGCGGTCGATGCTGCGGCTCACTGGAATGATCCGCGCCACGGGCTTCCCGTGATCGGTCACGATCAGCTCCTGGCCGTCGCGCACGGCTGCGAGATACCGGCTGAGCGCGTTCTTCAGCGCCCGAACGCCGACTTCCTGCGGAACGGGGGTATCGGCCATGGTTGTGTCCACCTGATGCTCGTCGTTGCCTTGATAGTACCAGGGATGAGGCTACAAATATACCACTTATGTAGCCACATTACCCCCTGGGCCTGCCCGGAATGGGTGCGACGGGGCTCCAGAGCGCCGTCAGCCTGCGGTCGCGCCCGTCGACGCGCTGGCGTGCCGGGGCCAGCATGGACGCGCCCGGCCGGCCGCCAGAGGGCGCAGGGTGGGGCAAGGGCAGAGCCGGTCAGTCGGGGGTGCCGGCCCAGGCGAGCTCCAGGGTGGCGCCGGTCCAGGTGGCGAGGCGCTCGGCCTCGTGCTCCGCTCGGCGGCGGACGGCGGCGAAGCCTCCGCGATCTCCTCGGCGTGGGCGGCGAGCATCCAGCCACCCGCCCCGCCGACCTCGACGGGCAGCACCTCGTCGCCCAGGCGCTCCAGGACCCTGCCGCCCTCCGGCGCCAGCACGCCCCACCAGCGGGCGTAGTCCTCGCGCGTGACCGCGCCGCAGGCGCGCAGGTAGCGCCTGGCGGTCTCCTGCAGCGCGGCCTCCGGGTCCAGGCCGCCGCGCCAGCTCGGCAACCACTGGTCGGGCCGGGTGAAGCGCACCAGCTGCCCGTCGCTGGGGCCAAAGCAGAGCAGTCCCTGGGAGGCGGCGGGCTTGAGCAGGGACCCCCAGCTGTGCCGCAGCTTGTCGCCCAGCGCCGGCGATCCGGTGATGCTGGCGACCTCGGCCGCCAGCGCCTCGCGGGAGAGCACCTGGCCGTCCAGCGCCTGCCTGATCGCGCCATGCATCGTCTGGAGCTGCTCCAGGGTCACGCCGAAGCCGCGCTGCCAGCTCCCCCGCTCGTAGCCACGCCGCGTGCTCAGCGCCGCCTGCCAGAGCGGGTACTCGGCCGCCGGCAGCAGGTGCAGGGTGCCGCGCATCGCCCAGGTCTTGACCAGGTTGCGGTCGCGCCAGAGCGCGTCGCGGACCGCCTGCCGGTCCAGGCCGTCGACCCGTGTCCAGAGGGTCAGCTCGGCCGAGGACATGACCTGGGCGTGCAGGCCCGCGATCTCGGCGACGACCGCCAGCAGCTCGCCGCTGGGCGCGCGCTGGTCCAGGTGGTGGCGGCGCAGGCGCCAGCCGAGGACCTGGTCCCATTCGAGCCGCCGGGCGGGGGGTCGCGCTGGCATGGCGCTACCTTGCCACAGCACCGCGACAGCCATCGCGCGGCGGTCCGGGCGTGCTGTCGGCATGGTGAGCTACGCTTCCTGCGGTCACCATTCCCGGCAACCAGGAGGAGCATGCAGCGGCCGCGGTCACCGATCGTGCTTGCGCTCGACACCCCCGACCTCGACGAGGCGCGGGCGTGGGCAGCGGCGGCGGGCCCGGCGATCGGCATGGTCAAGGTGGGGCTCGAGCTGTTCGGCGCCCATGGGCCACTGGCGGTCCGGGCACTGCGGGCCGACGGCCACCGGGTCATGCTCGACCTCAAGCTGCACGACATCCCCGCCACCGTCGGCCGGGCGGTGGCCGCGCTCGACCCGCTCGACGTCGACCTGCTCACCGTGCACGCCGCTGGCGGCGCCGCAATGCTGCGCGCGGCGCTGGAGGCCTCGACCGGGCGCACGCTCATCGCCGCCGTCACCGTCCTGACCAGCCTGGACGGCGGCGACCTTGCGGAGGTGGGCCTCGCCGAGCCGCCCGTGGCGGTCGAGCGCCTGGCGCGCCTGGCGCTCCGGGCGGGCTGCCAGGCCCTGGTGTGCTCGCCGCTGGAGGTCGCCCGCCTGCGGGCGCTCGCCGGCCCCGCCGTCACCCTGGTTTGCCCGGGCGTCCGGCCACCGGCTGACGGGAGCGCCGCGGCCTCGGGGACCGGCCCCGGACCGGTGCGCGCCGGCTCCGGAACCGTCGGCGACGACCAGGCGCGGGTGGCGACGCCGGGCGCGGCGCTCGCCGCGGGCGCCGACCTGCTGGTCGTCGGCCGGCCGATCACCAGGGCGGCCGACCCGGCCGCGGCGGCCGGCGCGATCAGCGCCGAGGCCCTCGCCGGCCGCGGGGGTGCGCGGTGAGCACGCAGCGCCGCCGGGCGGGTGTAGCGCCCTCGCTGCCTGAGGGGCCGCTCGACGCCGAGGCGGTGCTGGCGCTGTACGAGCGGACCGGCGGCCTGCGGCGTGGCCACTTCGTGCTCACCTCGGGGCGGCACGCGGACCTGTACCTTCAGTCGGCGGTGGTCCTCCAGTGGCCGACCGTGGCCGAGGCGCTCGGTCGCGCGCTGGCGGCGCCCTGGCGTGGCGAGGTCGACGTCGTCGTCGGCCCCGCCATGGGCGGTGTGGTGATCGGGCACGAGGTCGCTCGGGCGCTCGGTGTGCGCATGGTCTTCACCGAGCGGTCCGGCGGGGCCATGGCGCTGCGGCGCTCGTTCGAGATCGGCGGGGGCGAGCGCGCGCTGATCGTCGAGAACGTGGTCACCACGGGCGGGTCCGCGCTGGAGGTGGCCGAGCTGCTGCGTGGTTCGGGCGCCACCGTCGCGGGCCTGGCCACGATCGTCGACCGGTTGCCTGCTGGCGCCACGCCTGCGCTGCCCTACCGGGCGCTGGCCAGAGTCGACGCCGCCGCGTGGGAACCGGAGGAATGTCTGGTCTGCCGAGCGGGTAGAGAGCCCGAATCACCTGGTAGTCGAGGCCTTCTGGATCGGGCGAAGTGAGTACCAAGTATCATTCACCGGTGCAATTCGGTGAATATCGGCTGCGGAGCGTTCTGACCTGCGCCAATGGATTGTGGGGACACCCCAGGTGTGCGTAGAATCCGCGCGTTCTTCAATCCAGTCAGCGGGGCGGGAGCGCCGTCCACTCTGGGCACAACGTCACGAGGAGGCAACATGCCACTGCCAACCCTGACGCCCGAGCAGCGCCAGCAGGCCTTGGAGAAGGCCGCCGAGGCGCGTCGCAAGCGGGCAGAGCTGAAGGCCCAGCTCAAGAGCGGGAACCTCACGCTCGCGACCGTCCTCGACAAGGAGGACGACGACACCGTCGGCAAGATGAAGGTTTCGAGCGTGCTCGAGAGCCTGCCAGGCGTCGGGAAGGTCCGCGCGCGCAAGATCATGGAAAAGCACGACATCTCGGCGTCGCGCCGTATCCGCGGTCTTGGCTCCAAGCAGAAGGACGCGCTGCTGGCCGAGTTCGGCGGAAAGAAGTAGTCGACCTGGAACGTACCGTCCTGGCTACCCGCTTCAGTGAGACAGGTTCGAGCGGAGGTTCGCCAACGGGATGCGGTCGCCTCGTGGTTCTTGCCGGTCCCTCCGGGGTCGGCAAGGGGGCGATCGTGTCCCGCCTGCTGGCTGCCCG
>Ga0070698_100002885_pt1 | contig 18920 bp, 17 predicted proteins | sample KBSK1502metaG_FD_65477 | JGI IMG/M metagenome (GOLD analysis project Ga0070698, IMG submission 65477) | Corn, switchgrass and miscanthus rhizosphere microbial communities from Kellogg Biological Station, Michigan, USA - KBS K1-50-2 metaG | ecosystem: Host-associated > Plants > Roots >...
GTCACGCCTCCCTTGATCCCTGCGGTCCGGTTCTTCGGGTCGGGGACGGATCCGCCCGTCGTGTACGTACCGGTGCCTTCCAGGATGTAGTACACCTCGGTCACGTCCTGACCATCACCTGCCTTTGTGTGGACGCTTGCGTTGTTGGGTCCGTCCAGTCGACGCCGAATGACGAAGGGCTCCACGATCCGGACGGCCTGGCCCGCGACAATTCCCAGCGCCGGCTTGTCATCGTCCAGCATCTTCTTCCACTGGGCGGACGGGATGAATTTGCCAGGCGGCGTCACCGTGCCCTGGGCCATTCCCACCAGGTCGCCCAGCGAGAGTGCCGCCATGATTACCAGGAGTGCACCGAACATCAGTCTCTTGGTCATCGCTTATCTCCTCGGAAGAGATCTTCCCGTCCGACCACCCTCTGGTGGTCAGCAGACGATCCGCGGCGCACCAGGCCTGACACAGCATGGTCGCACCTCGTGCCGCGTTTCGCGGCCAACGCGGAGTCTCGGTTCGATGCCGCACCCGAATGTGAAATGCCCGGGGCCGGTCCGCCCCCGACGAGGATGCCGAGGCGCTTCGGTGAGCCCATGTGTCCGGATTCTCGTGGCTGCGTGCGGCGCTGTCAAACCGCCGCGAGAGCCTGAAGTCGTCGAGTCGATGAGAGCGACCCTGGACGTCACGCCTCCCTACACGCGGGCAAACTGACGCCGCAGCGTTTATCGACAACGGCGGCTTCCTCAAACCGGCCAATCTTAGGCTGTTTATAGAAACACCCGTCCACGACCAGCAGATCCGGAAGGGCGCTCAATAGGCGAAATTCGCTGGACGTTCTTGAAGCCGGCGGACTTCAAGTGGGTTTCCAGCGATTGCCAAGCTCGGCTGGTCTGCAGAGCGACTAAAGGTGGTGCCGATCGAGACTTCATGGCAGGTCGAGCGCCTCGAGCGGCTCCAGGCGGCGGTGCATACGAGGTCTCATTCTTGCTTTTGCGCGCCTCTTTCACGGGCTGGTTGCGCCCCAAATCGAAAGGGGAATCATGAAGCGCTTGCTGCTGGTCGTGATCGCCGTGCTGTATGCGTCGGTCGCGCGGGCTAGCCCAATCGTCTTCACCGCGAACCTGAGCGGGCTCAACGAGAATCCAGTCACCCCATCACTGGGAACAGGACTGGCGACGGTGATCCTGGATCCCGTCGCTCAGACGTTGCAGATGATCGTGACGTTCAGCGGGTTGACATCCAACACCGTTGCGGCGCATATCCACTGCTGCCTCCCGGCCCCGCTCTCGCCGAACAACGTCGGGGTCGCCACCACGGTTCCCGCTTTTCCTGGCTTCCCGCTGGGCGTGACCGCAGGAACCTATTCGTCACCGGTCTTTGATCTGACGCAGCCGCTGATCTACAACCCCGCATTCATCACCTTGCAGGGTAGCCTCCCTCAGGCCGAGGCGGCGTTGATCGCGGGAATCATGAACAGCGAGACGTATCTGAACATCCACACCGTCATGTTCGGGGGAGGCGAGATCCGCGGCATCCTTACGCCCGCGGCCGCGCCCGCGCCCGTGCCAGAGCCGGCAACCCTCTCGTTGCTCGGCCTCGGAATTGGCGGTCTGATCGCAGCCAGGAGGCGCCGGACTTAACGCGGTCGCCGCCTGGTGCAGCCTCGTTATTGGAGGGTTCCCTTCCAGTTCTCGATAGATTCGCCGCAACACGATTCTCGCTGGCCGGCGAATGCGTACAGCTTCGCGCTGCTTCGTCCGATCGCCGACGCCACGGCGCAGGACCGGATTAGCGATCTCATGTTGGCCTACACCGCATACGAGCAGGAGCTTCCGCCCCACTCATGAGCCACGGCAGCCGGGGCGTCTTCGGGCGTCCCGGTCACACCTGCCCATCGCAGCATAGCGTTTGCCCTAGGAACATTGGGCGTAGCGGAGCGCAGGCGCCCCTTCGCCAAGTCAGCTGCACAGGTTGAGGTTGATTGAGGAGGTGATTGAGCCGAGGGGAGGGGAGGATAGTCGGCATTAAGGGTGTGCCGCCGACCAGGTCAACGGAAGATGCCTTATACGGACCGTGCCTCGCTGTCTTCGACAGTGCGGATTCGCCGCGTCGCCGGACCGGATCATGCCAGATCGACGCGCGCCATGCCCAGACAAATTGCCCTCGACGAGGGAGGAAGAGCGGCGGCACGGCCGCACGCCATGGAGCACGCGGCGCCAGGAGGCCGTAGTACAGCACAAGGTTGATTCGTGGCCGCGGGATCAGCACCGCCAAGCGCTCCAGGAGCGCGACCGGATCGACGCGCAGAGTCGAACCCATCGACGTTGGCGTGACACGGGCCGAGCGTAACCGCAGTGACATCCTCTGGTGGACCGCCGTAGCGAGCGATGCGGGCGCCGGCACGTGGCCCAAGCGCGAGGACTCCCTGAACCGACGCCGCCGCGAGACAGGCGAGCGCCGGTGCTTCCTCGACCCACCGACCCGCCCCACCGTTCTCCTCCGAGGGCGCGGTCACCCCGCGCCGCTGCAACAGGCGATCAATCAACGGTGAATGCGTATCGGGACGCGGCGGCCGTCTGTGCTAGTTCGAACCGGTGAACTTCGCCGTCCCCAGCTGCATCAACGGAGCGACGCCATCCGGATCGATCCGGACGACGACGTAGCTCGTGAACTCCTCGGCGTCTTCCCACTTGTGGGGAGTGCCGGCCGGGATGATGAGGACATCGCCCTTCGCAATCGTCACGTCCCTGGCTCCGACCGCCGTCGTGCCGGCGCTCCCCCTGCCGTTGCCCGCACTGACAGGGCGGCGCTTCCAATCGGAGATCTTGCCGCCAAGCTTCATGCGTCCCTTGCCTTCGACCACGTAGTACACCTCCGCCACGTCGTCGTGAACGGCGTAGTTCGGGTTCTTCTGTCCCTTATTACGATTGACCACGCTGACACCGACCTGATGCTTGTCGCTGCCACCACCCGCCTTGACCATGTTCATCGGAATATCGTCGTCCTTGGCGGCAATCATGCTTTTCTTGTGCGCCTCGATCTGGGCGGCCGTGATGAGAGTCGCCGGCAGGTCGTAACGATGACCGGGCAGCACCAGGGGTGACGGATCGTTGGCGGCCTGCTGTCCGGTAAGGGTCGCCGCAACTCCCATGACAAACATTCCTGCCGCGCAATATCTCCGGATTGTGCTGTGCATGACTTCACCCTCCCATCCGAAAGTATGACGGACTGCTCTTCCCGGCCAACAACATTCAGGGAACCAAGGCAAACTGGTCTTTCTCAATTCACAACACGGACGGTCCGGGCCAGCTCTGAAGGCCAGGATGTTGTCGATGGCCATCGCCAGCCCTGCCTCCGTTGCTTCGCCTGTGATTCCCGCAGCATGAGGCGTGAGCACGATATTCGACAGCAGACGCAGCGGCGAATCCGTGGGCATCGCGGCGTCTCTTCTCCGTCGCGATGATTTCCGAGTCGACTATAATTTGCCACAGACCTAAGCCGGTTTCTCGGTGGAGGAAACCAAGTGAAGTCTAGTTTGGCAGTTCTAATCGCAGCCGGGGTGTTTGGGTTCGGCGCCCAGGCGTTCGCGCACCACTCGTTCGCGGCGACTTACCTGGAAGGTCAGGAAACGTCGATCCAGGGCGAGCTGGTGCAGTTCATCTACCGCAACCCGCACTCCTTCGTGCAAGTCATGGCGCCCGATCCGGAGACCAAGGAAATGGTCCGCTGGGCCGTCGAGTGGGCTGGTAACGGCCAGCTCCGTCAAGCGGGCATCACCGCCGAGACCCTGAAGGTTGGGGATCGCGTGGTGATCACTGGCAGCCCCGGCCGCAACCCCGAAGAACATCGCCTCCGCATGCGCACCATCTCGCGTCCGAAGGACGGCTGGAAATGGGGCGGCGTAGTCGACTAATGCGCCGCGGTTGGCCGCAGACGATCGACCGCCGTGAGGATCAATCGACGGTGCACGGGGTCGGCCTCCACTTCGCACCGTTGGGTTCTTTCCGGAAATCCGTGCTGGTGATGAACTCCTGCGTGAGGTACTGCGGATCGTTGACGATCGTAGTGATCGTGATCCAGATCGAGTCCTTCGGTCCGGACTGAAGGTCGAAGTATTCGGTCAGCACGGTGTTCTCGCTGTAGGGAACACCATTCTTGCGGAGATAACCGGGCCGCAGGTGCGTGGTGACCACACGCAGCGAGCCCCAGCGCGGTGCGCCGTCGCCTCCCTGGACGGCATCCCACGCAGCAGCCGAGTTGCCCTGCCAGGTCCGTTCGGCGCCGCCTGCCGCAGCTCCACCGCCAAAGCGAAGCAACCGCGTCTGCGTGCCGGCGTCGGTTTCAACCTTGAGTGTCCGCTCGTCCTGCCACGTAATGTGCAGACGCCCGGGAAGGCGCATCAGGCCGGCTGCGCCATACGCCCGGCACGCCTCGCCGGCCGCATCCTTCGAAGAGTCCCATCCGTCGGCAAGCTTGCGCCCGTCGGCATTCAACGGGACACCGCCCGCGTCACCCTTCGGCGGCGTCAGCATCCGGTAGCGCCAGTCCTCCGAGACCACCGACACCCAGAAGCCGGTGAGATCGACCGGCGCGGCCTGCTGCGGAGACGCAGCCTGGCCGGCTCCCCCGCCACCACGACCGCGCTGTGCGTATGGTGAAACCGTCGGCAGCAACACCAACAGCAGCGCCACGATGAGCCCTGCCCTCACCGCTTCACCTGCAGGCCGCGGAATACGGCTTCAACAAAAGAATCGCCCGGGCCATATTCGGGGTCGTATTCGAACGTCGGCCGCGCGGCCTTGACCTGCTCGAGCGTCATTCCCTTCTGCACCATGTCTTTCACACGATCGCGGACGATCGTCAGCATGTCGCGGTACTCCATGACTTCGCTCTCGTCGCAGAGTCGCCCATGCCCGGGAACGACCATCGTTCCACCCTCTTCCTTCTCACCGGGGACGATGAGGTCGAGGAGCCAGTTGATGGCATCGATCTCGCCGGTGATGCTCCCGCCCTTCGTGATATCGATGACCGGGTAGCGCGTTTTGTCGAAGAGATCACCGGTGGCCACGACGTCGGAACGGCGAAAGAAGACGACGGTGTCGCCATCCGTGTGTGCCGCCGGAAGATGAAACAGCTGAATCGCCTGGTCGTTGAACGCCTGGTCCTGCTGCGACGTGCCGAAGGTCGACGTCGGCCACGCGGCTGAAGGCAGCGCCTGCGGGCCTGTCTGAGCGGTCAGTCGATTCAGGACGGTCGCGTACGCGACGATAGTGGCGCGTTCGTCGATGACCTCGCGTGACCTGATGGCCTGGCCCAACAGTTTGTTGACTTCGACGTTGCCACCGATGTGATCGACATCGGCGCTGGTGTTGGCGATGTAGCGAATCGGTTTGTCTGAGATCGAACGAATCGCGGTCGCCACTTTCACGCTTGCCGCTGCGGAGCCGGTATCCACGACGAACAGCCCCTGCGGGCCGACATTCACCGTGACGTTGCTGCCACCGCCGCCAATCATGTATACGTCGCTGGTCACGTGCACCACTTCGACGTCTCCCGCAGACGCGGCTGGCGTCGGCTCGCGACGAGCGGCAGCGTTCTGCCGTTCTGCCCGGAGCAACGCCGGGCTCAGCAGCGTGCATATCACCCCGGCCAGGGCGGCGCGCCCTACTGCTGTCAGCCGTGGTGTCTCCAGCATGCGTTCCAACTTTCTGCCGTTCACTTCGCCGGTGCCGTGGCGGGGGGCATCGCCTGGAGCAGCTGCTTCAGCTTCGACTGGTATTCCGGATACATCGCCTCGGCTCCCGCACGCGGCGCTTCGAACGGGAGGTGAAATTTGGTCGAATATTCTGTGATGTACCGGTTCTGACCCGGCAGGTAGTGGGGAACGAACCCCTTCGGACGGCCGGCAATCTCCTCCTGCGCCAGGCAGACCGTCCAGGTCTGGTACGTCGCGGGCGTGACGTTCGACACGAGCACGAAGTTCTGGCTCTCGACGAGCGGCTCCGTCAGATAGACCGGATCATCGACCATCATGACGTGCGTCAGATAGTTGTTGCCGTGCCTGATGAAGTGCTCCGTCATCACAGCCTGGTCACTCATGGGAACCCCGTTGCGACGATGGAAGAAGCGCTTCAGATGCGTCGTCTGCACCGTCAGCATGCTGCCTTCCCACTTGCCGGTCGAGAATCCCTGCCATGTGTGCGGCGCGTACTTCCCCGGGTGAGGACGACCATCCATCCAGATCGTCCGCGTCTGCGAGAACGTCGAAATGAAGGTTTTGATTGCGACCACGTCCTGCGTCGCCGGGTCTTTCTCCTCCCAGATGCGGATCTGCGCCGGCCCGCGGAACGCCCAGGACGCACCGTTCGGGACGCATTGACGCTCGATGAGGGTGAGCCGAGATTCGGTCCAGGTGTCCGCGTGCGCCAGTGCCTGTGGCGTCAGCGGAAGCCCGGCGAAATCACCGATCGATGGATCGTTGCGGGTGGAATCTTCGTGGACGCGACTGCTCCAGTCGCCGACGAGGCTGACCTGCGCGTGCGCAGGGGTGGCCGAGAGGAGCACCCCGAACAACAAAGCAGAGAAAAGTCGATAGTCCATACGTCGAAACACGGGACTTAGAAATCGAACACGCCGCTGATCTTGAGCAGCCGGGCCTGCATGATCGACTGCGGTGTCAGCCATGCGGTGGTGCCACCGAACGCGTTGTTCTGCGCCAGCACGGCATTGCTGTTCAGCGCGTTGAACATGTCCAGGTTGATCGTCGCCTTGTATCCCGCCAGCCTCACCGACTTTCCGAATCGGAGATCGAGCTGGCTGAAGCGCTTGGCGTATGTCGCGGCAGGCGCAATCAGATTCACGGTGGCGTTGGCCGCGTTCCCGGACAGCGCCCGGCCGAGCGAGGGGGCGATCAGCGCGTTCGATGCGACGTACGTCGCGCTGAGGGCCGGACCGGGCAGATTCTGGAACGTGGCGCTGAGTTGCGCGTCGACCCTCGGCACGGTGTACGCGCCCACCAGCTTCAACTGCGTCGCCCACGGCGTCGTCACATCACAAAACGGATTCAGCATCGCCGTTTCCGGCAGCTTCGCGCGGATCGCGCAGGAATCGGTGTGCGTGCGACCGGTGCTGGTGCCGCCCTGCACGAAGATGCCGTTGCGGATCCGCGCGCTCAGGTTCACGTCGACACCCGACCACACCTCACTCTGGTCACCGTAGCTCGACGCTGTCGTGACGTAATTGTCGACCTGGCCGACTTTGTCCGGATTCAGATCGTAGAAGCCGCCGATCGTCTGGCCCGCCGACGGGAGTCGGGAGTCGGTGCCCGGCGCCGCCACACTGAATGCGGTGACGTCGGTCGGCGCAACGGCGCGGTTGTCGACCACGAAGAAGTTCCCGTACCATCGGCGGAAATAGCTGATGTCCACCGACGTTCGCGGCAGAAGCTCATGCTGCACGCCACCGGAGAACTCCCAGTTATACGCGCGCACGCCCCAACCCTCGAGGATGGCCGGATCGTACACCGAGCCACCCGTCGCCTTGCCGAAATTCTGGTTCGCCATCGCTCCGCAGATGTCCCCGCCCGGCACGGTCTGCGCGGCGGGGTTCGCCAGATCGCAGTCGGGGATGTGGTTGTTGTTCACGTCGGTCCAGTTGCGCGTTGTGGCATTGCCGACGCGGTTGATCGGGTTGAGCACCGATCCGAAGAAGGCATCGCCGGATCCGAGACCCTGCACGTACTTGTTGAGACTGACTTTGACCGCGGTCTTGCCGTCGCCGCGGAGGTCGTAGGCGCCCCCGAATTTCGGCGTGAGGTCCTTGAAACGCACACCCTCTGTGGCGGGAAACATGATGTTGCGATTCGGCAGGAGTGTGGTCGGACCTGCCACGGATTCCGGAGAGGAATTGCCGAAGTGATCGAACCGCAGCCCGTAACTCAGTGTGAGCCGGTCCATGGTCCATTTGTCCTGGACGAACGCGCCTGAGTCGGAATCGGTGGTGTAGATGGTCCGCAACGGGTACGCATGCAACGTGATCTGGTTCGCCTGGCCGTTGTTGAAGCGATAGCTGAACGGCTGCGCGCCAGCGAGCTGGTTGCCGAGCATGTTCACTTCATTCCCGTTCCCGATCGTGAAGCCGGCCTTGACGATGTGGGCGCCGGTCACATAGGAGGCGGAGGAACGAACAAACATCGTCGAGAACCAGGTGTTGCGTAGAGCGGGGCTTGCACCAGCGCCGACATTCACGGTCCGATACACGAGGTTGCCGAGCGCCTGTTCGGTCACCGAAATCATCGCCGGATTGTCGAACCCCGGCGGCACGGTCCGTAACTGGTCCTGGTGGCGGTTGATGAATGCTCCATCGATCAGCAATTTGTTCGTGAGCGGTGCCGACCAGTCGGCCATCAGATTGCGCTGCTTGATGCTCTTGCGGTAAAGCGCGGCTTCCGGCGAGGTCGTGGCGCTGATGCCGTCGGTGCAGGCGCAATATCCCGACCACTGGTCGCTGACGCCGAACTTCAGCTTCGAGGTGACCTGCCAGGTCAGGCGCATATGCAGGTCAGAGCCCTCGACGGCATTGAACGGACGGCTGGATGGGTCTTGAACATAGGTCCAGACATTCGGGTTATTGGCATTCAAATTTGCGAAGCTGCCGGCGGGGTAGACCTCATTCACCTGTTTCTTGTAGGCAACATGGAACCAGAGCCGGTCCCGTTTGATCGGTCCGCCGACACCAGGATTGAAGTCGTAGCTCCGTTTGAGAGCGCCCGGTGTGCCAAGGCCCGCAGCCTGCAGCGCCGTCGAGAAGTTATTGCCCTGCATCGAGCCGTTGCCGAAACCGAACGTGAACGTGCCGGACAATCGGTTGCCGCCATCCTTCGGAATGTAATTCACGCGAACACCGCCGGTGGAGAGCTCAGCCGACACGGCGCCGGTGTCGATCGCCACTTCCTGGTAGGCACTCAGATTCGTGGCGACGATCAGCGTATTGGCTCCGTTCGCGGTGATGCCAAGGGAGACGCCGTTCTGTGTCAGGCGCTGGTCAACGCCGCGACTGCCGTGCACCGTCAACTGCGAGGACACCTGGTCCTGCGTCCCGCCGACGTCCTGGCTGATCGCACCGGCGATAGAGACGCCTGGAATGAGCGTGGCCAGAGTCTTGTCGCTGCGTCCCGTCGGGATGATATCGATCACGTCGTGACTGAGGACGCGCTGCTGCGTCGTGTTCTGCACGTCGACAATCGGCGATTCGCCCGTGACGGTGACCGTTTCCTCGATAGCACCGACGCGCATGTCGGCGTTGATCGTTGCTGAGAACGAGCCTTGCAGCTCGATCGCCTCGCGCTTCACTGTCGAGAAGCCCGCCAGTGAGAAGGTCACCGAGTACGTGCCCGGCTTGAGGTTTTCAATACGGTACTGGCCGGTGTCGTTGGTGACGGTCGTCCGCACCTTTTCGATCAGCGCCGGGCTCGCAGCCTCGACGGTCACTCCCGGCAGGACTGCGCCGGACGCATCACGCACGACTCCGGTAAGGGACGCCTGCGCGAACGCCATCGCCGGCACCAGCACCGCGAGTACGCCCACAGCCACTGCGGTCACGAAACTGCCCGCGGTCATATCGCGCATCCCAAGCATCACCTTCCCCTTCGCATGTTTATTGTGTTCGACGTTGTTGTTGTCGACGAATCATTACACCTTTTCTGCGGTCAACGCGCGCGATTTCCGACGCCTTCGTCGTGCGCTCTCACACGTCTTTCCGTGCGCGATCGCGACGCAACCACGGGTAATGCTGCTCGCCGAGGCCCTGGACGTCTGCGTCGAGCCTTTCGGCAGAACGATGTCGTCGTTCGGCCCGCTGATGCAGGATGTGGCCTTCATGAAGATGAGGGTGCGATTTAACGTTGAGGAGCTGCGGCCGTGCCCGGGACGTGTCGTCTGATGCATGCCAGCGCCACCAGCACCAGCAACATCAGGACGGACCAGAGCGCGAAATACGCCGGCGGTCCGCCGCGATCGATCGCGGCCGACGCGGCATAGGCCGCGACAACGTTCCCGATTCGCCCGACAGCAACGGCCGTCCCAACGCCCGTGCTGCGGATCGCAGTCGGATAGATGTGCGCCGCCAACGCATACATCGTCGTCTGCACGCCGTTGATCAAGCCGCCGGTCAACAGAAGCATGGCCATCAACCCGACCGTATTCGTTGGATCGAGGGGCCACCCGGCGAGTATGCCGGCGCACAGCACGGCACCCGCCGCCATCGCCAACATCGCGACGCGGGAGCCGAGGCGCTGCAGAACCATCGCGCCCAGCAGCGCGCCGGTGACGCCGCCATAGTTCGACATCGCGAGCGCGCGGCTTGCTGCCGCCTGACCGAAGCCGATCGACGCGCTGGTCAGCAAAGCGGGCAGCAGCAGGACGATCACGTAGTTGGCCATCAACCCGAAAAAGAACGCCACCCACAGCGCAGTCGTGTCGCGACCGAACCCCCCGCGGAACAGGCTTGCAATCTTGGCCGAGAACATCGGGGAGACATCCACTTCACGTGGTACTGAGAACGTGGCATCAACAGGGACGTCATGGCCGCTGCGGCGCAGAAGCCGGGTCAGTTCTGGCCACCGCTCCGGATGACGCGCCAGGAACTTCGGCGATTCGGGAATGAGCTTCCACAACACCAGGCTGATTACCAGTGGCAGGATGCCACCCAGGATGAAGAGCGCACGCCACCCGCTGGTGGGAATCACCAGCGCGGCGAGCTCACCGGCGAGCGCGCCGCCAAGCGGAATGCACACGATCGTCGCCGTGACCGCGAATGCGCGCTGTCGAATCGGAACGTACTCAGCAGCGAGCGTCGCCGCATTCGGCATGGCGCCTCCGAGTCCGATTCCCGCCAGGAGCCGCAGCACGCTGAGAGCCCCAATCGATCCGACCAGCGCCATCATGCACGTCAGCGCGCCAAACAGGGCGACACAGCCGATGAGCGTTGGCCGGCGGCCGAAGCGATCGCCCGCGAGGCCCCCGATAAGGCCGCCGACCATCATGCCGAACGGACCCACGGCCAGCGCTGACGTGAAGTCGGCGCGCTGGAGACCCCACTCGCGAATCAGGGCGGGGACCGCGTTGGGAAGGAGCTGGTTGTCGAGCCCGTCGACGATGATCGTGGCGGCGGTGCCGAAGACCAGCAGCTTCTGGTAGGTGCTCCAGGTGCCTTCGTCGATCAGCTTTCCCGGGTCGAGCGTGCGTGTCTCTGGTGACTGTGGCGGCATGTCGCTCGGATCAGTCCTTCCACTCGACGCCCCGCTGCGCCAGCAGGTCCCGCAGGCCATACATGTCGAGTCCAAGCTCGCCCGCCTTCAACCGGGCGCGCGAGGCTTCTTCCTTGGCCAGCCGCTGATCGGCGGCGGCGGCGACGACGATGGCGGCATCGCGCGGCACGACGACGACCCCGTCGGCGTCGCCGATGATCACGTCACCTGGGGACACGGACTGGCCCGCACACACAATCGGCACGTTGACGGAGCCGGGAATCGTCTTCGCCGTCCCTTGTGCTGACACGGCTTTGGACCAGACAGGAAAGCCGAGGACGGCGAGTTCCGCCGTGTCGCGCACTCCGGCGTCGATGATCAGCCCGGCGACGCCGTGGGCACGGCACGACTCCGCCAGCAGTTCGCCAAACATGCCATCGGTTGATTCGGAGAACGTCGTGACCACGAGGACATCGCCGGGCCGTACCACGGCGATGGCGGCGTGGATCATCAGGTTGTCTCCCGGCGCGCAAAGTACCGTCACGGCGCTTCCGGCCACGCGCGCTGTCTGGAAGATAGGGCGCATATACGGCCGTAGCAGCCCGCTCCGCCCCTGCGCTTCGTGCACAGTGGCAACGCCTGCCGCTCCCAGGCGGCTGATGGCGTCGGGATCGGCCCGAGCGATCGTCCGGACAATCGTCGGCTTCATGCCAAGTCTCCCGTCACATGCGGAAATGCACGCTGGAACAATACGAGCACGGTCGGAGTGTGAGCCATGGCTGAGGACCGGCTGATCGCCGACGTAATATAGTCGTGTTGTCGACCCTTTTCCCAGTTCCTTTTCCTCGCTTCGGCGATGTGGCTCACGTGAGCCACCTCGAACTGCTCACACCTCGGCCGGACGACAGCCTGGCCTTCTTTACCTCGGTTGTGGGCCTGCACGAGACCGCTCGGTCCGGCGATTCCGTCTATCTGCGCGCGTGGGGTGACTACGAGCGTCACACGCTGAAGCTGACGGCACACACGACGTCGGGACTCGGCCACCTGGGCCTTCGCGTACGTGATGACGCGACACTCCAGCGAATGGTCGCGCACCTCGCCGAGCACAACATTGTCGGCCGGTGGACCGAGGACGAGGCGCACGGTCCGGCGTACCGGATTGCCACGCCGGACGGCCACGCCATCGAACTGTATTGGGAAACGCAACGGTTCACGGCGACGCCGGAGCTTTCAACGGCCTTCAAGAATCAGCCGCAGCGGTACGTGCCGCGGGGCATTGCACCGCGCCGCCTCGATCACATCAATCTCCTGGCACGCGATGTCGGTGCCACGCGTCATTTCTTCCAGAATCTTCTCGGCCTCCGGCTGACCGAGCAGATCGTCCTCGACGACGGCAGCGAAATGGGTGCGTGGCTCTCGGCGACCAACAAGTCCTACGACCTGGCGATCACGAACGACCGGACCGGATCGTCCGGGCGGCTGCATCACTTCACGTACATGATGGATAGCCGCGAGGACGTGCTGAGGGCGGCGGATGTTCTGCGCGACGCGGACGTGCCGATTGAAACGGGGCCGCACAAGCACAACATCGGGCAGACCTTTTTCCTTTACTGCTTTGAGCCAGGCGGCAACCGGTTCGAAATCGGCGCCGGAGGCTACCTGATTTTCGATCCGGATTGGAAGCCGGTCATCTGGACAGAGGCGGAACGCGCCATGGGACAGGCGTGGGGCCTGAAGACCGTGAGTTCCTTTCATACGCACGGCACGCCACCTGTGCCGGGGTCGAATAGCGGCAACGATTCGTAGGGATGGAGTCGTCGACGCGGCGGGTCTTGTGGCGCGGACCCTTCGGGTCCGCGATGGCACGTTCGTCACGGCCGCACCACGGCGTTGATGCGAGGATAGACTTTCCGCACGTTCAACTCGAATATCTTCGCCTTGTCGGCGGCGCTCTTCCACGGGATGCTGTCGATGTAGCGCTTGGTGTCGTCGAAGTAGTGCCCGGTCTCGGGATCGATGCCGCGGACGGCACCCACCATCTCCGACCCGAACAGGATGTTGTCGACCGGCACGACCTTCAAGAGAAGCTCGATCCCGGGATGGTGATACACGCACGTGTCGAAGAAGATGTTGTCCCGAATGAGGTCGACCAGCGGTGGTCGTTTCATGTCTTGCGCGAGCCCGCGGTAGCGACCCCAGTGATACGGGACGGCCCCGCCGCCGTGGGGAATCACGAAGCGCAAGGTCGGGAAGTCCCGGAACAGATCCCCTGAGAGAAACTGCATGAAGGCCGTCGTGTCGGCGTTGAGGTAGTGCGCCCCTGTCGCGTGAAAGCTGGGATTGCAGGACGCGCTCACGTGCACCATTGCCGGCACGTCGAGCTCCACGAGCTTCTCGTAGAGCGGATACCACGCGCGGTCCGTCAGTGGAGGCGCCGTCCAATGACCGCCCGACGGATCGGGATTGAGATTGCAGCCGATGAACCCGAGCTCGTTCACGCAGCGCTCGAGCTCGCCGACGCAATCGGCTGGCAACCCGCCTGCCGATTGCGGCAGCTGACAGACGCCAACGAACTGCTTCGGGAACAACGCGCAGACCCGATGAACCAGGTTGTTGCAGAGCTCTGCCCAGTGCACATTGGCGGTTGCATCACCGGCGTGGTGTCCCATGGCCGACGCGCGCGGAGAGAAAATCGTCAGATCGGTCCCGCGCGCGGCCTGGAAGGCGAGCTGCGACTGGACGCTCTCTCGAATCCGCTCATCGCTGATGTCGATCGTCGCTTTCAGCTGCGCCGCCGACTCGGGCAACCCCTGGATCTGGGCGTCTCGAAATGCCTGCGCTTCGCGCGGCACGGTCGTGTAATGCCCGTGGCAGTCGATCACCATACCTTCCCTCCACTCGTCGTCGCTGACGGCGCGCGGCCAGCCTGACGTCAGACCAACCGTGGTGTCAGCCTCGTGCGACCTCCACCATATCAGCAGGCACGTCGGCTCCGGCCGGGCGACGAAGCTCGGATTCGAACGTCGGCACATCGAGCGCCTTTTCCATGCGTGCGATCACCAGCGTCGCAATCGCGTTCCCGAGCACGTTGACCGGCACGAAGGCCGATGACAGGAGACGATGCACGCCCAGGATCAATCCGACGCTCGCGACCGGGATGGTCCCCGTGGCGGCCAGCGTAGACGCGAGGACGACGATGGCCGAACCGGCAACACCGGCACCTCCTTTCGACGTGGCCAGCAGGATCGCGAGCAGTCCCAGCTGCTGACCGATCGACAACTGAATTCCGACGGCCTGCGCGAGAAACACCGCAACGCTCGAGAAGTACAGGCAGGTGCCGTCGTGGTTGAATGCGTACCCTGTCGGGAGCACCAGCGACACGATGGGCGGATCGACGCCCAGCTGCCGCAGCTTGGCATGCAGTCGCGGAAACACCGACTCGCTCGAGCTCGTGCCGACGACGATCATGAGCTCCGTCCCGATGTACCGGATCAATCTCGGCAGGTCGATTCCGAATCCCCAGGCAATGGGCCACAGCACGATCAGGACGAATATCGTGCAGAGGACGTAGAACATCAGCACAAGATGGCCGAGCGCGAGCAGCGACGATGGCCCGAACCGTCCCACGGTGAACGCGATCGCGCCAAACGCGCCGATCGGCGCGACGTACATGGCGAACGCGATCATCTTGAACAGAACCTGCGACACCGCGTGGATGGCGTCGACGATCGGCTTGCCCTTCGAACCGAGAGCCAGCAGCGCGAAGGCGAACATGACCGAGAAGAACAGGACGGGCAGTACCTCCCCATCGGCAAAGGCGCCGACGGCGCTCGTCGGGACAAGGCTGAGGAGGAATTCGCCGTAGCCGACGGGCCTCACTGACTGCTCGACATCGGCGACGCTGCTGTTCTCCAGAGTCGTGGGGTCCACGTGCATGCCGACACCTGGACCCCAGGCATTCACGAGCACGAGGCCCAGTACCAGGGCGAAGGTCGTGACGATCTCGAAATAAATCAGCGCCTTCACGGCCACGCGACCGACGCGCCTGGCCTCGCCGACGCTCGCAATCCCGTGCACGACGGTGCAGAAGATGATCGGCGCCACGATCATCCGGACGAGCCGGATGAACAGGTCCCCCAACGGTCTCAGCGAGTCGCCGCTCTGCGGCCACAGGTACCCAACGAGGGCCCCAAGCAGCATCGCCACCAGCGTCTGCACGGAGAGATCCCTGTACAGCGGACGTGTGCGTCGGCCATGCCCGTGCGGCATATCACTCGTCGTCGTCATGCGTCACTCCGCCGCTGCGCCAAGGATGAGCACGGCATCGGCGAACAGTTCATCCGCGGTAGGGCATCGCGAGATGAGGCGTTGTTGAAACGCGTAGGCGACCATCTGTTCGAGCGACCGACGATTCGCGCTGACTCCGATGCGCAAAGGATCGTCAGTCCCCGTCGGCAGCGCAGCAGCCGCGCGGCTCTCCCTCAGCAGTCGATAAACCTCACGAACCACGTCCGGGTGGGATTCAACAATCGACCGATGGATGACCGCCATATGGTTGATCGGCACCCCACCGTGCGCGCGCGCCCAACGCTCCCCTTCCGCCGCATGATTCGGAATCAGGTGCCTGAGCGGTCCCTCTTCGACGACGTCACCAAGAATGGCGGCATCAATCTCGCCATCCAGCAGCATCTGCTTCAACGCCTTGCCTTCGGCCGCCCGTCGAACATTCGCCGGCTCCTGGTATTCCGCCAGATGCGGGTCCTCGAACGTGACCCACGTGATGCTCTGAAGATCGACATCGTATTCTTCGGCGAGGACGCCGCGTACCCACGCGCCGGTCGTCTGCGTGTAGGCACGAACCCCGACACGCCGGCCATTCAAGTCTCGTGGCGTGAGCGGTCCCCGATTCGCGTTATGGAAAATTGTGTGATGTTGGTTGCGGCCCATGATCGTGACCGGCAACAGCGCGTAAGGCTTGCCGTATTCGAATCCCTGAAGGTAGGTCGCGATTGCGAGCTCGCCGAATTCGTACTTCAGGTCGCGCATCATCGCCTTGAACTGCGTGTTGATCACCTTGACGTCGGCATACTCGAATGCGACCACAGGTGAGGACACGCGGCCGGTCTTCAGCGCCTCGGTCCCGGCGTGGTTGCCGAGCAGCGAGCGCAGCGTGACGGGTGGATTCAGGGGCAGCGTCATTGCTGATTCGCCAGCGCTGGATACAGCGTCTGAGCCGTGCGCGAGAAGACCCATTCGCGGTCCGTCTCCGGCAGGAAGCGAAGCGCATCCTGCGCCAGGGCGAGCAGCTCAGGCAATGAGCGCTCCGAGGCGGGAAAGTTCGAGCCCCAGGCAATCCGTGACGCGCCGAACTCTGACACGAGCTGTCCGAAGAAGGTTTCTGGCGTGGCTCTTCCCGCCTTGGCACCCACGAAGTTGCGTTCCGTGACCTTCACGTAGACGCCGGGAAATCTGGCGAGCCGCCAGAGACTGTCGGCTGCATTGTACGGAGGACCGTCATCCTGAACCGGACGTGCAAGATGATCGAGGATCACTACCAAGCCGGGGAAGCGATGTAGCACGCTCTCCAGCTGCGGAATGCCCTCCGCCGTCATCTGCAGGCAGACTGGCAGGCCGGTCTCCTCCGCCTTCTTCCACGCGGGGAACGAATGCGGATCGTCCAGCCACCCCGCTTGCCCCGGCATGGTGCTGCCGGTTGTGAAAAGTCTCAAGCCGGTGAGCCGTCGCGCCTTCCAATGCGCCATCGTGTCGCACGCATCGGGTGCGAGGATGTCGCACGAAAAGACTCCGGTGAACCGCTCGGGGTAGGCCTCGACGGCATCGGCGACGTACGAGTTGTCGTGTCCATAGCACGTCGACGCCTGAACCAGAGCGGCTTTCCGGATTCCGGCCCGGTCCTCTTCGACAATCAGCTGCTCAACGCTCACGGGGCGCTTCTGGGACCAGGCTGACTGATGTCCGCCAAGAGGCGCGCGCGGATACCGGTGCGTATCGGCGGCGATGATGTGTGGGTGGATGTCGATGATCGGAACGTTCACGACCGGCACAGCCTCCGTCCCTGGAGCGCGCCCGACGGCGGCTGGACCATGTGGATTAGATCTCTCTCGCTTGGAGGCGAGGGGCGCGCGTCAGGACCTCCTGCACTCGTGTTATTGCCCTTGAGACGAGCCGGCGAAGAGTCGCTGCCCTGTGCGGGCCAGCACGACGGTCTGGGCATTGGCATTGTTGCTACCGTCGCGTGCGCGACGCGCTTCGACCGTCACCATGTCACCGACTTTCATCGAGTCGCGCTTCCAGCCCGCCCGCACCAGCTGACCGGTGCCCCCCATTTCGAATCCCCAGTTGGCCACCGAGCCGTCCTGGTTCTTGACGTCCATGAAGAACCAGATGTGGGGATTGGCCCACTCGACCTTCGTCACTGAACCGGTCAGCTTGACCGGCTTGCTCTCGTCGAACTCCGCCGCGAACGAATGGTGCGCCAGCGCGCGTCCAGACGCGGCGATCGAGGCCACGCACATGACAATCGCGAGTCGTGTTCTCATCACTGTTTTCCTGTAGTTGGTGGAGCGGCCTGCTCCCGTCCCTGCCAGAACTGCTGCAGACTCCCCAGGTCCCTGTTGTTCTCACAGAGATGCTCGAGCAGCTCCGTGTCGGGCTGAAGGAGGAAGTGCAGCGTGTCCGACGTCCAGGGCCGTGAGTACGCCTTCGCGTCGTCGATGGTCACCTGGAGATCCATGCGGCCGAAATTGATCCGGCGGAAGCGCTCGGTCGTGCGCAGCGCCTCGGTATGCGGATGACCGCTGTTGTCGAGCCAGCTGCCCTCCTTGAAACCGGCGGTTTCGACGACGAACGTTTCGCCCTCCCACCGGCCGACCGAGTACCCGTACCACGCCGGATCCGGATCGACCGGCAGCTGCCGCCCGTCGGTGTGAATCTGGCGGTACTTATGGAATTCCTCGAACAGGAGGACCGTCTCACCGGGCGTCTGCAGGATCTTGAACGGAAGGCCGGCAACCGTCATCGCATCGGGCACGCCATGAGGCATACAAAATGTCATCGGCCTGTCGTAGCCTTTCGTGTCCACGCGGTGCTTGTAGAGCTCGGCGGCCCAGGGCAGCATCGGCGCGTCCGTACCTTGGGGCAGCAGGTTCTCGTTGTACCGCATCGTTTCGGCGCGCCAGATGCCAGACAGATCCGGCTTGCCGTCCGCCGTGTGCGGCGTCGGCGCGTTCAGGTTCGGTTTTCCGTCAGCAGCGCGCGGGGTTCCGGGAAGCGGCAGCGACAGCCACTGGGCCGCGGCTGTGCCGTCCATAGCGCAGGTTATGGCGAGCGCAAGCATCGCGCCGCACCATGCGGGGATTCGGTTGATCCGCATTCCGACCATCTCCTCTCAGGGCGGCGTCACGGTTTCTTCTCGCCAAGGCTACGATACACCGCCGCCTTCGGCGTGACCATCCGCCATTTCCAGTCTTCGACCTTGGCTTGCTTATGGGAGGAGCATCTCGAACGTCGAGCCGGGATTCAGAGCGCCATCATAAGGAATGGCACAGAAGACATACGGTCGGTTCGCCTTTGGAAGAGAGATGAACGGAATCAGCGCCAGCCTGTAATCGACCGAATCCTGGCAACGTGTCTCACTGGGACGGCCGAACTTGAAGGTGTACGC
>Ga0070698_100002886_pt1 | contig 18920 bp, 14 predicted proteins | sample KBSK1502metaG_FD_65477 | JGI IMG/M metagenome (GOLD analysis project Ga0070698, IMG submission 65477) | Corn, switchgrass and miscanthus rhizosphere microbial communities from Kellogg Biological Station, Michigan, USA - KBS K1-50-2 metaG | ecosystem: Host-associated > Plants > Roots >...
CGCTCAGTCCCACGCCGCGTCGACGATGCGGCTGTCCTCGGACAGAACGAGGGTCAGTCGGTTGGGATCGAAGCCGTAGCTTGGAATGCCGTCGGTCGGCTTGATGATGCGCAGCGGCCAGGCCAGGTCGGCCTCGCGCACGAGGTTGTCGGCGGCTACGCCAGCCGGCGGATTGGCGCCCTTGGCGACGAAGTATCTGCCGACGCACTTGGCGCAGTCTTCCTTGGGCGCTGCTGTCTCGGCGTAGCCCGGCAGCGTCTTCAAGGTCACGGCGTTGGTGCTGCTGCGCACCCGCACGCCCTTGTAGGGATGGCCGGTCTCGACCGGCAGGATCGCCTCGACGACCATGAACGGCCCGAGGCCGGCGGCGCCGGTCGGGGCGTGCGCCTGGAAGATGAGGTCGAGGATGCCGTCGAGCGGCTCGCCGTGCGTGATCGGCAACAGGTGCGGCTCGCCCCAGCCAGTCGAGGTGACAAGGCCGCGGGCGCGCACGACATCCATGCCGCCGGCGCGCGGCGAGCGCAGGACCTCGATGCTGGTCACCACCATGATCGGCCACGGCGGACCTTCGGTTTGCTCCGGTCCTCCCGGCGGCGGGCCCGATTGCTGGCTGCCCTGGGCCTGCGGTCCGCCTTGCGCCGGGGCGCCGGCCGCTGGCGGCCGGGCGCCGCCGGCGGGCGGCTGGGCGCCCGGGGCAGTCGGCTGTTGCTGGCCTTGCGAGGGTGCGCTCAGCATGGTCGCGGCCAGAAGGCAGGTGAGGGCGAACAATTTCGATCGGGTCATGGCATCCTCGGTGACTGCAGGGCGGCCTCGGCCGTCGTCTGCGATTTCGGTTGGAGGAAGGGCGCCGGATCGCTGTCGGTCCAGCTTTGCTCGAGGCGGTCGTAGGCCTCGAGAATGAGATCGGTCGGCACCATCTGGGTGAGCGTGCAGTACGCCGTCGTCGTGCCGGCGAACGAGCCGTTCTCGAACAGCTTGTTGGCCGGCGCGCCGCCGCCGCAGACCGAGAAATATTCGCAGGTCCCCTCGCAAGCCCGCACGCCCCTCTGGATGTCGCGATGGAGCGCCGAGGCGAGGCAGGCCTGGTGGATCTGGCCGAGCGATTGGCGGTTGATGTTGCCTAGCAGAAAGTCGCCGTAGTCCTTGTTCTTCAGCCCCAGCAGCTCGGGCGAGAAGCTCGAGACGTTGCCGTGGCTGTCGACGTTCAGCATGGCCAGCGGCTCGGTCTGGATGTTGCGCGTCGGCAGGCCGTCGGGACGAAACACGCGCGGCAGCGCGAGGTCGATTTCGCGCAGGAACTTCACCCGGCCGCTCGCGCGCGCGCCGTGCCAGAAACGACGCAGGAAGGCGCCATAGCGTGCGCGCAACTCGGGGCCATCGAACAGCTCGGAGACGTGATCGCCTTCGGACTCCTCGACGTTGAAGCAGATCTGGTCGATGCCTTCGTCGAGATAGAACGCGAGCAGCTCGTCGGGCCTCTCAAGGCTGGCGCGCGACAGCACGGTGATGACATGAAACGGCACATCGTGCGAGCGCAGGCAGCGGATGCCGGCCAGGGTCCGCTCGAACGTGCCCTTGCCGCTGCGCGTCTTGCGATGGCGGTCGTGCAGGTCGCGCGGCCCGTCGATGCTGACACCGACGCCCACGTTCCACTCGAGGAAGAGCCGGCACCACTCGGCGTCGATCAGCATGCCGTTGGTCTGGAACGAGTGCTTCACGATCACCGATTGCGGCCGCAGCCGTTCGATGGCGGCGAAGGCCTCGCGATAGAAGGACACCGGCACCACCAGCGGCTCGCCGGCGTGCCACACCACGGTGATCTCCGGACAGGCCCAGCCCGAGGCAAAAATCTCGCCGAACAGCCGGTTCACCGTCGACTGGGCGATGACGTGCTTGTTGTCGCGATCGGGAAGGTAGCAGTAGGTGCAGTTGATGTTGCAGAAGGCGGTGGGCTGCACCACTACCATGCCGATCTCCGGCCGGCAGGGTTGCGCGGTCATCAGCCTACCAGTTCAGCCAGCCGTTGTGCCAACCGTTGCCCCAGTTGTGCCAGCCGCCGTTGCCCCAATTGTGCCAACCGCCATTGCCCCAACCGCCGTTGCGCCAGCCGCCGTTGCGCCAACCGCCGTTGCCCCACCAGGCAAGCTGTGTCTCGGGGTCAACGCCGACGACCGGCTCGCCGTCCTTGGCGTACTTCTCCATGGCGTCGGACACCGACAGGCGTATCGACTGCAGGCGCTTGGCGACTTCGCCGGGCTTCTTGGCATCGCGGCCGCTGTCTTGCGAGCGGCTGGCCGCGGCATCGGCCGATGCAAGGCTGACCGAAAGGCCAAGGGCGCCGGCCGGCAACAAGGCAGCCAAAGCGCGAGCGGAACGACGATCCCGGGCCATGTGATCTCCCCTCTCCCTGGAGAGCCACGTTACCCAGACTCGCAATCCACCGGCAAATGAAAAGACAGGGTCAGAACCAGAGGGTCAATTCGGCAGCATGCCGGCACGGCCGCCGGCGTGCAGCCGATCGGAATCGATCCACACGCGATGAAGGTCGCCGTCAAGGGCCGCCTGGGCCTCGGCCGGCTCGACGGCAAAGCCGATCGAGCGCAGCATGGCGATGGCGCGCACCTTGCGCGCATCGATGAAATTCTCCAACCGCGGGAACTCGTTCAGCATTTCATCGAACACCAGTCGCGACAGTTCCTGCAGTTCCTCGGGATCGTTGTCGAACGCCTCGCAGGCCAGCATCCACAGATGGCCGACCTGCGGGTCGTCCGATAACGGCGCCACGCCCCACAGCGCGGTCGGTGTGCCTTCGGCATCGCGGGCGGCCCAGATCTGGGCGCTGCACGCACAGGTCTGCAACAGTCGGTCGATCGGCACGGCTTCGCCGTCGCCCGTCCATTGCTCGCGATTTTCATCCATCACGGCAGCGAGAAAGGCCACGTCCACCGAAGTCGCGGGCTGAATGCAATATCGCATCACCGTCTCCTGGGACACAACGAGTCAACCGGCAGAGGCGGCGGATGTTCCGTCGATCACGAACCTGCTACAGGCGGACGAGACGGAACAAACGAGTCGGCAGTGCGTTTGGGGCGTCCGGCCGGAACCACCGCATCTCGTGCAGGCGCGAGGCCGTGACGTAGATCGAGCCGTCAGGATGCTCCGCCATGCTGTCCGGCCAGCTGAGCTGCGGGTCGGCGATCACCGTCTCGGCGCGGTCGCCTGTCCACACCTTGATCGAGCTGTCTTCCGGCGCGGTGATATAAAGGTGGCCATCGCGGCTCATCAGCAGTCCATCGGCGATGTTGGTGGTGCCGACCTTGGTGACTTTCTTCGTCACGTCGTCCTGGTTGTCGGACATCAATGCCGCGGTATCGATGCTGTAGAGCGTGCGGCCGGTCAGCGCCTGCCAATAAAGCGTCCGGCCATCGCGCGACAAGGCAATGCCGTCGGCGGCAACCTGGAAGGCGCGCCCATCCGGACGCTGCAGCTTCTGTCCGCCGACCGAAACCTCGACGCCCTTTTCGGGCTGCGTGCTCGGATGGCCGTCGAGCCTCGGCTTGGCCTCGCCGGTTTCGAGGTCGACCAGGACGATCGCGCCACGAGCGCCGGAATCGGTGATGAAGGCGGTCTTGCCGTCGGCATGGAAGCGCACGTCGTTCAGGTAGCTGCCTTGCAACGCCACGGCCTCTCCGAAGTGGATCACCTGCGCCACCGTGTTGGAGGCAAGCTCGATGCGCACCAGCTTGGCGCCGCCGGCGATGACCTTTTCGTTGCCCGGCGAGGCGGGATCGAGCACCCAGAGATTGCCGCGATTGTCGGCCACCACCGATTGCACGCACACGAACTGGTCACGCGGCGACCGGCTGGCGGCGTCGGCGTTGCGCCAGGAATTCCACTTTTCGTCGGGGTAGGGTTTTAGCGCGCCGTCGCGGCCGACTTCGGCGACCGAGATCGGGCTGTCTTCCGTCCAGCGTGGAAAATTGACGAAGATGCGTCCGTCGGCCGATACCGCCACGCCGGTCGCCTGATGGTCGAATTGGGCCGCCTCTTCGAGTCGGAACGACGGCGGTTTGGCTGGCGCCAAGGCTTGGGACTGGCCGAGCGGGGACTGGCCAAGAGGCGACTGGCCAGTCTGGGCGCGAAGATCGCGCCCCGCGGCCAGGGCGGCGAACGCCACGCTGCCGGCGATCATGGATCGACGGTGGACCATCGGCCTTTCCCGGTGAAGACTCCGATCCTCAAGTCAACGCCCTGGCGTTTCGCAGGTTGCCGGGGGGAACGAAGGAGGACGGCGATGCCCGACATGCCCATGCCTGATGTGCAAGCCTTGCGTTTCGAGGATGACGGCGAAACGCCCAACAATCCCCGCCTGCCGCTCGTTGTTTACCGTGCCGCCGTGAACCTTGCCGGTGCACGCGATCCGGCGGTGCCGTTCGAGCGGGCGTTCGCCAGGCATGGCTGGAGCGACGGCTGGCGCGATGGCATCCATCCCTTCCTGCATTTCCACACCACGACGCATGAGGTGCTGGGCATCGCGCGCGGCCGCGCCACGGTCGAGTTCGGCGGCGCCAAAGGACAGGTGCTCACCGTCGAGGCAGGCGACGCGGTCGTGCTGCCGGCGGGCACCGGCCATCGGCGTATCGAAGCGACCGACGATCTCGTGGTCGTCGGCGCCTACCCGAGGAACGCTTCGGTCGATCAGCGGCGACCCGGCCAGGTCGATCACCACAAGGCGCTGGCCGCGATCGCCAAGGTGCCGATGCCGGAGATGGACCCGATCCACGGCGACACCGGACCGCTGATGCAGCTATGGAAGGCCGAACAACCGTAGACGAGAACGCCTCCCCGGCAACTCCCGCGGCGAACGAGGCGTCGCCTGCTTTTGCCGCCGATCCGCCGGCCAATACCGCGGCCCGCTCCAGGGTCAAGAAGGCGTGTTGTGGAGTTGTGGAAGACAGCGGCCGTGCGCTAAGCATCTGGTGAATGGACCCCAAGTCCTCGGCCCTTCCGCGTGACCGGCACATTTTCGCGCCCGGTCCCAAGCGCATCCTGTCGCTCGATGGCGGAGGCGTGCGCGGCATCCTCACGCTTGCCTTGCTCGAGCGGGTCGAGGCGGTCCTCGCCAAGCGCAGCGGACGCGGCTCCGAGTTCAGGCTGTGCGATTATTTCGACCTGATGGGCGGTACCTCGGTCGGCGCGATCCTGTGCACCGCGCTCGCTGTTGGCTACCCCGTCAGCAAGGTGATCGCCCTTTTGCGCGAAGTCGTGCGCGACGTCTTCCGCAGCTCGTTCATGAGTTTCGGCGGGTTGCTGACGCCCAAATTCTCGAATGAGACGCTCAACGCCATCCTGGTGCGCGAGCTGGGCGACACCACGCTGGGCAGCGACAAGGTCGCCACCGGCCTGGCGGTGGTGATGAAACGGCTCGACACCGGGAGCGTGTGGATCCTGCACAACAATCCGCTCGGCAAGTATTACGAGCCGCGCCGGGAATCCGAAGTTTTCGCGGCCAACAAGGATCTTTTGCTGCGGCTCGTCGTGCAGGCGAGTGCCGCCGCGCCGTCCTACTTCGAGCCCCAGCTCATGACGGTGTCGGCCGACATCGAGGGCTTCTTCCTCGACGGCGGCGTCAGCCCCTACAACAACCCGTCTCTGCTGCTGGTCCTGCTGGCGACCGCCAGAGGCTTCCAGTTCAACTGGAAGGGCGGCGAAAACAATATGCTGCTGGTTTCCGTCGGCACCGGCATGACGCCGGCCAGCCGCTCGGCCAAGGAGCTGAGCGGGCGCACCACCGGGCTGATGGCCGTCGATTCGCTGAAGTCGCTGATCGACGACGCCGTCGTGCACACCCAGGCCATGCTGCAGTGGATGAGCGCCTCGACGAACCCCAAGATCATCGACAGCGAGATCGGCGACCTCGCCGACAGCTGGCCGCTCAAGGAACGCCTGCTCACCTACACCCGCCTCGACCTGCCACTCGACCGCCTGTCCCTGGCCGCCGACTACGGCATCGACCTCGCCCAGGAGACGGTCGAACGTCTGCGCCTGATGGACGATCCCAACGGCGTCGATTTGCTGCTCGATCTCGGCCGGCGTAGCGCCGAGCGCATCGTCACCGACGACGTACTGCCGGCGAAATTCGATATCAAGCCGTGAGGCCTAGGCGGCGAGATGCTGGCGCCATGTCATGTTGGCCGAAAAGCCACTAGCCGACCGGCGGCTTGGGCCGCCGCTGGCGCTTCAGGATCAGCCATTCGACGTTCTCGACCAGGGCGGCGCGGCCGATCGCGCGCGTCAGGAAGGCGAGGCGCCCATAGTCGCCGGCTTGTTCGGCGCTGCGCACCGAGTCATTGACGATGCGGAAGAGGTGGGCGGTCACCGAGAACGACCGCTCGAGGTCCTTGAAGCCCATGAAGGCCTGGTAGGCTTGCAGGCTCGCCGTGGCGGCCAGTGCCACCTTGGCGAGCCGCGCGATCCCCGCGCTCTCGAGGCCGCTGCCGATGTGGGCCATGTCGAGCAGCTTGCCGGCGCTCAGCATGGCGAGCCCCGCGCCGAGGCAGACAAAGGCCAGAATGGCGAACACGCGGCCCTGACGACGGTACTTCGCTACCACGCCCTTGTTGCCGAGGAAGTATTCGATCTGCTCGTCGATCCACGCCACCGCGGCCGTGGCGTTGGCGCGGCGTTGATCGGCGGTAGCCCTCGCCGCTCGCGCCTCCAGCATGTCGAGCATCCACGCCGTGCGCAGTGCCCGCCGAAGCCACTCGATGTCGGAGGCCTGCACCGGGTGATAGTGATCGGAAACGCACACCACCTGGCCCGAGGCCGTCCACGCCAGCTGCACCCTTGCGCCCTCGGCGAGCGCGCGGAAATCGACGTGGAGAAGCTGCCATTTGGCGAAAGTGGCGCCGAGCCATATTGCGCCGCCGCCGACCAGCGCAACGGTAGTGAGGATGGTCGCGCCGATCTGCCCGATCAGCCCGTCCAGCAGGCCGGCCAGCGCCGCGGCCACGGTGGCGACAGTGAGGCTTTTCACGGCGACATGGACGCGCCTCTGGAAGCGTTGCGCCATGTGGTCGGCCAACGCCTTGAGCGCGGCGACGTGGGAGATCTCGTGCGGTCTGCTCCAGGCGGCGAGCGTGCGGCCGTCGCGCGCCGCCAACCGGTTCAGACGATCGACCGCGGCCAGCACCTCGCCAAAAGGCTTTGCCGCATTCTCCGAGCGCTGACGATCGACCTCGGGATAGCGCCATTTCACGGCCGCCGACGCGGCCGGCGCCGTCTCGCCGGCGCGCGCGGTGACGATCTGCGCCACCGCGCCGCCTTCGGCATATTGCAGAGGCTCGTCGTCATTGAGGCCCGGATAGCGGCCCTTCAAACGCGCCGCGACGACTTCTGCCGTTCCGCCGCCGCCGCGCGCCTCCTTGCTATCCCATAGCGCCAGCAAGAGGTGGGAATGCAGCGATACCCAATAGCCAGCATAGGCATACTCGTCGCGCCGTTGATCGGGCGCGCTGTTGCCCGGCGGCGCCGGATCGCCGTTCGCGACGATGACGCGCCGCGCGGCACCGAGCAGGCGGTCGAACTCGGCCTGGCTTTCCGCGGTCTCGAAGTCGTGGCGATAGGAGTCCGCGGCGCGCGGCAGCACGGCGACATAGTCGGCACCGAATTTCTCGACGGCGACTTTCGTCACCAGCCGGTCGGCACCTTCGGCGAGCGAGGTCAGCAGCAGCAGGCGCGAGCGGGGTGCCCGGGCGCGCACCCCCTCGAGCACGGAAGCGACCGACTTCTCGATCTCGGCGATCTGGCTCGGGGCGATGTCGCGGTGTCCGGTGACGCCGATCGTGATGGGCAAGGAGAACGGCGTTGCGTCAGTTGCCATTGCAGCTGCCCGGTGCCGCCGCACCTTCCGTCTTGTCGACGATCGCGCCTACGTTCGGCGAGATCTCGTCGAAGAACGCTTCCATGCCGCGCAACACGCCTTTGACCTCGGCGGCGCCAGCGTCGCCGGGGTTCAGGAGGATGCGCAGAATGCCGCGCTCGCCGTCGAAGGCAAGATCGCCGCGCGCCGGATGGAAGCCGAAGACGCTGCGGACGCCGACCTGGCTGTTGAGCTGGAACGTCTTCTCCCAGTTCGCGACTTTCCACATCGATATGTGCCGCTTGTCGCTGCCTGCCGCCAGCACCGTGCCGTCCTTGTTGAAGGCGAATTCGTTCGATCCGCCGTGCAGGTCGAGCTTGCGGATCGGCGTCGCGGGCGCCGCCATCGACCAGACCAGCAGCCACTCGTCGTGGCCGCCGGACACCAACAACTTGCCGTCGGGCGAGAAGCGCACGCCGTTGACGTTCTTGGCGTGTCCCTTGAGCGTCCGCTCGAGCGCTCGGGTCGCGACGTTCCAGATGTGGACTTCGCCGTTCTTGCTGCCGGCGGCCAGCCGCGCGCCGTCGGGGCTGAAATCCATGCGGTAGACCGGCCCGCCATCCTGCACCTGCAGCCGCTCGCGCTTGGGCGCCGCCGCCGGATCGGCCAGCCAGACCTCGCCGTTCCGCGTACCCCAAGCCAGTTCGCGCGAGCCCGGCCGATAGAGCACACTCTCGACGAAGTCGCCGGCGACGGGGATAGACGCCGTGAGCTTGCAGGAGTCGGCGGACCAGATCTGGATGGCGTTGTCGCTGCTGCCGGAGAACGTGCCGGCGCTCGCCACGTCGCGGCCATCGCCGGAAAAGGAGAGCGACACCACGCGGGCCGGGTGCGGCACGGCGCAGACGAAGGCGAGCTTGCCGTCGCCGTTGACGCGATAGAGGCGGGCGGTGCCGTCGCGCCCACCGGTCGCGAATTTCGAGCCGTCGGGGCTGTATCGCCCGACCACGACCTCGCGCTGGTTGTCGGCCATGTCGATGTAGATGCTCTTCAACCGGTCGATGCTCCACAGCCGCACGACGCCGTTCTCCGACGCCGACGCCAGCAGCGGGGCGTTGCGGGCGAACACGATGTCGACGATCCAGTGGTCGTTGCCGTCGATCGTACCGCGATAGTCGAACGTGTCGGCGTCCCAGAACCGTATCGTGCCGTCCCATGACGCCACGGCAAACAGCCTGCCGTCGGGTGAGAAGGCGATCTTCGATCGCTTGTCGGCGGGGACGGGAACCGCGGCGAGCGGCTTGCCGGTGGTCGCTTCCCAAGTGTTGACCGGCCCTTCGAAGGTTGCCGAGGCGATGCGCTTGCCGCTGCGGTCGAAGGCGAGACTGACGAGATCGAGCTGCCCGGTTGCGATGGTGGTCACCGGAGCGAGGTCGCTGCCGCGGCGTACGACGACGTTGCCGTCTTCGCCCGTCGAGGCGAACAGGCTGCCGTCCGGGCTGAAGGCGACGCCGGTTGCCCGCCCGGCATGCTGGCGGATCGGCTCTCCGACAGGCGCGAAGTCCTTCAGGCTCCAGGCGATGAGGAAGCCGTCGGTCGAGACCGAGATCAGGCTGCGACCCTGCGGGTCGAAGGCGAGGTCATTGACCCACGATTTGTGACCGCACAGGAGCCGGACCTCGTTGGTCCGCAGATTCCACAGGCGGATCGTGCCGTCGTTGCCGGACGAGGCGATCCACGCGCCGTCAGGCGAGAATCGGACGTTGCGGATGCGGTCGGCATGGGCACGCACGCGGATCTCCCCGCCCGGCCGATCGATCGGCACGACGACGATCTCGCCGTTGGCGAAGCCCGCGGCAAAGCGCGTCGCGTCCGGACTGATGTCGACCGATCGCGCGGATGCCTCGTGCCTGATCGTCCTGGATGGAACCATGCTGGCCGGTCCGGCGATGCGGGCGATGGTCCTGGTGCGGACGGCGTCCTCCGAGCGGTCGTTCACCAGGCCGACAGCCGCCATCAGCCGCAGCAGGATGCCCGGTTCCTCGATCGATGCCGCCATGGCCACCGCCTGTGCGGGTCTTGCCTCGACCACCAGCCGATCGGCGCGTGTCAGACGCGCCAGCACGAGATTCTCGCGCGCATCGCCGTACGCCGTCAGCGCCCCGGCGGCCAATACCGCAAGGAGAATCGCCGCAAACGTCGCCATGGCCGTCCGCCGCCGCGCCTGGCGGGTCGCTTCGGTAGCGCGCCGGGCGGCAGCCGCCGCCGAGCGCTGGATGTAGTCCTCCAGCGGCGGCGGCAGCGCCCCGGGATGGGAGCGCAGCACGTCTTCAGCCGCGGCGAGCGCGGTGCCGGGCTGCAGCAGATCGTTGTCGAGCCCGCTCGCTGCCCAGTTTCGGAAGGCGGGTTCGAGGTTGCGGCGTAGGCGGATGGCGTCGGGCTTCAACGCGGGACTGTCGTGCGCCCGCTGCCAGCGCCGCAGCAGGGCCTCGTGGGCAACGCGGACGCCGGCCTCGTCGCCGACCAGTAGGCGGGCCTCGCGCAGGGCCGCGACGAGCTCGCGCGCGGCCTCGCCCTCTTGCACTTCCGACAGTGCCGGCGTGCGCAGCGTCAGGCTGCCATTGTCGTCGATGTCGGCGACGAGCGTGCGCAGCAGGCTGTCGAGCGTGGCCTGCGCCGCCGGCGAGACGGTCGCGAAGACCTCGTCGACGTGCGTCGCAATGGCGCCTTCCAGGCCACCCATCGCCTCGTAGGCGTCGAAGGTCAGCATCCGGCCATCGCGCGCGGCGAACAGACGATCGAGCGTCATCTGCAACAGCGGCAGCGCGTCGGCGCCGGGCACCGCCTGGTTGACGATCTTGGCGAGCGACACGCCGTCGCGTTCCTCAAACGTCAGTCCAGCCGCATGCGCCGGTCCCTTGACGATGTCGGCGATCTCGCTCGGCCCGGGCGGCGGCAGGTCGTAGAGCGCGCTGCGGCGGCGCAGCTCCAGCATGTCCGGATCGAGCTGGAGATCGGCATAGCGATCGCTGCGCAGCGTCGCCACCACCCAGGCGCATTCGCTTTCGACCAGCGCTCGCACAAGACGGGAGACGGACTGGCGCTGCGGGCTGTCGAGCAGCGTTTCGAGCTGGTCGAGATGAAGAAGCAGCCGCCCGGTCTGCGGCCGGCTGCCCGCGACGCGCTGCTGCGCGGCGCGCTGGGCCTGTTCGATGGCCCATTTCACGGCATCGGCGACGGCTTCGGGCGCTTGCAGGGCGAGGTTCGCGAACTTCTCGGACGTCGATACCGGACTTTGCTTCAGCTCGGGCAGGACCTCGTAGAGCCGTTCGCTCAGCCGCTCGAGCGGCTTGGCGGACTGGGTGAGCGTCAACTGGCGCCAGAAGTCGATGTCGGGAATGCGCCCCTGGTCGAACAGCGGCAGCAGGCCGGCGCCGACGAGCGACGACTTGCCCGAACCGCTCGGTCCGACGACGAACAGCACCGGCGCGTCGCGTTTGGCGGCGACCACCAGATCGTCGAATGCCGCCGCCGTCGCCAGCGTCCGGCCGAAGAAGACGGCGCTGTGCCGGTCGTCATAGGCAACGAGCCCGGGATAGGGCGAACCTTTCTTCTCGATGTCCCAAGCCGGGCCCTTCGGCAGGAGACCCAATTCGCGCAGATGGGTCTCGATCAAGCCTTCGAGCCTGTGCTCGAACTCGTCGAGCGCCTTGAATTCCTGGTAGCCGCGGCGGAAATGGCCTTCGGCGTCCCGCATCGTGCGGTTCCACCACGCGTTCAAGGTCTGGAATTGCCGCGTCTCGTCCTCGACGGTCTCGGCGGCGAACGTCACCGGCGTGGTCTTGCGGAACAGGTACACCGACGGCCGGCTGTTGCTTGCCGAGCTCGCGAGGGCCGACTCGATCTCGAACACGGTGCCGCTTTCGTAGGCCGTGCCGTCGGCACGCAGGTAGACATCGGGCGGCAGCTTGCTGCCGATGCGCTTCCACAGGATGCCGATCACCAGGTCGTATGCCGCCATGTCGCCGATGGCGTCCTGGAAGCTCTTCACGGCCTCGTAGAAGCCGCGTTCCCAGCGCACGACGGACAGCCGGACATGGGCTTGCCAGATGCCGTCGAGCCGCATGACGGTGCGCTCGGCGATCTCGCGCTCGGGCATGACGTCGACCGGCGACGACAGGAAGACACGCAGAGGACGCGGCGACGGCATGGGCCGAAAGGTTACCGCGTCGCTGCAGTCCGGCGATCATTGAAAATAGGTCAATAGTATTGACCTATTGTCGTGCGACGTCGTTCGATACACGTGCTGCGGTTGCGGGCAGTTGGAAGACAAGGTACGGTTGTCGCTGTGGAGCTAGTGCTGCGTCGTCAGCAACCGAGCGGGGTTTCCAGTGCGACTGAGCAAATTCTCGATACTTTGCGGACTTCTTGCCCTGGCGATTGCCGTGGGGGGTATCATGATCGCCAGCAAAGACAGCATCGCCAGGACATCCGAAGGCAGCAGCGAGGGCCTGTCCAAGCCGCACGTCGGCTTCTGACGGTCCTTCCGTCGTCTGAAGATTTGTCCGCGGCAGGCCGGCGCGCGCCGCCGTTGCGGGCGGTTGCGCGACAGGGTACGATTATCGGCGTGGGATAGCGTTGCGCAAGTCGGCAACCGAAGTGGGGTTTCCTATGCGACTGAGCAAGTTCTCGATCCTTTCCGGACTCCTTGCCCTGGCGATGGCCGTGGCAGGTATCGTGGTCGCCAGCGGCGACAGCGTCGCCGGCCCCAAGCCATCCGAAGGCAGCAGCGAGGGCCTGTCCAAGCCGCACGTCGGCTTCTGACGGTCCTTTCGTCGTCTGAAGATTTGGTAGCGGCCGGCCGGCGTGCCTTGCTGCCGCAGCTGCGACAGGTTTTTCTGGCGATCGCCTGGGTAGCGGCGGCAATTGCGCCGCTGCCTGCCTGCGCCGCGACACCGCCCGAGCGCCATCGTCTCATCGTCTACTACGGCAACGAGACGACGCAGCAGGCTTTCCGCTCCGACAATTACACGACCCTGCTGCGCATCCTTGGCGCCAACGGCTCGGCCGCGGCATTGGCCAGCGTCGAGGAACTGACGCTCGAGGCCCGGTTGAGCCGCGAGGTCTCGATTCGCGACAGCGACATCCTGCGCCGCTACGCCCGTCGCGCCGGCGTCGATATCGCCCTCTTCAGCAACGAGGCGGCGGTGGCCGGCAGCTATCGCTACCTGCGGCAAGGAAGTGCGGCGGTCGAGGAGCGGGCCCTTCCGGCCATGGTTCCTGCCGCCAATCGCATCCTGGCGCTCTCGCCGCTGGCACGCCTCGACGTTTTTCGCGCGGCGCTGGAGGAGGTGACGTCCCTCTATCCGCCGGGCACGCTGGACGTCGTGTTGATCGTGAAGTCGCACGGCACGCCCGAGATGGCGCTGACGCCGCGGCTGAGCGCCGACATGTCGCTGACCACCGGGGCTGAAGTGATCCGCCAGTTCCAGGCGTCCCCGGAGAACGCCACGCCGGCGCCGTGGGCCCGCATCCAAGGCATCGACAAGCTCGAGTTCTGGCCGGTGCTCGCCGATCTCGGCAGCCGGCGCGGCGTGCAGTTCCCGCTGGTCTTCCGCGAGGTCTGCGAGGGCGGGCTGGTGAGCTGGGCGGAGTTCGCCGCCGTTCCGCCCAACGTCGGACGCATCGCCCACAGTGCAATGGACACGATGTCGGCCGCCAGCATCGATCTGTCGCCTCTCGCCCGCGACGGCGGCCGGCCCGTCGATTGGGTCGACCCGCTGGTCGCGACCCTCGGCAAGCAAGGCGTGCATATCGACGAAAAGCTGACGATCTGGCGCTGGCTCGTCCTTGAAGATCTGCGATCGCTGCCGCTCGCCGTCTACTTCGTCCCGCTCGTCCTGTGGCTGGGCTGGCAGGCCTGGCACCATTTCCACGTCCGGTCGCGCGCCACGACGGCGCCGCCACGCCCGACCTAGCTGAACCCTGACGACCCCTTTATACCTCTGGGCGCAGTGCCAGCCTGCCAAGGATTATCGCAGCATATCGGCGACGCTCGTCGCCTCGTCGGCGCGACCGACGTTGAAGGCCGCCTCCCAGACGGCGACCTTGCCGTCGAGCATCGTCCAGACCTCGACGCCGAAGCCCTTCATCGGCGTGCCTGTCTCGGCATCTTCCCAGGCGCCGGTCCACACGTTGGTGAGGGTGTCGCCCGAGAGCGAGCGGAGCTGCTTGGTCAGCCGGTAATTCTTCTGCCGCCGGCTGCGCGCCGTGAAGAAGGCGCGCAGGGTCTCGCGTCCGCGGAACTCGGCAACGGTGCCGAAGCGCACGACGCAGTCCTCGGTGAAGCCGTCGACCAGGGCGTCGATGTTCCAGGGCATGAACAGCCCTTCGACGCGCTTCACCAAAGCCCGCGCCTCGTCGACGGTGCGGGGGTTGTGCGGCGCGTCTTCGCGCAAAGCTTGGACAGCCATGACTTCCTCCCGTCTTCGCCTAGGCCTTGATGCCAAGCAGCTTCGCAGCGGTGGTGCCGAGAACCGCCATCTTCTGATCGTCGCTGAGCGAGTCGCAGGCAAAGATGTGGTCGACCGGATGGTCCTGCCAGCGATAGGGATAGTCGCTGCCCAGCACGATCTGGCTGGCGCCGACTTGGGCAGCGAGGTGACGGATCGCCTCGGGCGAGAAAATCAGCGAGTCGAAATAGAGCTGTTTTAGATACTCGGTCGGCTTCTTCTGCAGCTTGATGTTGGCGTTGCAGCCGGCCGGGCTGACCATGCAGGCATGGTCGGAGCGATCGGCATAGGACGGCAGGTAGCCGCCGCCATGCGCGGCGATGACTTTCAGGCCGGGGAAGCGGTCGAGCGTGCCCTCGAAGATCAGGTGCGACAGCGCGATCGTGGTTTCTAGCGGATTGCCGATGGTGTTGCCGAGCCAGCCGTTGCCGGCCTGGCGCTTGCCGAGCTCCGGCACGCCTTGCGGATGGATGAACAGCGGCACGCCGAGCTCCTCGGCCTTGGCCCACACCGGATGGAACTTGGGATCCGAAAACTCCACGCCGGCGACGACGCCGCCGATGGCGGCACCCTTCAGCCCCTGCTTCTTCACCGCGGTCTCGAGTTCCTGGACGGCGAGATCGGGCGCCTGCAGGGTGAGCGAGGCAAAAGCGGCGAAGCGATCGGGCTTGGCGGCGCAGAGCTCGGCCAGCTTCTCATTCTGGATCTTCACGATCTGGGTGGCGAGGTCACGGTCCCTGCCATACCAGAAGGGGTTGATCGACAGCACCTCCATGTCGACCGCCTGCGCGTCCATCGCCTTCAATCGCTTGTCGATCTCGATGAAGGCTTCCTGGGCATCGCGCACAGGCGGCAGCTGGAGTGACGCCGCCTCGGCGCCCAGGAGCGCGCCGGCTTCGCGGAAATGGCAATGCGCGTGGACGTCGATGGTCTTGACCTTCTTGCCGTTGACGGCGATGGGCAGGGTGCGCATGCCGGCTTGCGCGTGCGCGCGCTCGAGCAGGCCGCAGCTGCAGAAAACAATTCCGGTCGCGGCAGCTGTGCCGCCCTTGAGGAAGTTTCGGCGCGTCGTCATCGGCATCCCTCCCAGGACTCGGCCGGCGTTTTCGCCGGCACGCCGGCAAGTCTAGCGCTACTCGGGCCGCGCCGAAACCGGCGCCACCGAAAGGCCCGGTGTGACTCCGCCGGACGTGGCGCCGAGCCGGCGGTTCCAGCCAAAGCCGACATAACCGCCGGCCGCGTCGTAGAGATAGTCGAAGCCTTCGAGGAACAGCCGTCCGGTGTTCACGAACACGCCGCGATCGCCCACCACCTCGACCTTTTCCGGCTGCGCCGGGTTGGAGCGTTCGCCGACGGTGAAGGCATAGAACGCAGGCTGCGGGGTGCGCCTGTCGGGCAGATAGACCGCGATCTTCGTGCCCATCGGCGCCCGCGTGCCGGGCGCCAGCGGCGTGCCGGCGGGCGGCGACAGGAACATGTAGTTGATGCCGGTATCCATCAGGATCGTTCCGTTGCCCTCGACGCCATCGACCGACACGGCCATCGGTGCGGCGTTCCATTCCGGTGCACCGGGCCGCGACAGGGCGCTGGGCGAAAGCTTCACGAAAGCGAAGTCGCGTGTGAGTTCCGCCGTCATGCCGAGATGCACGGCCGTGCGGGTGAGGACATAGCCCGGCCGGACCGAAGAAAGTGGCGCCCGCGACGCCAGCGACACCAGGCTGGTGAATGGATTTCTCGCCGCGCCGGCTTCCGTCCCTTGCGCGGCATCGCGGTCGAAGCCCACGCCCATGAAGGCGACGCCGTCGGGGTTGCGTTGGGGTCGGCAGTCACGCGCCCGCTCGAGGCAGGTGACGTGGGTGACGCGCAGCACCTGCACCCGGGCCGTGGCGAGCGGCACGTCCCCGTCGCGCTGGATGACGACATCCGTCGTATAGCGCTCGCCGTTCAGGATACGGCCACTGCTGTTGTAGACCAGCCGTCCCGGCCCGTCGGCGACGTCGCCCGGCCCCGGCGCATAATGCGCGGCCGAGACCACGATGCCGGTCGAGCCGGTATCCATGCCGAAGCGCCGGGGTGGGCTGCCGTGCAGCGTCAGCCAGATCTCCGGTAGGCGCGTGGCGCTGATCGAGCCGTTGGCGTAGGGAATTTCGAGCGCGCCGAGGCCGCGATACTGCGCCCAAGGGGCATCCTGCGCGCGCGCGGCGCCAACGCCCAGGAGCGCCAGCCCTGCTGCGACCACGATGCATCGAAGCTGCATACCGGGTAGAGTTTGGAACAACCGCAATAGTAATGCAACGCGCTCGGTCCCATGCATCCCGTCGGGCGGTTGTGCGTTATGGCCATACCGCCATGGTCGTCAGCCCCGAGTTCGCCGCGCGCCGGCTTGCGTGCCTGCTTCAGGTGCTGGCGGTGATGGTGATTCTGTGCACCGCGGCGGAGGCGCGGACGGCGCGCATCGCGCTCACGGTGACGGGGGACGAGCGCATGAGCGACGATCTCAAGCAACTCGTCGAGGATTTCGAAAAGACCCAGCCGCTGTCGGGCGACGCCCTTGCCTTGCTGCAGGGCGTGCAGGCGGTGTTGGCCCGGGTCAACACCGCCATGCGCTCGCGCGGCTTCTATGACGCCCGGGCGACCGCCACCGTCGACAACCGGCCGGTCGACGAGGCCGCAGCGCTCGACGCCATCGAGACCCATCCCGAGACCGAACAGGTGACGTTCGCCCTCACCGTCGACACCGGCCCGCGCTTCAAGGTCGAGGGCATCGCCATTCGCGGCGCCGGCGCCGCCTCGCTGCCGGCGATCGACATGAGCAAGCTCGGTTTGGCCGCCGGCGATCCGGCCGATGCGCCCGCCATCCTGGCCACCCAAGACCTCGTTCTCGCCGAGTTCCGCAAGCAGGGCTATGCGCTCGCCTCGGTGCGGCGTGAGGTCGTGGTCGATCATGCCACGCGTTCAGCCGAGGTCACCTTCCTCGTCACGACCGGACCTGTCGCCCGAATGGGTCCGGTGCGCTTCTCGGGAACCGAAAAGGTCAGCACGACCTACCTGCAGCGTCGCGTTCCCTTCAAGGAGGGCGAGCTTTACGACCCCGCCAAGGTCGAGACGCTGCGCGGCAAGCTCACATCCCTCGGCGTATTCAATGTCGTGCGCATCAAGCCGGCGACGGCGCTCGACGCCAACGGCGAGCTGCCGATCGACGTCGAGCTCACCGACCGTCTGCCGCGCTCGGTGGGCTTCGGCATCAGCTACGAGACCCAGCTCGGCTTCGCCGTCAGCGCTTTCTGGACGCATCGCAACCTGTTCGGCGAGGCCGAGAGTCTGCGGCTCACCGCCGAGATCAACCATATCGGCCAGGGCCAGCTTATCACCGACACGGGCTTCACCTTTCGCGCCGATTTCCGCAAGCCCGACTGGTGGCTGCCCGGCCAGGACGGGCGCGCCACCGCCGAAGCCCTGCGCGAAGTGCTGCCCGCCTATAGCCGCAACGCCGTCGTGCTGTTCGGCGGCATCGACCGCATCATCTCGCCGATCTGGCAGGTGCGCATCGGGCTCACCGGGGAAGCTTCCCAGGTCAAGCCGACCAGCAGCGGCATCTGGACGAGCTATCGGCTGCTCGGCGTGCCGATGTCGCTGCTGATGAACAAGGCCAACAGCGATACCGATCCGACCCAAGGCTACCGCCTGCAGCTCGACGTCACGCCCTATGTCGATGTCGGCCCCAACAACGATTTCTTTGCCATGCTCCGGCTGACCGGCCGCAGCTATTTCGATCTCGGCGAGGCCGGCCGCAGCGTGCTGGCGCTGCGCGCCTCGTTCGGCACCGAGCCGACCGGCAACATCGGCGGCATTCCTCCCGACAAGCTGTTTTATGCCGGCGGCGGCGGCTCGGTACGCGGCTTCGTCTACCAAAGCGCCGGTCCGCGCGACGCCTTCAACAATGCGCTGGGCGGCGCCAGCGTCGTCGAAGCCAACGTCGAATTCCGCCAACGCTTCGGCAAGGCGTTCGGCGCCGTGGCTTTCGTCGACGCCGGCAGCGCCTATCCCGGCACTTGGCCCGACTTCTCGCTGTTCGCGCCGCGCGTCGGCGCCGGCGCCGGCCTGCGCTACTACACCGATTTCGGCCCGGTGCGGCTGGACGTCGGCTTTCCCATCAACCGCCGCGACGGCGACCCGCCCTTCGGCGTCTATGTCAGCCTTGGGCAGGCGTTTTAATGCGCGCGTTCCGCATCCTGGCGATGGTCGGGGGCGGCGTGGTGGCGCTGTTGGCGCTGCTGGTGGTGTTCCTGCAGACGCCGCCCGGCCAGCGCACGCTGGCCGGTCTTGTGTCCGGCAGGAGCTTGCAGGTCTCGGGCATCAGCGGCTTCTTCCCGACCGATCTGCATGTCGCCGAGGTCGAGCTTGTGGATCAGGAGGGACCATGGCTGCGCGTGGAAAACGTGCGCCTGCGCTGGTCGTTGGGCTCGCTGCTCGAAGGCCGGGTGCGGGTCGAGGCGCTGTCGGCTTCGCTCGTCGACGCCTTGCGCATGCCCGTGCCCGACAAGACG
>Ga0070698_100002887_pt1 | contig 18917 bp, 19 predicted proteins | sample KBSK1502metaG_FD_65477 | JGI IMG/M metagenome (GOLD analysis project Ga0070698, IMG submission 65477) | Corn, switchgrass and miscanthus rhizosphere microbial communities from Kellogg Biological Station, Michigan, USA - KBS K1-50-2 metaG | ecosystem: Host-associated > Plants > Roots >...
CGCGCGGTCCGAGCACAAGGCCGACGTGGCGCGGGCGGCCGACTGGCTGGCGGAACAACTCGTGGTTGCTGGACTGACCGCCGAAGTCCTGCCGACTGAAGGTCATCCGATTGTGTTAGGCGAATGGCGAGGTGCGGGTGCCGATGCGCCAACGTACCTCGTCTACGGCCACTACGACGTTCAGCCGGTGGAACCGCTCGAGTTGTGGACGTCGCCGCCTTTCGAACCTTCGGTGCGCGACGGGCGCATTTACGCGCGCGGCTCCGTCGACGACAAGGGACAATTGTACCTGCACGTGAAGGCGTTGCAGGCGCACCTCGTAACACACGGGAAGCTTCCGGTCAACGTGATCGTCCTGGCCGAAGGCGAAGAGGAGGTCGGGAGCGAACATCTGTCGGCGTTTGTCGAGCAGCATGCCAAGCGACTCGCCTGCGACGGCGTCATCATCTCCGATTCCGCGATGTTCGCCCCGGGATTGCCATCGATTCTTTTCTCTTTACGCGGATTGGCGTACCTGCAGATCGACATCCAGGGTCCGGCCCAGGATCTGCATTCGGGAAGCTATGGTGGCGCTGTCGTGAATCCTGCGACGACGCTCGCCCGGATCATTGCGAGTTTCCACGATGAGCACCGGCGCGTGGCGGTGAAGGGCTTCTACGACAAGGTTGTCGAATGGGACGACGTGGTGCGCGAACAGATCCGCGCACTCCCGTTCCGCGAAGAGGACTTCAGGGAAGAAGCGGGGTCGCCGGCGCTCGGCGGCGAGGCAGGGTATTCGACGCTCGAGCGACTCTGGACGCGCCCCACGCTGGAGGTGAATGGCCTGCTGAGCGGCTACACCGGTGAGGGTGCCAAGACCGTCCTGCCCGCCAGGGCGATGGCGAAGGTGAGCTGCCGTCTCGTACCGGATCAATCGCCTGACGAGATTGCACAACTGGTGACCGATCACGTGCGCCGCATGGTACCGTCCGAAGTCACCGTGACGGTGACGCCGTTGCACCATGGCCGTCCCTGGCGCGCCACGCTCGAAGGCCCGCTGTTCGAGGCTGGACGTCGCGCGCTCCAGCGAGCGTTCGGCCGGGAGCCGGTGCTGACGGGTGAAGGTGGCTCGATTCCCGTCGTTGGAGACTTCCAGCGGATCCTTGGCGCCCCGGTGCTGCTGATGGGTTTCGGCCTACCGGGCGAAAATGCGCACGCGCCTGACGAGTGGATGGCGGTGGAGAATTTCGAGAAGGGGATGCAGGCGGCGGCGTACCTGTGGGAAGAACTGCAGGCTGACTAGTGAGAACTGGGTGCTTGAGCTGGATGCTGCTTCCTCGAGCTGGTCGAACAACCAGCACCAGCTCGCAGCATCCAGCTCGAGCACCCAGTTCTCAGCACGTAGCTTCACTCATTTACCTGCTCGTGCTCGTAGGCCCGCTTCGACGTCCGCCATCGCTACCTTGGCCGGCACCGTCCATGTCCCTTCCTTCCGCGTCGGGACATTGACCCGCGCCACCTGACCATCGCTCGCCAGGTCGACCAGGGCGGTCACCCGGTCTTCGGCACCCTGCATAACGCCAATGACCAGCGTCCACGTTCCCTGATCGGGCCACTGCTTGCGCAGCGCGTATTCGCCGGTGCGCGAGGCCTTCTGGAACTCGAGGTTGATCGTCCGGCGCTGCCCGTTCACGAGTCCTTCCGCCGTCCCGCTCACGGGAAACGCCATCGGTGACCCATGGTGAAAGGCGTGCACCACGAGGAACGCGTCGCGTGTGGCGGCGTCGTACGGATTGACCGGGTATTCGATGCTGATCCAGGGCGGACCGACCACGGGAGGAGAAGACGGAGCGGCCAGGGGCACATTCAGGGCGGCCGCAAGCGCCCCAATGAAGAGTCGCGTCATTGTCGTGTTGGTTGAAGGTTTTGTTTGAACTCGGCACGCTGCGGAGCATTCAGCAATCAGCCGCGCAGCCTCTGCCGCCTAACGTATGAGCCGGATGTTCCCCTTGAAGGAACGCAACGTGGCGCGGGCATCGCCAATGCCGAGGCTGAGGGTCAGCTCTTCCCCTCGCCCCTCCCGTCCAGGCGTTGGACGGCGCGTCGAGACGTTGTTGGTGATACTGCCGGTGATGGTCGTCGCGTCGATGTCGAGCGACGCCTTGCCGATCTGCAACTCGATGGTCCCGCTGTGTGAATCGACGAGCAGGCTGCCGGCGCGGGCCACTCCGGCGCCAAACGTGATGTTCCCCGTGACCGATTCGAGGCGCGTTCGCTCGAACACGCCCTCACGCACGCTCACGGTTCCGCTGACGGTGGTGATGCCAAGGTCGGTGACCGAACCACGGACGGTGATGTCGCCGGTCGCTGTCTTGGCGCGCATCCAGTTGGGTGCACCCGAGACCGTGACGTTGCCGTCCATCGACTCGATGTTGAGCTCCCTGGGATTCCCGCTGACGGTGATGGATCCGCCAACGATGTTGAGATCGAGACCGCCGGTGATGCCGGAGACGTCGATCGTCGCGCTCCCTGACTTTGCCCAGACGGTAGCGCCAATAGGCACATAGAGCTCGAGTGAGCCTGACGCATCGGCGGTCGACGCCCCTTCGATATAGAACTTCACACCGGTGACCGGCGCGCCACCGGCTCCACCCATCGCTGGTTCGAATCGTGATTCCTTCGGCAGCGACCCCGTCATCACCAGTGAATCCTTCTGCCAGCCGATCACCTTGAGCGATGAATACGCGCCGTTCAGGCGAACGTACACGTCGCGCGTGACCGCGCGGCGCACATCGACTTTCTGCTGAGCCGCCGCCGGCGCTGCGTTGATAAACGCGGCGGCCAGGAACAGGGCGGAATGGATAGGGAAGCGCATCATGTGGAAGAAGCAAGCTGCGTCATGCGACGCAGGAGTTCGATTTTCTGTCGGTAGTTTGATGCCAGCAACTCTGACAACGCTGCATTCGAAGGATCGCGCAACAAAGCTTCCCGGCCCTCGGCGATGGCGAGGTCAATAGTAGCCAACGCGCTCTCGACCTTGACCAATGTCTGTGGCGAGAGATGATCGTGCAGCACCTCGAGCTGGGCACGCAGCTCCAGCACGCTCGCCAGGAACGCCCGCTCCGAACTTTGCCACGAAACAGCCACGGTCGTGGGGAACGGCTGGCTCGCAATGGTTGGCATCGCGCGCGAGTTCAGGACAACGCCAGTCAGCGACGCAGTGGCGGCGACGAGAACGACGGCGGCGGCCGCGAGTCGTCGGGGTGTCACCCACCAGCCACGCGAATGCGAAGCCGTGCCTGACGGGAGGTGCGCCATCTTTCGCGACTCGATCGTCGCCCGGATGTCGCTCCAGAGGTCGTCAGGCGGCGACACGCTGCGCGGCAATTCACGAACATCGGATACCGTCGCCTTCAACTCGGCGACGGCGGCGGCGCACGTCGCGCACTCACGCAAATGAGATTCCGCATCCGCGATCTCCGCCGGAGAAAGTACTCCGTCCACGAAGTCGTTCACGGTTTCCCAGGCCAGGTGGTTACTCATCGGTCAACATCCTCATGATCAGCTTGCGAGCGCGGTGCAGCTGGGCGCGCACTGAGCCGGATTGAAGTTCCAGTCGATCGGCGATCTCATCGTGACGATATCCTTCGACGTCGTGGAGCACGAACACCTCGCGCGCCCTCGGCGGCAGTGACGCAATCGCGCGCTCGAGGTCGATGCGCGATTCCACGTCGGGCGCGGGCCTGCTGAACTGCAGATTGGACTCGACGGACAGTTCGTCTTCAGTGGCCACGATGCGTGCTGTCCGCCGGCGTTCGGTGCGTGTTGCCGTGAGCACAACGTTCACCGCCAATCGATGCATCCATGTGTCGAAGGCGGCTTCTCCGCGGAACGTCGACAGCCGTTCCCAGGCACGCACGAATGCGTCATGCGACAATTCCTTCGCGCGCTCCACGTCGCCGGTCATTCTCAGGCATACCGCGTACACGCGTCCGGCGCTTCTCGTGTAGAGCTGTTCGAACGCGCCGACGTCCCCACGAGCGGCGAGCGCAACAAGCGCCGCCGTCTCATCGCCGGTCGGCACTTCCTGCGGTTCGATCATTGGCGGTGAGCTGAACTCAAGGGTGCGTGCTCTGGACATTTCCTTATCAGATGCCGGGCAGCCACGGAATGCTGCCACGATGTTGCGAGCAGCGACGAAGACAGTTGGGCGTCCTTACACTGGGACACTTCTACCCGGGACGCTACATCCAGTTACCGAAGTGCAAGTGAATCAATGGCTTGCGAATGGTGAGGATTCGGCACCGGAGGTGCATGACGACATAGCGCCACCTTTAGGAGTCATCCATGAAGAATTCCGTCAGTTTGCTAGCGCTCACCGCGATTGTCTTCAGTGCCGCACCTGTCACTGCGCAGAGCGGCCCGTCGGCGCGGCTTACGCCATATGTCGGTTTCCTTGCCTCCGGTAGCATTGCGCAGGGTCCTTTCGGCTTGAAGATCGGGAATGCGGGTGCGCCGGTTTACGGCCTGCAGCTGGGCATCAACGTCACGCCGAACGTCGCTTTGGTCGGCAACGTCGGGTATGCGGACAGTGAACTGGAGGCGGGCCTCCCCATCATCGGCGGCTACAGTTTCGCTGACAGCAAAGTGTTGATGTATGACGGCGGCTTGCAGCTTCGCTTCCCCGCGGTGACGGGCACCGGGACGGGCATCGTTCCGTTCGTCGAGGGTGGTTTTGGAGCCATCCGCAACGAATTGACCGTCGGTCCTGTTCGCACCACGTCCACGAATGTGGCCGTGATCGCGGGCGGTGGAGTCGACCTTCAACTGACGAACTCCCTTGGCCTCCGCGTTATGGCCAAGGATCACATGAGTCGTTTCGATTACGGTGAAGCGATTGGCATCCCCAATGAAGGACGCAAGGCGCATAACTGGGTGCTTGGCCTTGGTCTCAACCTTGGCTGGTAACATTCGTCCGTCGCGTTGAACAGAAGGGCCGCCCGCTCGGGCGGCCCTTCTTCTTTGCAAAATGGATCCCGCAACATCTTGAGACGCGGATCACCGCTGAACAGGTCGACGTGCCCCTTACCGGACTATATCGTTTCTGGAAGTCTCCTGGCTCGCCCTCACCATACGACCGACGATGCAGCTCGAGCGACGCACGCTGGTGCTTGCGCTTCTTTTTCTGGCGGCGTGCCGTCCTGAACCGGACAGCGCGCCAGTGAGCGACACGGTGCAGCCCCTTCCGGTCGCTCGCGTCGCGTTCCGCGTGCCTGACGAGTCGGAGATCAAGGACTCCGTCCTCCTTGCATCGGTGCGCCGCGGAAAGGCGCTCCTCTCGTTCACCCGCGACTCGCTGCCTTCACATGTTGGCAACCGGCTGCAGTGCGTGAACTGCCATCCCGACAACGGAACCAGGCCTAACGTGATGCCGTGGGTCGGCGTCTACGCGCGGTTCCCGCAGTACCGCGCCCGCGTCGGCGGCATTCAGGTGATCGAAGACCGCATCAACGACTGCTTCAAGCGGAGCATGAACGGGACCGCGCTGGTTCCCGAGAGTCGCGACATGCGCGACATCATCGCCTACATGGCGTTCCTGTCGAGCGGCTACCCGGTGTTTGCGCAGGTTGAAGGACAGAGTTTCCCGAGAGTCCCTCCGCTGGACGGCGATACCGCTCGCGGCGCGGCGACGTTCACGGCGAAATGCAGCGTGTGCCACGGTCTCGATGGCGCGGGCACGGATGTGTTCCCGGCGCTGTGGGGACCAAAGTCCTACAACATCGGCGCGGGCATGTCCCGCGTGCAGACCGCGGCGGCGTTCATCAAGGTGGCCATGCCGCAGACCGCGCCGGGTACGCTCACTGACCAGGAAGCCTACGACCTGGCGACATACATCAACACGCGTCCACGGCCCGACTTCGCCGGCAAGGAACTCGACTGGCCGAATGGCGATCCGCCGCCTGACGTCGCGTATCCGGTGAAGTCGAAGAAAAAGTGACTCGTGACTCGTGACTCGTGAATTGTGAATCCTGAAACGGCGAGGCGCACGAGGCGCTGGCTTGCGGCCCTCTGGCCTCTGGCCTCTGCCCTCTGGCCTGCGGCAATAGCCGCACAGAGCGACCTCGCCTTCCCGCCACAGGTCTACGTTGGCCGACGCGCGGCACTGCTCGGTCAACTCCCTGAGGCCGTGGTCGTCGTTCCCGGGCGGTACCTGATCAGCCCCGGCGACGAGCCAGTGAAACAGGACCCGGATTTCTGGTACCTCACGGGTGTCGAGTCGCCTTACGCCATACTCGTTATGGAGCAGGCACCGGCATCGACGACATCGTTGCGTCGGTGGCGGAGCCTCCTGTTTCTGCCGACCGAATTCCAGTTTGCCGGCGGTCAGTTTCCCATGGCCGATTCGCTGTTTCGCCGTGCTCCCTGGAACCGGCCGAAGCTGAGGCTCGTACCGGGCCAGGAGACCGCGCGCCTGACAGGCGTCGACGAGGCGCTGCCGCTTGACTCGTTTGCGCCGCGACTTCGTTCGCTCATGGCCGGTAAGCGAATGCTCTATGTGCCAACAGGCGCTCCGATGTACGCGCCTTCCGGCGTCACCGCTCCACTCACGTATGAAGCGCAGTTTGCGCGCAGCGTCACGGCACTCGTACCCACTATCGAGGCACGCGACATAAAACCGTTCATCGCCCGCCTCCGCGCCGTGAAGGACTCGTATGAGATCACGGCGCTGCGCGAAGCGGCCCGCATCGCCGGCCTCGGGTTGATCGAAGCCATGCGCGCGGCGCGTCCCGGTCTCAATGACCGCGAGATCGGCGGCCTGATGGAGTACGTCTGGAAGCGCGAGGGCTCACAGCGCCCATCCTTCACGCCAATCGTCATGTCGGGACCGAACCTCATGACGCTCTTCACGCTCCAGCGCGAGCGGTACAACGCCGTGAACAACGTCATGAAAGATGGGGACCTGCTCTTCATCGACTACGGCGCCGCCGAATGGAACACCTACACATCCGACTTGTGTCGAACGATCCCGGTCTCCGGCCGGTTCAGTGCCGAGCAGCGCAAGTATTACGACATCGTCCTCGAGGCGCAGGAAGCCGCCATCGCCGCAATCACGCCGCGTGTGATGATGGTCGACGTCATCAAGCGCGCGGCCGAAGTGTTCCAGAGGCACGGCCTGCAGCCTAACGAAGACATGGCACGGATGGGCGTCGACCGCGTCTGGGGACTGATGCCGTCGCCCACGCACTACCTCACGCGTGATGCCGGCATCACCCGCTATTCGGCGGCCGGGGTCGGCATACGCGACATCGGCCACATGGTTGGACTGGAAGCGACCGACGGGCGCGATTGGTCGCGTCCACTCGAGGCGGGCATGGTCGTGACGATCGAACCCAAGCTGTACATCCCGGAACTCGGCATCGCGATCATGATCGAAGACGAGATCCTGGTAACGCCATCGGGCCACGAGAACCTCTCGGCCGCCGTGCCGAAACGCGCCGCGGACATCGAGCGCGTGATGGCGGAGGGTCGTCGCGCCCGCGCCTGGGAAAGGCGTTAGGCGCTCTTCGACTCCGGACCCACCATCGGGGTCATCCCCGGGGCTCCGTGTCCGAGCGCTGTTCGACCTCGTCCAGGATGGCGTGCAGTCGACTCAGGATTGCGGTGCGGGCAGCGTCGTAGCCATCGCTCACTGCCGGAACATCCTTCCATTGAACGATCTGGCCCGAGGGTTCGGCGAACGCCGAGAGGTCGCAACCGAACGAGACAACGATTCCGGCCCTCTCCAGCAACTCACGCGTAATGGCCTGAGGTGGCGCCTCGCGGTCGTCGACGCCGTCGCCTCGAAGGCCGGCTATCACGTGTGGCGGAATCACCTCATCGGGTTCAACGCCGGCCGCCGCGGTGTTGAGGGTCAGCCCTCGCACGTGGGCGAGCTCCGCGAGATGTCGGGCAGCGATAACGCTCTTTGCCGCCCCGTGTTGACACACGAAAAGGACGTCGAGTGAAGTGGGCATTCGGACTCCGGTTAGGCGGGAAACCGCACCTCGACTCCGAGGCGGTTGGCGCGGGCACGCTCGAGCACCACGACGGCCGTCGCCGCGTCCTGAAGCGCCATGCCGGTTGAATCGAAAACGAACGTCTCCTCAGGAGACGTACGGCCGGACATGTCCCCGGCGACAATGCTTCCCAATTCCGCATGGACGTCCGCGGTCGTCATCACGCCTCGTTCGATAGCATGACGCAGGTCGCCGAACGCAGCACATTGTTCGAGCACATCGACGACCACGCTGGATGCCTCGAGCAGCTCCGGCGACAGCTCGCGCTTATGTTCGGCGTCAACGCCCACGCCGGCCACGAACGCTCCGGGCTGAACGTCGGCCGCGTGAAGCAGGAACTCGGTCGACGTGGTGCAGGTGACAATGAGGTCAGCCGCCCTGACGGCATCGCCGATGGACGGCGAGATGTGCACCGGGAATTCCCATTCTTCGGCAACGAGGCTCGCAAGCGTTCTGGCGGCGGAGTCGTCGACGTCGTGCAGGGTCAGCGATCGTAGCGACCGTACCAGACCGAGTGCGCGCACGTGCTGGAAGCCCTGAACTCCACAACCGATGACAGCCAGGGAGCCAGCATCTTCTCGAGCCAGGTATCGCGCTGCAACCGCCGTCGCAGCGGCTGTTCGCATGGCCGTGATTTCGATCGAGTCAATGACTGCGAGCGGCGCACCATTGCTGGCGTCGTGCACGACGATCGTACCCTGAATGGTCGGCAGACCGTGTTTGGATGCGTTTGCAGGGTAGTTGGCGTTGGTTTTGGAAACGAAGTACTCGGCGTCGCCGACCGTAATCAGCGCCGACTTAATGTGGAATCCGCCTTCCGCAGCCCGAACGGATGACACCACTGGCCGCGAAGCGCGTCCGCTGCCGAGCAGCAGGAACGCCCCTTCGACGGCTCCGAGACATTGGGGCATTCCGAGCACTTCCCGGACGTCAGCCCCAGATAGAACGAGCGTTCCAGCCTGCCTAACCGATTGATGCGCTTGCATATGACTGGTATCGATGATACACTAGAAGCACAATGATACAGGTGAATCATCAGTGGCGCCAGTGATAACTCGCAAATGGTTGGTCCTGATCCACCAACTGCCGCCAAAGCCGGATTACGTGCGCGTGAAGGTCCGCAGGAAGCTCCAACGCATCGGTGCGGTCGCGCTGAAAAACTCGGTCTACGTGTTGCCGGGGACGGATGACGCGCTCGAGGACTTCCAGTGGCTTCGCCGCGAAATAATTGCCGAAGGAGGTGAGGCCATGTTGCTGGACTCCGATTTCCTTGAGGGAGTGCCTAACGGCGTGCTCGAACAGATGGGACGCGAAGAACGCGATCGGGAGTATCGCGAACTGCTGGACTCCGTGAACTCAATGACGACGGCGTCGGTCGCCGATATCGCGCGCCTGCGTCGTCAGCTCGCCGAGATCGTCAGGCGGGACCATTTCGGTGCCCCGGGTCGCGACGCCGCCGAATTTGCGGTGAAGGCGCTCGGCGAGCGCGAGTCGCAGGCAGCGAGTGAACCCGCCATTGTTGCACACCAGGGCGCGACCTGGGTCACGCGCGCGGGCGTAAAGGTCGATCGCATGGCGTCTGCGTGGTTGATCAGGCGCTGGATCGACCAGCATGCCTCCTTCCGATTCGCGACCGGCGACCACCCGGTCACCGAGCCTCATGAAATCAGATTCGACATGTTCGACGGCGGCTTTACGCACATCGGCGATCGCTGCACGTTGGAGGTGCTCATCAATCATTTCGGCATCACGGATCCCGCGTTGAGCGTCATTGCCGAAGTGGTGCACGACATCGACGTGAAGGATGAAAAGTTCGCGCGTCCCGAAACGGACGGCGTAGCCGCTCTCATCGACGGCATCGTTACAACCGTGCCTGACGATGTAGACCGCCTGGCGGCCGGTGCGCAACTCTTCGAACGCTTGTACGCCGCATTCTCCCGCAAGGCGGCGTGAGCACGCCAGTCATATCGTTCGCGGAGCTCGTTCGCGCTTGTGCGCGGGTTGCCGCGATGAGTTTCGGTGGGCCGGCCGCGCAAATCGCCGTCATCCACCGCGTCGTGGTTGAAGAGAAGCGCTGGCTCGACGAGTCGACATTTGTGCGCGCCCTCAGCTTCTGCATGTTGCTCCCGGGACCCGAGGCGCAGCAGCTGGTGACGTACGTCGGCTGGCGGCTCCATGGCCTTCGCGGTGGCCTCGCCGCGGGATTGTTGTTCGTCGCTCCAGGATTCGCGACGATGCTGGTCCTCAGCATTCTGTACGCGACGTCTGCCGACATCGGGTTCATCGCCGCGATTTTTGTCGGACTGAAACCGGCCGTGTTGCCCGTTGTGCTCGAGGCAGTGGTCCGCCTCAAACGGCGCGCCGCCGGTGGCGTGTTGGGCACGATGATCGCAGCGCTTGCTTTCGTCGCGATCTTCGCGTTTCACGTGCCGTTCCCGCTCATCGTGCTTGGCGGTGCCTTGGCCGGGTTTCTGGGTGAGCGCGAACCTGAACTTCCGACACCTGCTCTACGACCGGTCCGCCTGACGAGTGAGTGGGGGCGCTCGGTGCGTGTTGCACTTGCCTGGTTGCTCATCTGGCTCGCGCCCGTCGCGCTGATCGTCCTGGCGCTTGGGCGCGACAATGTCCTTGCGACTGAAGCTGCGTTCTTCAGCAAGGTGGCCGTCGTCACGTTTGGTGGCGCGTACGCCATCCTGGCCTACGTCGCGCAACAGGCCGTTGACGTGTACGGCTGGCTGACGGCTGTCGAGATGCTCGACGGGCTCGGCCTGGCCGAGACCACTCCGGGTCCGCTCATCATGGTAGTTCAGTTCGTCGGATTCCTCGGCGCGTTCCGGCAGCCTGGGGTACTCAATCCGGTTGTCGCCGGAATCCTTGGCTCGGTGATCACTGTGTGGGTGACATTTGCGCCGAGTCTCATGTTCATTTTCGTCGGCGCGCCGTGGATCGAGCGCATAACTGGTAACCGCCGCCTTGCCGCCGCGCTGGCTGGCGTGACGGCCGCGGTTGTGGGTGTTGTACTCAACCTTGGCGTCTGGTTCGCGGTTCACACGTTGTTCACGGACGTGGCTGATCGATCGGTCGGCCTGATGACGCTACCTGCGCCCGTGCTGTCGAGCTTCCAGCCGGCCGTGGGGGTGATCGCGATCGCGGCGGCGATTGCGCTTTTCCGGTTTCGAGTGAGTTTGCTCTGGGTCCTGGCCGGTGGCGCCGCGTTGGGCGTGCTGGCTCGGGTTCTTGGTGTGGCTTGAACTTCCTGCCTACTCGACCATGGCAACCAGAACCGACACGATCACCTGGGGCGGCGTCCTGATCCGTCTGGTCGCCTCACTCCTGCTCGTGTTCCTCACCTGGAACGCGGAAGGCTGGTCGTATTACCACTGGACCATTGATCCGCTGATCTCAGGCGTGCGCAGTTTTTCCGCGATCAAGTTCCTTGCCGGCGCGCTCCTGGTGGCGGGGTGGGTGGTCTTCCTCACGGCCACGCGTCGATCGATCGGACTGACAGGTACGATCCTTGTCGCAGCGATCATCGGCGGCGTGATCTGGCTGTTGATCAGCAGCGGAATCGTCAGCGCGAACAGTGGCAAAGGCATCGCGCGCGTCGTGTTGATCGGGTTGAGCGTCGTGCTCGCGGTCGGGATGTCCTGGTCGCACTTCAGCAAGCGGATCACCGGACAAGCCGATACCGACGTCGTCGACTGACCGACCGTTGGAGAACTGCCTGACGCTTACACCGCGACCGTCAGTGTCGCGTTGAGGCCAGTCGCCACGGTACCCGAGATGGTTGCCAACTCGAGCGCCGAGCCATCGCTGAAAACCATATCCGTCGCCAGCGAGACCTGCGCGAGCGTCGCGACGCTCTGTTGATATCCTGAGGTGGCGTACACCAGGTCGCACGTTGCTTTCGGCAGCGCGATCTGCGACGTCGCGATCTTGTTCGAAACATTGGTCGCCGCGGAAAGGCTCGGATACACCTCGAAGTGAATGTGCGGCCACCGGCCCTGATAACACGCCGGAAAGATCGAGATAAACGTGACCCTGCCGTTGGCGTCCGTCTCCTGAACGCCCCGCAGATAGTTCTGGTTCGTGATTCCACTCGAGTAGAGCGAGTAGCGGCCCTGCTGATCGCAGTGCCAGATGTACACGGCGCGATTGGCGAGCGGCGCACACGTCGACGCCGAAACGATGGTCAACTCAATCGTGAGCAGAGTACCGCCGGCAATCCCCGTAAGCCCGGCGAAACTCGACCGGATGTCACTCCGGACGACGCCCGTTGCATTCAGCACGCTGGGTCCGTTCGATCCATCGCCAGGGAACGGGCCGGCCGTCTCGTTAGGAATCAGCGAACACGACTCGTCGCCGTCCCCGTCGTCGGTGCCGGTGGTGGAGTCGCTGCAGCCGAAGAGTTGCAACCCGGCGAAGCTGACGCCGAAGGTCGCGGCGGCGCGCAACGCCTGGCGACGATTGATAGCCGAACCGGTGGCGAGCAGGTCGCGCTGAAGGCCGCCGAAGTCGTCGTGATCGTTGCGGTGCATGTTGAGTTGCTCCGTTCTGGATCTCAGGGACACGGTACACGCCAGTTACCCTGACGGTTCGAGTCTTCGACCGGATTCCTCTCCGCGGCTCCGCGTGAAATCTGTTTTTGGGATCTGATCGTGGCAGAGAATTGCCCACGAGCTCGGCCTTTCAACGCGCCGTGACGAGAACGATTACGCGGTCCGGGCTATTGGCTGTTTCGGGGAGTGTCAACGTGATCCCGGCCCCGGACTGCGCAAACGGCACGGCCTCTCCCGTGCCCATTAAGCGCGCCGCGGTAATCCGCATTGGCAATGCCGGGAGCGACAACTGTTTGTCGCGCCAGTTCAGCACGTGCACGTAGATCGTGTCACCGCGCTGTGTGGTGGCTCCCCAGTCGCGCGGAGGAATCGGGCCGGCGCGCGTTCCGTGGATCGAGCCGCCGAATTGCTCCATCCACTTTCCCAGTTCCCGCAGGCGTTCCACGGCTTCCGGCTGGATCGTGCCGTCCGGTCGCGGACCGACGTTGAGCAACAGGTTGGCTCCAAACCCGGCTGCGCGCGCGAGGTAGTGGATCAGCTGTGTCGTCGACTTGAACGAACGATCGGTGACATTGAAACCCCACGAGTTGTTCATCGTCAGCGACGTTTCCAACGGCAACGCGCCGATCTCGGACGTGTTGAAGCCGGCCGTGTTCGCGCCGGGAAGGTCCTGCTCAAAAGTCTGGACGTCTTCGCCCGGCAGCGGCGCCTTGTGGTGATTGGGAACGATGAGCGCCGCGGACTGCAACCGGTGGATCAGGGCGTACGTGCGTTCGAGCCGCCACGGCGCTTGTGGCTTGTCCCACATGCCGTCGAACCAGATCCCGCCTAACGGGCCGTATCCCGTCAGGAGTTCCTCGAGCTGCGTGTCCATGAAGTCGAGATACCGATCCCACGTGCCGGAGTCGGGTCGGCCGGTGGTGCGGCCGGTTTCACCGCGGGGCCAGTAGTCGGGATGACGCCAATCGAGCTGCGAGTAATAGAAGAAGAGCTTCAGCCCGTGCCGACGACACGCTTCGGCCAGCTCCTTGAGCGGATCGCGGCGGAACGGCGTCCAGTCGACGATGTTGTAACGCGACGCCCGCGAGCTGAACATCGAGAAGCCATCGTGGTGCCGGGATGTGATGGTGATGTATCGCATCCCCGCCGCCTTGGCGAGCGACACCCACTCCTCGGCGTCAAAACGCGTCGGGTTGAAGGTGGATGCGAGCCATTCGTATTCGGGCACGCGAATGCCGCGATTCTGCATCACCCACTCGCCGTTCCCCAGCAGGCTGTAGACGCCCCAGTGAATGAACAGGCCGAACTTCGCGTCCCGGTACCACTCTCGTGCGGCCAGACGTTCGGGTGGGACAGTCTCCTGAGCCTGCGCCGTCAGCCTTGTTGGCAAGGCGAAGGCGATAATGAGCGCAAGCGCCACGGACAGCGTTCGTCGTCGAACGGAGGTGTGCATCGCACTCGTCAAGATGCCTTTCTCCGCACCCTCCGCGATCGCCGCGTGAAGTCACGCATGCTGACGGAGCCGACGTCGCGCATCCGTCGCAAACAACTCCTGTTGCCCACCGCGCTCCAAGTCGAGGAGGAGGCTCTTTCGCCACAATCCGCCGCCATACCCACCCAACTTGCCGTCCTTGTTCACGACGCGGTGACAGGGTATTACGACGGCGATCGGATTCTGACCGTTGGCATGACCGACGGCGCGCTGTCCCGCTGGGGAGCCGACCCGGTGCGCCAGTTCTTCATACGAAATCGTTTCGCCGAAAGGGATATCGCGAAGCGCGTTCCAGACCCTTCGTTGGAATGGCGTGCCGGGATAGACCAGCGGCACTGTGAATTCGCGCCGGCTCCCGTCGAAGTACTCCTCGATTTCGAACTGAAGCTGGTCGAGCAGTGGATGCGATCCTGATCCGGTTGGACCGACGCGAGCCTGCACCTTCGCCACCTGCGCTTCGAGCACTTCGCGATCGCGAAACTCAAGCAGGCACACGCCGCCGTCAGTCACGCCCGCCACCAGCACCCCGACCGGGCTGTCGATTTCGCGCATGGTGACCGTCTTCGATCCAACCACAGCCCGCACCCTCATGAGACCTTCCTCGCGACAAAGATCAACTCACCGGGATACGTGGAGCCATACGGACTCCGATCGTATCCAGCAAACAGCTGGTCCACGGCGAAGCCCGAACGAGCCAACAGATGTTCCGCTTCGTACCTGAACAAGTATCGCATCCGGAATGCGTGCAGCGCTCGCCGTTTTCGGCCATCAGATTCGGTCACGTCGTACATCAGCTCGATGTCGTTGACCTGCGTAAACCGATCCTGGGCGGTGATGCGGAAGTGTCGCTCCAGCCGGCGTCCGTCGGGGAGATCGACGGGCGGTCCTTCCGGAAGCACCTCACCGACCTGACGGTTGACGAGGTAGTCGAGCGAAGGATTGAACAGGTCGAGGATCAACCGACCACCCGGTTCCAGGTGGCGATGGATACTCGTCAGGCAGGCCAGCTGATCGTCGACGGTGAGAAGGTGCTGGAAGGGCCGGAACGGGATCGTGACCAGCGCAAACGTCTGGCCGAGCGCGAAGTCACGCATATCACCTTCGAACAGCCTCACGCGCGAACGCACGTCATCCGGCTCGGCTTCCAGTTTCGCGCGGCATCGGCTGAGCATCGCGGCAGAGCTATCGAGCCCGACGATGCTCAGGCCCGCGCGCGAGGTCGGGATGAGGACACGCCCGGTGCCACATCCGACTTCAAGGACGGGCCCATTCGCCGCGCGCGATTCCTCGATGAAGAACTCGACGTCCCCACGCGTCGCATACGGGACGACGTAGTCGTATAACTCGGCGACATCAGCGTAATCATCGTTCACGGAGGAATCCGACCTGATCTGGATGGCGGTTTATCTCACGTCTCCCATCTCACATTTTCAAGCTGTTTCAAAGCGCGTTGAGGACGTCGTAGCCGGTTATCACGTACGTCTTGTCAGCAGGGAAGTCCCGCACCAGCACGGCCGGGTTTTCCGGCGTGATCATCGGTGCCAGCAGCTGCACCGGCGTCTCGATGTCCACGAACGGAAAGGCCTGCTGCATGATCGTCTTCACCGACTCCGTCGTTATGGAAGGATCCCTCACGATGCACGAGTAGGCGTGTGAAGCACTCAGCGACCCGACGATACGCTTCTCCAGCGTGACGGGGATCTGTGAGAAGTCGTTGTCGTTCATTCGCGCCACTGCCTGGGCGACCGTCGCCGTTACTTCGACACCAACGATGTCCGCCACCTTCTTGTTCGCCACGAGGTCGCGCGCTGTCGGCCCGCCGACGTCTTCGTAGCCCATTCGCTTCATCCATTCCGGGTTGAACATCTTGCCGACGTAACGCGTGCCGTGGTCGTGGAAGATGACGACCACCGTCTCGCCTTCCCGGAACCGGTCCTTGAGCTGCAGCAGGCCGGCGACAGCGGCACCGGCGGAGTTGCCGACCCAGATCCCCTCGTGCCTGACGATTTCGCGCGTGTAGATCGCCGCGTTGCGGTCGGTGACCTTCTCGAAATGGTCGACGACGCTGAAGTCGACGTTCTGCGGCAGGAAGTCTTCGCCGATGCCCTCGGTGACGTACGGGTAAATCTCGTGCTTGTCGAGGACTCCTGTCTCCTTGTACTTCTTGAAGATCGATCCGTACGTGTCGATGCCCCACACCTTGAGGTTCGGGTTGCGCTCCTTCAGGTACTTCCCGGCGCCACAGATCGTACCACCCGTGCCGACGCCGACGACGAAATGATCGATCCGTCCGTCGGTCTGCTCCCAGATCTCGGGACCCGTCGTCTCGTAATGCGCCTGTGAATTACTGAGATTGTCGTACTGGTTCGCTTTCCAGGAATTGGGAGTCTCGGCGACCAGCCGCGAGGAGACCGAGTAATACGAGCGTGGATCTTCGGGATCCACGTCGGTGGGGCAGACAATCACCTCAGCCCCGAACGCCCGCAGCGCATCGACCTTCTCCTTCGACTGCTTGTCCGTCGTGGTGAAGATGCACTTGTAGCCTTTCACGATCGCGGCGATCGCCAGCCCCATACCCGTGTTACCGCTCGTGCCTTCGATGATCGTGCCGCCGGGCTTGAGCAGGCCCTGCCGCTCGGCGTCTTCGATCATTTTCACCGCCATCCGGTCCTTTATGCTGTTGCCCGGATTGAACGTCTCGAGCTTCGCATACACCGCGGCGGGAATTTCACCGACGATGCGGTTGAGGCGGACCATTGGCGTCCAGCCGATGGCGCCGAGGATGGAGTCGTGGACGTTGCGTGGAAGCGTGACGGTCATGGGCAGCTGGGTAGGCTACCGGAAAGATCGCCACACGGCTCCTTTGGGAATAGCGGTCAAAGCAACCGACGCGCCCCGTCTACCCGTCTACCCGATTCTGCAGGTAATACGGGCTTCCATGGCCGGCATAGATCGTCGTCACCCCACGATCCCGAAGCAGCTGCCAGCTTCGCGCCACGACAGCCGGGTCTTCTTTCGCAACCATTGTCTCCAACGTGAGGTCGCCGGTGAACGCGCAGCCGATGTCGAGCACCAGGCTCACGCTGTCGTCGGAATGGCCCGGCGTGGGGAGGATCTCGCCGGCAATCCCGATTTCAGCCAATAGCGCCCGGCTTTCTGACGTCGGGATCACGACGTTGTCGTGCGTCGTGATCTCGGTATAGTGGTCAGCCGGCTTGGTCCACTGTTTCATGAGCGGGACGGCATGGACCTGTTCCTGCATAACGAGCAGAGGGACCCCGCGTTCCTTGAGGTCCTGCGCGGCGCCGGCGTGATCGATGTGATAATGCGTCGCCAGCCCATAGCGGATCTCGGAGAGCGGAACGCCCATACGCTCGAGGTTCGCGAAGAGCGCGGCAGCCTTGCCGGGCCAGCCCAGGTCAACGAGTAGCCGGTTCCGCCCCGCGCTCACTACCCAGAAGTTCGTGGAGCGGTAGCCGACGTTGACGATTGTTGGAGAAGGGGACCCGGCGCCCATTAGAACTGCGGCAGGAATTCAGGAGAACGAAAGATGCAATCCGTTACCGAATCAGACAGGTCCGTCACTCGTGCTCATCCTCCGATTCGAAAGCGACTCTACCGCGATAGAAAGTGGATCTCGGAAGCAGGTCCCAGTCCTACGCCCGCTCGTTGAGAGGTTTCAAAGCGCGAGAATAGATAGCGCTCTCTGCAGGCTCCGGCTTTCGTTTGCATTCATTGTACCAATTACCGGCGCTCTACAAGCCAATCTGGTCGAACTTGGTAGCGCGCGCGATTCCCGGTTTGGTTCCTGCAAGCGGCGACGCTGGGTTGACGGTTTGACTGCGACATCGCTTCCCCGATCAATAGCGTCGCGGCTCATGAGGCTGCTGGAAGCCCCTGAAGAGGATCGTCTTCGGCCACCGTCAACGCTAACGTATGAGTTGAAGCGCCTAACGACGCGCACCTGTTCATCCCGACCTAGAGCAGATTGACGCTCGAGTCATCCCACGTGAAGGGGAGAACTCCACGACCATAATTGGCAATTGTGACATTCGGACATGCCCCTCAATAACCTCGATGAAGAGTTCGCGAGACTTTCCGTTGAGATTCCAGGAGGCTTCGCTGGTTTCTTTTACGATTCGAGATGAGCGGCTAAACCGAATAGAGCTCGGATTTGAGAACCCAGCCGAAGCACATTCCGTTGTCGCTAAAACACTCGCTGAACTGGGAATACCCGTGCAGGCGGTTCTGTCTGTTCCCTTTGCCAAGGTTCCACTGACACAAACCCTTTCCGACACGTTTTCCACGATTCCCGGCGGAGTCACGGTGAACGGCGGTGGCGGCGGGGCGTGTTCGATGGCGGCCTCCATCAAATACAACGGGACGAACGCGATAATTGTCGCGTCGCACTGTTCGGTCACGATGGGTGCAGTTGACGGGAACACTTGGGTCCAATCGAGTACCGCGGTGACGCTCGGCTCGGAGTACGCAGACAGAGGCAATCGTTGCGGCACCTCAAGTTATGCTCCTTGCAAAGCCAGCGATGCTAGCATCGTAGGTGTGAACGGCTACCCAATTGAAATCGGCAAGATTGCTCGTACGAAGGGTGTGAGTTTTGTTGGTGCAGGAAACGACACGATTGATGTGACGCGACCGCGCTTCGACCTGCTGTCTCCCGGGTACGTAACAACGGACCTTATTACGGGAACTCGTGACGTGACCCCCAATGCTGGTCCGAGCTTTATGTCAGTCCGATTGGGGTGAAGGGTGAAACTGCAGTTGAAGTGAGGTTCAACGCAAACTCCCTGGGGGTGCAATCCCGGAGTTTGC
>Ga0070698_100002888_pt1 | contig 18914 bp, 12 predicted proteins | sample KBSK1502metaG_FD_65477 | JGI IMG/M metagenome (GOLD analysis project Ga0070698, IMG submission 65477) | Corn, switchgrass and miscanthus rhizosphere microbial communities from Kellogg Biological Station, Michigan, USA - KBS K1-50-2 metaG | ecosystem: Host-associated > Plants > Roots >...
TGTTTATTCTTACAACAGGAGGAACAACGATCCTTGAATTAGCAAAAGCATTACCACAGCATTTACGTGCAACTTTTTTTACCGGCAGTTTACCCGCGGCCATGGAATATATTCAACATCCCAATATTGAAGTGATCTTTATCGGGGATCGTATTTCCAAAAATTCAAAGATCACGGTTGGTGGTGATGCTATTACAAAGATCAAACAGATCAACGCAGATATTTGTTTCCTTGGCATAAATGCAATTGATCCCGAGCATGGCATCACTGATAATGACTGGGATGTAGTGCAGGTGAAAAAGGCGATGATACAATCTTCGAAAAAAGTGGTGGCCCTGACAATTGCTGAAAAAATAAATACCCAGCAAAAATTAAAAGTAGGAGATCTTGATGTCCTGGACATCATGATCACCGAATCAGATCCTGCTGAAAAAGTTTTTGATGCCTATAAAGAAAAAGGCGTAGAGATATTATAGAATCCGTTCCCTGAAAAAAAGGATGAAGTATATCCATTTAATTATTCAAACAAAAAATGTATGAACCGAAAAAAAAATTCAAGACCGTTGTTTTATCAATTGAGTCTTGTGCTCGTCTTCTGCCTGGTTTCAATAGCTGCAATGAGCCAGGTGAAAATAAGCGGTAAGGTTACCGGCTCTGATGGTAAAGGCATTTCTTACATTTCTGTTGTCATTAGTAACACAAGCTTCGGAGGTGTGACTGACGGAAACGGAAACTATAGTTTTACTGCTGATCTGAAACCCGGGACTTATACGCTGGAGTTTTCAGGTGTTGGGTTTAAATCAAAAACCCAATCACTTACGGTGGGAAGCGAAACTTCTTATACTTCTAATATTGCGTTGGGAGAAGATGCGCTTAATCTTGATGAGGTTGTGGTCACCGGGGTTTCTGCCGGAACCACGAGAAAGCAACTCGGTAGTTATGTCAGTACAGTAAAAGCGGATCAATTAAATAAAGGAGCTACATCAAATGTGCTTGCCGCTTTGCAGGGTAAAACTGCCGGGGCACAGATCATACAAAATAATGGCGATCCTAGTGGCGGACTCTCTGTAAGACTGAGAGGCATCAGCTCTATTTCCAGTTCAAGCGAACCACTTTATATCGTGGACGGGGTAATTGTGAATAATGGCACCACAAGAGTAACGAATACCAGCGGAAACTATGATGGTGGAAGTTTTGTTGGAACGATCGGGCAAAACAGGTTAGCGGATATTAACCCCGCCGATATTGATAGAATAGAAGTGTTGAATGGCGCCGCTGCTGCTGCCATTTATGGTTCAAGAGCAAATGCGGGCGTCATACAAATTTTTACAAAAAGAGGAAGCGCAGGTGCGCCGGTTGTAAGTTTTAATACAAGTGTAATGGTAAGCAAGCTAAGGAAAAGTGTCCCGGTAAATATGTCGCCGACAAAATTTGGAGGGCCAACTGATGGAGCAGGCGCGCAAACACAGGATATACTTACTCCTGCACTAACGAATACAACCGCTGTGACAAGGTACGATTACAATGATTATATTTTTCACACAGGACTTGGCACTGATAACAGTGTGTCTGTAGCAGGCGGTAAAGACAAAACAAAATACTATACTTCAGCTTCCTATTTTAAAAATGAAGGTATTATTAAAAACACTGATTACAGAAGGTATAGTTTCAGAGTAAATCTTGACCAGGCTATTAGCAACAAGGTTAGCTTTAATATAGGGCTGAATTATATCAATAGTTTTAGTCATGAAAAACCTGATGGTAATTCTTTTTTCTCTCCGATGAACTCAATTAATATCATTGGTAATTTTCACAATATCTGGCAAAGAGATATAACCGGAAATTTGCAGGCTGTTGGTGAAAGAGGAAGAGTAAACCCGGTATCGATCATTGAAGACATAAAACAACATCAGGAAACAAACAGGATCATTGCCAATGCGGGTCTTAAAGTAAAACCGTTTAAAGGGTTGACATTTGACTATACATTAGGTATTGATCAATATGGACAAAAAGGTGAAACTTATATTCCTCCTTTCGCTTATAATGTAAGTGATGGTTTCTTTGGAGGCGGCGCAACACTTGACCCGACAAGAAACGGATATGCAAGCGCAGCAAACTATAACTTTTTCCAAATAAATAATGAGGTGAATGGCACTTACCAGGTAAAATTTGCCAACGATTTTACTTCAACATCGCAGGTAGGCTATTCTGTGCAATACGAAAAATCAAGTTACACATTGCTCCAGGGTCGCGGACTTGCACCATTGATAAAAACTGTTAATGGAGCAAGCACCTTATTGCAGGGATCTGATGAAAGAGGTGAACTGTCAGTATCGGGTTATTATTTACAACAAAATTTCAATTACAAAAATCTATTGTTTGTAACCGGTGCGATCAGGATCGATGGTTCATCGGTATTTGGTGAAGATCAACGCAACCAAAAATATTATAAAGCAAGCGGAAGCTATGTTATCAGTGAGCATGATTTCTGGCAAAAATCATCTATCAGCAAAGTATTGAATTTTGCAAAACTAAGAATCGCTTATGGCGAAAGTGGAAATCTTACCGGGATCGGGGCTTATTCAAGGTTTAATTCATACAGCAGTAATTCATTTGTAAGTCGTATTGCCCTGACATCAAGCGCTACTTTAGCCAACACAAATGTCAGACCTGAACGTCAAAAGGAACTTGAATTTGGAATTGATCTCGGACTTTTTAATAGTCGTTTAACCATTCAAACAAATATTTACACAAAGAAAGTACAGGACCTGTTGATAAATCGTTTTATTGCTCCAACTACAGGATTCAGCAGCTTGCTTGATAATTTCGGGAGCTTAGAAAATAAAGGATTCGAATTTGTGATTACAGCTAAACCTGTACAGAATAAAGATATCAACTGGACGGTAACTGCGATCTATAATCATAACAGGAATAAAGCAGTTAAGATCGGCCAGGCACTTACATTATTAAGTACAAATGCCGGTGCACCTGTTGCCATCATCGAAGGGCAGCCAATTGGCATATTCTACGGAGCATTCTTTGCATTGGATGCAAGCGGCAATTTAGTTAAGAATGGTACAGGATATCCGCAAGGTGAAAGAGGAACTCAAACCGGCGCCTTAACTTATACTGTGCAAAGAGATCCAACTACTGGTTTGCCGATAACAACTTTCCCGCTGCTTCGTAAAGTGATTGGCGATCCAAATCCCGATTGGACGGGAAGTTTAGTAAATGAAGTGACATGGAAAAAACTTAGTCTGCGTGTTCAGTTAGATGCAGTACAAGGCTTAGAAGTATTTAATGCAGACTGGAGAACAAGACAAGGTGTGGGGAATGGAAAAGAAGCTGAGAAAGAGCAATTAGGAATTTATCCCCGTGGTTATATAAATAGTTTCTATGCCTCAGTAGAACAATGGCGCATTGACGATGGCTCATTTGTAAAACTGAGAGAAGTGTCGTTGAGCTATGCATTTGGGAATTTTAAAATGCTGAGAGATCTTACACTAAGTCTTAGTGGTAGAAACCTTATAAGTTGGGACGATTACAAAGGATATGATCCTGAAGTGAATTCGGGGGGACAAAGCACTATTCTTCGTGGTATTGATTTTGGTTCTGTACCCATTCCAAGAACATTTAGTGCAACTCTTTCAGCAAAATTCTAAACCAGCTAAAAAAATCATTATGAAAAATAAAATAATAAAAATTCTAACAATGTCGGTTCTCATCTGCATTGTGATGATACCGTCCGGATGTAAGAAAGACTACACGGATCCTAATAAGGCGATGGAAGATGATTTGTTTGCTAATCCATCAAAAGCAGGGTTAGCAGGTGTAGCCACCGGTTTACAAAGAGTTTATACACTTGGCAGGGCAAGCAACCTTTATAATCTTGTTACGATAAACGGGCTTTTAACAAATGAGTTGATAGTAGTCAATACGGGTAATACAGCTGAAGTGCAACTGGCAGCAGGCGGTACAGCTGTTGATGGTAACCATTCCATGCTGACTACATTCTGGACAAACCTAAATAAAGTGATATATGATGCGGATAGGGTAATTACAAGTGCCAAGACATTAGGCGATAAAAACTTTGGAAGTTCATTAATTGCCTATGCAAGCATTTTTAAAGCATTATCAATTGCGGATCTGTCACAGTTTTGGGAAAAAGTTCCTTCAGGTATCGGAGTGAATGTTTCCTTCATTGACAGGGTGGATGGTTTTAAAAAAGCGATCGCCGTTATTGATGAAGCACTGGCCGCTATAGCAGCAAATGCGCTTAGTACTTCTTTTAGTTTATATGTACCAACCGGCATTGATATGATAAATACGTTGCATGCACTCAGGGCAAGGTATTCTTTATTTGCCGGGTTGTATGCGCAGGCCTCAACGGAAGCTAATCTTGTTGATCTTACAAAAAAATCAACATTCAATTTTGATGCACTTTCATTGAATCCACTTTATGAAGTAGCCACATCTACCAATAATGTAGTGCAACCGAAAGATTCCACATTGGGTTTATTGGTTCCGTTGCAGCCATCATTAACTGATGGCAGGGTTCCTTTCTACACTTCAATAAATTCTACCATCGCTCCGCGATTCAGAATAAAAGGTTTTGGAGATGCGGCAGCAACAGCTTTTCCTGTGTATTTACCAGGAGAAATGATATTGATCAAAGCAGAGGCCTACGCCCGTGCAGCAGTTCCTGACCTTGTAAATGGCACAATTGAGTTAAATAAGGTCGTTACTAAAAACAATGACATCTATGGTGTAAATGCAAATCAGCCACCTGCAGCCCCGGCTACGATTCCTGAATTGCTTGAACAGATTTATCGTCATCGTTGTATTGAATTATTCATGAGCGGATTAAAGTTGGAAGATATGCGCCGCTTTGGAAGACCAACTGCTGAACGCAAAAGAAACTTAATGCCTTATCCATTAAGAGAAAGAGATAATAATCCGAATACTCCTCCTGATCCACCGTTTTGAGTTTTCTTTTCCGATCTATATAAGCAGTAAGGGCTACCGGGTGGTAGCCCTTGGTTTTAAAGAAACAAAGTGATTAAAGTAGTCGTTCTCACCAATTCTTTTTGCAACTACAAGATTTATTTTTGTATAACTAGTTTTTTTGTAACAATACTCCGGTCAGTTACAAATTCCAAAATGTAAACACCAGAAGGAATATCATTTACAAAGAAGTTTTCTGAGTAAGTACCTCTTTCTAACCTGGAATTTTTTCTAATCGATCTTACAATTTGACCCTGGATATTCCTTATTCTTATATCGACACTCATAGGCTTGTCAACACTATATAACACGTCTACATATTTATTGGCAGGATTAGGTCTTAATTTAACAATGGTCAAGCCTGCATTGATAGGTTCAGCTGTATTACCTGAAGGCGCTCTTCTTGACATATGCTGCAGACCGTAACCTGACATATTAGTACAAATTGATGTTAACTCAGATGGTGATACCTGCTGAAAAAAAGACGCTCCATAACATCCACTGGAAAAAGTACCCGGGATCTGGTTGGGATCATATATTGTATTAAATGCGATAGGATATGTTTGCACATGCAAAACATTCTGTGCACTTGGATTGCTGACCACCGAAAAATTAAACCTGAATTTCAGTGCGAACGGTGTCATATACCACAGTTCATTCCATGTTTCAGCAGAAGTAAACCTAAAAGTATAATCATTTAAACAGCTTATCGGGATATAATTACTCCGGTAAATAAAACCTGTTTCATCTTTTGCTTCCACAGCCCCAAACCAATCAAATGTGGCGCCTCCCATAGGGGATGTCTGCGTAGGATCATAAGAATTTGCGCCTTTAAATAGTACCGCTACCTGTGGCTCTTCAAAAAAAGCAAGATCTGCATCGGGATTTAATGCATATTTAAAAGGAGTGCTAAATCTGAGTTTAAATTCTGAGTATTGTTGCATTTGACCCGTATTCGGATTTATAATATCATAAAAGCTATACATATCGCCTACAGGAGTATTCATCAGGTTGATGATACCCATCGTTTTATTATAATAAGGATAATAAATTGCCGGAGAAGTTGCGGTAGCGGTGCCGGGTGTTGTAAAAACATCGGGTTCGTATTCATCAATCTTTGTAAGTGTTCCCGACATTTTCGTATTAAATTCTATATTCATGGGCAATAGCTCTACCTGCTGCGGTCCTGAGGCTTTGCCACCTCCTGTAAAAACTTCCAGTAAACTTAACGCTTCATCCATATAAGGAACGGCAGAAAAAAATGACTTTAAGAATGTCGGCTTGTCCTTGATGGCAGGTCGTAATTGTTCTAAGGCGCTGTTTTTAATGTTCATTATGTTTGCGTTAAATGTAAAATCGGAAGATGACTTATCTTTTGATTTGTTTATAAACTTATCAATAGATTTAAAAGTCTGCACGGCTTTTTTACCCGCATCCTGAAAAGAAGTTAGAAAATCTTTGTCCTGCGTTGCAGGATTTGAACCAGCACTTACAATTGTGCCGTTAGAAATTCCTTCAATTTTTATGTCGGTCGTTGAATAAAACTTAATCCGCACATTCATTATTGATTGATAAAAACAGGTACATGGGTCATATTGTATTGGAAAATCAGCGTAAAACCATTTTAATGGAGCATTAAAGTAATTTGATGGACTTTGAAAGAACGGGTTTTTAACAAATGGCTGATCTAACGGAACCAGGGCTTTGGCATAATCTAAAGCTGATGTTTGGTAAGGACTTGCCTGGTCCCATGACAATGAAATAAACGCTGTTTGATAGGTAGTATTAAGTTCTCCTCTTGCATAAAGCACACGAAGCATTCCGATGCGTTTATTGTAAAGAATTACTCTTGGCATAAAAACAGGTTGAGCAGAAGGAGAGCCATTGTCCTGGTACCCAAAATCGCGTCTGATTAATTCCCATCCATCTTCTGGTTTCATATCCTGGGTTAAAACCAGCTGTGTAATATTTGTATTACTTCCCTGGTAATAGGGCGATTCAATGTTCGTTGAGCCCGGGAAGTAAAGAGAATTTAATGAGTAAGTAGACGGGATCCAGTCAAAAGTATTCGTTTTGGCCGGTCTTTGAGTATTGATCGCAGGAGCATTGACATCAGTTTTAATTGTGTATACATTGCAATCTTGTCCAAAAGAAAAAACACACAGGGCTAATAACCCAATACAGGTTATCAAGGAGATAAAAATCCTTTTCATAAAAAATGGTTTAATGATTAATAAATATTTCTTACAGTCGATGGCCAATAAACTTTTTAGGAACTAATGGGTAACTCCCGGTGAGAGGATTGAATGGCTGTGTTGTATCTTTTATAGCGAAATCAATAACAAGATTGCCTGCGTGTAAATTGCCAAAACATTTGGTGCCAGGGAAACATCTTGGGGCATCAGTCACAAACATGTTATAACCAAAATAAAGAGTTGTTAATGGTGTAATACCATCAGGGGGTAATTCCGAAACACAACCTTTTGGGAGATTGCTCAAAACATGAGAATTACCTGGATAAGAAGTCAAATCCTGTTCTATTCTGAACACCTTGACCGTAAATGTATCCGTTTCCATTCCCAAAACATATCCTCTGAAATTTCCCAGGTAACTGGCACCTCCTTCTCTGCTTACAATATGAAAAGGTTTTACAATCTTATCCTTAATAACCTTACCCGACGAAGAACTGAAGCCAATCATGGTGATATTATAAGTTCCTTCATCGATGAACCTCAGTGTGAGTATTTCCTTTTTTTGAACCAAAGCTCCATTATCGATCTCCCAAATAACAGAATCATATTTATGCTTTGGCGTAAACCGTGCGATGTTATAAGTGAGTGCTGTATCAGTTATTGAAAGTGTATCGGCAACTTCTTCTGATGACGTAAAATCTGCGTAAATAATGTTTTGGTTAATTATTTCATCATTATTTTTTTTGCATTGACAAAAAAGCAAAGCAATAATAAGCAGGATCAAAAGCAATGTTAGCGGTGTTCTCATAATAGCAGGTATAATTTTTTTACAAAAACTATACCTGTTTTTTAAGTTGTTGATAAAAAGTTGCAGAAAAAAATCAGGCCGTATAGAAAATTATAGCTTGCCGGATTCACCGTTTTCATTCACCTGTTTCTATAAGCAGTAAGGGCTACCACGTGGAGGGCCTTTAAATTTTTTATAAAAGAAATTCTTTGTGGACAGTCAAATGATAAAACCCCGGCTGGATAACCGGGGTTTAACTAACTGTGCTATGTTAAAAATTTATACCAGAACACTATTTTAATTTCTTCTTATTCTGAATGTCGCTGAGACATTATGCAGGTTATTATTCACTATCTCACGGATCTGTCCTGAAAAATTTCCTTCAATAAACTGACCCGGCGCGCCATAAGCAGTAATATTTATATTGAATGGTGTTACTAATGATACAGAGTCATATTGATTTACTGTAAGGTACTGTAATGGGAACGTACCCACTGCAGCGCCTTGTGTATAGAAGTTGATATGTGTCGTTGGCTGGCCCATTTTGATACCGGAAACCGAAAGGAAATTCTGATTCGTACCACCGCTTGTATATGCCATCAGGGAGTCGCCGGGCGTTGCTGAGCTTATGCTATAATTTGAGCCATCAAGCACATAATTGATATAGCTAACAGATGATGTACCACATGCTGACATTGTTCCGGTGCTTACTGTTCCGCTTGATGCGGTACCGCTCCATGTGGAGCTTTGCTCGTTTCCTATATTATCAACAGCCACAACTTCAATAGCGGCGCTGCTGTTTGAGCATCTTGTAACGGTCATGGAAAAATTTCCGTTAGTAATTGGCTTATTATAATAAACTCCATCAAAGTATATCAGTGCATTGCCATTTGTAACGGGTTGATTGGCGCAATTAACAGCGCTGCCCGTTATCTGTAATGAATTTTGCGCCGGTATTGAAACGGTTATTGTACCAAGATTTGTATTGGAACTATAAGGCCCGATATTTTGAGAATAGATCGGTTGATTACAATTAGTAAATATTTCCAGCAATAATGCTTCATTTTTTGGAACAAGACCACCAACATGCCCCGATGAATCAGTATAACCATAGCTGGCCGCACCATTACTCACTCTTGTAATTTTTACCTGCGTAAAAGGCAATGGTCCTTCTGCTGTAACAACGGTCAGGTCAAGATAAATTGTTTGACTGCTTACATCACAATTCCAGAATGAGAAATGGCTGACATCACCTTCATAATAATCAGTTCCTTTGGCTGCACTGCCTTCCTCTTTCCAAAGCCCTGTAGTTTCATCAACCGACCAAAGAGGAATAGTAGCCGGTGCAGATGCACGTAAGGAAGAAGGAATGGTAAATCTGAGTTTTGCTGTTTTACCAGCTGCAATTTGTAATTGTTCGCCACTGTTGCCTTCCAGTTCCACTGCCAGCATTCCAAATGATTTCAATAGTACGCGATAATTATTTGCATCATTTCCCTGGAAACTTCCGGGAACTATTTGTGCAATATCTGCTGACGAAGGATCGATGACAGCAGCATACACTTTTACACTGCCTGCATAAGATTGATTAGTTGATTTTACCACGACAGCTGAGGCCGGTAAAGTAATTTTAGAGTTATCAGGAAGGTTTACACTTCCCCCATTTACGGCATCAATATTCCCGATCAATGTTTTTGGAACAAGTTTTAGCTTAACAAAACTGGTATTGTTTGCAGAAGCAGAAAATACACGGTACCCTTTAAAGAACCCGCTTTTTTCAACGGTAACTAAAGCAGCATATTTATCAAGGGGTATATTATTAAAGCGAAATAAGCCACGGCTGTCAGTGATTGTCGTATTGCTCCCTGCTTTTACTGTGGCGCCGGCAACAGCATTATTATTATTGTCAATTACTTTACCGGTAACAGTTCCCGAAACAGGAGCAGGATTTACAACAACGCCACCACCCCCGGTACCCGGGTTTACATAACTGGCTTCTTTCTGGCACGATACAATTAATATAATAGAGAAGATTGCTAATAAGCAATTAAATCGGTTAAAAGGTTTCATACGGTCAATGTTTGGTTTTGCAAAATAATTCTTTTTTCATCGGTAGATACTGCTTAATTGATAAAAGGGTTGGGTTTAATATTAAATTGCCGGAACCGGCATGCAACGTTGCCTTTTAAGGCGTTGTCAGAGTTGGTAAGTAAGGATAATGGATCACCAAAAACTGGTAAAAGAATGCATCAGGGAAATACCGGCTGCTCAACGGCAGCTATATGATCATTTTGCCGAAACGATGCTGGGTGTCTGTTATCGGTATACCAAATCGATGGATGATGCTGAAGATGTGCTGCAGGATGGGTTTGTAAAAGTTTTCAGGAACCTTACACAATATAAATATGAAGGCGAGCTGGGCGCCTGGGTACGAAGAATAATGGTGACCACGGCGCTGAATTTTCTGAAAAAAAATTCCCGCTATAATCATGAATTTTCTTTTGATAATGAAAACCTGCACCCGGTTGTGGATGATAATCCTGAAATAAAAATGACCGGTAAGGAACTGGCAGACCTGGTGAGGCAGCTGCCGGTGGGTTATCAAACAATTTTTAACCTGCATGCCGTAGAAGGATTTAGTCATGTGGAAATAGGAAAAATGCTGGGAATAAATGAAGGGACGTCCAGATCGCAGTATGCGAGAGCAAGAGCTTTATTGATCAGTTGGATAAAAAAAAATGATCAGGTAAATTTTAAAACTGGTGTATATGCCGGAAAATGAATTTGAGAATAAAGTTTCTTCCGAAATGCAGGAGCTGAAGTTTAAACCTTCAGAGCAAGTGTGGCTGCGTGTGGAAGAAAGAATAAGAAAGAAAAATAAAAGAAGAGTAGTTGTTATTATTTTCTTACTCGCTGGCCTGGCCTTGCTGGGTTATTGGCAGCGCAGTAATTTATTTGGCGAAAAGAAAAATGATATTGCAAAAGCCGAAAGACAAAAAGAAAACAATTCTGCTGCTTCAGGTGTAACAAACAACTCTTCCACTACTCAACAAAACACAGAAACAACAAAACAAGAAGAAAGAAAAACTACTGCGGATAAAAATATAAACGATAAATCAACGGTTGATAGATCAGTGATTGATCAAAAAAGAATTGTTGTTTCAAAAAATGAAATTAATAACCCGAAGGTTAAAATTAAGCATGAGACTGCTGTTACTCCGGCTCATAAAAAAAGTAAAACGGAAGGTGAACAGCAACTTTCAGTTGATGTCGTATCTGCCAGTTCACAAAAACAAAATCCTGTTGATGATGATAAAGCCAAAGATACTTTTACTGTAAAAACAAAGACCGAAACTGATGTAAAATTGGATGAGGCAAAACAAACAGAGGTAAAACCACTTGAAGACAAGATTGATTCTGCCAAGGCGGAAATGACGCAATCTGAGGAAATGTTTGTAAAAGCAAAAGATACTGTTACAAAAGAAATACTGTTGAAAGATTCTGCGGCAGTTGTAACCGAAAAAAAGCCTTCAGAAAAAAAATGGAAATGGGGATGGGAACTTACACCGGGCAAATCTTCATTAAACGATCATGTTTTTTCATTTAACATGAACAAAAGCGCTGCTCCATTAAATAACCCAAATTCTTCAAGTAGCAGTGGTGGCGGAACTGCACCGGCTGGCCCGGTAGCAAGTACCGGGGGATTTGCTTTCCAGGCAGGAGGTTTTGCAAAAAAACAACTTACATCTCATAGCAGTATATCCTTTGGACTCCGGTATGCTTATTATAGTGATAATCTTCGTATAGGGTTTAGAATGACTCCAGCAAGTTCACCGGCGTCATTTACACAACTTTTAGATGCACTCGGGGTAAACTCGGCTTATGGAGCCAGGGGTTATCATTTTTATTTTAATAACCAATATCATTTTATTGAATTACCGGTTAACTACAGGTTGCAGCTAAATAAAAATGAATCTCACCCGCTATTTCTGCAGGCCGGTTTTAAAGTGGGAAGAATGTTTGCGGGTAAAGCGCTTGTGTACGATACGGCAGCAGGAGGTATTTATTACCAGAGTAAAAAGTATTTTAATAAAACACAGTTTGGATTGTCTACAAGTTTAAACTGGACATTGATCCGGAAACAAAAATTTGAATTGACGCTTGGACCGGTGATTGATCTTCATTTGAATAGCTTTATCGATAATCCTTTTGAAGAAAAGAAGCACCTGTTCTTTGCCGGGCTCCGAACCACGGTTCGGTTTAATTCCAAAAAATAATGCCGGCCCGGTCTCTACGGATAAAATAACACGATCATTAAAATTTCGTTACCGGCAGGCAACGGTTGTTTTAAATCAGTTGTCAACCTTAAAATTGCTTTTATGAGAATAAGATCTTTTTCCGCTTTAATGACAAGCACTCTTGCATTGCTTTTTGTTTTTAATAGTTGTGTAAAAGACAACTGTACACGGCATTATACTTATTGGGAACCGGTTTACCGGACCAAGGACCAAGTAAGAGCTAACATTAAAAACAATTCACCACGGGAAATTGAAAGACCCGGTAAAATTTATATCCGCGGCAATTATATTTTTTTAAACGAGATCGACCGCGGCATTCATATTATCGATAATACGAACAAGTCAGCTCCGAAGAATATTGCTTTTATTGATATTCCCGGTAATCTTGATATGGCCGTAAAAGGAAATATTCTTTATGCAGATATTTATACTGATCTTGTCGCTATTGACATTACCACTCCACAACAAATCGTTGTAAAAAAGTTTACTGAAAATATTTTTCCCGAACGGTTTTACAGCAATGGGTTTTCTCCAAATCCAACGATGCTAATCGCAGATTGGGTAAGAAAAGAAACAACAATTAAAGTTGATTGCGGCGGAAGCGGAGGAATATTCGGCGGCATAAAAACAGCCGACGTATTCCTGTCTTATTCAAGCGGCGCCAATTCCCCACTATCAATTACAGCAGGAGCTTCGCCGTTTGGCGCCGGGGGTTCTATGGCAAGATTTACAATTGTAAACAATTATCTCTATGCTGCTTCTGAATCAGCGTTAAATGTTGTTTCCATTGTGAATGGCGCTGACCCCACGTTCAGTAATAAGGTTCAACTTGGCGCAGGGATCGAAACGCTTTATCCATTCAATAATCGTTTGTTCATTGGTTCTAATACAGGCATGTTTATTTATGATATCAATAACCCGACAAACCCGGTAAAGTTGGGAACATTCACACATGCTAAAAGTTGTGACCCTGTAATTGCTGATAATAATAATGCCTTTATTACGCTTCGTTCGGGCACATCTTGCAATGTAACTACTGAACAACTCGACGTATTGGATATTACAAACTTAACCAGTCCTGTACTGCTCAGAACTTACCCGATGACCAATCCTCATGGACTTGCAAAAGATGGCAACACACTTATCATTTGTGATGGCCGTGATGGGTTGAAATTTTATAATGCAGCTGATGTAAAAAATCTTTCATTGCAAAAACAAATTACCGGGTTGGATACTTATGATGTAATTGCCTTTAATGGATGGGCTTTAGTGGTGGCAAAAGACGGATTATATCAATATGATTATTCGTCGATCGCCAATGTTAATTTGATAAGCAAGATGAACGTTAAAAATTAAATTTATGCAAGCGAAATATTTTTTTCTGCAAGTATTACTATTTGTTTCAATATTTTCTTTTGGGCAAAAGAAAAGCCCGGTTTACAGATTTCATTCCATTAATAATATTTCATTTATAAACGGCGATAATGAAGTATCTGCGGGGTTGCAATCGATAAATGGATTTCAAAAGGGTAACTTGTTTGCTGGAGTGGGCGTTGGCCTGGATTATTATATTTATCGGTCGGTTCCTTTGTTTGCAGACCTCCGATATGAATTTGGAAAAAATAAAAACAAATTTTTTGCCTATGCCGATGGAGGAGTCAATTTTGATTGGGTAAAGGAATACTATTACAGCGGGCCAATTTACATTTGGGACGGGCTCAATAATTCGGGTGACTTTCACAGTGGTATTTATACAGACGCCGGCCTGGGTTATTTTGTAAGAAACAAAAAGGGTGGTGGTCTTGTTTTATCACTCGGTCATTCACATAAATCATTAAAAGAAACCGTTACTTACCAGGATTGGACATCGTCGCAAATGTTTACGGATATTTATCGTTATCATTTAAACAGGATCGTTGTAAAGGTTGGCTGGAAGTTTTAGAAAAGTCTCTATTGAAGCCTCATAGAACAACATAGAGTCATAGGAACATAGGCATTCACAAAGTTTTTCTATTATCCAGGAAGCATCGAAAATAAAATGTTAACCAGGGTTCTTTGGCTATCTGGTTATTCTGTTTTCAAAAATTTCAAATTCCTCTGAATACCTTTGAGTTTACTCCGGCTTAGCGGGGAATGCCTGAATATAGTTTTAAATTTTTCTTCCGTCATCGCCTCCCATTCTTTTGTGGAAAGATTAAGAATTTCAGGCAACGCAGTAAACTCAATTTCATTTGTTGGCTTTGAAAACCGGTTCCATGGGCAAACATCCTGGCAGATATCACAACCAAACATCCAGTTTTCAAACTTCCCTTTCATTTCATCAGGTATCAGCATTTCCTTTAACTCAATAGTAAAATATGAAATGCATTTACTTCCATCTATAATCTTGCCGGGTAAAATAGCATCCGTAGGGCAGGCATCGATGCAACGGGTACAGGTACCACAATAATCTTTTGCAAAAGGTTCATCAGGATTCAGATCAAGATCAGTTATCAATGTAGCAATGAAAAAAAAAGAACCCATTTGTTTATTTATCAGGTTGCCATTTTTGCCAACCCAGCCAAGCCCGCTGCGTTGCGCCCATGTTCTTTCAAGCACCGGGGCGCTATCTACAAATCCACGGCCATGAATTTCTCCAACCTGCTGTTTAATTAACCCGATAAAATGAGTTAATTTTTCCTGTATCACTTCGTGGTAATCATTTCCATAAGCATATTTTGAGATCTTTAAAGTATGCTCATCTTGTTTTTCTTTCGGAAAATAATTTAACAATAAAGTGATAACGGATCTTGCACCGGGCACCAGTTTAGAGGGGTCGACCCGCATATCAAAATATCTTTCCATATAATGCATGCTGCCATGCATTCCCTTATTCAGCCATGATTCAAGCCTTTTTGCATCTTCGTCAAGTTTTGCTGCCTTAGCAATGCCGCAAAAGTCGAATCCAAGTTCTGCCGCTAATTGTTTTACGAGTATCGTTTGTTTTTCTTTCAACGTTAACTATAAATAAACAGTTATTTTTTTAAATTGAGACAATAACTGCCGGCTATGCCAAAACTTCTTTTATTATTTGTTATCATATTGCTTTTTATAAATAGCCCGGCACAAGACAGATCCCCTGTAAAATTCGGAAAAATAACGGCGACAGATCTTAAAACAAAAGTTTATAGTATCGACAGCAGCGCATCGGCGGTAATAATTGCCGATATCGGCTTTTCACAAGTTGAAGCCAACCTGAAAGGATGGTTTTCAATTGAGTTCAAGCATTTCAGGAGGATTCATATTTTAAATAAAAACGGGTACGACCTGGCAAATGTAGAAATACAGCTTTATACTGAAGGGAACAATGAAGAAGAGTTGAAAAATCTGAAAGCGCATACTTACAATCTTGAAAACGGAAAGGTGATTGAAACAAAAGTTGATGTTAAAAATTCTGTTTATAAAACCGGCCTTGATAAAAATCATGTGGCGCAAAGGTTTACATTCCCTGCAATTAAAGAAGGAGCAATCATAGAATACGAATACACGATCAGTTCTGATTTTATTTTTAATCTTCAGCCCTGGAAATTCCAGGGTGAGCACCCCGTTTTATGGAGTGAATACGAAGTTTCGATCCCTGAATTCTTTTATTATGTATTTCTCCAGCACGGGGATATTAAGAAAACTCAAAAAACAAGACAACAAAGTTTCCGGGTTACGGATACAAGAACTACAGGACATACAGCAAATGAACCTTTTCTTGCCGTTATAAATGACTACCGGATGACCATGAAAAATGTTCCGGTATTAAAAGAAGAGAGTTTTACATCTTCACTGGATAATCATATTGCAAAAGTGGAATTTCAACTTGCTGAGTTTCGGAATCCCTTAACACCGCAAAATATAATGGGTGATTGGTCGGATGTATGCGAAACATTATTAAAGGACGAAAACTTCGGCGGGCAACTGAATAAAGATAACAGTTGGATGAATGATGAGTTAAAGATCGCTTTGAATAATGCAAGTAATGAAGAAGCAAAAGCAAAAAATATTTATCAATACCTGCAAAGCAATTTTACATGCAGTAATTATAACAGGCTGTATGCAGAGCAGCCATTGAAAAATGTGTTGAGAAATAAAAAAGGAAGCGAAGCGGAAATTAACCTGCTCCTTGTTGCCATGCTTCGCAAAGCTGGCCTGAATGCAGACCCGGTAATGCTGAGTACAAGATCACACGGCTATGCGTATGCTAATTACCCCATCATGGAACGATTTAATTACGTGGTGTGTCGTGCAACAGCGAATGGCAAAATAATTTACCTGGACGCCAGCAAGCCTTATCTCGGGTTCGGACGCCTTCATTGGGAATGTTACAATGGGCATGCAAGAGTAATAAATGAAGAAGCTGCAGCGGTGGAACTTTCATCAGATTCGCTTACCGAAAGAAAGATCACGTCGCTCATGCTTTCTGCAAATGAGAAAGGAGAAATGGTTGGTACGATGCAGCAAACGCCTGGCTATTATGAATCGTATGATATACGAAGCGGAATAAAAGAAAAAGGCTTGAAAGAATATGTAAAAGAAATAGAAAAGGACCTGCCTGCTGATATCGAAGTAAGGAATTATGGAATTGATCTTCTTGAAAATCTGGATGAACAGGTGCAAATTAATTATGATGTCAAATTGGATATTGAAAAAAAAGATCTCATTTACCTGAATCTCATGTTTGGCGAAGGATTTACAGAAAACCCTTTTATTGCCGAACAAAGAACTTACCCGGTGGAAATGCCTTATACGATCGATGAAATTTTTGTATTAAGAATGGATGTGCCGCAAGGATACGAGGTAAATGAATTACCTGCATCAACAAAAGTGAATTTTGATGAAGAGGGTAAGAGTTTTTTCGAATACATAGTTGAAAATTCCGGCGCTGTTATTTCATTCAGGTCAAGAGTAAAAGTGCACCGGAGCTATTTTTTGCCTGAAGAATATAAAGTACTTCATGATTTTTTTAGCCTCATAGTCAGCAAGCAGAGTGAACAGATCGTTTTTAAACGAGTGAAGAAATTATGAGATGATCATTTTTCTTCTTCGAAATGCAGGCGGTGATACATGCGATGCAGGGCCGGCGCCAATATAATGCCGATATTAGTGATGAAAACAATGCCACTGAACAGTGCATAAAAAGAAGAAAATATTTTCCCTTGAACAGTATTGATCTCGATGACAGGTCCCATGCCGCTTAATATCATAGAAGCATTATGGATGGAGTCCAGCCAATTTGCTTTTGCCGTATAGTGATAGCCAAAAATGCCAATGAGCAAACAAATACCGAGGATTAAAAACGCAAGCAATATATTTTTCAGAATCCTTTGATAAAAGGTGCTCATGGGGGCCAACTTCTGTTTTTTATGTTCGTACATGTAAATGGGATTTTAGGCTGAAGGAAAGATAGCAAGGTAATTTATAGGAATTAAATATTTTGTCGGGCATTTTTCAATATTTTCATGGTTCAAACCAACTCTAGATGGGAAAGCTTGCATCCAGCGACATCATTGTTTTTATAATCTACTTCTTCATTGTAGCCGGTTATGGTTATTGGATTTATAGAAAACGGAAAAGCAAGGAACATGATGCAAAAGGTTTTTTTCTTGCGGAGGGATCGTTGACCTGGTGGGCAATCGGAGCTTCATTAATCGCTTCTAATATTTCAGCAGAGCAATTTATCGGAATGAGCGGTAATGGTTATTTTGTTGGTATTGCAGTATCGGCTTATGAATGGATCGCGGCAATATCACTGATTATTATAGCTATCTGGTTTATGCCATTGTATTTAAAGAATAAGATATACACCATGCCGCAGTTTCTAAAGACTCGGTACAACGAAAGTGTGGCGCTTATCATGGCGATATTCTGGCTGTTTCTTTATGTGTTTGTAAATCTTACTTCTATTCTTTATTTAGGTTCCGCTGCTATTAATGTACTATTACCTGAAGGGAAATATTTGCATATTGTTATGATCGCTCTTGCTGTTTTTGCAATTATTATTACATTGGGTGGTATGAAAGTAATCGGTTATACAGACGTGATACAAGTTGCCGTGCTGATCATTGGAGGATTAGTTACAGTTTATATAGCATTAAATAAAGTGAGTGGTGGCAATGGAGTTGTCAGCGGATTTAATACATTAATGAAAGAAGCTCCGGATCATTTTCATATGATATTGTCAAAACCAGATTCCTCTTCTTCACAGGAACATATTAATAAGTATCTTATTCTTCCTGGTATTTTGATGTACATCGCTGGCCAATGGATAGCAAATCTGAATTATTGGGGTTGTAATCAATATATCACACAAAGAGCCTTAGGCGCTGATCTTAAAACAGCACGTACCGGAATTTTGTTTGCGGCATTTTTAAAGATCCTGATGCCTGTAATTGTAATGCTGCCGGGTATTGCGGCTTATGTATTGGTTAAGCAGGGACATGTACCAACACTTGCAAAGCAGGATGACGCTTACGGAACAGTACTTGACTTTTTACCCCAGGGTTTAAAAGGTTTATCGATTGCCGCATTGACGGCTGCGATCGTAGCATCGCTCGCAGGTAAAGCGAATAGCATTTCGACGATCTTCACTCTTGATATTTATAAAAA
>Ga0070698_100002889_pt1 | contig 18910 bp, 20 predicted proteins | sample KBSK1502metaG_FD_65477 | JGI IMG/M metagenome (GOLD analysis project Ga0070698, IMG submission 65477) | Corn, switchgrass and miscanthus rhizosphere microbial communities from Kellogg Biological Station, Michigan, USA - KBS K1-50-2 metaG | ecosystem: Host-associated > Plants > Roots >...
ATCTGCATTACCGGGTACTCCCTTCTTAGTCTGATTTTGAGTCAACCTGTAAAGGCCAAACTCGTATACCGTTGGACATTGTCCAACTTTCAAATCGACTTGGGGAGACCCGGCTTCATAGTTTCTGGGGTGGAACGAAGCGCAACCCCAGGTCGCCAATCTTGTGATGAACCGCTGTCGCCCACTTCGCGGGCTCTTTCGTTCTACTTCAACGATCCTGGGGTTCCGCTCCGCTCCACCCCAGGCTTTATGCTATCGCCGCGCTTCGCGGGCTCAATGTCACTGTTTCACCGATTTGTTCAGAGGCGCCTGATGTCTCCTGGAAACCACGCACCGCGATACTATTCACGTAGTCTCTGCACAGGTCTCACGCTGTTCTTGCTGATCTCTTCCGCCTACAGCCAGCAGGTGGCCGACCCGAACTTTGACGCCAAGGTCGCAAAGCCGGCTTACACAAAGTGGGGCCCAAAGGTCCTCTTCGATGAAGCACACAATAACTTTCACACGGCCACTGGTCGTTATAAGCCTTTCGCCGATTTGATTACGAACGACGGCTATCAGATCACGCCGAACAAGCAGAAGTTCTCGGCTGAAACTCTCAAAGGCTATGACATTCTCGTAATCTCAAACGCCCTGGGCGCGCCGCGAATGAACCAACCAGAAGCGAGCAACCCTGCCTTCACCGATGAAGAATGCGATGCGGTGCGTGACTGGGTGAAAGCGGGCGGTGCTTTGCTGTTGATTGCTGATCACGCCCCGATGGGATCGGCCAACCAAGTCCTGGGCCAACGTTTCGGCGTCGACATGAGCAAGATGTTCACGATTGACCAGGAGAATTATGACAAGGAAGCAGGCAATCCCGGCTTTATCATTTACACGCGCGAAAGCGGGCGGTTGGCGGATCACGCGATCACGCGGGGCCGCAACGACTCAGAACACGTGAACAAGATCATCGCCTTCACCGGTCAGTCTTTGAAAGGCCCGCCCGATAGCGTCCCCTTCATGAAGCTGTCTGATACGGCGCAGGATGTGATGCCGGGTCCGGACAGCAAGCCCGTATCGGCCGCTGGACGCGCGCAGGGATTAGTAATCAGCTTTGGCAAAGGACGCGTGGTGGTACTCGGCGAAGCTGCAATGCTTTCGGCGCAAATCACGGGTCCCAATCAGATGAAGTTCGGCATGAATCGTCCTGGCATCGACAATCGACAGTTGGCGCTCAACATCGTGCACTGGCTCTCTGGTTTGCTTAAGTAGCGGAGTCAGTGCCGAGAGTGACCAGGTCCCAATACTCAGCACACTTGACTATCCCGTTGACGAGACCCGGTGGCTAGCGCTCGCGGTACTGACTCAATCGCCACCCTGCCTCTTACAGTCTTGACCTGACTTGCGTTCAGGCCTAGCATGAGTCCACAGCATCCCCCAACAACTTGAATATCCAGCAGACGTACGAGGAGGTCTGTCCTATGGCTGAAGAAATCACTGGAAAGTGTGCTCACGGCGCTTGCGACTGTTCGCCGGAAGAAGGCAGCAAGTACTGTAGTGAGTACTGTCAGGAAGCTGAAAAATCGCACGTGATGGAAATCGGATGTGGCTGCGAGCATCGAGCGTGTCGCTAAGCAGTTCGATCCGGCCAGGCTCATCTCGGGCAAAAGTAATTGTCTGCGCGTGACTGCGGTGCAGGGGTCTTTCCTCGCCCGAACTCACTCCCTTACAACAGAATTGTAATCAAACCATAGCGGGCCCACCGACAACGCCTTCTAGAATCGCCAGCATCAATCGTGCGTCACGAGAAACCCAAGTCCGGTCGCGCGACTCGAGTTTCTCGGAACCCGACTAAGCTTTGTGGCACAGACTTATTCGTTGATTCAATCCACAGACTGAAGTCTGTGCCGCTGGAGATTCGCCGCTCGCTGTGGAATTGGCCGGCGGTTTAGCGCGCCTCGGCAGGCGCAGGAGACAAAGGGAAATGAAAAAGCTTGTTCTCGCAGTTTCACTCTCCATGGCATTGGCTGGACTGGCACTGGGGCAAAAGGCGGAATCGCGCGGCAGCGCATCGGCCGGCAGCAATACTTCCGTCAGCAAGCAAGGGCGCCAAATCGATCTACAGTCAGGCACTCAATTATCCGCGCAACTGGAAAACACCCTGGACGCGCGTCACGCTAAACCCGGAGATCGGGTCGTATTAAAGACCGTTTCTGCCGTCAAGCAAGACGGCAAAGTGATCGTGCCGAAGGGTGCGCAACTAATCGGCCACGTGACCGGAGTCCAGCAACAAACAAAATCAAGTGGAGAGTCGAGCATTGGAGTCGTCATCGATCGTTTGCGCAGCGGATCGACTGAAACGCCGATCACTGCCAGCATCCTGTCCATCACACAGGTACATTCAGCAGCTCGGGCTTCCAATAACGACCTGTTCGAATCGGACACGATGACTCAATCGTCCGCGCGTTCAAGCAGCAGCAGCCAGCGCAGCAGCAGCAACAACGGCGGTTTACTCGGCGGCGTCGGTAACACGGTGAGCGGCGCGGTTAACACGACCACTTCGACTGTGGGCAACGTGGCGGGCAACACAACTAGTGCGGTTGGCAGCACCGTCGGCACGACCACCAGCGCGGTCGGAACTACCACGGGCGCTCTCAAGGGATTGCAGATCACGCAATCGACCGACGCCTCGGCGCAGGGAGGAGCGACGCTCAGCTTGACTGGCCGCAACCTTCATTTGGAGAGCGGCACTACTTTCAATCTGGCAGTTAGTAGTTCAAACAGCGCGGGCAACAACCCTTAGCTGGAATTGCATAAAAGAAAAGGACTCGGGCAATGCGGCGGCGCTAATTCGCGTCGCCGCATCTGTGTCAGAAGCCCACGGTTAAGCAAAGGCAACAGGGCGATTCGGTTCTAGTGACGGCTTCTCGGTACCGGGACACGGGTGCCCTCGCCCGCAAACGCAGTTACGCTCAATGCGGGCGACGGCGGCCGCGTTCCCAGCTTGCTTAATCTCAAACTGACCCGCTATCACCGGGGCCAGTCGCGTTGACAACCGCGAATGTGCTTTGTTAGCGTGAGGCGTCCTAAGAACGCTACTGACGCTTGTGCCGGCGATTGACCTTAGCGCCGGCCTATTTGATCGTTGATGCTTAATCATATCGGCCCCCCGACCGCCAAAGTACGGCTGGCCATCACCCTGGCGCTTGCGATCATTCTCCCGCTGGCGACGGCATGTCACATCGTTCATAAACCGGTAGAGGTTGAGAAACTGCTGACGCCGTTATCGCAGGCAGATACCCCGCAACTTGTCCGGGTAGTCAACAACGTCGCCTCGGGTCATTCGATCCATGGCAAAGTAGATATTCAGTTCGAAGACACTTCCTTCGCCACCTCAGGCATCGCCGAAAAATATCGCACAGCTGACGGCTCGATCACCTTGCAGCGTCCAGCCAGTGTTTACCTGGTAGTCCAGGGCCCACTGGCCATCGGCGATGTGGCCCAGATGACCTCCGATGGCCAGCACTTCCGCATCGCCGTGCTCAAGGGCGACGAGAAATACCGCCGCTTCGTGCGTGGAACGAACAGTGCGGTCTATGCGAAGTTGGATGTGGATGGCAACTCGAACCCGACCAGGACTTCGCCCAAAAAGGACAAACCGACTTCTGAGGCCAAAGCGGTGAATGCGCTCTCGAACCTGCGGCCGCAACACCTGACTGATGCGCTCATGGTTCGCCCCATCGATACGCATGCGCAGGGTGTAATGTATGTGCAGAGCGAATTCTTTCAATCAGAAAAAGATCCGAAGCCCGACAGTAACAAGCGCGTCGTCCGTGCCTATTACCTCCTGGAGGAATTGCAAACGACAGGCGATGGGACCGGACGTCTGCTCAGACGTTTCTGGTTTGATCGAGTTGGCGGCATCCGGCTGGCCCGTCTGGAGACGTTTGACGAAAAGGGCGGATTGGTGACTGATATTACTTATGGCGAGTTGAAAAAATTTGGCGCTGCGGGCGAAATTCTTCTGCCGGGCCAGATCGGCATAACGCGGCCGCAGGATCACTATAAGATCACACTCACTTACCAATCGCCTGAAACCGTAAACCTGGATCACGACTATCCTCCGGATGCATTTGTGCTTTCGAACAAGTGGGACCTTCCGGAAGTTGATCTCGACGCAGAGAAGCGCACAACCCCACCGAAGAACTAGCTGCGCTTCCAATGCCGGCACGCAACTTCCGTCACCTTTCTTAGGATTACAGGGTTTAATGGTTGGATTCAGGTTGAATCTGATCGCGAAATCCGCGACCTCTTCCCGTTAGGCTTTCCCCACTTCCTGTATTAATATTGCCCGTTCGAGAAAGAGGCCCCGCTCAGTTGGACAACCTGGTCATTTCAAATATCCGCCAGCGTCCGCTTCGTTCAGCGATTAGCGTGCTGGGAGTCGCGCTGGGCGTGGCCCTGGTGATGTTGTTCACGGGACTCTCGCGGGGAATGTCTGACGATTTGCAACGGCGTTCATCGAACGTGCGGGCGGAAATAATTTTTACCCGGCCAGGATCAGCCATTACGTCCACGACCGCGAACCTGAGCACGAAATATGTCGATCTGCTCAAGCAGGTTGATGGGGTTGAAACCGCAGTGCCTGTGATTCGGCATTTTTATGCCAGCGGGATTTGGGGAGTTGATCAAGTCGAGGGCGTTGACTGGGACAGCTTTGCGCAGATGAGCAACATTCGGCTGGTCCAGGGCCGCGGTCCCAAAGCCCCGGATGAAATCGTGATCGACGAAACCAAAGCCAGCCGTAGCCATCCCGTCGGCAGTTCGGTAAAGCTTTTTGGCGAAAAGCAATTCAAGGTTGTTGGGATTTATGCGCCTGAATCGGGCGCCCGCGCCAAGATGACGCTCGAGGCCATGCAGAACTTTCTCGAAGCTCCGGGAAAGTGCAGCTACATCCTGGTGAAGATTAAGAGCGGCGCGGATCAGGTCGCGGTCGCGAAGCTGGTTAACGAAAAGCTTCCCGGAAACAAAGTTCAGTTGACGGGTGACTTCTTTCCCAGTGTTGAGAACTCGATTCCGGGCCTCGCCGTCTTCATGCGAATCCTGGTGGTGCTGGCGGCCATCGTTAGCGCTCTCGTGGTGATGCTGGCCATGCATACGACGATTACCGAGCGCACGCGCGAGATTGGGATTCTGAAGGCGATGGGCGCGTCGCGCAGGTACATCATCAGCGAGATTGAGAGAGAGGCTCTGGCAATCAGCTTTATGGGCCTGTTGGTTGGTTTCGCGCTGTCAGCCCTGGCCGGGTTTGGTATTCATAAGGCGACAGGTTTGATTTTTCAGTTCGGCGGGTGGTGGGCATTGACTGCTGCGGTGATTGGCTTGGCCGGCGGGGCTCTCGGTGCATTCTACCCGGCCGCGCGGGCAGCCAATCTTGATCCCGTAACGGCGCTGGCTTACGAATAGCATTTGTGTCAGAAGCCTGCGCGTGAGCAAGGGCAATGCGCAAAACGGTCCTTGTGGTTAGCGATAAAACTGCGCAGCCGATTTCTCCGTTGCGCGTGCCGTCGAATGTGGCCCTTACTGACGGTTGGGCTTCTGACGCCTGGTGTCGGATTAATATCACAGGTGAGTTAAGGTGATCGCATTTCATAAATGGCAATCATTCTAAAAGCTGAGCAGCTGGAAAAAGTTTATCGCGTCGGCAAAGTCGACGTGCCCGCCTTGCGCGGTATTGACTTGACAGTTAATGAAGGTGAGTTTCTGGCTGTCATGGGCCCGTCCGGCTGCGGCAAATCGACCATGCTGCATCTGCTCGGTGGCCTTCTGACCCCCAGCAAAGGGCGCATCATCGTCGATGGCGAAGACCTGACCGCTGCTTCCGATTCCAAGCGGACTGATATTCGGCGCCGCAAAATTGGATTTGTCTTCCAGCGCTTCAATCTATTTCCAACTTTGACCGCTGAAGGAAACTTGCGGCTCGCCGAACGCATTCACGGTAACGGCGCAGACGATCCTGATCGGCGGCGCGAAATCCTGCGGATGCTAAAGTTAGAGGACAAGATGCATCACAAGCCGCTGGAACTTTCGGGCGGCGAGCAGCAGCGGGTGGCCCTGGCGCGGGCAGTCGTCAACCGCCCGGCGATCGTGCTGGCTGACGAACCGACCGGCAATCTTGATACCGAGAATTCAGCGCTGGTCCTGAAGATGTTTCGCGAGTTGAATGACCGCTTCAATCAAACCATCATCATGATTACTCACAATCCTGAGGCTGCCGCCGCTTGCCAGCGCATCATCCAGATGCGAGACGGCCATATTGTCTAACCCGCAGCAACTGTTCATAGGCGTTTGGGTTCAGAGTTCAACCTTTAGGTTGCTGATCCAACCGCAAGCTAAAGCTTGTACTCTAAACCAAGGCCCTTCTGGAACCACATTTGCTCGACAAAACGATAGTGTCCGGCTAATAATCCGAGCGTATTGGAAATGTAACGATGAGTTTCATACGGGATACAGCAAAAAAGATAGCCTTTTGGACCTATCCGCGAACGTCCTGGCAATGGGACGTGCTTTGTGTGTTGATTCTGGTTTTCATATTTTTGACGCCTAAAAGTTGGTTCGAGAATAACTCTTATCAGCGCACGCATATGGGGCAACCGGCAATCGTGGTGAGTACGGATGTTGTTGGCACTCAACTAGATAAGGCTGAGATTGAGCGTCGCGCCAGGCTTCAGTCGGGGCGACCTGGAGCACAGGTCAATGTGGTCCGGCCGCTGCATGACGAATCGGGAAAATTAATCGGCTATGAGGTTGACTTTCGCTGACCATGCTTTATAATTTCCCAGCATAAATCGGCCTGGGGCGCGATATCGTTTTTGACGCGCACTCGAGGCAATTCATGGGGCCCATTAGGGCCTTAAGTTTTAGGAGCTATGATGAAGAAAATAATCACCCTCAGTTTGACAGTTGGTTTGCTGTTGACGGCCCTCTCGATTCAACCCGTGTCCTTGGCCCGTTCGCAGGGTCCCGGATTTGTAAGTACGGTTCTCAGCCGGATGAAGAAGAATGAGCAGAGCCTGAAGACATTGCGCGCGAACATCAGCATGCGAAAGTACAATGCGCAGCTTCGCGACGCAGATGATTACAGTGGCGTGGTGCTCTATATTCCCGCAGCGGCAGGAAGTGGGGGGGCGTTTGTGCGCCTCGAGTGGACCAAGCCGCAACACGAGATCCTTGCCGTAGCAAACGGCAACTACAGCCTGTACCGGCCACGCCTGGGCACGGTGTTGGAAGGCAAGACCGGATCAATGAAGAGCCAGAAAGATGGCGACGTGATGGCGCTAATGAATATGTCCGCGGCGCAGCTTCGCACCAGGTTCGGCGAGTTCGAGGATACGCGCGAGGAAACACTCTGGGGCGGAGTCTGGACCCAACACTTCAAAGTTACCCCGAAAGCTGCGGCCAGCTACAAGTACATCGAAGTGTGGGTCGACAAGGAAGGCATGCCCGTGCAGACAAAGATGGTCGAGAAGAATGAAGACTCAACCACCGTGCGTCTGACGAACGTGGAAAAGAACCAGCCGATTTCGGCGGATCAATTCAAGCTCAAGCTGGATGGAAACGTGAAGCACGTCAAGGGCTAAGATCGGCGCTCGATTTCAAACCGTGAAGGGCTTCGGGAAACCGAAGCCCTTCGATGTTTTAGCACAGTCGGGGCGGGCGTTCTTGCCTTCTCAGCAGCGTCGTCATATCCTTTCGGGAACTCCAAACGCAGGCGTTGGATTCGAATGCGAAAAAGCACTTTTCTTAAATGGAAGATCCGCCAGGCCGCCTTTATCGCGCGCGCCCTGGCTTCGACTAATCATGTCGTGCTGGCGCACATTATTCCAATGCGCCGATGCAATCTGGCCTGCGGATATTGCAACGAATACGATCAAACCTCAAAGCCCGTACCCCTGGACGTGATGAAGCGGCGCCTCGACAAGCTCGCCGAACTGGGCACTTCGATTGTGACGATTTCGGGCGGCGAGCCGATGATGCACCCGGAGCTCGATCAGATCATTCGCCACATCCGCTCGCACGGAATGATTGCCGGACTGATCTCGAATGGCTATTACTTCACGCCGGATCGAATTAAGCGCCTGAACGAAGCTGGGCTCGATTCGCTGCAAATCAGTATCGACAACGTGGCGCCTGATGAAGTGTCACGCAAGAGCCTGCGCGTGCTGGACAAGAAACTGCGTTACCTGGCCGAGCATGCCGACTTTCACATCAACATCAACTCGGTAATCGGCGGCGGAATCAAGCAGCCGGAAGATGCTCTGACAGTTGCCGAGCGCGCAGTTGAACTCGGCTTCTCGACCACGGTCGGCGTGATTCACGACGGCGACGGCACGCTCAAGCCGCTGACCGAAAACGAAAAGCAAATCTTTCATGCGGTAAAGAAGCTGGGGAACAAAGATCACGCGCGGCTCAATTGGTTCCAGGACAGCATCGCGGAAGGGAAGCCTTACGAATGGCGTTGTCGTTCGGGCTCGCGCTACCTCTACATCTGCGAAGATGGGTTGGTGCATTGGTGCTCGCAGCAGCGTGGTTATCCGGGCACTCCGCTGGAAGACTACACGATGGAAGATTTCAAGCGTGAGTACAAGACCGAAAAATGGTGCGCCCCCACTTGCACGATTCAGTGCGTCCATCAGGTCGGCATCCTCGACAATTGGCGCGACCCACAGATGACCCCCGTCCAGATCCGCCGGGAACAGAAGCAAAAGGAACGTGTGGGACAGGTGCTGCGGGCGGAATAAAAACCTGTTTGATCTTGAAACGATATTGTAAACTCCGTTATGCCAACCGTGCTTCGGATAGGCAGGTTTCGCTTCTACTTCTTCAGCAATGAACGACAAGAACCGCCGCACATTCATGTTAAGGCTGCGGAAAATGAAGCGAAGATCTGGCTTAGTCCGACGCAGCTTGCATCCAACTACGGATTCAATATCCGCGAGCTTAGCCAGATTGAGCGGTTAGTTGAGCAGAACGAGACGGCGTTTTTGGAGGCTTGGAATGAGTACTTTAGTTAGCACTGACGCGAAATCTCAAAGAGCCTATGTACCGACTTCAGCGTTGGCATCTTTCGTCAGCTTTGATGAAGAGATGATGCATGTCTCACTCGTTGATGGGCGACGCATCAGCGTGCCGATACTCTGGTTTCCTCTTTTACACAAGGCCACTGCCGAGCAGCGCTCACGATATGAGGTCGGTGGCGGGGGCACCTCGCTGCATTGGCCGGAGTTGGATGAGGATTTGTCTGTCGCCGGCCTCATGGCCGGAGCTGATTACCAGATGGCTTAAAAGCCTGCCAAGTGCAGGCTTAAGCTCAAAGTCGATAACTCTTTGAATGGTCTTCGGCTAAATCGTCTCGTGAATGTCTCCTTCAACCGTGTAAAGCGTCACTGAACTCGATAGTCCCAGGCCTGACAGTCTTCCAGCCATGATCACGATCGTCTCTCCCAGCTCAACCAGATCTGCCTGAAGCAGTGTTTGCTCTCCGATCTTCAAAAGTTCTTCCGTGCTCTTCGATTGTGAAGTCAGTACGGTTTCCACTCCCCAAATCAGCGCCAGCACGTTCATCACTTCGCGTGAAGAGGTGAGCGCAATGATGCGTTGATCCGGTCTGAGGCTGGACAATCTTCGCGCCATCAACCCCGACTCGGTGAAGCAGGCGATGATGCGCGTGTTCATTTCGTCGGCGGCAAACGCGGCCGCTTCGCAGAGGGCCCGGCTAACCCGACCGGTTTGTCTGCCCACCAGTTTACTTACGATAGATTGTTTTTCTTTTCGGGTTTCGGCGGTATCGATAATCCGCGCCATCGTGGCGACGGCGGCCACCGGGTACAAGCCGGTAGCCGTTTCGCCTGACAACATCAGACAGTCGGACCCGTCCCAGACGGCGTTGGCGACGTCGGTTGCTTCCGCCCGCGTCGGTCTGGGGTTGGAGACCATCGACTGCAACATCTGCGTCGCGGTGATGACCAGCTTGCCGGCTTCATTTGCCTGCTCGATGATTTGCTTTTGATAAACCGGAACCAGTTCGACACTGGTTTCTACTCCCAAATCCCCGCGCGCGACCATAACGCCGTCCGCAGCTTCAATGATTTCTTCCAGGTGATCGATGGCTTCGGCTTTTTCGATCTTGGCGATCAGCGGCGCCAGGCTGCCGGCGTTGTTAATCAGCGCTTTGGCTTCGGTGCAATCGGCGCCGCTCCGAACAAACGACAGCGCAAAGTAATCGACGTCCTGTTGCGTAGCCCATTTCAAATCGTCCCGGTCCTTTTCGGTCATCGAAGGAATCGGCAGAGTGATGCCGGGCAGATTGATTCCCTTGCGCTCACCGAGCGTGCCGCCGTTAATTACCCGGCAGGCAACGTCGGTTTCAGTCATGCTTTCAACCCGCAGTTCAATTGCCCCATCGTCGAGCAGGATGCGCGCGCCTGGATATACATCGCGCGGCATGCCGGGATAGTTTGTCGCGACCTGGGTCTTGTCGCCTTCGATGTCGCGCGTTGTGATGATGAATTGCTGGTTGGCCTCAAGCCCGACCGGCTGATGATTCTTGAGCGAGCGCGTGCGAATCTTGGGACCGGACAGATCGACCAGCACAGCCAGCGGGCGGTTCATTTTTTCCGCGCAGGCGCGCGCCATCGAGATGTCCTGCGCCTTCTCTTCATGCGTTCCGTGCGACATGTTAATGCGCACGCCGTCGACGCCGGCGGCCAGGAGAGCTTCCATCACTTGCGAATCGCGGCAAGCCGGTCCAATGGTGGCTAATATTTTTGCTCGTTTCAAAGTCGTCTCTCAAAAAAGGAAAGGCACTACAGCCGGAACTTTGCGAGCGTAGGCTTCGAACTCTTCGCCGAAGGCTTCGCGCAAAAGCGTTTCTTCACTGTGCACGCGAATCACCGTGCCGACAGCGAAAACAATCAACGCCAGCAGCAATCCGATCCAGTGGCTGATGGCCAGGCCCGTTGCCAGCAACATCCCGAACATCCCTGTGTAGATAGGATTCCGCACGACGTTGTACGGACCTGATGTGATCAATTTATGTCCTTCAAGTACGCGCGCGGCCAAACTCCACTGCTTGCCGAGCGTGCGCACTGCGGCTGAGCAGAACCAAACCGATCCGATAGACAGGGCCATGGTCAGAACGGCCGCGGCGATTTCAAAGAATTCGCCGAAAGGAGCGATCGGAGTAAACGGTTGGCGACGGACGGACCAGGCGAGAGCGTACCCGGCGCCTTGCAGTGCGATACCGATGATTGATGTCGGTTCTCGTTTGCGGTCAGGAGTTGAAGGTGGTTTCTTGCGCAGAAACGACGCAAACACCACCACGAACGCAAACCATGACAGCATGACTACCGCGAACGCGAGCGTGGGCCAAAACTCCAGATGAAGGTGCATGATTAGCTTAACTTGATTCCGGCCTTGAATTCTCGTTAGGGCTGGATTGCTCTTCGAGTTTTCTCCGGCGCTTACCCATCATCATACCGTGCACCGGTGACAAGACGGCGTTGAGCATGTAAACCATCCCGGCTGGAAAGGAATATCGGCCCCCACCCACGGCCGCGACTGCTATTGATAGCGAGCCGATCCCGACATTGAGGAAGCTTTCCTGGATGTCGACGCGCGTGTCAAATGTCTCCAAAGCATTTAGATCCAACTCGCGACGCTTGCGGTAGGCGTGCCAGTACAGCAGCACGAACACGCTGAAGATCGCCACGTACCCGGCCCCAAAGATAATCATCAGGGTCGACACCTGCTCGTTGCTGTCGACCATCACTCCTTCAAGCCCGGTCGGCAAATGGACACGCCCGCCGCCTCCGGTAAACAAGCTCATCAAGAATGTGAAAAGAAACTTGAGTGGATAGACATAGAACAAAACCACAAATAGCAGGAAGCAGTTCAAACAGACGGTTAACGCATCCTGCAAACCATAACGGCGGAAAAACTTGTACTGGTTGTACCAGACGAGCAGGAGCAGCGTGAAGCTGATTGCGAAAGCGCCAAAGCCGCGCATGGTCTGCATTAACTCGCTGAAGGTCCGGGGCACTTCCAGCGAAACTACCAGCAGGGTGACGGCGAATCCGAACACCGCATCGCTCAAACCCTCGATGCGCGAAATCTCATGACTGCGCCAGCGAAACTTCTTGTTGTCGCCAATGTTCTTTTCGATCAGTTTTTCACGAATCATCTTTGTGCTGTCTATAGAACCGGGAGCGGACCGGGGTCGGCGCGCGGTCAGCCCGCGCGGGGTGTTGGCAGTGACCGGATGCTGTCACCCGACTGTCGATCTAAAAGTTGAGCTTAGCATCCCCCGCTACGGCTCGGGGTTCTGTAACTGTGCTTTTTGCGCCAACGTCGATTGCACCACGCGCTCCAGTTCCTGTCCGCCTGACTCACTATAACCCACGAACCGTTTGACCATCTTTCCGTCGCGATCGAAAACAAACGCCTGCGGAATATTTTGATTGTCACCCAGGTAGGCGTCCGCCAATTCGTTGTCGGGAAACGCCAGCGGATACTGAATTCCAAACTGTTTGGCATAGACAGGGACTTGCTCGCGATCCGCTTCACCGCCTACGTTCAGTCCGATGACCTGCAAGCCCTGCGCTGCGTATTGTTTTTGCAATTCAACCAGCCGGGGCGTCTCAGCGCGGCAAGGCTCGCACCACGTAGCGTAAAAATCCAGCACCACCACTTTGCCTTTATGATCCGACAATTGCGCGCGTTGATTATTATCGAGAGTCCAGCCCGCCGGACCCTCAGGTTTCTTTGTGCACGAGCTAATAGCAAACACACCGCAGCATAAAAGTACGGTCAACGCGGTAAGCACTAAACGAGTGCGATGCCCTCGCGTAATCATGAGTTTGATGTTCACGATTGGCGGTTTACGCTTCAGTCTCTTCCTGCGTCTTAGCGTCTCCCGCCGCCGGGTGATCGACGATTTCGTCAGGATTAATTTCCTTGCCCGGCACGCGATACTCCTCATTGGCCCAGCGGCTGAAGTCGATCAACTTGCATCGCTCGGAACAGAAGGGACGCCACGGATTATCCTGCCACTCAACCGGCTTCCCGCACGTCGGACATTTCGGCATAAGCCAAAAGTAAGAAGGAAGCAGCCAAAAGTAAAGGCGGGGCGCGAAAATAATTTGGAGTGCGGCAGCAGAGCGAAGCGGCGACGCCGCTTTGGATCGATGATGAGCATTCTATTGACCGGGTCAAGGCGGTGTCGCGCTGCGCTTGCCGCCGCACTCCAAAATAGTTGTGTTTCCCAATTCCGGGACTATTTGCGAACTCTCGGGATTGACTTGGCGTAGAATAGCTGAGGAGTTACTTAGCCATGACTGATTACAAAGAGAAATTTGATGACTTGCACCGTGCGGCCAAACGGAAGGCCCGCGAGCTTGACGAGAAACTCAACGTGACCGGCATAGTCGAAGACACTGCCCGCGTGGCCGGCAATGCCGCCCGTCGCGGCGCGCAGACGATTGCCGATGGCGCAGAACAACTGCGTTCGGAAGCGGCCGCGTTCGCCGACGAAAATAATCTGCGGGAAAATGCCGGAAAGGCCATCGACGAAGCAAAACGTCAGGCGAAGAATGCGGGCAAGATTATTCGTGACGCCACCGGCCCCACCGGCAAGAAGGCCGAGAAAGTTTTTAATGAGGCGGTCGATTACGCCACCACTGCCGGGAAGTTTGCCGGCAAGGGCGTGCGCGCGACTCGCGCTACCGCCGCGGCCACCGCCGGACTGATGAAAGCGAAAGAGTGGGTCAAGGAGAATCCCGGCAAAGCCGCGGCAGTTTCGTTCTCACTGATTCTCGGTGTGCGCCTGGGCGCGTCGTTTCCCGGCATCGACGCCGTGCTGCTGGGTTCGCATCCACACTGGCTGACGCATTCTGCTTTGCCTGTTTTGGGTTTGAAAAAAGCGAGCGAGAAATTCGACGAGTATCTGAAGAAGCAGGAAGCACGTATCACCGCCGGCGAATTAGACGAAGCCGAACGCGAACGGGTTGAGTTCCAACGCAAGATGGCGAAATACGTCGGCGCGCCCTTGCTGGGCGCCTTCAGTTGCGCCGCGGGCGCAGTGATGTTTGCGCAGATCGCCAATCCGGTGGGACTGACCGGCGCGCCTATCAGTATGATCTTCGGCGGCAATCCCTTTCTCGACGGCGTCTGGCTGTTTGCCAATGGCGTCATCTGTTTTCATCAGGGATATAAGTTCTTCATGATCGCGCTGGCGGATCAGGAAGAAGTGAAACGCGTCGTCAGAGAGATTAAGGGGCTGTTGCCGGCGGCGTGATCTGAGCCGTGCACGTCCGCGCGGATTGTTGCGGCTTCGCCGCCCGATGTGCGGAGGCTTGGCCTTTCCGATCGATTACAACTAGATTTCAGGAGGCTGCGCCTCCAACTCTGAGGACTTTGCCAAATAAGTTCCGTTTGCCCAAGAAGTCCTTACCTCTGCCAGAAAGCCGCTCCGAGGCGTAGCCTCGGATTTCATTTCCTCTTGCCACGGAAAGGCAGAGCCATTCCGCACATCGGGCGGCACAGCCGCAGCGAGGACGCCTCAACTAATGGTAATCGGAAACGGCAAAAAGCAAAGCGCAAAAACTATCAACGTGATGATCCCGATGACGACTCGCATCGTACCCAGCGGCTCCATCCGCTCGGGCTGTGGATGGTGGACTCGCAGCATCACTGCCAGCAGGACTACGTAGAGAATTCCACTGGGACTGCCATGCCACAGATATCCCAGGACTGAGAGCCCCACCATCGCCACAAAGGCCACGCGTCCAATCCAATGATGCGCAACACGGCCGAACCCCGCGAACGTGCCGTGCCCGCCGTCGAGCTGGCCCACCGGCATGAGATTCAAAGCGGTGACCAACAATCCAACCCAGGCGGCCAGGTAGAAGGAATTCACAATTCCCGTAGCCAGGTCGATCTTGAACGCGTGCGCGATCAAACGAAACAGCAAAGGATCGTTGAAAGTAATTCCGCCGGATTCGCCGGGCATAATGTTCCCGTGGTGCAGTGTCAGCACTCCCGCGAAAGCAATCGGAATGATGACGATGAAACCGGCGATCGGTCCCGCCAGCCCAATGTCGAATAGAGCGCGGCGCGAAGGCACGGGCGATTTCATCTTGATGAATGCGCCAAACGTGCCTGGCAGTAGCCCGGGTGGCTGGGGAATAAAGAATGGCAGCGTGGCATTGACGCCGTAGTAGCGACAAAAAAAGTAATGACCGAATTCGTGCGCAGTCAGGATGGCCAGCAGAGAAGCTGAGAACTCGAGTCCAGGCATGAGCAGAGCAGGATGCGTCAGCGCCTGCCACACGAGTTCACCGATGCCTCTGACGTAGTACCATGGGATCAGCAGAATCGACGCGACCAGGCTGCCACTATGCACCGGTGCTTCGGCGGGCGCCGCGATCTCGGAACTACCGCACCAGATGATTCCTGAAATGGTGGTCGTAATTGCAGTCGCGATAAATAAAGCAAGATGCAAGAGCCACTGGCGTGCCGTGGGCCGGTTGATGCTCACGGCCCTAACATCCATTGGTTCTGAAAAAAGCGTGATGTTTTCGGTTAGCTCTGACACAAATGACCAGGAATCCGTTTTGTGAGTTTAGGATAGAGTCGCGAGTGCCGGGTTGCAAATGGCGAGAGTTCAGAGTTCAAGCTTTAGCTTGCTCACCTTTGAAAAAGCCAAGCTGAAGCTTGAACTCTAAACGGTTTGATTCCTATTCGGTGATCCCGCTTCGGCGTCTTCATGAGGTTGCAGTTCCTTACCCGGTTTGAAGCGGATCGTCTTACCTGAGGGGATGGCTACCTCCTCGCCTGTGCGCGGGTTGCGGCCGACGCCGCGCTTGCGGGGTTTGACAATGAAAACGCCAAAACCGCGCAGTTCGATGCGATCGCCGCGAGACAGCGCATCCTTCATCGAATGAAACAGAGCGTCCACAGCTTGTTCAGCTTTCAACTTGGGGATGCCGGTTTGATCGGCCAGGCGGTTGATGATGTCGAGCTTAATCACGAATTTGAGCCTCCGGTTTTTTGACGATCGAGCGGCTGATTTGTTCGGTTGGAAATTCTATCTGCCGACGCGTGGGGATGATAGAGAGCCGCGCCAACAACTGTCAAGCTTTGCAGCGCCACTCACGCTGGTAACGCGTCGGTAGAGTGCCGGCAGGGATGCCGGCGAACCGCGGGCAAGGATGCCTGCGCTCCGGTCCGGGCGTTACGGAACCGCGCGCGGTGGCGCGTGGGTAGAACGCTGCCAAAGGTGCCGGCGAACCGCAGGCAAGGATGTCAACGCTCTAGTTTGACAATGCAAGCAATCGACGGATAACCTCGACCTAAGGAATCATGAAGGACAAACCTGATTGTAGTTGAGCGTTTTCCGGGACTGTCAGGCGTTGTCTTCTTCGTTCTACGAAAAGCATGTTTGGTAAGCAATTTAACCAGCCACCTCCATTCGGCACCGTTCATCCGGACGACGATACTGACATCCAGGTACAGCGGCCCAGAGAAGCGGCGCGGAAACACCTGTGGCATGAATCGCGCCTGCTGATCCGCGATCTGATCTTTGCCCTGATGGTTCTGGCGCTGGTGATGGTCTTCATCGTCCAACCTGTAAAGGTCGAAGGCACCTCGATGCTCCCGTACCTGCACGATGGCGAACGGATTTTTGTCAACAAGCTGATCTATTACGACGACTATGGCTGGGCGCCAAAGGTCTATCGCGGCGACATTATCGTATTCTGGTTTCCCGAAGATCCTTCGAAGAGCTATATCAAGCGAGTCATCGGTTTGCCCGGCGACACGGTCGAGGTGCGCGACGGCCGCGTGCAGGTTAATGGCCGTGAGCTGGACGAAACCTATCTCGACCCGCATCTGAACATGTCACACTCGAGTAAGCCGCCTACTTACGTGAAGCCCGGGTACTACTTTGTGATGGGTGACAATCGTGATAATTCAAGCGACTCGCGGATTTGGGGCCTGGTGCCGAAGAAATATGTTTACGGCAAAGCGCTGTTTCGCTATTGGCCGCTGGGCGCGGCTACTGTGATGACCCGCGATACGCACAACACGGCGGTGCCTCCCGCCGTAAACTATCGCCGTGATGGGACGACTATTCCTGACCCGGATGATCGATAAAGTGGCACAGACTTTAGTCTGTGATGGAAGCAAAAGCGAAAGAGATCCCAGGCTGAAGTCTGGGCCACTGAATGAATGACTGATTGGCCAAGACTTTTAGGGATGATCTTCTACGCACCCTTTCGCGGGATGCGGGAAGTTCGCGATCGCGGCGCGCTCTTGCCGGCAATCGCCTGCGCGTATTTGTCGCAGCTCGCTTATGTTTTGGCCATCGCGTGGCTGGCCGGCAACAAAGGACTTTTTATACGTCCTGCTGCGCTCGCCGCGGTTGTGTTTCAGGCAGCCGCTTCGCTGCTGCCTATTGCCCTCGTGCTGGTGCCGATCCTCGCTTTGATCGCCAACATGTTCGACCGCAAAGGAAGTTTTGGCGTGGTGGTGCGTCAGGAATACGCTTCGTTCGCGTCCGTTTTGTTTTATGTATTGATTGCCACCAACCTGGCCACGATCCTAATCGCGCTGTTTTTTCATTTCAGCGGGATCCAGACCACTTTTGTGGCCAACATGATCAAGCAAACTCCGCAAACTCTCGAGATGTGGCGCTCGATGGGAGTCTCGGCAGAAGCACTGGTGCGCATGGAGAGGGACTTGAACGATCAGGTTGCTATTTCGGAAGCAGTCTTTTTCATTCCCAAGTTTTTTATCTTAACGCTCGGCTCGGTCATGGCCGTCCGCGAAGTTTTTCGCGCTCCAGTTTTTCGCGCGATCACGATCACGATGTTGGGCGGCATCGCCACGCTAGTGCTCGGGCCAATCTGGTATGGACTGTTTCACACTCTGCTCGCGTCACCGTTTCTCTTGTTAATGATGTTCTTTCTGTTGCGGGGTTACTTTGCAGAGGTCGTCGGCAATCAGCGCGCGCGTGCGGCTTTCAAACAGAACCTGGAAGCGGCCACGATCAATCCGCGTGATTCATCCGCGCATTACAATCTCGGGTTGATCCATCAAACGCGCGGCGAACTGGATCTGGCGCGCGAGCGTTTTCAACGCGCGATCGACATCGATCCGGAAGAGTTGGATGCGCACTATCAACTGGGCCGCATCGCCCGCGCACAGGGCCGTCTGGCCGAAGCTATCGGGCATTTCGAGCAAGTTGTGCAGATCGATCAATCGCATGCGCAACAGGAGATCTGGCGCGAGATTGGCTCGACCTACATCGCTGCCGGGCAGTATAGCGACGCGCGTGATGTGCTCGAAAGGTTCCTTGATCATCGTCCTAATGATCCTGAGGCGCTTTATCTCGTCGGCCGGGCGCATGCCGGGTTGGGTGACAGCCTCGAAGCCACTAGTTCAATGGAAAGGTGCATTGAGGCCGTCAAAACGGCGCCTGCTTACAAGTACCGTACTGAGAAGCGCTGGTTAAACGAGGCGCAGCAGTTTCTTAAAGGCCGGCGCGAGGCCGTGGTAAACAGTAAGCAGTGAGCAGTGGGCAGTGAGCAGTCAGAAAAAGCTGCTGGTTCTTTTTTTTGAGAGGTTCCGGTTTGGCAGTTGGAACGAACCACGAAGATACACGAAGCGGAATTGGTTTTGTTCGTGCTCTTCCTGTGACTTCGTGGATCGTTCTTAGCCAGGCAGAAAACCACGAAACCAAATTAAGGCCTTACTCCTCTTAGAACTTCAGTGGATTCTTTGCCGCTAACAAATGTTTAGAGTACCAACTTAAGTTGAGGCTCCGGGTTGCTAATAAAGCCCGACTGAAGTCGGTACTCTAAACGCCGTT